>Ga0233425_10001014_pt1 | contig 67068 bp, 58 predicted proteins | sample Watercolumn_Towu_2_FD_181712 | JGI IMG/M metagenome (GOLD analysis project Ga0233425, IMG submission 181712) | Freshwater microbial communities from Lake Towuti, South Sulawesi, Indonesia - Watercolumn_Towuti2014_140_MG | ecosystem: Environmental > Aquatic > Freshwater > Lake | place...
AGGACCGGTGCGCGCCCGCTGGCGGTGAGTTCTTGGGCCGGCTTTTTTGCGGTTGCGCCGCCGGCCGCAGGCGTGCTATCTTTTTCCTGATTTCTTGCGCGAGCGTAGCTCAGTTGGTAGAGCTCCACCTTGCCAAGGTGGTTGTCGAGGGTTCGAGTCCCTTCGCTCGCTCCATGATGGCAGACCCCTGGGGGTGTAGCTCAGTTGGTAGAGCAACTGACTCTTAATCAGTGGGTCCAGGGTTCGAGTCCCTGCACCCCTACCAACCAAACGGAAAAGAAAAGGCCGCCACACCCGAGGTGTCGCGGCCCTTTCCGTTGCCCATTCGGGCGGCCTACTTCAGCACCGCTTCCTTGCAGGCCTTGGCCAGACGGAACTTCACGACCGTCTTCGCCGGAATCTTGATCGCTTCACCCGTCGCCGGGTTGCGACCCATGCGCGCCTTGCGCTGCACCTTGATCAGCTTGCCCAGTCCCGGGATGATGAAGCCTTTCTTGTCCTTCGCGCCGGCATAGGCGATCGCCAGCAGTGCCTCCACCGCCGCCTTCGCCTGTTTCTTCGAGATGCCGGCCGCCTCGGCGATGGCCGCCATGATCTGGGACTTGGTCTTCGGTACCTTCATGCGTGACTCCTTTCAATGATGCCGTGGGTGAAACACCCCACCGTTGGCGGGACTGTGCCCCATCTTTCGCGAAAACGCAACCGAAAAAAGCAACAAATCGCTGCGGGGCCGGAAGGGGCTGGCGAGGGAGAGTCAGTACTGCCGCTCGTACTCCCCCTTTCCAAGGCGCTTCAGCTTGGTGAAGCCCGCCGCCCTGGCGCGGTCGTCGAGGCCCGAGGCCGAACGGCCGACCGAGGGCGCGGAGACAACCTTGCGCACCGGCGCGCCGCACTGCGGACAGGCGGTCAGGGCCGCGTCGCGCATCCGCTGGACGGTCTCGAACCCGCCGGCACAGCGGGCGCAGGCGCGCGTCGCGTCGACCGCCTCGTATGCATAGGTCGGCATTCCGCGCTCCGCGCTCCGCACTCCGCACTCACCAGGCGCCGACCGTGCCGCTCACGACCGCCTGTGCCAGCGCGTGCGCCGCGCGCGGCAGCGCGTCGCGCTTGCTCGATGCCTCGTCGGCCTGCGTGCGGAAAGCGCTCTCGCCGGAAACGGGCCCGAGGTTCGCGAGCACCTTGCCGGTGGCGGTCTCGACCACCTTCACGTCGGCCGTCAGGCGCAGGCGGTACTCCAGCGCCAGGTGGGGCTGGTCGCGGTCGAAGCGCAGCGGCGTCACGCTGCAGGCCGTCACGCGCCCCACCACCTTCAGCGCCGCGTCCTCCACGGCGGCGATCCGCATCGTGCCGTCGCGCCGGAATTCCCGCAGCACCGCGCGGGTGGCGATCGTCTCCGCCTCGGGCTGGCCGCTGGCATTCTCGAACACCGGCACGGACACCGTGCGCAGCGCGGGCGGCACGGTGCTGCCCAACCGGTACGACGCGCAGCCGGCGAGGGCAATGGCGGCGACAGCCGCCAGCAGGCGGGGAACGGACCGCTTCATGGGGTCTCTCCTTGCCCCGCGGGACCGGCGGGGGCTTCGAGCTTCCGCAGCCGCGCCTCCACCTCCGCGCGCTGCGGCGCGTCCGGATAGCGGAGCAGAAACGCGCGGTAGGCCTGGACGGCGGCGGCGCGGTCCTTGCGGCTGCGGTCATAGAACAGCGCCTGCTCGTAGGCGCTCGTCATCTGGCTGCGCTCCAGCGCGGCGCGCAGGCGCGCCGCCTCGGGCACGCGCGGATCGTCCGGATAGGCGCGCTCGAACGCCGCCAGCGCCGTGATCGCGTGGACGCGCAGGCTCTCGTCGCGCGGGTGGCGCTGCGCGAGCTGCTGGCGGCACATCGCGCCGCGCCAGGAAGCGTCGCGTGCCGCCGCCGTGCCGGGGTAGCGGTTCGCCGCCGCCTCGTAGGCGGCCACCGCCTCCGTCGTCTCGTCCGCGGCCTCGCGCACCGCGCCGATGGCCAGCGCCACTTCCGGCGCCCGCGACCAGCGCGGGCCGTTGAGCAGGATGCGCTCGTACATCCGGCGCACGCCGTCGAGCGACTCGATCGTGATGCCGAGGAACGTGCGACCCTCGCCGCGCAGCGCGTTGGCCTCGCGGAACTGGCGCTCGAGCGCGTCGAGATACGGGAACTGACCGGCGAAGTAGACGATCAGGTACTGGTGCTCCCGGAAGGCGCGCTCGTACTGGCCGTCCTCCTCCAGCAGCCGGGCCAGCGCCTGCTGCGCCAGCACGGCCTCCGGCGCGTTGTGCCACTTGTGGACCAGGCTGTCGCAGGCCGAGATCGCGTGGCTGCGGCGCCCCTCCTGCTCGAAACGGCGCGCCCGCGCCAGTTGCGCCGCCGGCGTCTCCTCCGCCGGCCGGCGCCACAGGGAGGGCTCCTTGCGCTCGAGCTTCTCGTAGGGGTCCACGTCGCGGAAGATCGGCGTCTCCGGCTGTCCGGATTCGCCCGGCGCGGCCGCCCGCGCCGCGCCGGCCAGCGCCGCCAGCAGCAGCGCGCCCGCGCATCGGACCGTCCATGCTCGTGTCATGCGGTTGCCATCCTCCGGACGGCGCGGCCGCCGCCGTCCCCGCGCGCCGACGCGCTTGCACCCGCCGCCGCCCCTCGCTAGACTGGCTCCGTTCGTGAAGCCCGCCGACAGAGGCGCGAAGCGGCAAACCGCAACAGAATAGCACACACGGCAGGGGTGTTGAACATGAAAAAGGTCCTGATCCCGACCAAACTGGACGCCATCGCGGCCGAGATCCTCAAGAGCCACGGCGGGTACGCCGTCGTGCAGGACGCCAAGTCGCCGATCGACGAGCTGGCCGCCGCCCACCCGGACACCCACGCGGTGATTGTGCGCAGCGAGAAGGTCACCGCCCGCACCCTGGCGCTGCTGCCGCAACTGCGGGTCGTCGTGCGCGCCGGCGCCGGGTACGACAACATCGACATCAAGGGCGCGCGCAAGCGCGGCGTGGACGTGATGAACACGCCCGGCGCCAACGCCAACGCCGTTGCCGAGGAAGTCATCGCCCTGATCCTCGCCGACGCCCGCCACATCATCGCCGCCGACGCCTCCACCCGCCGCGGCGAGTGGGAGAAGAAGGCCTTCATGGGCCGCGAGCTCACCGGCAAGACCGTCGGCATCGTCGGGCTCGGCAACATCGGCCGCCTCGTCGTCCGCCGCCTGCGCGGCTTCGAGTGCCGCGTCCTCGGCTACGACCCCCTCGTCTCCATCGAGCGCGCCCGCGAAATCGGCGTCGAGCCGGTGGACCTCGAGGATCTCTTCGCCGAGTCGGATTTCGTCACGCTCCACATCCCCGAGACCGAAAGCACGCGCGGCCTGGTCAATGCCCGGCTCCTCGGCCTCCTGAAGCCGGGCGCCACGATCGTCAACTGCGCCCGCGCCGGCATCGTCGACGAGACCGCCCTGCGCGAGGCCCGCAAGTCCCGCAGCCTGCGCTTTCTCAACGACGTCTACCCGGCGGACGAGCCCGGCGCCAAGAGCGTGGCCGACATCGCCGACATCCTCATGCCCCACCTGGGCGCCAGCACGCACGAGGCCAACTACGTCGCCGCCGAGCGCGCCGCGCGCCAGTTGGTCGACCTCGACGACAAGGGCGTCACCTCCTTCATTGTCAACCGCGACATCCCCGACGGCCTGGACCGCGCCTACTGCGAGCTGGCCTTCGCCCTCGGCAAGCTCACCCGCGAACTGGCCGGCCGCACCGCGCCGCTGCGCGCCGTCGAGACCAGCTTCTACGGCCATCTCGAACCCTACGCCAAGTGGCTGCTCGTGCCGATCCTCGCCGGCGTGTGGGAGGATTTCGACCGCCTCAACGACCACGACGCCGCCGTCAAGTTCCTGGCCGACATGGGCATCGAGTACACGAACCGGCCGATCGACCCGGACAAGGGCTTTCCCAACTCGATCACCGTGGACCTCGTCACCGAGATCGGCGACAGCCGCCTGAAGCGCACCAGCGTGCGCGGCACCGTCGCCGAGGGCATGCTCATGGTCTCGCGCATCAACGAGTTCGACCGCCTCTACCTGCCGCCCGACGGCAACCTGCTGGTGTGCGTCTACGAGGACCGGCCCGGCATGACCGCCATCATCAGCCGCCACCTGGCCGACGCGCAGGTCAACATCGAGGACATGCGCAACCCGCACGACCTCCACACCAACCGCTCGCTTGCCGTCGTGCGCGTCAACAAGCCCGTGCCGGCGGCCGTGGTTCAGTCCATCGCGGCCGAGATCAAGGCCCAGTCCGCGCTGGCGCTGCAGCTATGAGGGTTCAGGGTCCGGGGTCCAGGGTTCAGGCGAACCCGCTCGCGGTCGTCTCCGCAGAGGTGCCGCCGGCAAGCGTGGACGCGCTGCTGGAGGCCCCGGCCCTGTGCGGCCTCGCCTGCGCCGCCTGGGAGGACCGCGAACGTCACACCTGCCGCGTGCAGGTGTTCCTGGCGCGCGGGCCGGGCACGTCCGGCCCCTCCGGCGCCGCCGCCGCCGCGCTCCGCGCCGCCGGCCGCCAGCTCGGCCTGCGCCTGCGGCCGGAGACGCGCGTGCTGCCGGCCCAGGACTGGTCCGAGAGCTGGAAGCGATTCTTCCGCGTCGAGCGCATCTCCGCGCGCCTCGTCGTGCGCCCCTCCTGGGAGAAGTATGCGCCGCGCCGCGGCGAGGTCGTGCTCGTGCTCGATCCCGGCATGAGTTTCGGCACCGGCCGCCACGCGACCACCCGGGCGTGCCTGGTCTTCCTCGACCGGCTGGCGCGGGAGAACCCGCGCCGCAGCGCGCTCGACATGGGCTGCGGCTCCGGCATCCTGGCCATCGCCGCGGCGCGGCTCGGGTTTGCGCCGGTCGCCGGGTTCGACAACGATCCGGAGGCCGTCGCCATCGCGCGGCGGAATGCCCGCCGCAACCGCGCCGCCATCGCGTGGCAGGTGTGCGGCCTGGAGCGCAACCGCCGCCGGGCCGACGTGGTCGTCGCCAACATCCTGGCGCCCGTCCTGATCGAACACGCCGCGCGCGTGGCCGCCGCCGTGCAGCCCGGGCCGGCCGGCGCGCTGATTCTGTCCGGCATTCTGGACACCCAGTACGCAGCGGTTCGCAGGGCGTATGAAACGCAGGGGTACGAGGAGGTCGAATCGCTGCTGCGCGGCGAATGGCGCAGCGGGCTGTTCCAGGCAAGCCCTAGAACGCCAGCACCAGCGCCTCCAGCGCCGGGAGGGGAGATCGGGCGTGTAGGTGTCGCCGCTGCGGGCAAGGCGCACGGAGCGGGCGCGGCCGGTGACGCTCGAGAGCGCCGTGGCGCGCGCCGGCGTTGGCGGCGCCGGCACAATAAAGGCGCGGCTGGCGCGTTCTTATGACGAGGCCCGCCAGGTCGGCGTGCCGAACGAAGAAGGAGTTTCACACATGAAGGCAGGTCTCATGACGGTGACGGTGTTCGGCGTGGCGGCGGCGCTGGCGTGCGCGGCGGTCGCGGCGGACAAGCCGAAGCACGAAGGCGCCGCGAAGCGCGACGCGCCCGCGAAGCCCGACGCCCCGGCGAAGCAGGAGATGGTGAAGAAGCAGGGCGAGCGCGCCGACTGGCGCGGCACGCTGGCGGCGCCGGGTGCCGATGCGGCGGCCGACGTCGTGGCCATCCTGAAGATGACGCGCCGGGACGAGGAGAAGACGGTTGCGCTGAAGGTGGCCGATGCCGCGCTGGCGGCGACGGTCAAGGAACTGGCCGGCAAGGGCGCCATGGTGTCCGTGAAGGGCAAGCTTGCCGAGGACGGGAAGAGCATCGACGTGACGGCCTGCACCGAGGCGAAGGACAAGCCGCGGGGCGAGCGCGAGCACGCCAGGCCCGAGAAGGCCGGAAAGCACGACAAGCCGGCCGAGGCCGGCGCGGTGAAGTAATCCGCGCGCGACAGCGAAGACACGCGGCCGGCGGCCCCGCGGGGCGCCGGCCGTGCCGTCTTCAGCGCGCGTCCAGCGCTTCGCGCAGGCGGCGGAGCTTGCGTTCGAAGTGGCGGCTGCCGCCGCCCTCGTGGCCGTTGAAGGGGTAGATCTCCACGGCCTTCTCGCCGGTCACGCGGTTGTACGTCGCGAAGAAGCACTTGGCCGGGCACGTCGGGTCGCGCCCGCCGACCGAGGCGTAGAGCGCGGCGCGGATGCGTTCCGCGAGGTTCATCGTGTCGAAGTAGCTCAGCGTGGCCAGGCAACGCTCCGTGTGCTCGGGATAGCGCTTGAGGTACTCGGTCACGCACGCGAACCCGCCGGCCGCATCGAGCACGCGCGCCGTCAGGTTGCTGTAACTCGGCACGTCGGCCAGCGCCAGGAACGGCCGCGAATCCAGCGCCGCCATGGCCACGGCCAGACCGCCGCCTTGGCTGCTTCCTTCCACGACCAGGCGCGACGCGTCGATCTCCGGCTGGACGCAGGCGAAGTCCAGCGCGCGCCAGGCGTCGGTGTACAGCGCGCGCAGGTAGTGCTCGCGCGGATCGAGAATGCCGCGCAGCGGATAGTGGCCCATGCTGCCGGACGACCACGCGGCGCGGCTGCCGGTCTCGCCCGACTGGTCGCGGCAGTCGACCGACACCACGGCCGCGCCGAGCAGGATCCACGGCAGGAAGTCGTGCGGCAGGCCGCGGTTTCCGCCCAGGCCGTGGTAGTGCACGAGGCACGGGAAGGGCCCCGCCCCGAACAGCGTCGGCACAAGCAGCCAGCCGTGGATCACCGTGCCGTCGATGCCGGCATACGCGATGTCGTACACGTCCGCGCCGCGCCAGGGGACGGCGATGGCCGTGCGGCGGGCGGCGAGCGGCGCCGCGCGCGACTGCGCCCGCGCCTCGTCCCAGAAGGCATCCAGGTCGGCCGGCCGCGTCAGCGGCGGCAGATAGGCGAACCATTCCTGTTTCTGGCTTTCGAACATATCCATGGCGCCTCCTCGATCCTCGCGTCCGGCCCGCATTGGAGCACATCGGCGCCCCCGTCTGCAATCGTGATCCGGCCTCCCAAATCTACGGCTTGTGGATTGGCAAACTAACTGCGCCCCCGGCGGAGCCGGGAGGGCGCAGTTAGTCTGCCAATCCACCCAGGGGGTTGGGCGGCGTTCTTGCCGGTTGCCGGCGTTTTGCCGGAAGCGTATGATGCGCTTCATTTCGCGATCGGCGCCGCGTCGGCGCCGGGAGGTTCCTTGTGAATACGTCTCGTCTCATCGCCTGCTCGGCGTGGGTCCTGGCTGCCGTCGCCGTCGCCGGCGCCGCGTCCGATCCGACGGTCCGTCCGCCCTCGACCTGGCCGCCGAAGGGAACGGCCGTCAAGGTGCCGGTCACGCGCGACGTCTGGATTTCGGACAGCGGCAGGGAGCAGCGCGGCAACAACGGCGCCGCGCCCAAGTGGAAACTGAAGGGCCTCCAGGAATTCACGCTGTTCGACGCCGACCTGAAGGCGCTCAAGGGCAAGCGCATCACCGGCGCGCTGCTTCATTTCCGCTGCCTGACGCCCGCGATCCCCGCGCGCCGCGTCAGCGTCTCCACCGTCGCCGCGCCGTGGGTCGAGGGCACCGGCGCCAGTTACACCGAGCAGAATGGCAGCGCGTGCGTCATCAGCCCGGCTCTCGGCGAACGCGACTGGGCCTACCCCGGCAGCACCGTGCTGGACGTCGCCTGGGGGAAGGGGCGCACGATCTGGCGCTTCGCCGACGCCACCCCGCCCGATGCCAAGGGCTGGCAGGCCGTCGCCGTCGAACCCGACGTGGTGGCGGCCAATGTCGCCGGACTCAGCCACGGCTTCGCCGTCATGGACGACGTCGGCACCGAGTGGTCGCAGAAGGGCGGCAAGTTCGCCGACGCCGTCTACCCCAACCGCTTCTTCGCCAGCCGCGAGCAGCGCGGCTCCGAGCCGTGGCTCGAGGTCTGGACCGATGGCAGCGATTCGGCGCCGCCGGCCGCGGTGGCCGGCGTGGAGGTCGACGCGGCCATCCTGCCCGCCGGGCAGGCCGTCGTGCGCTGGAAGACGCCGGCCGACGCGGGCGGCGGCCGCGTGCTCGGGTACAACGTCACGTGTTCGCGCGCCGGGCAACCGGCCGCCGCCGTGCCGCGCTACCTCGTTCCCATGGCCGGCGACGCCGGCGAAGAGGTCCGGCTCGTGCTGCAGGACCTGGGACTCAAGTCCGGCGAGGCCGTGAAACTGTCGATCGTCGCCGTCGACGCCGCCGGCAACGCCGGTCCCGCCTGCGCGGCCCAGGTGACGGTCTCCAGCCGGCCGGCGAGCGTCGCGATTGCGCCGTCCGGCATCGCGCCCTTCGAGCCGTCCGAAACCCTGCCGTCCGTCGGCGGACTCAAGGTCGCGGTCATCGACCTGCTCGACAAGATCGAGGCGCGCACCGGCCGGATGGTCCCGGAGCAGCCGGCCGGCTACAAGGGCGGCAACCACATCTGGTCCGGCGGCCGCAAGCTCGTGCGGCTGCAGGCCGGCCGCAACGAGACCGTCGCCTTCCAGATCAACCTCGAAGGCCAGTCGCCGGAGGTGAAGTTGACCCTGACGTTCGCGGCGGACGCCGGCGTGCAGGCGTCGCTCGGCCGTTTCGACTGCGTCAGCACCGCCGCGGGCGTCATGCCCGACGCCGTCGTGCCGCTCGCCGGCGCGGTGGCGATCCCGGCGACCGACGACCCGCAGGCGGCCGATCAGTCCAACGCGTCCTTCCTGGCCGAGGTGTACGTGCCGCACGCGGCCGCGCCCGGACCCAAGCGCGGCACGCTGACGATCGCGGCCGGCGGCGCGACGCTGGCGCTGGACGTGGATCTCGCGGTCTGGGACTTCACGCTGCCGGACAAGCTCTCGTTCGTGCCGGAGATGAACTGCTACGGCACGGCCGGCCCGACCGGCGCCGGCCTGGCGTTCTACCGCGTCGCGCACCGCCACCGTACGAGCCTCAACTGCCTCAATTACGGATGGAACGGCAGCGTGCGCGGCGGCGCGCCGGAGTTCAAGGACGGCGGGTTCGACTGGTCGCGCTTCGACCGCGAGTGGGGCCCGCTCTTCGACGGCTCCGCCTTCGCCGATCTGCCGCGCAAGGGCCAGCCGCTGGACTTCTGGTACCTGCCGTTCAACGAGGAGTGGCCGGTTTCCGTCGCGCCGCACTACAAGGCCAACTACTGGGCCGACGAAGCGATGGACGACGCCTACCGCCAGAAGTTCCGCGCCGCCTGCGCCGAGTTCGCGCGCCACGTCGACCAGCGCAAGTGGCACGACACGGTCTTCGAGTTCTACCTGAACAACAAGGTCTACTACCGCCGCAACCGCAGCATCGCCACCACCCAGGCGAATTGGATCTTCGACGAGCCGGCCAACACGCAGGATTACTGGGCGCTGCGCTGGTACGGTCTGCTCTTCCATCAGGGGGTCGGTCCCGCGCGCGGCGGCGCGAAGCTGTGGTACCGCGCCGATGTCTCGCGCACGCAGTTCGACCGCGACATGTTCTGGGGGCTGCTCGACCTCGAGGTCATGGGCGGCACGACGCCGCAGAAGATCCGCATGAAGCGCGACGAGCAGTCGCTCTGGAGCCACACCCACCGCACGGAATACGGCGGTGCCAACCATCCCTCCGATCCCAACACCCAGCCCGCCGTCTGGTCATTGCTGGCCTGGACGCGCGGCTGCATCGGGGTGCTGCCGTGGCAGACGATCGGCACGGCGAGCGCCTGGGAGAAGGGCGAGGACACCTGCCTCTTCTACCCGCCGCGCGGCGGCGAACCGGCCCCCTCCGTGAGGCTCAAGGCCTTCACGCGCGGCCAGCAGGACATCGAGTACCTGACGCTGCTGGCCGATGCGTACGGTCTGCCGGACGAGGCCGTGGCCACCGGCCTGCGGCAGGTGGTGGACCTGACCGGGCAGGTCCGCAAGACCAGCGAGGACGACGCCGGCACGATCCGTTTCACCAAGGCCGATCCGGCTGCGCTGTGGGAACTCCGCACGCGGGTCGGCGCCATGGTTGCGGCCAAGCACCCGGCCTTCAAGCGCAGCCTGCGCGAACTGGCGACACCCGCCACGGACCTGACGCACCTGCCGCCGATCGGCTGCGTCACCGTCGCCCCGCCCGTGCCCGTCGCCGGGCCGGAGATGTGAGAAGTGCGGAACGCGGAGTGCGGAGTGCGGAATGCGGAATGCGGAGTGCGGAGTGCGGAGTGCGGAATGCGGAGTGCGGAATGCGGAATGCGGAATGCGGAGTGCGGAACGCTGAATGAGAAGCAGACGTTCCGAACTCCGCGTTCCGCATTTCGTTTCTTACCCGCCGACGCCCTCGAAGAGCACCGTGGAAAGGTAGCGCTCGCCGGCGTCGGGCAGGATGACGACGAACGTCTTGCCCTCGAACTCCGGCAACTTCGCCAGGCGCAAGGCGGCGGCCACGGCCGCGCCGGAGGAGATGCCGCACAGGATGCCCTCCTCGCGCGCCAGGCGGCGCGCGAACTCCACCGCCTCCGGACCGTCGACCGTCTCCACGCGGTCCACGAGCGACAGGTCGAGCGTGTCGGGGATGAAGCCGGCGCCGATGCCCTGGATCGCGTGCGGCCCGGGCTTCAGTTCCTGCCCCGCGAGATGCTGCGAGATCACCGGGCTTTCCTTCGGCTCCACGGCCACGGAGACCAGCTTGCGGCACTTCGACTTCTTCAGGTAGCGTGAGACGCCCGAAATCGTGCCGCCGGTGCCGACACCCGCCACGAACACGTCCACGCCGCCGTCGGCGTCCTCCCAGATCTCCGGCCCGGTCGTCCGATAGTGAATCTCCGGGTTGGCCGGGTTCTTGAACTGCTGGGGGAGGAAGAAGCGTTTCGGGTCCGATGCCGCCATTTCCTCTGCGCGCCGGATCGCGCCGCGCATGCCCTCGCCGCCCGGGGTGAGCACGAGTTTGGCGCCAAACGCCGCCAGCACGCGGCGGCGCTCGACGCTCATGGTCTCCGGCATGGTGAGCGTCAGTTTGTACCCGCGCGCCGCGGCCACGTAGGCCAGCGCGATGCCGGTGTTGCCGCTGGTCGGCTCGATGATCTCCACGCCCGGCTTGAGCGCGCCGCGCTTCTCGGCGTCCCAGATCATGCTCGCGCCGATGCGGCATTTGACCGAATAGGCCGGATTGCGGCCTTCCACCTTGGCCAGCACGACGGCCTTGGCGCCATCGGTGACGCGGTTCAGTTTCACCAGCGGCGTGTGTCCGATGGACTGCGGGTTGTCGGCATGGATGCGGCTCATGCGGTTGCTCCTGCTTGGGCCAGTGCCTGGTCAATGTCGGCCAGGATATCTTCCACGTTTTCGAGTCCGACGGAAAGCCGGATGTAGTCCTCGGTCACGCCGGTGCGGCGCTGCTCCGCGGGCGTGAGCTGCTGGTGCGTGGTGGAGGCCGGGTGGATCACCAGCGTGCGCGCGTCGCCGATGTTGGCCACGTGCGAGAGCAGCTTTACGCCGTCGATGAAGCGTCGGCCGGCGGCCAGCCCGCCCCGGATGCCGAAGCCGACCAGCCCGCCGAAGCCGCGCTTGAGATAGCGCGTGGCCACGGCGCGGTCCGGGTTGTCCTCCAGGCCGGGGTAGACCACCCAGGCGACGGCCGGATGGCGCTGGAGCCAGCGCGCGATCTCCAGTGCATTGGCCGAATGGCGCGCCTGCCGCAGCGGCAGCGTCTCCAGGCCGAGCAGGAACTCCCGGGCGTTGAACGGGCTGAGCGCCGCGCCGATGTCGCGCAGCAGCGTCACCCGCACCTTCAGGATGAAGGCCACGTTGCCCAGGCCGGGCACGTTGGAGAGCGCGTCCCAGTATTGCAGGCCGTGGTAGCTCGGGTCCGGCTCGGTGAACTCCGGGAACTTGCCATTGTTCCAGGCGAAGCGGCCGGCGTCGACGATCACGCCGCCGATGGAGGTGCCGTGGCCGCCGATGTACTTGGTGGCGGAGTTCACGACGATGTCCGCGCCGTGCTCGATCGGGCGCACGAGGCCGACGCCGACGGTGTTGTCCACCACCAGCGGCACGCCGGCGTCGTGCGCGATGCGCGCGATGACCTCGAAGTCCGGCACGTCGAGTTTGGGATTGCCGATGGTCTCGACGTAGACCGCCCGCGTGCGCGGCGTGATCGCGCGGCGGAAGGCGTCCGGGTCGCGGGAGTTGACGAAGACCGTCTGGCGCCCGAGTTTCGGGAAGGTGTGGTGCAGCAACTGGTACGTGCCGCCGTAGAGGTTGTCGGCCGCGACGATCTCGTCGCCCAGGCGCGTGATCGCCAGCAGGGCGTAGGAGATCGCGGCCTGCCCGGAGGCCACGGCCAGCGCGGCCACGCCGCCTTCGATCGCCGCCACGCGCTGCTCGAACACGTCCGTGGTCGGGTTCATGAGGCGCGTGTAGATGTTGCCGAACTCCTTCAGGGCGAAGAGGTTCGCCGCGTGCTCCGTGCTGCGGAACACGTAGGAAGTGGTCTGGTACAGCGGCACGGCCCGCGCCCCGGTGGTCGGGTCGGGCTTCTGTCCGGCGTGCAGCGCGAGGGTATGAAGGCCTGGTGTGTTCATGGTGTCGGCTCCTGTCTGTTCGGTGCGATTACGTTGGGTCTTCCGCCCGCCGGACCTTCTATGTCCAGCAAGACGAGGAAGATACTAGACTATCGGGCTGCGAATGTCAACCGGGGTGGCGCACTTTTTTCAGCCCCGGATTCCGGGTGCCGGCGGGGGCGCCGGCGGCGGGAAGACGCGGGCGTGGCGGGGCGTGGCGAACACGCGCGCGCCGATGTCGAATTCCGGGAGGCCCTCGGCGTCGGGCGGCAGTTCGACGAGCAGCGCGTGCCCGTCGTCCGTGCACAGTTCGATGCGCAGGGCGGCCCCGGCCGTGTGGACGGAGCGCACGGCACCCGGAAGACTGTCCGCCAGCATCACCACGACGATCGCCGTGGCGCCGGCCGTGTCGTACTGCTCCAGCTTCGTCACGATGAGCAGCGGCGCGATCTCGGTGCGCAGCGGCATGTTGCCGGCGATGAAGATCACCGACCCGTACTCGCCCAGCGCGCGGGCGGCGGCGAGCGCCATCGGCGCTGAGGCGCGGCGTGAAGGCGCAGCGCACGCCGAACGAGCCGACATAGTCCCAGTCGTCGCGCGGGTTGACGGGCGCCGTGTCGGGCGTGTGGGTCGCCGCTCGGCGGCGCAAGGTCGAGGCCGATCCTGGGCGACACGGCCGTGACCCAGGAGAACCGGTTCCGCTGCGCGAACGCGCCGCCGGGCGGCAGCAGGAAGTACGCGGGCAGGTCCCGCGGCTTGACGCCGGACAGAAACACGTTGTTGTCGTAACTCTCCTTCAGGCTCACGGAGAGTTCCGTCAGCCATTTCGGTTTTGCCGGCAGCAACGGCGGCGTATGGGTGTCCGCGCCCCCCGCCGCCAGCGGGCCGACGAGGACGAACGCCGACGCCGCGCCACGCAGCAACCGGCCGCGCCCGCCGGCGACGGCGCCCGCCGCAAGCGGCGCCGCCACGGGTGTTCGCCCATCGCCGCGGGCCTGCCGGCTTGCCCGCCACCGGCGGCGGGTGTATGGTGCATCTCGGCGAGGGGCGAGGGACATGGCGATCAGGGTTTCCACCAGGGGCCGGTACGGGCTGCGGCTGATGATCGATCTGGCGCTGCACGAGGGCGAAGGCGTCGTGCGTCTGCGCGACATCGCCGAGCGCCAGGCGATCTCCGGGAAGTACCTGTGGCAGGTCGTGAATCCGCTCAAGAACGCCGGCCTCGTCGAGGTCACCCGCGGCGCCCACGGCGGCTTCCGCCTGGCGCGGCCGCCGGACAAGATCACCGTGCACGATATCGTCGCGATCCTCGAAGGTTCGATGGCGCTTGTGCCGTGCGTCCCATCGCGGAGCACGTGCGACCGTGCCGCCGAATGCGCCGCACGCGATGTCTGGGCGGCCGTGGACCATGCCCTCGAACGCGCCCTGCGCGGCATTACCCTGGCCGCCATCGTGCGCAGCGCGCGGCAGCCGTCCGGCGGGAGCTACGAGATCTGATGAAGCGCCAACGCCAAGGGGCTGTCCGCATCCGGACGGCGCGAGCCGACGACGCGGAGGCGATCGTGCGGCTGATCGCGAACGTGTTCGAGAGCGCGTCGATCGACGCGCGCATTGCCGCCCGCTACGGCGGCGCGCCGTGGCACCGGGTGAAGGGCGCACTCGTGCGCAGGCAGGTCGCCGATCACCCGGGCGGCACGTTCGTGGCCGTGCGCGGCGACGAACTGGTCGGCGTCGTCACGACCGCCGTCAACCCGGTCGCCAGTCGCGGGTGGATCATCGACCTGGCGGTCAGCCTCGACCTGCAGGGGCAGGGGATCGGCCGGCGGTTGATCCTGCGGGCGCTGCGGCACTTCCGGCGGCTCAAGCTCCACCACGCCAAGATCGAGACGCTCGACACGAACCTGGCCGGGCAACACCTCTATCCGCAACTCGGCTTCGTCGAGATTGCGCGGCAGGTGCACTACGTGCTGCCGCTGAAACGGCCGCGCGCCCGTCTTCGCCCGAGGACGTGTACGAGTACGTGAACGGGAGAGGGGAGGGCGAGGCTCCTGCCGCGCCGGCCGCACGGCACGTGGTCAGGCGCCCGCCGGCGGCGGGTTCCGCATCGTGAAGCCGTGCCAGGCGGCAAAACTGGGCGCCGTCCAGCGCACGGTATAGCCGTCGACGCGGCGTCCTTTGAACGGCCGCAGGTCGGCATGATCCGCGTCGCCGGTGTGCTTGAAGGTGAGTTCGACCACCGCGGGTCTGCGGAAGCGGAACGGCCGCACGCGGCCCAGGTGCTTGACGGCCTTGGCCGCGCCCTTGCGGAGCATCTCGCGCGTTTTCGCCGGCGGCAGCAGCAGCGCGGCATGGCGCGCCAGGCCCTCCTTGACGCACACGGCCTTGACGCCGGCGCCGAGAAAGGCGCGCGCTTCGGCGCAGAGCTTGTCGTCGCCGCTGACCATGATCACCGGAACGCCGAGTTCCCCGGCCAGCGCGGCATCGTAGGCCAGTTCGCCGATCGGACGGCCGTTGACCGTGAGGCGGAACCAGCTCTGGCTGCTCATCGTGTGTTCGAGCACGGCGTGCAGCGTGCCGGCCATCGTATGGTAGCCCAGCAGAATCACGCCGTCGGTGTTTGCGTCGATCGCGGGCCAGCGCAGGCCGTTGGCGCACCCGCCGCGCATGTAGCGCGCCGCCGGGTGCAGCGGCGGCAGGGGTGCGTTGAACGAGCCGTAGTGGTTGTCCCAGACGACGATATCGTCCACGCCGGCGTCCACCAGGCCCTCGACGCAGGCGTTGATGTCGCCGACCATCAGTTCGCGCCCTTCGGCGAAGAGCGCCTCGCCCGGGATCGTCTGCTCGCGGCAGCAGATGCCGGTGATCCCTTCCATGTCCACGCCAACGACGATACGCATGGGAAGTCTCCGGGTGTGGGGCGCCGAAACAACGCCGCGAGCATACCAGAAACCGGTGCGTTGCCGGTAGCACCTTATCCCTTCGGAACGCCGGTGAAAAACGAGTTGTTCACGCGGCCTTCTCCGTTGCCATTCGCTATCGCCATCGGGATCGGTATCGATTGCGCGTGCGATCCCGATCCCGATAGGCGCGTTTCGGCGCGCCCAACTCTCGCAGTTTCAGGTTGCGCGCTGTGCGATTGCGCCCCGGTGTGCTCTGCGCTACGCTTCGGTCCGTTTGCGCCGGATTGGCGGCGGGAAGGGTCGGAGACACACATGCGCGTAGCATCGATTTTCAGCGATCATATGGTTGTCCAGCGGGACGCGGCGATTCCCGTCTGGGGCTGGGACGTGCCGGGGCAGCGCGTCACGGTCGAATTGGCGGGCCAGGCCGCGGCGGCGACGGCCGGCGCGGACGGCCGGTGGCAGGTGTCGCTGCCTGCACTGCCGGCCGGCGGGCCGCACACGCTGACCGCGCGCGGCTCGGAGACGATCGTCCTCGGCGATGTGCTCGTCGGAGAGGTCTGGATCTGCTCCGGACAGTCCAACATGGAGTGGACACTGTCGATGGCGGCGAACGGCGCGGAGGAGGTCGCCGCTGCTGATTTCCCGGCCGTGCGCCTCTACATGGTGCCCAAGCGCATTTCGCTGACGCCGGTCGACGACATCGCCGCGCGGTGGGCCCCCTGTACGCCCAAGAACGCCGCCACGTTCTCGGCCGTGGGGTACTTCTTCGGCCGCGAACTGCACCGGCGGCTGGGCGTGCCGGTCGGGCTGATCAACAGCTCCTGGGGCGGCACGAACGCGCAGACCTGGACGAGCGCGCAGGGGCTGGCATCCGACCCGGCGCTTGGCGGGTACCTGGAGGATCTGGCGCGCGCGCGGTTGCTCACCGAGGGGGAGGCCGAGGCCGCCTTCCAGGCCGCGCGCAGGGAGTTCCTGGCGAAGCTGCCGCAGGACGCCGGCAACCGCGGCTTCGCAGACGGCTGGGCGGCGCCGGATCACGACGACCGGGCCTGGGGCTCGATGGAACTGCCGGATTTCTGGACCCGCACAGGCCTGCTGACCCACGGCGTCGTCTGGTTCCGCCGCGAGGTGATCGTGCCGGCCGGCTGGTGCGGCGGCGATTTGCGGCTGTCGCTCGGCGCCGTGGACAAGAATGACGACACCTATTTCAACGGTGTGCGCGTCGGCGGCCTGACCTGGGCGGAGGCGCCCCAGAGCTGGTGCACGCCGCGCGACTACACGGTGTCGGCCGGCCTGGTGAAGCCGGGACGCAACACGATCGCCGTCCGCGCCATGAGCAACTACACCGGCGGCGGCATGGCGGGCCCGGCGATGCTCATGCAGCTCGCGCCGGCCGACCGCACGAAGGGGCAGCCGGTTCCGCTCGCGGGCGCCTGGCGCTGCCGCATCGAGCAGGATTTCGGCGTTGTGCCGCAGGTGCCGGAGCCGGCTTCCCCGCGCGACCAGAACATGCCGACCGCGCTCTTCAACGGCATGATCGCGCCGCTGATCCCGTTCGCGCTGCGCGGCGCGATCTGGTATCAGGGAGAATCCAACGCCGCCGACGCGGCGCGCTATCGCGCGCTCTTTTCGGCGCTGATCCGCGACTGGCGCCGGCGCTGGGGCCTGGGCGACTTCCCGTTCCACTTCGTACAGCTTGCGAACTACGTCAGCCAGGGGGAGGAAGCCGACTTCGCCGACGAGCCGTGGCCGCGGCTGCGCGAGGCGCAGAGCCTCACGCGCAGCCTGCCACGGACCGGCATGGCGGTGACGATCGACATCGGTGAGGCGCGCGACATCCATCCGCGCAACAAGCAGGACGTCGGCCTGCGCCTGGCGCGCTGCGCGCTGGCGCTGGACTACGGGCAGCCGGTCGCCTGCCTGGGGCCGCAGTTTGAGTCGCTGCGGCGCGAAGCTGGCGCGCTGCGGATCGAGTTCGCGCACGCCGAGGGACTGCGGGCGGAGGGCGGGGTCGTGCGCGGGCTGGCCGTGGCCGGCGCGGACCGCGTGTTTCACGTCGCGAACGCCCGGATCGAAGGCACGTGCGTCGTCGCGAGTTGTCCGGACGTGAAGGAACCTGTGGCGGCGCGGTACGGGTGGAGCAACTGCCCGACGTGCACGCTCTACAACCGCGACAACCTGCCGGCGGAGCCGTTCCGCACGGACGATTGGCCGCTGGCGTGAGGCAATAGCTACTTCGCCGGCTTGCGGTACGGGACGTTCACGTCCCATAGAGCTTTCGCCAGTTTCGGGATCGAGCGGAAGTCGGAAACCAGCGGATCGAGCGTCAAGGCCTCCTGGAAGGCCGCGAAATCGCGTTCTGCCGCGGCTTTCTCCGAGAGCAGATTAGCGCACACCAGCGGCGTCAGGATGCCCAGCAGGAAGGGCGGCAGCGGCGCGTTGTCCACCGGCCGGCAGCCGTCCGCGCCGCAGTGGCAGGTGAGTTCGAGGTTGGCGTCGGCCGGCAGGTTGGGCACAGCGCGGCCGTTGGTGACGTTGAGGTGCAACTCGCGCTGGATGCGGTCGCCGAAGCGGCCCTCGAGACCGAAGATGATGTCGTGCAGGTGCTCGCTGGAGAACTTCTCCATGTCCGGGATCGGTTTCTTCCCGTAGGCCTCGGCGATCTGCTGCTGGCGGAAGTGCGTGCCGTGGCAGATGCCGATGCAGCGGATCCGGGTGCGCCGGTTGACCGCGTTGGTGAGCACGGCCATGGGGTTGGTGACCGACAGCATCGGCGCGCCGGGGCAGAAGCGCTCCATGTCGGCGGCGATGTCCAGCAGGAGCGGCACCATGCGCAGGCAGCGCGCGGTGCACATGGGGCCGACGGTGTCACCGACCGTGTGGCGGATGCCGTGGGCCTGGCAGATCTGGTCCTCGCGCTCGGCGACACCCATGCCGCCGACGAGTACGGAGACGACGACATAGTCCGCGCCCTCGAGCGCCTGGCGCCGGCTCTTGCAGGCCGTGACCGTGAGGCCGCCCTTGCGCTGGCGGATCATGCGGCGGATCACGTCGCGCTCGATGCGCAGCGTCTCGGGATCGATGTCGTAGAGTGCGAGGTCGGTGTCGTCCATTCCGCCGAAGAGCAGGAAGTCGCGGACGCTCTGGTGGACGAACTTGAAGCTGGCTCCGATGTAGGCGATCTTGCGTCGTTTCATGGATGTGTCAGGTGGCGGGTGTCAGGTGGCGGGTGTCAGGTGGCGGGTGTCAGGTGACGGGTGTCAGGTGACGGGTGGCGGATGGCGGGGAATCTGGTCGCGAACGATAGCACAAACGGGCGGGAGGCATACACCCGTTTTGGACTGTCCTACGCGAACCCGCTTGCGTCGCGGCCGGCGCCTGCTATGCTTGCAAACATCGGTCGTCTGTCACCAATCCGTCATCGGGGAGCGGTTCTCCCTACTGACCAATGACGAATGACCAATGACCTGGAAGGAGTCCGGCAATGGCGCGCAAAGTCACGTTGTTCACGGGCCAGTGGGCGGACCTGCCGCTGGCGCAACTCGCCGGCATGGCCAAGGAGTTCGGCTACGACGGGCTCGAGCTGGCCTGCTGGGGCGACCACATGAACCTAGAACAGGCCGCGAAGAGCAAGGAGTACTGCGACGGCCGGCTCGCGATCCTGGCGGGGCAGGGGCTGGGCTGCTGGGCGATCTCCAACCACCTTTCCGGCCAGCTCGTGTGCGACAAGCTCGACGCGCGGCACTACGCCTTCGCGCCCAAGCGCGTGCAGGGCGACCGCGTCGCGGCGAAGAAGTGGGCGATCGAGATGCAGATCAAGGCGGCCAAGGCCGCGCGCAATCTCGGGGTCAAAGTCGTCTGCGGCTTCACCGGTTCGCCGATCTGGCACCTGATCTACTCCTTCCCGCCGTGCCTGCCGGGCCAGATTGCGGACGGCTACAAGCAGTTCGCCAGGACGTGGAAGCCGATCCTGGACGTGTACGCCGAGTGCGGCGTGAAGTTCGCGCTCGAGGTGCACCCGACCGAGATCGCCTTCGACATCGCCTCGGCCGAGCGCGCGCTGGAGGCGCTCGACGGTCATCCGGCCTTCGGCTTCAACTTCGATCCGTCGCACCTGGGCTACCAGGGCGTGGACTACGTGAAGTTCATCCGCCGCTTCGGCGACCGCATCTTCCACTGCCACATGAAGGACGCGTGGTGGGGACACGGCGACGGCACGGTCGGCGTGTTCGGGGGCCACACGGACTTTGCCGACCCGCGGCGTTTCTGGGACTTCCGTTCCCTCGGCCACGGCGACATCCGCTTCGAGGACATCATCGTGGCGCTGAACGACGTGAAGTACCAGGGCCCGCTCTCGGTCGAGTGGGAGGACTCGCGCATGGACCGCCTGCACGGCGCGCGCGAGGCCTGCGCCTTCGTGCGCAAGGTGGATTTCGCGCCCAGCGCCCTGGCGTTCGACGCGCAGTTCGACCGCAAGTAGCGCGGCCATGGCGCACCCCGAACTCGACCGCCGCCGGCTGCGCCTGGCGCCGCTCGCGGAGCGGCCGAACAAGGTGCGGATCGAGCGCGACTGCGTGGCGCCGGGTGCGGCGGCGCGTCCGCTGCCGGCCGGCGCCGACGCGGTCGTGGCCGAGGCGGCGGAGCGCATTGCGGCCGCGCGCGCCGCCGGCCGGCCGGTCGTGCTGGCGTTCGGCGCCCACACGATCAAGAACGGCCTGGCGCCGGTGCTGATCGATCTGCTCGATCGCGGCTGGCTCACGCACCTGGCCACGAACGGCGCGGGTGTGATTCACGACTGGGAATTCGCCTTCCAGGGGGCAAGCAGCGAGGACGTGCGCGCGAACGTGCGCGACGGCCGGTTCGGGTTGTGGGAGGAGACCGGCTTCCACATCAACCTGGCGCTGGCGGTCGGGGCGTACGAGGGCCGCGGCTACGGAGAGTCGGTCGGCGCGCTGATCGAGAACGAGGGGTTGACGCTGCCCGCCCCCGCCGAACTCGAGGCGCGGCGCGACGGCGCCGCGGCGGATCTGCGCGAACTGACAGCGCGCTTCCGGCTGGCGCCGGGCCGGCGCGGCGTGCCGCACCCGTGGAAGCGCTTCAGCGTGCAGGCCGCGGCGTTCCGGCTGGGCGTGCCGTTCACGGGCCATCCGATGTTCGGCCACGACATCATCTACTGCCATCCGCTCAATTGCGGCGCCGCGATCGGCCGCGCGGCCGAGCGCGACTTCCTGCGTTTTGCGGCGGCGATCGCGCGGATGGAGGGCGGCGTCTACCTGTCGGTCGGCTCGGCGGTGATGTCGCCGATGATCTTCGAGAAGGCCTTTTCCATGGCGCAGAACCTGGCGCGGCAGGAGGGGCGGCGGATCGAACGTCACTACCTCCTGGTCGTGGACCTCGCGCCGGGCAACTGGGACTGGGCCGCCGGCGAGCCGCCGGCCGACCATCCGGCCTACTATCAGCGCTTCAACAAGACCTTCGGCCGCATGGGCGGGACCCTGCGGTGCCTCTCGCTCGACAACCGCGATTTCCTGCTCGCGCTGCACGGGCGGCTGGCGGAGTGATGGCTGTGGTTCCGCCGAAGAACTCCAATGTCTGACGTGCTGTTCCAGTGTCCGTCGTGTTCGCGCCATCTGGTCACGAACGCCGGCAGCATCGGTCTGGTCATCGCCTGCACGGAGTGCCGCCAGCAGATCTTCGTGCCGAAGGCCGGCATCGGGTTCGCCTGTCCGGGCTGCCGGGCAGAGCTCGCGGCCCCCGCCAGCCAGGCGGGCGCGACGTTCCATTGCCCCGGCTGCGGTGCCGCGGTGGTCGTGCCCGCGCAGAGCACGGCGGCGCCGCCCCAACCCAAGCCGCCGGTCAAGGGCGACCTGCTGTTCCGTTGTCCGACCTGTTCGCGACGTCTCGCCGTGCAGGCCTCGGTGACCGGCACGGTCGCGACCTGCGCCGCCTGCAAGCAGCAGATCATCATCCCCAGGCACGCTCTTCCGTTCCCGTGTCCGAACTGCCAGGCGGAGCTCGCGGCTCCGCCCAGCCTGGCCCGCCAGGCCTTTGACTGCCCGCGCTGCCAGGCGACGTTCACCGTGCCGCCGCACGACGCCGCGCCGCCGCCGGCGAACGCCGGTGCGCCGCCGAAGGTCTTCCTCGTATTCCGCTGCACGGCCTGCGGCGGGCTCCTGGATGCCGACGCCACCAGCACCGGCGCCGTCGTCGCCTGCAAATCGTGCGGGCAACAGGCGATCGTCCCCGCGTCGAAACTGTCGTTCAAATGCCCGAAGTGCCTGCGCGAGTTGGCCGCCCCCGCCTGCCTGGGCGGCGCGACGCTGGCCTGTCCGCGCTGCGGAGGGCAGGCGGTGGCGCCGCAGGCCGCCCTCCGGCTGCCCTCGAAACGGACCGGCAAGGTCTGAGGCCGGACGGGCCGAACGACCACATGTGCGCGACGAACACGCCAACTCGCGCCACAACTCGCGCCCAAAACTCCCGGTAACTCGCACTTGACCGTTTACACGCGAGGTGGGACAGTACAGTCCCGTTGTCCGCATCTGCCGGGCGCGTTGATGGCCTTCGCGCTCCCGGGATGCGGACCTGGAGACGCATGAAGACCCTTGATTTGACGGGTGCGTGGACGCTGCGCCGCGACGGACAGAAAAAGAGCATTCCCGCCACCGTCCCCGGCTGCGTGCACACGGACCTGCTGGCCGCCGGCGAGATCGAAGACCCGTTCTTCCGCGACAACGAAGAGCGCCTGCAGTGGATCGGCGAGGCCGCCTGGATCTACGAGGCGGCCTTCACGGCCGAGGATCTGGCCGATGCGCCGGCCGTGCGGCTGCGCTGCGAGGGCCTGGACACGCTCGCCACGGTCGCGGTCAACGGCGTCGAGGTCGGCCGCGCCGACAACATGTTCCGCGCCTGGGAGTTCGACGTGCGCCGGGCGCTCAAGCCCGGCCGCAACCGCATCCGCGTGCGCTTCGACTCCGCCGTGCGCCATCTCGCCCGCCGCCAGACCGAGCGCCATCTGCCCGGCTGGAGCGCCCGGCACGAGCCGGAGGGCCGCGCGTGGCTGCGCAAGGAGCCCTGCAACTTCGGGTGGGACTGGGGCCCGGTGCTGGTCACTGCCGGCATCTGGCGTCCCATCGGGCTGGTCGGGTTCGACACGGCGCGCCTGGCCGACGTGCACGTGCGCCAGGATCACGGCCAGCGCGGCACGGTCGGGCTCGACGTCGCGGTGACGACCGAGGTGCTCGACCCCGCCGCCCCGCTGGAGGCCGTCGTCCGGGTGGCCTACAAGGGCGGCACGATCGCCGGCGAACGCGTGGCGCTGAAGGACGGCGCTGGCCGCGCGCGCCTCACGATCAAGAACCCGCAGCTCTGGTGGCCCAACGGCATGGGCGAGCAGCCGCTCTACGAGGTGACGGTGGAGCTGCTCAGCCAGCGCCGGCCGCTCGACCATGCCAGCCGCCGCATCGGCCTGCGCACGCTGCGCCTCGACCGCCGCGCCGACAAGTGGGGCGAGTCGTTCCAGTTCGTCGTCAACGGCGTGCCCTTCTTCGCCAAGGGGGCGAACTGGATCCCGGCCGACGCGCTGCTCACGCGCATGACCCGCGTCGAGTACGCCCGCCTGATCAAGGCCGCGGCCATGGCCAACATGAACATGCTGCGCTGCTGGGGCGGCGGCATCTACGAGAACGACGCCTTCTACGACCTGTGCGACGAGTACGGCCTGTGCGTCTGGCAGGACTTCATGTTCGCCTGCTCCGCCTACCCGACCTTCGACGAGGCCTGGATGGCGAACGTCAAGGCCGAGGCCGAGCAGAACGTGCGGCGCCTGCGCCACCACGCCTGCCTGGCGCTGTGGTGCGGCAACAACGAACTCGAGCAGGGGCTGGTGGGCGACGCCTGGACCGAGCGGCAGATGAGCTGGGCCGACTACGGCAAGCTGTTCGACGTCCTGCTGCCCGAGGTGACGGGCCGCCTCGACCCGGACCGCGACTACTGGCCGTGCAGCCCGCACACGCCGCCGCCCGGCGAACGCAAGAACCACAACGATCCCGACCGCGGCGACGCGCACCTCTGGAGCGTGTGGCACGGCCGCCAGCCGTTCGAGTGGTACCGCACCACCCTGCACCGCTTCTGCAGCGAGTTCGGCTTCCAGAGCTTCCCCGAGCCGCGCATGGTCGCCGGCTACACCGCCCCGGAGGACCGCAACGTCACCAGCTACGTGATGGAGAAGCACCAGCGCAGCGGCATCGGCAACACGGTGATCGTGCAGTACATGCTCGACTGGTACCGCATGCCCGTGGGCTTCGCGAACGCGCTCTGGCTCAGCCAGATCCAGCAGGGCATGGCCATCAAGTACGCCGTCGAGCACTGGCGCCGCAACCGGCCGCGCTGCATGGGCGCGCTCTACTGGCAGCTCAACGACTGCTGGCCGGTCGCGAGCTGGGCGTCGATCGATTACGCCGGCCGCTGGAAGGCGCTGCACTACCTCGCGCGGCGCTTTTTTGCGCCCGTGCTGGTCTCCGGCCTCGAGAACGCCGGGGACGGCACCGTGGCGGTGCACGTCGCCAACGACCACCGGCGGCCCTTCCGCGGCACGGTGCAGTGGCGCGTGACGCGTGTCGACGGCGCGCCGCTGCGCGGCGGCAGCCGCGCGGTGCGCGTCGAGGCCAACGGCGGCGCCGTGTGCGCCACGCTCAAGCTCGCCGACCTCCTGAAGAAGCACGGCCCCCGCGACCTGCTGGTGTGGCTGAACGCGCAGGACGAGCAGGGCGCGCCCGTCTCTTCGAACCTCGTGGCCTTCTGCCGGCCCAAGCACATGGAACTGGCGCCGCCGCGGATCCGCGTCGAGATCCGGCCCTGGGACGACAACAGCTACGCCGTCACGCTCACGGCCAGGCACCCCGCGCTGTGGGTCTGGCTGACGCTGGAGGGGCAGGACGCCAAGTTCGACGACAACTTCGTGTGCCTCGAGCCCGACCGGCCCCTGCGGCTGCGCGTGACGCCGGCCGAACGCGTGAAGATGGAGGCCTTCCGCCAGATGCTGCGCGTCGCCTCGATTCACGACACCTACCAGGAGCCGGCCGCGCTGACGCCGGACGCCGGCGCGGCGGCCGCGCCGCCGCGGCCGCAGGGCCGCGCCGCCGCCATCGCCGCCGTTGGCGCGCGCGCGGCCCGGCGCGCGTAACCCAGCACCCGACACCCGACACCCGTCACCCCGGACTCTTTTTCCACGGCGGCGTGCCGGGCAGCAAGTCGTCGAACTCCCTGACCAGGCGTGCCTCGTAGTCGCCGCCGTACCGGCCCCGCACGAACAGGTCGTAGGCCTCGTCGTGCAGCCGCTGCCACGCCTCTTCCTCGCGGCCGGGCAGAATGGGGTAGAAGGCGGCGCCGTTGTCGCGCGCGGCGGTCAGGTCGCCGGGCGCGTCGCCCACCATCAGCAGGCGGCCCGGCGCGTACTTGCCGCCGGCGGCGAGCGCGATGTGTTCGGACTTGGTGCCGAGTTCCTGTCCGGCGATGGCGTGTACGAGGTGGTCGAGCCCGTGCTGGCGCCACTCCTTGAGCAGCGCCTGCTCGGGTGTCTGCGACACGACCAGCAGGTCGCTCGTGGCGTGCATCTTTGCCAGGCACCGGCGCGCCCCCGCGAAGGGCGGCACGGGCCGCATGTGCCGGTCAATATCCCGGTTCACGGCCAGGCTCCACTCCAGCACGCGCGCCAGGTCCGGATCGCCGGTGCGTGCCGCCTCGTCCCGGAGCGAGGGATTGCCGAGCGGCAGGCCGGAACGGCAGTAGGCGCGCAGGCCGGCGAGGCCGGGCAGGGGCGCGCCGGCGGCGCGCACCTCGTCCCACTCCTCCAGGAACTCAAACAGCGTCAGCAGGGCCGAAAAACGGTTGCGGCCGCGCCACCGCGAGTGGAGGTTGACGAACGCCGCCGCCTCGCGCACCTGGCGTTCGATCTTCTGCAGGCCCCAGACCTTCACGATCAGCGGGTGGAAGTGCTGCCGCTGCTTCACGTCCATGGTGTCGAACACGCAGCCGTCGGAGTCCACGCCGACGAAGGTTGCATGCCGCGCCGGCATGCCCTTGAGATCCTCGACGGTGAAGTGCGTCTTGCCCATGGTTCCCCCGCGGGAGGAGAACACTATAGCAGGCGCCGCCGCCGGCGGGAATGGACGAGTCCGCGCGGTCGCGGCGGTGCCGGTTGACGTCGGCGTCGGTGTGTCGGTGTCGGTGTCGGTGTCGGTTGCGAATTGACGCGCGCGGCGGCTTGGCTTAACCTACCACGGAGCGTGCAGCACTCGCGCCACGAAGCGCGACGGGACTGGCGGCAAACGGATGGAAGGGGATCCCGAGAAGCGCAGTGTCGTGCGGCTGGGCGCGCCGAAGGGCGCGGGTTCGGCCGTCGTGGCGGCGGGCGCCGCCAACGGCGTGCGGCCGGCGGGCGAGGCGTTCTGCGCCGCCTGCAAGCGGGCCTTTGCCACGCCGGACGCGGCGCCGCTCGAAACGCGGCCCTGCCCGGGGTGCGGCCGTTCCTGCCTCGTGCCCGGCCGCCTGGGCGACTTCCTGCTGCACGCGCGGCTCGGGGAAGGCGCCATGGGCTCGATCTACCAGGCGACCGACGAGCATCTGCACCGCGAAGCCGCCATCAAGGTCGTGCGCACGCGCAGCACGGACGACGCCGAGCAGCGCGAGCGGCTGCAGGCGGAGGCGCGCGCGGCCGCGCAGTTGAACCACCCGCGTCTGGCGCAGGTCTACAGCTTCGGCTTCGCGGCTGGCCGGCCGTACCTGGTGATGGAACTGGTGCGCGGCGAGAACCTCGAATCGCGGCTGCACGGCGCCAAGCGGCTGGACGAGCGCGACACGCTCGCCATGGCCCTCGACGTGGCCGACGGCCTGCGCGCGCTGCACCGCCAGGGCCTGACGCACGGCGACATCAAGCCCGCGAACATCGTGTCGGACCGCGACGGCCACATCAAGCTGGTTGATTTCGGCCTGGCCGGCATGGACCGACGCGACGGCAGCGGGGCGATCATGGGCACGCCCTTCTACCTGGCGCCGGAGCTGCTCCGCGGCGAGCCGGACACGCCCCGCAGCGATCTGTACATGCTGGGCGCGACGCTGTACCACCTCCTGGCCGGCACGCCGCCGTTCGAGGCGGCGACGCCCGAACAGGTGGCGCGGCTGCGGCTCGAACGTCCGGCCGAGCCCATCGGCAGCCGCGTGCGCCACCTCTCGTGGCGGACCGAGCGCCTCGTCATGCGGCTGCTCGAGGCGGACCCGGAACGGCGTTATCCGGACGCCGACGCCGTCGCCGCCGAACTCCGCGCCGCGCTCGACAGCCTGACGCTGCCGGCGGGCTCGCGCACCGCCGCCGCGCCCGCCGCGCCTCCCGCCGCCCCGGTGCGCGGCGCCGGCCGCAGATACCGGTGGTTCCCGCTCGCGGCGTCGGCGACCGCGCTGGCGCTGGCGACGGTGGTCCTGGTGCGCACCGGGGCATTCCGCCAGACGTGGGCGCGCCTGGTCCGGCCGCCGACGGCGAGTCCGCCGGCCGCCGGTCCGGCTCCGGCGCTCACGCGGCCGCTGACGCCCGTCTGGCGCGATGCCGAGTGGGACTGCCCCCGCCACCTCGGCAGCACGGTCTGGACCGGCGACGAGTTGCTGATCCAGGTCGGCGGCGCTGAACCGCGCACGCGGCGCGAAGCCGGCCGGTGCGTGGAAACCGCCGTCGGTCCGGACTTCCGGGTCACGGCGCAGGTCAATCTGCTCAGCCGCAGCGACCCCGGCACGCGCTGCGGCATCCTGATCGGCAGCACCGACCCGGCAGCCGGTTCCCGGATTTACTTCGGTCTGCAGGAGGGCGGCCGGCTGTTCCTGGAGGAGAGGAAGGCCGGCCGGGCGCCGGTGCTGATCAAGGTCGACGACCAGCCCGCCAGCGTTCCGTGCCGGATGCGGCTGGAGCGCCGGCCCGACCGCTGCGCGGCGATGGTCATGGATGCGGCGGGCGCGTGGCAGCTCTTTGCCGTCAGTTCGCTCAAGCTGCCGGCCGACAGCCGCCTCGCGCTGGGCGTGACCACCACGCGCATCAACGGCGTGGCCACGGCTTCCTTTGGCGCCCTGAGCCTCGCCGGCCCGGCCGCGCCCTGAGGGTGGAGACCCGCATGCGCATCCTCTACCTCGATCTCGACACGCTGCGTCCGGACCACCTCGGCTGCTACGGCTACCACCGCCCGACCTCGCCCAACCTCGACTGGATCGCCTCGCAGGGCGTCCGCTTCGACAACTACTACTGCTCCGACGCGCCCTGCCTGCCGAGCCGCGCCGCGCTGATCAGCGGCCGCTTCGGCATCCACAACGGCGTCATCAACCACGGCGGGGTTTGCGCCGACCGGCCGCCGGATGGGAGCGACCGCAGCTTTCGCGACTCGTTCGCCGGCGGCGGCAGCCTGTTCAATGTGCTCCGCGACGCCGGCTTGCGCACGGCCTACGTCGGCGGCTTCGGCGAGCGCCATTCGGCCTACTGGTGGTACGCCGGCTTCCACGAGGTCTTCGACACCGCCCGCGGGGGCATGGAGTCGGCCGAGGAGGTCACTCCCGCCGCGCTCGACTGGATCCGCCGCAACGCCAGCCGCGACAACTGGTACCTGCACGTCAACTACTGGGACCCCCACACGCCCTACCGCGCCCCGGCCTCGTTCGGCAACCCGTTCGCCGGCGAACCCCTGCCCGCGTGGCTCACGCCGGGCGTCTTCGCCGGCCATCGCAACCACGTCGGCCCGCACGGCGCGTGGGAGATCAACATGTTCAACGACGCCGTCAACCCCCGCTACCCCCGCCATCCCGGCCGCGTGTCGGACATGGATGGCGTGCGGCAGGTGATCGACGGCTACGACTGCGGCATCCGGTACATGGACGACCACATCGGCCAACTGCTGGACGCCCTGCGCCAGACCGGCGCGCTCGACGACCTCGTGATCCTGGTCAGTTCCGACCACGGTGAGAATCTGGGCGAGCTGGGCATCTTCGGCGAGCACGCCACGGCCGACCACATCACCTGCCGCATTCCCATGCTGGTGCGCTGGCCGGGCGTGGCCGCGCCCGGCCGCGTCGATCGCGGCCTGCATGCCAATGTCGATCTCGTGCCCACGCTCGCCGAGATGTTCAACCGCCCGGCCCGCTTCGCCTGGGACGGCCGCAGTTTTGCGCAGACGATCCTCGCCGGCGCCGACACGGGCCGCCCGGACCTGGTGCTCTCGCAGTGCTGCCACGTCTGCCAGCGCAGCGCGCGCTGGGACCGCTGGCTCTACCTGCGCACGTGGCACGACGGCTACCACCTCTTCCCGCAGGAAATGGTCTTCGACCTCGCGGCCGACCCGCACGAGCAGCACGATCTCGCCTCCGAGCGGCCCGACCTGTGCCGCGAAGGCGCCTGGCGCCTGCTGCGCTGGCATGACGAGATGATGGCCGGCATGCCCGCCGGCCGCACCGCCGATCCGATGCAGGTCGTGCTCGACGAAGGCGGCCCCTTCCACGCGCGCGGCAGCCTGCGGCCTTACTGCGACCGCCTGGAAGCCACCGGCCGCGGCTGGGCCGTGCCGGAACTCAAACGCAGACATCCGCGGGAATTCGCCTGACAGGACGCGGAAACGAGGGAGCGCCCTGCCGCCGGGCAATCACCGGCAGTAGCAGGCGCGACGGGCGCGCGGCCGAATGGTGCACCGGTCGAGGTCGGTGTCCGGCACGTCGGTCGAGACGAACAGCTCGGCGCGCACGAACCGGTCGAGCCACCGCGGCTTCCCGGCCTGCAGGTCGATCAGCGCGCGGCGGCCGAAGTCGGTCTCGCCTACCCTGGACCCCGACCCGCCGAAGCTGCGGAAGCTGTCGAAGCCGACCCTGCGTTGTCGTTGCACCCGGCACTCCGCCGCCGACCGGCCCGGCGGCGGCAATCTCCGACAGACCCCTGGCTACGAGGAGGATACCTAATGATCTTAGGTATCATCGGAATTCTGTGCCTGCGAGCGTGCGCTCCCTTGTCCGGGCACCCGGTGCGCCACCCCCGTTTCCGTGCCCTGCAAGGTTGGAGGACCAACCGGCGTGTGCTATGGTACTCGCCGCGCGGGGCGCACGGCCCGCGCGGGAGTCTGGCGATGAAACCGGACAGGCAAGTTCCCCCGTCGCTCCTCGACGAAGACGATCCGCTGAAGAACGACAGTCCTCCGCGGCCGGCACGGCCTGGCCGCCGGGGCCCGCGGCGCTGGCTGCGTGTGCTGCTCGTCCTCCTGCTCCTGCCGCTGCTGCTCGCGGGGCTCGCCCCGCGCCTCGCCTCCACCGGCGCCGTCCGGCGCCTCGTGCTCGGCAAGGTCAACGCCAGGATCGCGCCGGCCTCGCTGGCCGTGGACGACTGGACGTTCCGCTGGTTCGGCCCCATGCGGATCTCCGGTCTGCGCTACACCGACCCCGCCCGCGGCGCCGGCGTGCAGGCGGTGGGCATCGCCTTCTCCAACGGCCTGGCCGCCATGCTGCCCATCGGCACGGCCGACCTCGGCACCGTCACGATCGAGGCGCCGCAGGCTGTCTTGCGCCTGCCCGCGCGCGCCGCCGCTCCCGCCGCCGAGGAAGCCCCGCCAGCCGCGCAGCCGCGGCCGCCATCCCTGCCGGCGACCGATGTGGCCGTTCGGCTGCTCGTCCACGGCGGCCGCCTCGAGATCGCAACGGACGACCCCAGGCCGTTCGTGCTGGAGCACGCCGCGCTCGACGTGCAGATCGCGTCCCTGCGCAAGCCGGTGGCCGTCACCTGCGGCGCGTTCGTGCCGTGGGCCGACGACGCCGGCCGCCTGGCCGTGCAAGGCTCGCTGCCCGCCCCGGCTTCGCTGCTGGGCGAGGCCGAGCAGACGCCGGAAAAACTGGAGATCACGGTCGCCGCGCTCGACCTGCAGAGCTTCCGCAGCCTGCTGGCCGGGCTGAGCGGACACCCCTGGGTGCAGAGCGGCGTGGCCGACGGCCGCGTGCAGGCGGCCTACCGCGGCCGCGACTCCGCCCAGGTGCAGGCCGGCCTGAAGATTGCCCGGCTCTCGGTCGCGCCGCCCGGCCGGCCCGTTTCGCCGGCCGGCGACGTGAACGTCGAGGCCGACGTGGCGCTGGCCGACGGCCGCCTGACGATCAACCGCCTCGCCTGCGCCTCGCCCTGGGTCGGGCTGCGCGCCGACGGCCAGTTCGCGCTGCAGCCCGACGCCAACGGCCGCCGGCTCGGCGGCATGGCCGCGGCGCTCGAAGCCGACCTGCCGGCGATCACGCGCGACTTCGGCAGCCTGCTCGGCCTGCGGCCCGATCTGCGTGCCGAGCAGGGCCGCTTGCACGCGGACGCCACGCTCGCCGGCACGGCCGACGGCATCGAGGCGCGCGTGGGCCTCGTCACCAGCAACCTCGCCCTGCGCGCCGGCGGCGAGCTCTTCGCCTTCCAGCCCGCACCCGCGGCGCGCTTGAACATCTCGAAACCCTACGATGGCCCGCCGGAGGTGCGCGAACTGCTGGCGGACTTCCCCTTCGCGCACGTCAGCGGCAAGGGTCGCGTCGAACAGGCCGACTTCCGCGCCGCCGTCGACCTGGACGCGCTCACGAAGGAGTTGCGGCGCGTGGCCGCGAACTGCCCGCCGATGTCCGGCACGATCGAGGCGACGGTCAAGACCGCGCCGGCCGCCGGCGGCCGCGTGGCGCTCGATGCCGCCGTCAGCGCCGCCGGCATTTCCGCCGACCTCGGCGGCAACCGGCGCGTGGCGCTCCAGCGCGCCCGGATCACCGCCGCGGCGGCCGTGCCGCTGGTCAACGGCCTGCCCGGCCGCGAAGCGGCCGGCGTGAAGGTGCTGTTCGACGGCGACGCCGGTATGATCAGCGCCTCGGCCGACCGCATCGTCGCCCCGGCCGGCACGGGCCGGCCGCTGCTCGTGGCCGGCGGCCAGGCGCGGATCGAGCTGGACCTGGCCGCGGCGCGGCGGCTGGCGCAGCCGCTGCTGGCGTTCCTGCCGCCGACGGCGTCCGTCGCCGGCCGGCTGACCGCCAACGCCACGGCCGAGGCCGGCGGGGGCGTGCTCAAGGCGCGCCTGAGCGCCGCGGCCCAGGACGTGCAGTTCGCCTCCACCGCCTGGGACGCGCGCGAGCGCGACGTGCGGCTGCGCGTCTCCGCCGACCTCGACGACGGCAAGGGCACGCTGCGCGTGTTCGACACCCGCTTCGCCTCGCAGCTCGCCTCCCTCGATGCGCCCGAGCTGCTCGTGCAGCGCACGCCGGGCGGCGCGCCGGCGCTGCGCGGCGGCGCCACGGGCGAGGTGAACCTCGCCGTGCTCGCCGCCTGGATGAAGCCGGGGCGCGACGGCAAGCCGCCGCCGCGCCTCCAGGGCCGCGTGACGTTCCGGGCGCAGGGCACAACCGACAGCCGCGGCGCGTCGCTCTCGCTGTCCGCGGCGGCGGACCAGGTCCGCGTGGCCGTCGCCGACAACCAGCCGTTCGAGGAGGCGCACGCCGAACTGGCGCTGGTGGCCGCGCTGCCGGCCGAGGGCGACCGGCTGGCGCTCGAGACCCTGGCGCTCAAGACGTCGCTGGCCGAGTTCTCGGCCAAGGGCCGCGTGGACGACCTGAAGCGCAGCCGCCAGGCCGATCTTTCCGGCGCGCTGGCGCTGGACTTCGACAGCCTCACCAGGCTGCTGCGGGCGCAGGGCGTCCGGGCCGTCACGCTCTCCGGCCGCCAGTCGCGGCCGTTCGCGCTCACCGGCCCGCTCGGCGGCAACCCGAAGCAGATCCTCTCCTACGGCCGGGCGTCGGCGGCCGCCTACGTGGGTTCCGTTGCCGCGCTCGGCCTCGCCGCCGGGCCGGCCGATGCCTCCCTGCGGCTCGACAAGGGCGTGGCGGCCGTGGCCTACGAGCCGGCCGTCAGCCAGGGCCGGGTCAGCCTGACGCCCAGCGTGCAGGTGACGCTCGACCCCATGGTGCTGACGCTGCCGGCCGGCGCGCGCGTGATGCAGGGCGTGCCGCTGACCCAGGAGCTGCTCGACCAGGGGCTGTGGGTTGCCCTGCCGCTGCTGCGCGGCAGCGCCAGCGCGAGCGGACTGGTGGACCTGACGATGCAGGAGTGCCGCGTGCCGCTCGGCGCCACGCTCAAGCGCGACCTGACCTTTGACGCCGCGCTCAGCCTGCGCAACCTGCGGCTCGCCCCCGCCGGCGCGCTCGCCACCGTGCTGAACGTCGCCGGCTACGGCGGCCAGGAGGTGACGATCGAGAAGTACGACCTGACCTCCACCTGCAAGGACGGCCGCGTTCGCAACTCGCCGCTCAAGCTCAAGGTCGCGGGCACCACGGTCACGCTCTCCGGCTCGGTCGGGCTCGACGGCACGCTGGCCTACACGGCCGAAGTGCCGTTGTCCAGGGGGCTGGTCGGCGCCCAGGCGGCCAAGTACCTGGCGGATGCCACGGTGCGCGTGCCGATCACCGGCACGGCCAAGGCGCCGGCCATTGACCGCAAGGCGATGGAGTCGGAGATCGGCCGGCTGGTGCAGCAGGCCGTCGAGAAGGCGGCGCTGGGCGGATTGGGCGACCTGCTGAAAGGGCTGCCGCGCCGGTAGAGTCTTTGTCGGTCGGGATTGTGTGCAAGTGGAACATGGATCGGGACCGGAAAGAACCGCAGATTGCCGAATGTCGAACTTAGAATGTCGAAGGGGGAGGCCGATGCCCCTTCGTCACTCCGCGGTTCGGTGTTCTGCGGTTCTGCGGTTTCTTCGTCCGTCGCCGCGCACGGGCCTGAAGAGAGGCTGAAGGATTGACGATGAGCGAACTGCTGTTTGCGAAGTACGCCGGCAGGAATCTGGAGCCGGTCAACTCGATCGGGGCCAAGTGGCTGCGGATGCTGGACGCGCTGGACCTGGCGGCCGCCGTGAAGGGCAAGCGCACCTGCATCAAGATGCACCTGGGCGGCGGCACCGGCTTCACCACCATCCATCCGTTCTTCACGCGCAAACTGGTGGAGAAGGTCAAAGCCGCGGGCGCCAAAGCCGTGTTCGTCGCCGACTCGCCCGGCGCCGTGCGCACCGCCGTCGAGCGCGGCTACACGGCCGAGACCGTCGGCTGCCCGCTGGTGCCGCTCTCCGGGCAGTTCGACCGCTACTTCGAGAAGCGGCCCGTCGCGCCGCCGTTCGGGGAGTTTGGCGAGGTCGAGATCGGCGGCGAGATTCTCGCGGCCGAGGCGCTGGTTGACTTCGCGCACGTGAAGGGCCACGGCGCCTGCGGCTACGGCGGCGCCTCCAAAAACCTCTCCATGGGCTGCGTCACGCAGGCCACGCGCCGCGCGCTGCACAAGCTCGAAGGCGGGCTGGAGTGGGACGCCAAGGCCTGCAACCGCTGCCGGAAGTGCGAGCAGAACTGCCCCAACGAGGCGATCTCGTTCGAGGACGACCGCCTCGAGGTCTTTTACCACAACTGCAAGTACTGCCAGCACTGCGTGCTGATCTGCCCGCAGAAGGCGCTCAAGTCGCTGGGCGGCAAGTATCGCGACTTCCAGCGCGGCATGGCGCTGGCCACCAAGACCGTGCTGGACGGCTTCCCGGCGGAGAACCGCGTGTTCGTCAACCTGTTGATGAACGTGACGATCTTCTGCGACTGCTGGGGCATGAGCACCGCGGCGCTGGTGCCGGACATCGGCATCCTGGCCGGCCGCGACATCGTGGCCATCGAGCAGGCGTCGCTCGACCTGATCCGCACCGAGGACCTGATCGCCGGCGCGCTGCCCCCGGCCTGGCGCCTCGGCAAGCATGGCCACCTCTTCGAGCGCGTCCACGGCAAGGACCCGCATGCGGTCGTGGAGTATCTCGAGGAACTTGGGATGGGTACACGCCAATACAAGTTGCGGGAAGTGGAGTGAGAATAGCTGCTTATTGAGTGTTCACAATAAGAGTGACAGGATCGCCGGGATCGAAATCGATATCGGGATCGGGATCGAGAACACGGTCGATACCGATTTCGATAGCGATTTCGATCCCGAACCGAGTCCGCTGCCAGTGGCGATCAACCGATTCCGTTGTCACTGTTTTTGCGAAGACTCAATAGACGGCACAAGAGGGATTTAGGCTACGGAAAGTGGAATCCAAGTCACCGACTGTTGTGTCGGCGGGATACAGTCACCGACGAGTCGCGGCGATGCATGGCGGCGGGATGTCGGTCGCGACGCGGGAGCTGGGGATGCCGGTGGCGGCGGGGGACATGCGATGGATAGCGAACGCGCATTGGCGGTCTTCGAGAACTACAAGATCCGCCGCATCTACGACGAAGCGTCGGAGACTTGGCACTTCTCCGTGGTGGATATCGTCGCGGCGCTGATTCAACAACCGGACTATCAAACCGCGCGGAAGTACTGGAACAAGTTGAAAGAACGACTCAGGAAGGAGGGGAGTCAGTCGGTGACAGATTGTCGCCAACTGAAACTGCCCGCGGCTGACGGCAAGAAATATCAGACCGACGTGGCTAATCCAGAAACGCTCCTGCGCATCATTCAGTCGGTCCCCAGTCCCAGGGCCGAGCCGATTAAACTCTGGCTCGCCAAGGTCGGTTACGAACGGATCCAAGATATGAACGACCCGGCCCGGTCGCTTGACCGCGCACGCGAATACTGGCAGCAGCACGGACGCGGCGAGAAGTGGATTCAGCAGCGGATGATGGGCCAGGAGACTCGCAACAAGTTAACGGACTACTGGAAGGGTCACGAGATCAAGGGCGAAGAAGAGTACGCTATCCTGACCAACATCATCCATCAGGAGTGGAGCGGAATGTCCGTCAGGAAACACAAGGGCATCAAGGGGTTAACGACCCAGAACCTGCGCGACCACATGAGCGAGGCGGAGTTGATCTTCACGGCCCTGGCCGAACTTTCCACCCGCCAGATCGCCGAGACGGTCCAGGCCACCGGCATGCCGGAGAATGCCGAAGCGGGCCGCAAGGGAGGCGGCATCGCCCGGAAGGCGCGCCGGGAACTGGAACAGAAGACCGGCCGGAGCGTGGTCACGGGCGATAATTTCCTGCCGCCGCCTGGAATGGAGAAGAAACTCGGGGATCACGCATGATCGAGTTGTTTGACGGACTGGAAGGCAAGCGGTCACGGATTCTCAAGTCATGACCGTCTTGCCGGCGTTCCGTATCGCAGGTCAACGGTGCTGATGGTATCCTCTGCATCCCGGAAAGGACACGCCATGACAACCCGTTCTTACACCGTTCACGCTGTTGCTGCCCCGCCTCCGCTGGAGGGCGAGTTTGCCGGCGGCCCGTGGGCCAAGGCGGAGGAGGGGCGGGTGGACCGGTTCTGGCCGGCCGGCAGCGACCACCGGCCGGACGTGCGCTTCCGCGTGCTGCACGACGCGGCGAACGTCTACGTGCGCTTCCAGGTGGCCGACCGCTACGTGCGCGCCGTGCAGACCGCCTACCAGGGCAGCGTCTGCACCGACAGTTGCGTCGAGTTCTTCGTGCGGCCGAAAGCCGGCGCCGGCTACTTCAACTTCGAGATGAACGCCGGCGGCACGCTGCTGCTCTACTACATCGAGGATGCCGCGCGCGTCCCCGGTGGCTTCGCGAAGTTCCGGCCGGTGCCGGAGGAATGGGCCCGCAGAATCCGCGTCTGGCACAGTCTGCCGGCCGTCATCGAACCGGAGATGCCCGGGCCGGTCACGTGGCAGGTGTCCTACGCCGTGCCCGTGGCGCTCTTCGAGGCGCACACCGGGCCGCTCGGCTCCATCGGCGGCCAGACCTGGCGCGCCAACTTCTTCAAGTGCGCCGACAAAACCTCGCACCCGCACTGGGCCACCTGGTCGCCGATCACGGCGCTCAACTTCCATTTGCCGGAGTGCTTCGGGGAGTTGAGGCTGGAAGAGGGGTTAAGGGGTTAAGGAGGTAGGGGGAGAGGGACGGGACATGAGGGATCATTCGCAACTGCGGGCGTTTGTGCTGGCCGACGAGGTCGTGCTGCTCGTGTATCAGATTACGCGCTCGTTTCCCCGCGACGAACTGTACGGATTGACGGCGCAGATGCGACGTGCCGCCGTGTCGGTGCCGTCGAACATCGTGGAAGGCTGCGTGCGAAACTCCAGGCGAATACGTCCGGTTCCTCGAAATAGCGTTCGCTTCCCTGTGCGAACTGCGGTATCAATGTTTGCTTGCCAGACGCCTCGGCTATCTGGACGAGTCTGCTGCGACCCCTTAACCCCTTAACCCCCTATGACAACGTCCCGCGACGACCGTCCCGACTGGGACACCTACTTCATGGAGATCGCTCAGGTGGTGTCGCGGCGCGGCAACTGCCGGCGGCGCAAGGTGGCCGCCGTGGTGGTGGCCGACCACCGCATCATCTCCACGGGCTACAACGGCACGCCGCGCGGCGTGCGCAACTGCTGCGACGGCGGCTGCGCCCGCTGCGCCGGCGACGCGCCTTCCGGCGCGGACCTGACCACGTGCATCTGCTGCCATGCCGAGGAAAACGCCATCACCCAGGCCGCCTACCACGGCACCTGCCTGCGCGGGTCGAAGATGTACGTGACGATCAGCCCGTGCCTGACGTGCGCCAAGATGATCGTCAACGCCGGCATCGCCGAGGTCGTCTACGGCGGCGACTACGCCTTCAACGAACAGACCCGCGCGCTGCTGGCCGAGGCCGGCGTCAAGTGCCGGAAGTACGAACTCCAAGAGGCAGGATAGAGTCGTGCGCATTCTGGTTACTGGAGCCACCGGCCGTCTCGGGCGCGAGACCTGCCGGCTTCTGATCGAGCACGGCGAGACCGTGATCGCCACGGACAGCGGCCGTTACGCCGACGTGCCCTGCAAGCTGCACTACGCCGACCTGCTCGACCGCGTGGCGGTGTACCCGCTGGTCGACGGCTGCGACGCCGTCGTGCACCTGGCGAACCACTCGGCCATGTTCCGCAATCTGCCCCCGGCGCGGCTGTATCTCGAGAACGTCACGATGAACGCGCACGTCTTCCAGGCCGCGCAGGAGACCGGCGTGCCGCGCGTCGTCTTCGCAAGCACGATCCAGGTGACGAACGGGAAGCGTTACGGCCCCGAGGCCGTGCCGCTCCCATCGTCGCTGTCCTGCCTGCCGGTGGATGGCGATCATCCCGCCGCGCCGGACAACCACTACGCGCTCAGCAAGCAGGCCGGCGAGGATTTCCTGCGCTTTCTCGGGGAGATGGAGCCATCCCGTTCCTGGACGGCCATCCGCTTTCCCGCCATGACCCGGGGATCGTGGAACGCGGCGGCCGGCGGACGGCCGCACGCGGTGGAAGTGGGCTGGGTGGACGAGTTCTTCAGCTACCTCGATTTCCGCGATGCGGCCGCGCTCGTCCACGCCGTCGTGAAGGCGGCCCGTCCCGGCTACGCCTGCCTCTTCCCGACGGCGGCCGACAACCGCGTCGGCTGGACGGCGGAGGAACTGGCCCGCGTTTTTTGTCCAGGCGTGCCGCTGCGCAAACCGCTGGCCGGGCGCCGCACGCTGGCCGATCTCGACGTGCTGGCCGAGCGCTACGGCTGGAAGCCGCAGCACAACTACGACCTGCCGCGCGCCGCCGTCGAGGGCGTTCCGGGGCCGTAGCGCGGTGCGCGCTCTATCCCGCCTGGCTGCGCACCCACGCGACCCCGGCCGCAATCTGCGCGCACGTCCAGACGTACGCCTCCGGCGCGCGCGCCGCCAGGTGCTGCCCGAACCCCTCGAACGTCGCGGGCGTCGTGGCCACCACCCACAGGCCGATGCCGGCCAGGTTCAGCAGGTAGATCAACACCAGCGAGAACAGAAAGCCGTTTTCCGCCAGGTCCGGCTGCCGGATGAGCAGCGTCTGCACGGTGAAGGTGAAGTGAAAGCCCCAGGTGAAGCCTACGAGGAACAGCCACACCAGTTCCCATCGCGACATGTCCAGCCAGATGCCCAGCACCAGCCGCAGCGCGATGACGATCATCGTGTAGAACGGAAAGAAGTAGGGTGCCAGCGAGATGAGGACGTTCGTCTTGGAGAGCGCGACCTCACCGCCGTCCCGCGCCACGCGGATGCCGTGCACGCGCGCGCCGAAGAGCACGCCCCACAGCGCGTGCGTGAGTTCGTGCGCCCAGACGTAGGCGTGCAGCGGCCGCAGCACGGTGAGGAAGAGGAGCAGCCAGACCGCGTAGCCGCCGGCCAGCGACGCGGTCTGGGGCGAGAGCAGTTCGGGCGAGGGAGGCAGGTCGCGCAGCAGGTCCACCAGGGCGCGCGTCACCGCCACGCACAGTGGCAGCAGCGCGAGGCCGAGGAGGAAGCGGAGAACGCGCGCGAACATGCGTCGGCCGGCGCCGCGACTACGGCGCGGGCGGCTCCGCTGGCGGCACCGTGGCCGGAGCCGCCGGCGGCGTGGCCGGCGGTTGCGGCGGCGGCGGCTGCACGCCCAGTTTCCGCAGCCGCTTCTCCTCCCGCTTCTGCTTCTTGGCGAGTTCGCGCTGGCGCTTGGCGAACGAGTAATTGGGCTGCATCATCGGCGGGTCTCTTTCCGTAGGGACGGGCGTGCGGCGATTCGGCCAACCCGTCTCCGCCATAGTACGCCCGGACGGGCCTCCCGGGCAACCCCGTTCTGAGGATTCCGTCTTCCCCCAGCGGCCTCGCCGGCACGGCGGTCGGTCCGCCGGACTGCCGGACGCGCTTGACGCGGCGGTGAGGCGGGTGGTTTGATGACGCGCGTGACGACGGACCGTCAACGGACCCTGCGCGCTCTTCTCGGCGGCCCGCCGGGCCGGGCGCACCTGATGGGCGTCTGCGGCGTGGGCGTGGCGGGTGTCGCGCGGCTCCTGGCTTCCCGCGGGTGGCAGGTGAGCGGGTGCGACGCGTCGCCGGACGCGGCGATGGCGAAGTGGCTGGAGGAACACGGGATCGCCGTCATCCATGGGCACGAGGCGGGCCATGCGGGCGACGGAAGGGCGGAAGGGCGGCGGAACGGAATTCTGATTCACACCGCCGCCGTGCCCGAAGATCACCCGGAGATCGTCGCGGCCGGAGAAGCGGGATCTTTCGTCTGCCGGCGCGGGGAGGCGCTGGCCGCGCTGGTCGCCCTGAGCCGCGGCGTGGCCGTCTGCGGCGCGCACGGCAAGACCACTACCGCCTGTTTTGCCGCGCGCCTGCTCCAGGATCTGGGCGCGTCGCCCTCCTGGTGCATCGGCGGCCGCACATCCGCGCTCGACGGCGTGGCGGGTGTGGGCGGATCGAACGTCCTGGTGGTCGAGGCGGACGAGAGCGACGGCACGCTGGCGCTCTACCATCCGGCCGTTACCGTGCTCAACAACATTGACCTCGACCATCTCGAGCACTTTGCCGGCGAGGAGGCGCTGGTGGACTGTTACCGGCAGGCCGTCCGTCAGACGCGCGACGGTCTGGCATACGGCGCGGACGATGCGCGCGCGACGGCCGCGGCGGCCGGGTGGCGGGGGCCGGCCATCGGTTTCGGGCTCTCCGCCGGCGCGGCGCTGCGCGCGACGAACCTGGCGCTGGCCGCCGGCAGCGCGGCCTTCGACGTTGCCTTCCGCGGTACGCGCGTCGGCCGCGTGGAATTGCCGGTGACGGGCGAGCACAACGTGCGCAATGCGCTGGGCGGGCTGGCGGCGGCGATCCTGCTCGGGCACGCTCCGCAGGCGGCGCTGGAGAAGCTCGCGGCCGCGGCCGACCGGCTGCCGGGACGGCGCTTCGACCTGGCGGCCGACGCCGGCGGCGTGCGGGTGGTGTCCGATTACGCCCACCATCCGGCCGAGGTGGCGGCGCTGGCGGCCATGGCGCGGCTGCAGGGGGCGGCGCGCGTCGTGGCGGTCTTTCAGCCGCACCGCTACACGCGCACGAAGACGCTGGGCGAGGCGTTTCCGGCCGCGTTCGACGGTGTGGACGAGGTGATCCTGGCGCCGGTCTACGCGGCCTCCGAGGCGCCGCTGGAGGGCGGAGGCATCTGCGATCTGTACGCGCACTTCCGGCGGCTGCGGCCGGAGCGGCGCGTGCGCCTGGCGCGCTCGGTGCGCGAGGCATGGGAGGGCGTGCGCCGCGAACTGCGCGCCGGCGATCTGCTGCTCGCGGTGGGCGCGGGCGACGTCGTGCGCCTGGCCGGGTGGGCGGCGGAGGCGCTGGCGGCCGGTGCGATCGGCGAGGGGACGCCGGTGTCCGGCAAACCCGGCGCGCCGCGCATCGCCGAGGCGCTCGCCGAACTGCGGCGTTTTGCCGGGCTGACGGTGGACGCGCGGCGCGACCTGTCCCACCTGACGACCTACGGCGTGGGCGGATGCGCCGATCTGCTGGTCGAGGCGGCGACGCCGGCCGCGCTGGCCGGGCTGCTCGCGTGGGGCGCGCGCCGCGGCGTGCCCGTGCACGCCCTCGGCGCGGGCGCCAACACGTGGGCGAGCGATCTGGGCGTGGCGGGTGCGGTCGTGCGGCTGCGCGGCGAGGCGTTTCGCTGCTTTGGCCGCGAGGGGACGCGCGCGGATGTCGGCTGCGGCTGGAGCGGACCGGCGCTGCTGGACCGCCTGGAGGCCGAGGGGCTGGCGGGGCTGGAGTTCCTGGACGGCGTGCCGGGGCAGGTGGGCGGGTGGCTGGCGATGAACGCCGGCGCGCACGGCGCGGCGATCGGCGAATGCGTCGAGCGGATTACGTGTTTGAACGCCGACGGGGCGGGGAGTATAGTGCCTGCCGACGCTGCCGGATTCGAGTATCGCCGCTGCGCGGCGCTGGAGAACCGGGTCGCGTGGCAGGTGTCGCTGCGGCTGGCGGCGGACGCGCCGGAGGCGATCCATCGCCGCCGGCTGGCGTTCCGCGGCCGGCGCGCGGCGCTGGCGGGGCTGCGCACGGCGGGGTCGGCATTCCGCAATCCGCCGGGCGGCGTTGCTGGCCGGCTGCTGGACGCGGCGGGCGCGAAGGCGTGGCGCGTGGGCGGCGCGGCGGTGGCCGCGGCGCACGCCAACGTGGCGGTGGCCGGGGACGGCGCAACGGCCTCCGACATCCTGGCGCTGCTGGGCGCGATGCGCGCGCGGGTGCGGGCGCGGGACGGCGTGACGCTGGCGCCGGAAGTGCGGCTGCTGGGGCCTGGCGGGGGCGAAGGACTGCCGGAATAGGACGGAAGCGACGATGCGATTCGAGCGCGTGGGCGTGCTGATGGGCGGGCGGTCGAGCGAGCGCGACATCTCGCTCACCTCGGGCCGGGCGGTGCTCCAGGGGCTGCTCGATGCCGGCTGCCGCGCCGCGGGGATCGAACTGGACGCCGATGCCGTCGCCGGCCGGCTGGACGGGCTCCAGGCCGTGTTCATCGCCATGCACGGCGGCTACGGCGAGAACGGCGGCGTGCAGGCCGACCTGGACGCCATGCGCGTGCCCTACACCGGCCCCGGGGCGGCGGCCAGCCGGATCGCCATGGACAAGGTTCTCACCAAGCGCACGGTCGAGAAGGCCGGCGTGCCCACGGCGCCATACGAGGTGCTGCCGGCGGGCGTTTCCTCCACGAACCTGCCGCTGCCCGTGGTGGTCAAGCCGCCGCGCGACGGTTCGAGCGCCGGGCTGTCGCGCGTGCGCGAGGCGGCGGAGTGGCCCGCGGCGCTGGACGCGGCGCGGCGGCTCGACCCGGCCGGCGAGGTGCTGGTGGAGACCTACCTCCCGGGCCGCGAGTGGACGGTCGGCATCCTGGACCAGGAGCCGCTGCCGGTGGTGGAGATCGGGGCGCCGGACGGCTGGTACGACCGCAAGGCCAAGTACACGGCCGGCGCGTCGCGCTACGGCTTCCCGTCCGGCGGCGCGGACGACGCGCTGACGCGGCACTGCCAGGAGCTGGCGCTGGCCGCCTACCGCGCCGTCGGCGGCCGCGGCATGTCGCGCGTGGATTTCCGCATCCTGCCCGACGGCCGGCCGTTCCTGCTGGAGATCAACACGATCCCCGGCTTCACGCCCACGAGCCTGCTGCCCAAGGCGGCGGCGAAGGCGGGAATCGCCTTTCCGGCGCTCTGCCGGCGGATCCTGGAGATGGCGCGGTTTGGCTGAGAGCGGAGACGGAAGAAACGGAAGCTAAAGGAAAGACGGCAGCAGGGATGCTGGAGCGATTCAGGCTTTCTTTTCGCGGGCGGCGCGCGCGGCGCGAGGGCGACGCGTGGCTGCAGGCGCGTGCGCCCCGCCAGCCCGCGCCGGCGTGGCGGGTGGCGGCGTGGCTGGCGTTGCTGGCGGCGCTGGTGCTGCTGCCCTGGCTCTTCTACCACTTCCACTTCCGCCGCAACCCGCAGTACGTGCTGCGCGACCTGACGATCGTCAGCGGCACGACGATGAACGAGATGCTCGTGCGCGAGATGCTGGGGCTGCGCGAAGGCATGCCGCTGTTCGACACCGACATCGAGCAGCGCCGGCTGGACCTGCTGAGCGACGCGCCCAACGTCCGCTCGATCCTGATCACGCGGCGCCTGCCGAGCCGCATGGACGTGCGCATCGTCGAGCGCGAGCCCGTGGCGCGGGTCGGCCGCAGCGGGCACGTGGTTGACGCCGACGGCGTGATCTTCCCGCGGTACGTCGGCGTCGGCCACCTGCCGGTGCTCGCCGGGCTGGAGGGCATCAACGTGCAGCCCGGCAGCCGCCTGACCGACCTGGGCGTGGCGGCCGTGCGGTTTCTGAACCTGATCGGCCGGCCGGAATACGGCCTGCCGGTCGGCGTGGTGGACATCTCGCGCGGCGACTACCTGCTGGTGATCCTGTCGGACCAGCGCCAGATCAAGCTGTCGTGGAAGGGCATGGGCCGTACCGGCGGCGACGCCGAGGAGGCGCTGCGGCGCCGGCTGACGCGGCTGCTGCAGGCGATGTCGCGCCTGCCCAACCAGCGCGTGTACGACGCGACGCTGCCGGAAGACGACCGGATGTTCGCGATGCCCTGAGAGCAGCCGGAGAACGGAATCCCGGCGCGCGGCGCGGTCGGGACGGAAGGACGGGGAATGGGGAAGCCGATCATCGCGGCGCTGGAAGTGGGAACCAGCAAGACGGCCCTGCTGATCGCCGAGCCGCTGGCCGGCGGCCGCGTGCGGGTCATCGGCCGCGGCGTGGCGCAGACGGCCGGCGGCGTGCGCAAGGGGCTGCTGGTTGACATGCGGCAGGCGCGCGCGGCGGTCGACACCGCCCGCCGCCAGGCCGAGAAGGAGGCCGACGTCACCGTCGGCGAAGTGCTGCTGTCGCTCTCCGGCGGCCACATCCAGACGCGGCCCGGCGAGGGCCGCACGCCGGTGCGCGACGGCGACGGCAAGGTCACGCGCGACGACATGGACGAGGTGCAGGAGCTCTCGCGCAGCAGCGGGCTGGGCGCCGAGCGCACCGTGCTGCACGCCGTCAGCCAGACCTACTCGCTCGACGACCTCGCCGGCATCGCCAACCCGGAAGGCATGCGCGGCAAGCAGCTCAAGCTCGACACGCTCTTCATCCACGGCCAGCGCAACCGCGTGGAGGACATCATCAACCTGCTCAAGGGCCTGGCAATGGAGACGCGCGTCGTGGCCTTCAGCCCGCTGGCGGCGGCCAGCGCCGTGCTGACCGCCGAGCAGCGCAACCACGGCGTGCTGCTGGTGGACCTGGGCGGCGGCACAACGAGCTACATCGTCTTCGCGCGCAACGTCGCGGTCGCGGCCGGCGCCCTGGGCGTCGGCGGCGATCACGTCACCAGCGACATCGCCATGGCCTTCAACGCGCCCTGGCCCAAGGCCGAGGAGATGAAGCTGACGGAGGGCAGCGCGGTGATCGATCCGCAGCGCAGCGGCCGGCGCCTGGAGCTGGCGGCCGGCATGGGCCACGGCGCGGCGCGCTCGATCAGCGTCAAGGCCCTGCACACGGTGATCGAGGCGCGCATGCGCGAGACGCTGGCGCTCGTGCGGGAGCAACTGGTCGAGGGCCACCATCTGCGGCAGGTGGGGGCGGGCGTGGTGTTCACCGGCGGCGGCGCCTATCTGCCCGGCCTGGACGTGCTGGCGGAGAGCGTGCTCGGCCTGCGCGCGCAGATCGGCGAGCCGCTGGCGCAGTGCGTGGAGGGCGTGCAGCACGACCGCGTGCGTCCGGCGGCGCTCGCGCCGGCGGCCGGGCTGCTGCTGGACGGCGCCGAGGCCTACGCGGCCGAGAGCCTGTTCGGCCCGATGAAGAGCTGGCTGCGCCGCGTCGCGGGGGGGGGACGGCCGTGAACCGCGAAAACTCCGGCCTGCTTCTCCTGGGCGTGGGCGGCGGCGGCTGCCGCTTCGCAGCCGCGGCGCGGCAGGCCTTCGGCGAGGAACTGGCGGCGGTGGCGTACGACACCGACGAGGCCGCGGCGCGGTCGGTGACCGGCCTGCGCGTGCAGTTGCTCGGCGCCACGCGGCTGAACAAGCAGGGCGCGGGCGGCGTGCACGCCAACGGCCGCCTGGCCGCGCAGGACGACCTGCCCGCGGTGCTGGCGGCCTGCAAGGACGCGCGCATCGTGGTGGCGGTCGCCTGTCTGGGCGGCGGCACGGGCGGCGGCGCCACGCCCGCGATCCTCAAGGCGCTGCGCGCCGAGGGCAAGGTGACGCTCTGCTTCGCCACGCTGCCGTTCGCCTTCGAAGGCCGCGACCGGCAGCAGAACGCGGAGCGCGACCGGCCGATCCTCGAACAGAGCACCGACACGCTGGTGCTGACGCCGCTGGACGACCTGTACGCCGGGCAGGAGACGGCGCCGCTGCCCGAGGCGGCGGCGCGCGCCGAGGCGGTCATGGCCGCCGGCCTCTCGCTGCTCTGGCGCCTGCTGCTCACGCCGGGCTACATCGCCTTCGACGCCGCGCGCCTGCAAAACATGCTGGTCAACGCCGGCCCCGCGCGCTTCGGGTTCGCCGAGGCGTCCGGCGAGGGGCGCGCGGAGGCGGCGGCCGCGGCGCTGGCGCGCTCGCCGCTGCTGCGGCGCGGCGAGGCGCTGGCCGGCGGCCGCGCGCTGGCCGTGGGCATGCTTGCCGGGCCGGACCTGCGGCTGGCGGAGGTGGGGGCGGCCATGGACCGCCTGCGCAGCCTGGGGCGGCCGGACTGCCACGTCGAGATGGGCGTGGTGCTCGAGCCGCGCTGCGAGGGGCGGCTGGCCCTCGTGGCGCTGGCGTTCGAGAACTGGACGCCGGCCGAGGCGCGGTCGGGGGGCGCGGCGGCCGACGGCGACCTGCTGATCGGCGTGGCCGGGAAGGACGGCCAGAAGGACGCCAAGCTGCACCGGCGGTCGAAGTTCGGCGACGTCGAGGCCACGGTCCACCGCGGCGAGAACCTGGACATTCCCACCTACCAGCGCCGGCACATCCGGCTGGACCGATAGGAACGGAACGATGGAAGACAAGCGGATGACGGAACAGGATATCCTCCGGGCGCTCGAGGAGACCGGCGCGCTGCTGAACGGGCACTTCGAACTGCGCTCCGGCCTGCACAGCGACCGCTATTTCCAGTGCGCGTACCTGCTGCGCCAGCCGCGCCGCGCCGAGGCGCTCTGCGCCGAACTCGTGCGCCGCATGCGGCCTTCCCTGGCCGGCGCACGGCTCGACGGCGTGATCGCGCCGGCGCTGGGCGGCATCCTGGTGGGCCACGAGGTGGCGCGGGCGCTCGACCTGCCGAGCATCTTCGCCGAGAAGCAGGACGGCCGCCTGGTGCTGCGGCGTTTCGCGATCCGCCCCGGCGAACGCTACGTGGTCGCCGAGGACGTGATCACGCGCGGCGGCCGGGTGCAGGAGACGATCGACATCGTGCGCGCCGCCGGCGCCGAGGCGGCCGCCGTGGCGGTGATCGTGGACCGCAGCGACGGCGCGGCGAAGTTCGACTGCCCGGCGTTCAGCCTGCTGCGCATGGCGCCCACGACCTGGGCGCCGGCCGACTGCCCGCTCTGCCGGCAGGGCTCGCGGGCCGTGCACCCGGGCTCCTGACCGCCCTTCCGCCCTTCCGTCAGGCCTCCGGCGCGCCGGGCTTCAGCGTCTTCAACACGTCCTTGTAGATCGTGTCGATCTTCGCCTTGCTCCGCAGCTCGCCGAGCAGCGCGGCCAGGCCCTCCTTGTACTTGCGGGCGCGGATATCCTCGTCGATCTCCCGGGACGTCATCGTCGGGTCGGTCCGGACCAGGATCACGCTGGCGCGGACGCTCTCCGGCACGGCGGGGGCGGTGCCGGCGGCCGGCTTGGCCGGCGTGCGGCCCGTGGCCTTGACGAGCACGAAGCAGCTCTCGGTGCGGCTGATGCCCCGGCGCTGCACCTCCAGCACCTGGCTGACCTCGTTGACCCGCAGGCCGAAGGCGGCATCTTCGATCTGCTTCTCCGCGCGGCCGCGAACGATGTCGCCCAGGTCGCCGCCGCGGTTGCGGGTGGCCTCGTCCTCCGAATGCTGCCGGGCCAGCGCGGCGAAGTCGGCGCCCTTGACAACCTGGAGCCGGAGGGCCTCGACCCGCCGGCGGGCCTCGCCGCGCCGCGTGGCGGCGTCGCGCGCCCGCGCTTCGCGCTCGGCGTCGCTGATGGTGATCTTGCCGGTGATCGCGGTCTTGATCAGCTTGTCCACGCGCAGGTCGTCCTCGAGTTCGCGGCGGGTGGCCTCCGGCCCGAGCGGCGACTTCTTGACGAACTCGTCGATCGACCCGATGCCGCGCTTCTGCAGCAGCTCCTCGAACTGCTTCATGGCCTCGGAGCGCTCCGTCGCCGAGACGGTCAGACCGCGGCGTTTGGCCTCGTCGAGCATCAGGTGCTTGTTGACGAAGAGCACGACCGCCTTGCGGCGGAAGAACTGCAGCGCCTTCTCCTCGTTCTCCTTCGGGATGAGGATGAGCTTGGTGGTCACCTCCTGCTGCAGTTCGGCGCGGGCGCGCTTGTCGCAATCGGACCAGCGGAGCTGGTGGCCGTTCGCGCGCGCGACTACGTCGCGCGCGCCGTGCCTGGCGCCCTCCTTGTCGGCCGGGAGGGGACGGCCGCAGCCGGCGGCGACGGCGAGCAGCGCGGCGCCGGTTGCGCCGGCGGCGAGGGTTCGGATGGTCATTGCAGGTCTCCGGTGCCGGCTGCGCCGGCGGCAGGATCGGCTTCCACCAGCTCGAACGCCACGCGGCGGGGCGCCGGCGGAAGATCGAGATGGAACCGCATGAATATACCAAGAAGGCGGCGCGCGCCAAGCGAAACGTGGGATGGGCATGCGGGCAGCGGCGGGCCGCCGGCCGCCGACGCGGCCAGCAGGCGCAGGCGTTCGAGCGCGTCGCGGTGCACGGTCACGGCGGTCTCTCCGGGGGCGGCGCCTCCGCGGTGGGGACAGGCGACGCGGCCGGCGGCCAGGCCGAACCGCCGCCAGGGAGCGGCGTCGGGGCCGCAGGCCGGGCACGGCGCGAGCTGCGGTTCCAGGCCGAGATGGCGCAGCAGCGCCAGTTCGTAGACCAGGAGCGATTCCGCGTCCGGCGCCGGCCCGTCGGCCAGGCGGTCGAGCGTGGCGGCCAGCAGCGCGTACGCGCCGACGGCCTCCTGGCCGGGCGGCAGCGCGCGCGCCGCCAGGTCCGCGCAGTAGCCGGCCGCCGACACCCGCCGCCAGTCGCCGCGCAGGCCGTCGCGCCGCGCCAGCGGGCAGCACTCGCGGATTGCGTGCAGGCCGTCGTGCTCCCGGCGGTAGAAGAGCAGTTCGCAGGTGACGAACAGGTCGTACTGCCCCAGAAAGGCGCTCTTCGGCCGGCAGGCGCCCTTGACCACCGTGGTCACGCGGCCGTGGTCCGGGCTGAGCCACGTCACCACATGCGACGTGCGCGAGAACGGGCGGATGCGCAGCGCGATGGCCTGGGTGTTCAGGATCATGGTGGAACGCGGAACATACTAGCATGAAAGCGGGGGAGGATTCGCCACTCGTCACCCGTCACGGGAAGCGGTATAAGGGGATCCGTGCTGGCCCGGGAATCCATCATCGTGGCCGTCGACTTCGAGACCACCGGCGCGGTGCCGGGGTGGCCGGTCGAGCCGTGGCAGGTGGGCCTGGTGCGTCTGCGCGGCGGCCGGGTGGCGCCGGGCGAGCGCGCCGCGCACCTGCTGCGCATTGCGCCGGACCGCCCGTTCAACCCGCGCGCGCCGGGCCGGCATGCCCGCCTGCGCGACGCGCTGGCCGCCGCGCCGGACCTGGCGCGCCTGTGGCCCGACCTGGCGCCGTGGCTGTCCGGCGTGCCGCTCGCCGCGCACAACGCCGGCACCGAGCGCGCCGTCCTGCGCCGCGCCGCGCCGCTGCACCGGTTCGGGCCGTGGGTCGACACCTTGCGGCTGGTGCGGCGCACCTATCCGGGGCTGGCTTCGGCGGCGCTCGAGGAAGTGGTGGCGGCGCTCGGGCTCGGTCCGCGCCTGGCCGAGCTCTCGCCCGGCGGCGCCGCGCACGACGCCCTGCACGACGCCTTTGCCTGCGCCGTGCTGCTGGAGCACTTCCTCGCCCTCCCGGGGTGGGAGGGCGTGACCGTTCGGGCATTGGTGGAGACGCGATGAAGCTCCTGCTGGCCACCCGTAATCGCCACAAGCTCGCCGAGATCCGCGCCATCCTCCGGATCCCCGGGCTGGAAACGATCGCCGCGGACGAGGTGCCGGGGCTGCCGGAGGTGGAGGAGGACGCCCCCACCTTCGAGGGCAACGCATGCAAGAAGGCGCGCACCCTGGCGCAGGCCGGCGGGCTGTGGACGCTGGCCGACGATTCCGGACTGGAGGTGGACGCCCTCGGCGGCGCGCCGGGCGTGCGCTCGGCGCGCTACGCGGGCGTGCAGGGCGACACGCCCGCCAACAACGCCAAGCTGCTGCGGCGGATGGAGGGCCTCGCCGACCGCCGCGCGCGCTTCCGCTGCGTGCTGGCCCTGGCGGCGCCGGACGGCCGCGCGTGGACGGTGGAGGGGACTTGCGCGGGCCGTCTCCTGGAGTCGCCGCGGGGCGGGCGTGGCTTCGGATACGATCCGCTCTTCGTGCCGGACGGCTGCGAGCAGACGTTCGCCGAGATGGAGCCGGAGGCGAAGAACCGGATCTCGCACCGCGCGGCGGCGCTGCGGCAGGCCGCGGCCGCATGGCGCGACCGCCTGGCGCCGGACGTTACCGGTAGGCGTCCTGAAGGATCTGCTGATCCGGCTTGAGCGAGTCGGGCACGCCGGAGATCTGCTTCAGGTAGCCCGCCAGGCGGCCGACGCGCTCGATGCCCTCGGCCGCCATCTTGAGCAGCTCGCGTTGCGGCTCGCTCAGCGCGCCGGCGCCGCCGGACTCCAGCAGTTCGAGGGCGCCGCCCGAGATCGTCAGCGGCTGCGCCAGTTCCTGGTTGATCTCCGCGTAGCGCGCCACCAGCTCCTCGCGCGTGAGTTGCAGGCCGATGCCGCGCTTGCGGGCGGCGGTCTCGATCTCGGCGATCGCCTTGCGGTCGGCGTGCACCTGGTGGGCCAGCGTCTGGATCTGCTTCTCCGACTCGACGGACATGCCGGCGAGCATCTCGCGGATGCGGCCGAAGGCTTCCTGCAGGCGCGTGCCGCCGTCCCCGGCGGCCGCTCCCCCTTCGCGGTCGAGCATGTCGGCCGCCTGCCGGAAGAGGTCCGAGAGCGCCGCGGCCCGCTGGCGGCGGGCCTCGGCCGCCTGGCGGCGAGCCTCGGCGGCGGGATCGGGCGGCGCGGGAGTTTCGGCGCCGGCCTCGTTCGCGCGGGCGGCCTCGTCCAGCACGTGCGCCACGGCGGCGGCGCTCGGGCGGCGCAGGGCGCGCGGACGGGCCGGGCCCTCCGCGTCGGCGGCGGCGCTCACGCGGCGGTACGCCACGTTGATGGCCTGCACGCTGCGCAGGCCGGCCTTCTTCAGCGCCTCGTCGAACCCGCCGTCGGCGGCCAGCGCGGCGGGCGCCGCGCCGAGCAGCGCGATGAACGCCTGAAACTCCTGCAGATCGGCGGGCGGCACGAACGCCAGCCCCTCGTTCTTGTGCAGGATCATCCGGTCCGCCAGGTTCCGGCCCGTGGTGCTGGCCAGGTTGAGCACGGCGCCGTTGACCAGCAGGGCGCGTTCGCGCCGCGAGAACTCGATCGTGCCGTGCGTCCGCAGCGCCTGCTCCAGCGCCGGGAACGCGGCCTGGATGGCGTTGCGCGTGACGTTGTGCGCCGGCCCGTAGATGCTGGCCTGGCCGATCAGCAGGCCCAGTTCGCGCAGCAGGGCCAGGGCGTCTTCCTCGGGGATCTTGGTCAGCTTCATGGCGGAGGGTGGATCCGGCCGCCGGACAACCGCGGTCCCGGCGCCAGGCTACTTGCCGTCGAAGACGAAAACGGTCTCGTTCGGAAACACGCGGCGGTTCTCGTGCGCGATGCGGGCGGCAAACTCGGGATCGGTCTGGAGCCGCCCCTGCCACTCGTGAAGCTCCCGGTTCCCGCGCTGCTTGGCCTCCACCTGGTTGCGCAGCAGGCGGCAGTGCTCCTTGAGGCCGCACATTTGACGGTACTTGGGGACGAAGAAATACGCGAGGCCGACGACCAGCAAAACCCCGCCCACGGCGAGGGACACGCGCGACAGAACTCTAACCAGCGGCTGCACGGCGGCGCGTCAACGCGCTACGCTCTCCTGTTTTGCCGTCCAAGTAAACGCCAGACGGCCCCAGCCGTCAATAACAAAAGCACAACAACAACAAAAAAGCAGAGCAGGACGCAGGCTGTTCCCGGCGGCATCCGTCCGTGCTAGGATGGTGGCATGCGTTACGTCCTGCCGGCGCTCCTGCTGGCGGCGGCGCTGGCGGCCCTGGCGCTGTTGCCGGGCCGCGCGCCGCGCCGCGAGAGCGAGGTCTTTCCGTACCGCGACGGCGGCGTGCGCGAGGTGCCGGCGGCGAAGATCTCCCACCGCGAGACCGGCTCCTGGCGCGTGCCCGTGGAGCCGCCGGCGTTTCTCGCCGTGCTGCCGGACGGCCGCGTGGCCGTGGCCGGCGGCTGCGCCGTCGCCATTCTGGATGCGAACGGCGTCGCGCAGGCGCGCATCACGTGGCAGGGAGGCGCGGCCACGGCCGTGGCCGCGGCGCCGGACGGCCGCCTCTTCGTCGGCACCGGCGATCGCGTCCTGGATGCCGGCGGCGCGCCGGGGCAGCCGGTCGCGGCCTGGGAGTCGCTCGGCGAGCAGGCGCGCATTGCCGGACTGGCCGCCAGTTCGAACGAAGTGTGGGTGGGCGACGCCGGTCAGCGGCTCGTGTGGCGCTTCGACCACGGCGGACGCCTGCTGGGGCGGCTGCCGCCGCCCGGCGCGCCGCGCGAGGAGGCGTTCGTGACGCCGTCGCCGGTCTTCCCGGTCGCCGCCTTGCCGGACGGCACCTTCTGGGTCGCCAACCCCGGCCGCAACCGGCTCCAGTTCCACGCGGCTGACGGCCGTCTGCTGCGAGCGTGGTCCCGGCCAGGGATGGATCTCGGCAGCCTGAGCGGCTGCTGCAACCCGGCCTACTTCGCGCTCGCGGCGGGCGGCGCCTTCGTCACCAGCGAGCAGCGCATCGCGCGCGTCAAGATCCACGGCCAGGACGGCGCCTTCCGCAGCGTCGTCGCGCCGCCTGCCGCATTCGCGGGCGACGAAGGCCGGCCCGTGGCTGTGGACCGCGCCGGGCGCGTGCTGGTCCTCGATGGCAGCCGCATCCGGCTCTTCGAGCCGGGACGGAAGGACGGAAGAACGGAAGAACGAAAGGCGGAGAGACCATGAGCGCAGAGGAGTCCGTGAACGCCGCCATCACCCGCCGCGGCCTGCTGGCGTGGCTCGCGCGCGGCGCCGCCGCGGCTGGCGTGGCGGCCCTGGCCGCGCGGGCCGCGCACCGGCCCTCGGCCGCCGACCGCCAGGTCTGGCAGATCGACCCGGCCAAGTGCACGCAGTGCGGCCGGTGCGCCACGGCCTGCGTGCTGCAGCCGTCGGCCGTCAAGTGCGTGCACGCCTTCGCCATGTGCGGCTACTGCAAGCTCTGCTTCGGCTTCTTCCAGTCCGGCGTGGACGCGGCGCGCCTGGACGAATCGGCCGAGAAGCAGCTTTGCCCGACCGACGCGATCCGCCGCGTTTTCATCGAGCCGCCGTACTTCGAGTACACGATCGACGAGTCGCGCTGCATCGGCTGCAGCCTGTGCGTCAAGGGCTGCGGCAGCTTCGGCAACGGCTCGCTCTTCCTGCAGATCCGCCACGACCGCTGCGTGAACTGCAACGACTGCCGCATCGCCGCGCAGTGCCCGTCCGGCGCCATCGCGCGCGTGCCAGCCGCGACGCCGTACATCCTGAAGGACGCGGAGCGCAATCCCGTGCCGGCGAACCGGCCCGCGAAGTGGAGCGTGTGATGCAGCGCTTCCCGCAGCCGCAGTTCGAGACCGGCTACGTCGTCCCGACGGCCCAGAATCCGGCGGTCTTCGCCTGGCTGCCGCCGTGGCTCGAGGCGCTGCTCCTTGCCGCCGTGCTGCTGCTCGCGGCCTGGCTGGTGCTGAAGCGGCGCTCGCGGCCCGCCGTCGTGCTCCTGGCGCTGCTGTGCCTCGCCTGGTACGGCTTTGTCCGCCACGGCTGCATCTGCCCGGTCGGCGCGACGCAGAACGTCGCCGCCGCGACGGCCGCCGGCGGCGGCCTGCCGTGGCTGGCCGGGTTCCTGTTCGCCGCACCGCTGCTGGCCGCGCTGCTTTTCGGCCGTGTCTTCTGCGCGTCCGTCTGCCCGCTGGGCGCGCTGCAGGACCTGACGGTCGTGCGGCCCGTGCGCGTGCCGCGTCCGCTGGACGCGGTGCTGCGGCTGGGTCCGCCGCTCGTGCTGGCCCTGGCGGTGTTGTTCGCCGCCTGCGGCGCCGGCTTTCCGGTGTGCCGCGCCGATCCGTTCGTCGGCTTCTTCCGCCGCTTCGCCCCGGTGCCGATGCTCGCGGCCGGCGTGGCGGTGGTGCTGCTCGGCACGGTGCTGGCCCGTCCGTACTGCCGCTGGTTCTGCCCGTACGGGCTGTTGCTCGGCTGGTGCGCGCGGCTCGCGTGGCGGCACGCCGCCATCACGCCGGACGAATGCATCCGCTGCCGGCTGTGCGGCGAAGCCTGCCCGTTCGACGCGATCCGCGAGCCGCGGGCGCCGGCGCCGGCGGGCCAGGCGGCCGCGGCGCGGCGCCGGCTGCTGCTGACGATGCTGCTCGTGCCGGCGCTGCTGGCCGCCGGCGCGCTGGCCGGCCGCCTGGCCGCCCCGCGGCTGGCCCTGCTGCATCCGGACGTCGCCTGCGAGGCGCACCTGGCCGAAATGGCGGCCGACCCGCAGGCGCGCTACCTGGACGCCGAGGCGTTCCGCAGCCTGGGCCGCGACCCGGCGCGGCTGGCGGCGCAGGCGCGCGCCGTGCGGGCGCGCTTCGTCTTCGGCGCCGGGTTGGCCGGCGGACTGCTCGGGCTGCTGGCCGGTGTGCGCCTGGTGCTGCTGGCGCGCCAGCCGGTGCGCGACGTCTATACGATCGAGCGCAGCCGCTGCGTAGGCTGCGGCAGGTGTTTTGCCGTCTGCCCGCGGCACCAGGTGTGGGCGCAGCGGCGGCGGCGGAACGCCGCCCTCCAGGGGAATGAGACATGACGGGCAATCCATGGCGGACGACATTGCGGCTGTGCCTGGCCCGCATCGGCTGGGTGGCGCTCGTCTTCAGCGCCATCGTGGCCGTGCTGCTGGCGGCTGACTTCGCGCGCGCCGGGCAGGAGCGCACGGTGCGCCGGCCGGAACTGGCGGACATGCTGGAGGAGGTGCGGCAGTCGCGCGCGGACGATCCCGCCCGGGCCGCGTTCGCCGCCGAGATGGACCGGCTGGCGCGGCACGCCTACTTCAGCAGCGTCCAGTTCCGCCGGCACGGCATCTGGATGCTGGCCGCCGGCCTGCTGATCGGCGTGGGCTGCCTGCAGGGCGCAAGCCGCATCGGCCGCCGCATCGAGGATCCGCGCCGCGCGGCGGCGACCGACCCGGCGCGCACGGACCGGCGGTCGCGGGTGGCCGTGGCCGCCGCGGCACTGACCGGCGCGGCGGCGCTGGCGTTGTGGAGCGCGGAACGCGGAGTGCGGAGCGCGGAACGCGGAGTGCGGAGCGCGGAATGCGGAGTGCGGAGTGCGGAACGCGGAGTGCGGAGCGCGGAACGCGGAGTGCGGAGCGCGGAACGCGGAGTGCGGAGCGCGGAATGCGGAGTGCGGAGTGCGGAAGGAGGGAGCACCGACTCCGCGTTCCGCACTCCGCATTCTGCACTCGTGCCGGCGTCCGCCGGCGGCGACTGGCCCTGTTTCCGCGGCGCGCTGGCCGGCATGGCGGCGGAGACCAACGTGCCGGCTGCCTGGGACGGCGCCAGCGGCGCGGGCGTGCGCTGGAAGGCGGCCGTGCCGCCGGGCGTGAGTTCGCCGGTTGTCGGCGGCGGCAACGTGTACGTCACGGCGGGCGACGAGAACGAGCGCGCCGTGCTGGCGTTCGACGCGGCGACCGGCGCCGCGCGCTGGCGGCAGACGGTCGCCGACGGCGGGGCGGGCGAGGCGCTGCCGCAGCCGACGCCGGACACGGGCTTTGCGGCGTCCACGCCGGCATGCGACACGGCCGGCGTCTATGCCGTCTTCGCCACCGGAGACTTGGCGGCGTTCGATCGCGCCGGCAAGCTGCGGTGGCAGGTGTACCTGAAACGGCCGGAGAGCGTGTACGGCTACGCCTCCTCGCTGTGGGCGGGCGGCGGGCTGGTGGTCGTGCAGTACGACCAGAAGTCCGGCGGCCGCGTGGTGGCGCTGCGCGCTGCCACGGGCGAGACGGCCTGGGAGCAGCCGCGGCCGGACGGGGCGTCGTGGAGTTCGCCGATCGTGGCGCGTGCGCCGGACGGCCGCGACGTGCTGATCCTGAACGGCGACGGCAGGGTGAGCGGCTACGACCTGGCGCGCGGCGCCCCGCTGTGGGAGGTGGAGGGCGTGAGCGGCGACGTGGCGCCGTCGCCCGCCGCGGAGGGCAGCCGCTTCTTCGTGGTCATGGCGGGCGCCGGCGCGCTCGGCTTTGCGCTGACGCCCGCGGCGGCGAAGCAGTGGGAGAACGCGTCCGTGTCGCCCGAGGTGCCGAGCCCGGTCGCGGCCGGCGGGCTGCTCTTCGTGCCGGCGGACAACGGCGCGATCGCGTGCCTCGACGCAGCCGACGGCAAGCCGCTCTGGACCCACGAGTTCCCGGCCGGCTTCTACGCCTCGCCAATCGTCTGCGGCGACCGCCTCTACGCGCTCGACCGCGAGGGCGTCATGCACATCTTGTCGGCGGGCCGGACGTTCCGGAAGATTGCGGACTGTGCGCTGGGCGAGGCGGCGGACGCGACGCCGGCGTTCGCCGGGGGACGCATCTTCATCCGCACCCGCACCCATCTCTGGTGCGTGGGGAGCCGGTGAGCGTCCGGCCGGCCGTCAGAACAGGACCATCGCCTTCACGACGCCGTCGGCATATTCGGCGACGAGGTCGAGCGCGGCCTGGGTCTTCTCGGCCGGGAAACGGTGGGTGATCATCCCGGCGCAGAGGTCGGGGAAGGCGTGCAGGAGGCCGATGCCCGCCTCGACGCACTCGTTCTGCCGCCGCACGTTCTGGATGCAGATTTCGCGGCGGCGCAGGAGGTCGATGCTGAAGCTGACGCGGTCCTCCTCGGGAATGCCGACGAGCACCAGCCGGCCGCCGGGCTTGAGCAGGTCCACCGCCTGGTCGAGCGCGCTCTGCCGGCCGCAGCACTCGAACACGACGTCCAGCCCCAGCGGCTCGCGGCGCGGAATCTCGGCGGCGGCGGCTTCCGGCGCGCCGCACCAATCCGCGCCGCAGCGCTGCGCGACGGCCTGGCGGTAGGCGAGCGGGTCGGTCGCATACAGGCAGGCGGCGCCGGCCTGGCGCGCGGCGAGCAGCACGCTGAGGCCGATGGGGCCGCAGCCCAGGATGGCGGCGCGGCGGCCGCGCAGGTCGCCGGCCAGCCTGGCGGTGTAGGCGCCGATGGAGAGCGGCTCGATCAGCGCGGCGAGCTCGAGGGAGACGGCGGCCGGCACCGGAAAGCACGAGGTCTCCGGCATGACGATGTAGTCGCACAGGCACCCCTCGGCCTGGCCGGGCGTGCCGAGGAAGCCGAGATGGCGGCAGGTGTGGCAGCGGCCGGCGCGGCACTGGTCGCACGCGAAGCACGGCATGGCGGGGTCCACGGCCACCCGGTCGCCGGACCGTACGCGCGTGACGGCAGGGCCGGTCTTCTCGACCGTGCCGGCGCACTCGTGGCCCACGAGGTAGGGATACTGCACGACCTGGCTGCCGATGCGGCCGCGGATGTAGTAGTGCACATCGGAGCCGCACACGCCCACGGCGCCGATGCGGACAAACACGTCGGTCGGCCTGCGGACGGCGGGCGGCGGCAGGTCCACCTGCCGCAGGCCGCGGATGCCGGTCAGTTGAAAGGCGCGCACTGCGTTGCTCCTCTGTCGCTCATGCTTCGAGCGCGGAATCGAAGGCCGTCACCAGTTCGGCGACCGACGGCCAGCGCCTGTCCGGCTCGTAGGACAGGGCGCGGTCGAGCACCTCCGCCACCGCGGGCGCGACGCCGGTCACGGGCGGGCGCGGCAGGAGCGCCAGGTCGCGGTTGGTGGCATCGGGCTTCTGCGGCAGGCGGCCGGTCAGCAGTTGGAAGAGCAGCACGCCGAGGGCGAAGACGTCGGTGGTCGCGGCGAGGACCGGGTCGCAGCGGAGCTGCTCGGGGCTCATGTAGGCGGGCGTGCCGAAGACGAATTCCTGGCGCTCGCGGCGCTGGGTGACCAGCGAGGCGATGCCGAAGTCAATCAGCTTCAGCACGCCGCTGGAACCGATGATGATGTTGCCGGGCGTGAGGTCGTTGTGCAGCACGCCGTGGGAGTGGGCGTAGCTCAGCGCCGAGCCGACGGCCTTGCCGAGGGCGCGCGCGAACTCGCGGTCGCGCGAGCGCGGGTGGCGCATGGCCTCGTAGAGTGTCTGGCCGCGCACGTACTCCATCACGAGGAAGAAGGCGCCCTCGCGCCGGCCCACGTCGTAGAAGCGCACGATGTGGGGGTGGGTGAGCTGCATGCAGAGCTTGGCCTCGTTCTTCAGCGCGCGCAGCACGTCGGGGTCGCGGATGAAGTCGGACCGCAGGATCTTGACCGCCACCTCCATGTCGAGCAGCAGGTCGTAGGCGCGGAAGACCTTGCCGACGCCGCCTTCGCCGATCAGCTCGTCGAGGCGGTAGCGGTGGGCGTCGTCCGGCGGCAGCGGCGCGGGCGCCGCGCCGGCGGCGGGCCTGGGGCGCGCGGCGGGGCGGGTGGGCGCGGCGGCGCGCGGCGCCGGCCGCGCGCGCAGCGTGACGGACGGACGGGCGGGCAGGGACTTGGCGGCGCCGGCCGGCAGCCGCAGCACGGCCTGGCGCAGCGCGAGCAGGTTCCAGGGCTTGGCGACGAAAGCGCCGGCGGCGCCCTGCGCGACCAGCACGGCGGCCTGGCCGGAGAGGGCGGCGGGGCCGGTGAGCACGACGCGGGCCTGCGGGCTGGCCTTGCGGACGCGGGCGAGGTCGGCGCGAAAGTCGAGTTCCGGCGCGGCGAGGTCGCAGAGCCAGACGTCGCACGGCAGGCGTTCCACGACCTGCCGCAGGGCCGCGACGGAGGGCAGCGGCACGACGATCTCGTGTTCGCCGCCCAGCACTTTCAGGGCCGCGGCGTGGTCACGGTCGAGCACGAGGATGGTCAGCAGGGAAGCCACGGGTCATGGGTCCGGTGTACGCAGGGTGCGAACGCGCGGCATGATAGCGGGTGCATGCGCCCCAAACCAGCGCAAAGGTAAGCGCGAAGGGAAGACACCTACCGCGAAGGAGGCGAAGGCTCGCGCAGGGGGGACTCCGGCAGCCCGGAAGCTTGGGCCCCTTCGCGTCCTTCGCGGTGAGACCCGGCGGCATTGGTCGCGGCGGCGGACGCGGCGGTGTTGGTGTCCTGCAGCGCGGCGATAAGGCCGGAGGCGACAGCCGGCGGCAGGCGCAGGCCGGGCGGCGGCGCATTGCTGGCGGCGGGCGCGACGGCGGCGCGGCTGATCCAGACCGGCATGCCGGCCGGCAGGCGGATCCGGAGCCAGTCGCCCAGGCGGCCGCGCGTTTCGAGCGGGGTGCCGCGGTTCACGCTGCCGACGGTGCGGTAGGCGAGGCCGGGACCGGCGCGGATCTGGGCCTTGTTGACCGCCGCCGCGCCGTCGCGCACCAGCTCGGCGTAGATCCAGACGCTGACTTCGTCCGGCGGCTCCACCGGCAGCCACGCGCCGGACGGCGGACCGAGCACGGACAGGAGGCGGCCGGCTTCGATCTGCGCGAGGATTTCGACGTTGTCCGCGGCCACGGGCCGCAGGTTGGCGATGGGCGCGGTGACGACGACGCGGCGCGGCGCCTGGGCCGCGGCCGGCAGCGCCGCGAGCGCGGCGCACAGGGCGAGGCGGCGGATCACTGCTCGGGCTTGGTCTTGCGCAGGCCGTGACCGCGGTCGCCGTCCTTCCACTGTCCGCGCTTCTTGAGCAGCTCCACGCGCTCGAAGCGCTTGAGGACGTTGCGCTTGGCGACGATCTTGCCGACGCCGCGGAGACTCGAATGCTGGCTCATGGGGCGGGAAGAATACCAGAGCCGGCGCCGGGAGTTCAAACCCCAAGTTGGCCCCAGGCGTTGCGCAGGAAGCGGGCGCCCGCGAGCAGGTCGGCGGCGGGGATGCCCGGGGCGGGCTCGAGGACGCGCAGCAGGTCGGCCGTCCCGTAGAAGGCGAAGTCGCCGAACGGCAGCGTGCCCTGGCCCGGCGGCAGGTGGTCGTGGACGGGCGGCCGGACGTCGTGGATATGCAAGCCGCGCGTGTGGGGCAGGAGGCGTTCGGCCGCGGCGCGGTGGTCGAGCCAGCCGAGATTGGCGAGCGCCTGCGCGTGGCCCATGTCGTGCCAGCAGGCGAGGGGCGAGGCGGGGTAACGGGCGAGAAGATCGAGCATTTCGTCCGCAGAGGGAAGCGCTTCGAGCGACGGCAGGTTTTCGAGGCAGAGCGCGGTCTTCGCGGCGGCGAAGCGCGGCAGGACGGCGTCCAGCGAGCGGCAGAGGGCATCCAGGTGGCGGCGCACGCGGCGGCCGCGGCGGCGGCGGTTGCGTTCGAGCAGGCGCCGGCAGCGGCGGCCGGCGGCGCCGGCCTCGTCCTCGGCGGCGGCGGCGATCAGTTCGGCCGTCGTGGGCGAAAGGGAAACGCGGCCGGCGTGCACGACGACGGCGCGGGCGCCGAGCGAGGCGGCAAACTCGAGCGTCTGGCGCAGCAGGAGCACGGCCATGGCACGCTCGTCGTCGTCCCGCGAGGCGAGGTGGTAGAGTTCCGGATGGCCGCCGGGCACGCCGATCGGGTAGGGGCAGTAGGCGTGGACGCTGCGCACGGCGACAGCGCCGGCGGCGACGCGGCGACGGATGTCCCCGGCCTGGCGCTCGTCGAGCTGGTAGCCGAGCTCGACGGCGTCGAAGCCCAGCGCCAGGATCTCGTCGATCAGCGCGCTGCCGTCGGGCTGGCGGCCGGCGTTCCAGTTGGTGGAGAGCAGCAGGTCCATGGCGCGGGACAGCGGCCGCGGGCGGGCCGAAGACGCGAACGGCTCCCCGGGGCGTACCCGGAGAGCCGGTGGAGGGAGACGCGGTCTAGGGGTTGGCCGAGCGGCGGGCGCGGGCGCGGGCGCGGGCGCGGGCCGACTTGCGGCGCTCCTTCTCGCACGGCTTCTCGAAATAGCGGCCGGCGCGGAGCTGCTTCATCAGACCCTCCTTGTCGAGGATCTTCTTCATGCGCTTGAGCGCGCGGCCGACGTCTTCGCCCCGTTTCAGGCGAATCTGAATCACGAGTCTCACCTCCTCCCGACCCCGGAATCCACGCGCCGCCGGCGGCGGCCGCGGCTTCCGGGAGCCGCGATTCGTCGCCACGATAGCGGAAGGCCGTTGAAGGAGTCAAGAACGGGGCAAGGCGGCAGAACGGGGCAAGGCGCCCCTTTCAACGCTCACCGCTCAACGGCCAGAGGCCGGGCCTCAGGCCTTGGGCTTGGGCTCGGACGGCTTCGCGGGCTGCTGGCCGTCGCCGACTTTGTCGAGGTAGGAGGGCAGATCGAGGCCCACCTGGCGCGCGAGCTCGTGCATGGGCCGCAGCGTTCCCATGATCTTCCTGCCGAGGTTGGAGAGTCCGCCGCCCTCGCCGCCGCCGTCCCAGACGACGATGCACGCCGCTGGCGGCGGGTCAAGCGGAGCGTGGCAACAGGATCACACATTATAATGTGTGATCTTCTGCGACGCAAAAGCTGTGTGGATCATGATGATCTGGCAGAGAGACAATTGTGTTGCTCTGTATGTCATGCGCAATGACAAATATGTTTGTTCGGAAACGATATGCCGACTTGTCATGCAAATGAAAGATGGTTTCTGACGCCATTTTGCTAGTGAGTTTGTGGCTCTCCATGGCGATATGTGACAATTATGCAGGTGCCAGTTCTGGCTGGTCCTAGCGTGGCACGTAAGGTGCGGCATGGTGCAAAGCTCTCCGCCGTTGGATGCCATTTTCTTCGGTCAGAAGGCGGAGAAGGGTACTGTATGCAGTGCGATTCCTTTCAGCAGCGCCCGGCGGCACAAGGGCTGTACGACCCGGCTTACGAACATGACGCCTGCGGCGTCGGTTTCCTGGCCAACATTGACGGGCGGGCGTCGCACGATGTCGTCGCCCGCGGGGTCGAGGTGTTGCGCAATCTGCTGCACCGCGGCGCCGTGGGCGGCGACCAGAGCACCGGCGATGGCGCCGGGCTGCTGACCCAGATTCCGGACGGCTTCTTCCGCGCGGAGATGGCACGTCAGGGCGTGGCGTTGCCGCCTGCCGGCCGGTACGGCGTGGGCATGTTCTTCATGCCCCGCGACGCCACCTGCCGCGCGACCTGCATGTCCGGCGTTGTGGCCGTGGTCCGCGAAGCCGGCCTCGGTTTTCTCGGGTGGCGCGACGTGCCGACCGACGCCAGCGTGCTGGGCAGCCAGGCTTTGGCGTCGCGGCCGGTGGTCATGCAGGCGTTCGTGGATGGCGCCAGCCTGGAGGGCGCGGCTCTTGACCGCCGCCTCTATCTGGTCCGCAAACTCGTGCAGCACCAGGTCAAGCCGCTGCTGCCTCCGGCCGAGAACCTGTACGTGCCCAGTTTCTCCTGCCGCACGATCGTCCACAAGGGCATGCTCATGGGCGGGCAGGTTTCCGGGTTCTACCGCGACCTCGAGCAGCCCGCGTTCGCCAGCGCCGTGGCCGTCGTGCACCAGCGCTACAGCACCAACACTTTTCCCTCCTGGGATCTGGCACAGCCGTTTCGCTACCTGGCTCACAACGGCGAGATCAACACACTGCGCGGCAACCTGAATCAGATGCAGTCGCGCGAGCAGTCGCTCGCGTCCGACCTGTTCGGGCCGGACCTGCCGCGCCTGCTGCCGGTGATCGAGCCCGGCGGCAGCGACTCCGCCTGCCTGGACAACGTGCTCGAACTGCTCGCCAACGGCGGCCGCACGCTGCCGCACGCCATGATGATGCTGATCCCCGAGGCGTGGGGCGCCAAATACCCGGCCGGACCGGACCAGAAGGGCTTCTTCGAGTACCACGCCGGCCTGATGGAACCGTGGGACGGCCCGGCGACCGTGGCCTTCACCGACGGCACCGTCACCGGCGCCATCCTGGACCGCAACGGCCTGCGCCCCGCCCGCTACACGATCACCCGCTCCGGCTTCATCGTGCTGGCCTCCGAGACCGGCGTGCTGGACATCCCGGCCGCCGACGTGGCCGAGAAGGGCGCGCTGCGGCCGGGACAGATGCTGGTCGTGGACCTGGCCGCCCGCCGCGTGATGAAGAACGCGGAGATCAAGAGCCATCTCGCGCGGCGCCAGCCCTACCGCCGCTGGGTCGAGGAGAACCGCATCACCATTCAGGGCCTCTTCGGCGCCGTGGTGCCGGTCAAGCCCGACGCCGACACGCTCCTGCGGCGCCAGAAGCTGTTCGGCTACACGCGCGAGGACCTGGGCCTGCTGCTGGAGCCGATGGCCAGCCGCGGCCACGAGGCCGTCGGTTCCATGGGCCACGACGTGCCGCTGGCCGTGCTCTCCGAGAAACCGCAACTGCTCTTCCATTACTTCAAACAGATGTTCGCGCAGGTCACCAACCCGCCGATCGATCCGATCCGCGAGGAACTGGTGATGTCGCTGATGACCTTCATCGGCAACCCGGCCAACATCCTGAACGAACTGCCGGGCCACGCGCGCCTGATCAAGTTGCGCCACCCGATCCTTTCGGAGGAGGATCTGGCGCGTCTGCGCGGACTGAACGTGCCGGGCTTCCGCGCCAAGACGCTGCACACGGGTTTCCCGGCGGCCGGCGGCGGCGACGGTCTGGCCACGGCCCTGCGCCAGCTGGCGGCGCGCGCCGAGGCCGCGGCTGATGCCGGCGAGACGCTGCTGATCCTGAGCGACCGGAACCTGCCGCCGGACGAGGCGCCGATCCCGTCGCTCCTGGCCGTCGCCGCCGTCAACCGCCACCTGATCCGGCGCGGCCTGCGCACCGGTGCCGGCCTGCTGGTCGAGTCCGGCGAGCCGCGCGAGGTCATGCACCTCGCGCTGCTGCTCGGCTACGGCGCCACCGCCGTCAACCCGTACCTGGCCTTCGAGACGGTCGCCGCGCTCGCCGAGCGCGGCGAACTCGGCCCGGGCGTCGGGCCGGCCAAGGCGATGGAGAACTACGTCGCCGCGCTGTGCGAGGGCCTGCGCAAGATCATGTCCAAGATGGGCATCTCCACCCTGCGCGGCTACCGCGGGGCGCAGGTGTTCGAGGCCGTCGGCCTCGGCCGCGCCGTCGTGGAGGCATTTTTCGCCGGCACGGCGTCGCGCGTCGAGGGTATCGGTCTGGAGGAGATTGCCGCCGAGGCCGCGGAACGCTGCCGGCTGGCGGCCGGGGCCGACGGCGGGTCGCCGCTGCTGCCGGCCGGCGGCCTCTACCGCTGGCGCGCCGACGGCGAGCGCCATCTCTGGACGACGGAGTCGATCGGCAAGCTCCAGCAGGCCGTGCGCGCCAACGACCCGGCGCTCTACCGCGAATACGCGCGGCTGATCAACGACCAGGCGCTCGCCCCGTACACGCTGCGCGGCCTGTTCCGGTTCAAGCCCGCCGAGCCGGTGCCGCTGGAGGAGGTCGAGCCGGCCGAGGCGATCATGCGGCGCTTCGTCACCGGCGCCATGTCCTTCGGCTCGATCAGCCGCGAGGCGCACGAGACCATCGCCATCGCCATGAACCGCGTCGGCGGCCGCAGCAACAGCGGCGAGGGCGGCGAGGATCCGGCGCGCTACCGGCGGGATGCCGACGGCAGCGACCGCTGCAGCGCGATCAAGCAGGTCGCCAGCGGCCGGTTCGGCGTCACCGCCGAGTACTGCGTCAACGCCCGCGAGCTGCAGATCAAAATCGCCCAGGGCGCCAAGCCCGGCGAGGGCGGCCAGTTGCCCGGCCACAAGGTCAACGCCGAGATCGCGCGCGTGCGCCACTCCACGCCGGGCGTGACCCTGATCTCGCCGCCGCCGCACCACGACATCTACTCGATCGAGGACATCAAGCAGCTCATCTACGACCTGCGCAACGTCAACCCCGAGGCCGAGATTTCGGTCAAGCTGGTCTCCGAGCTGGGCGTGGGCACGATCGCCGCCGGCGTGGCCAAGGCCGAGGCCGACCGCGTGCTGATCAGCGGTTTCGACGGCGGCACCGGCGCCTCGCCGCTCTCCTCCATCAAGCACGCCGGCGCGCCCTGGGAACTGGGCCTGGCCGAGACGCAGCAGACGCTGCTGCTCAACGACCTGCGCGACAAGATCAGGGTCCAGGTGGACGGCCAGATCAAGACCGGGCGCGACGTGATCGTCGGCGCGCTGCTGGGCGCCGAGGAGTTCGGCTTCGCCACCGCCGCGCTGGTCTGCCTGGGCTGCGTGATGATGCGCAAGTGCCACCAGAACACCTGCCCCGTCGGCGTGGCCACGCAGGATCCCGAGCTGCGGCGCTGCTTCCAGGGCAAGCCCGAGTACGTGATCGCCTTCTGCCGCTTCCTGGCCGAGGAGGTGCGCGAGCACCTGGCCCGGCTCGGCCTGCGCACGCTCGACGAGGCGGTCGGCCGGGTGGACCTGCTGGAGATGAACGACGCCATCCGCTTCTGGAAGGCGCGCGGCCTGGACTTCAGCCGGCTGTTCCACCGGCCGGCGGTGCCGACGCCGCCGCGCTGCACGCGGCCGCGGCGGCACGACCTGTCGCCGACGGTGGACGCGCGCCTGCTGGCCGAGATCGGTCCGGCGATCGACGCCGGCGCGCGCGTCGAGCGCGAGGTCGCGTTGCGCAACGTCCATCGCGCCGTCGGCGCCACGATCGCCGGCCGCATTGCGCGGCGCCACGGCCACCAGGGCCTGCCGGAGGACACGATCACGCTGCGCTGCCGCGGCACGGCCGGCCAGAGCTTCGGCGCCTTCGCCAGCCGCGGCCTGACGCTCGTGCTCGACGGCGAGGCCAACGACTACGTCGGCAAGGGGCTGTCCGGCGGCAAGCTCGTCCTGCGTCCCCCGGGCGGCGCCGGGTTTGCGGCCGGCGACAACGCCATCGCCGGCAACGTGCTGCTCTACGGCGCCACCGGCGGCGAGGCCTACTTCGCGGGCGCCGTGGGCGAGCGGTTCGCGATCCGCAACAGCGGCGCCCGCGCCGTGGTCGAGAGCGTCGGCGACCACGGCTGCGAGTACATGACCGGCGGCCGCGTGGCCGTGCTCGGACGCACCGGCCTCAACTTCGCGGCCGGCATGAGCGGCGGCATCGCCTACGTCTACGACGAGGACGGGCTGTTCGACGTGCGCTGCAACCTGGAGATGGTGGACCTCGAGCCCGTGCGCCTGCCGGCCGACGTGAAGGAGCTGCGCCAGATGATCGAGCGGCACGCGGCCTTCACCGGCAGCCGGCTGGCGCGGGCGATGCTCGACGCCTGGGAGGAGCATCTGCCGCACTTCGTGAAGGTCTTCCCGATGGAGTACCGGCGCGTGCTGGGGCAGATGACGCGCGAGGACGAGGCCACGGCGCGCGCGGAGGTGGTCCATGGGTAAGCCGACCGGTTTCCTGGAGACCGCGCGCCGCACGTCCGGCTACCGCCCGGCCGACGAACGCTTGCACGACTGGCGCGCGGTGGAGAAGCCGCCGCAGGCCGCGGAGATCGCGGAGCAGGCCGGCCGCTGCATGGATTGCGGCACGCCGTTCTGCCACGGCTGCGGCTGCCCGCTGGCCAACATCATCCCGGAGTGGAACGACCTGGTCTACCGCGGCCGCTGGCGCGACGCGCTGGACATGCTGCTGGCCACCAACCCGTTTCCGGAGTTCACCGGCCGCATCTGCCCGGCGCCGTGCGAAGGGGCCTGCGTGCTGGGCATCCACCGCGACCCGGTGACGATCCGGCAGATCGAGCTGGCGATTGCCGAGCGCGCCTTTGCCGAGGGCTGGATGCAGCCGCGGCCGCCGGCCGGCCGCCGCACCCGGCGCGTGGCCGTGATCGGTTCCGGTCCGGCCGGCCTGGCCGCGGCCGACGCGCTCAACCGCCGCGGGTTCCGCGTCACGGTCTACGACGCCGCGCCCAAGCCCGGCGGCATCCTGCGCTACGGCATCCCGGAGTTCAAGCTGGAGAAGGCCGTGGTGGACCGGCGCGTGCGCCTGCTGGAGGCCGAGGGCGTCGGCTTCGAGAGCGGCGTGCGGGTGGGCGACGACGTCTCGCTCAAGTACCTGCGCGACCGCTTCGACGCCATCTGCCTCGCCGGCGGCGCGCGCGACCCGCGCGACCTGAAGGTGCCGGGCCGCGGGCTGGCCGGCGTGCATTTCGCGATGGAGTTCCTGCGCCAGCAGAACCGGCGGCTGGAGGGGGAGACCGTGCCGGAGGGCGAGGCGATCTGGGCCGGGGGGCGACAGGTGCTCGTGATCGGCGGCGGCGACACCGGCGCCGACTGCCTGGGCACGTCGCTGCGCCAGGGTGCGAAGAGCGTGCTGCAGGTGGAGATCCTTCCCGAACCGCCGCCGACGCGCGCGCCCTCGACGCCATGGCCGGACTGGCCGCTGATGCGCCGCGATTCCAGCAGCCACCTGGAGGGCGGCACCCGGCGCTGGTGCATTTCGCCCAAGGCGTTTGTCGGGCGTGACGGCCGTGTGGCGGCCGTGCAGTGCGTGGAAGTGGAGTGGCGGGCCGGCGCCGACGGACGGCCCGCCCCGCACGAGAAGCCGGGCAGCGGGTTCGAGGCGCCGGCCGACCTCGTGCTGCTGGCGATGGGGTTCACCGGCCCGCGCAGGGGCCGGATCCTCCAGGAACTGGGCGTGACCTTCGACGCCCGCGGCAACGTGGCCAAGGACGCGAACCACATGACCGGCGTGGCGGGCGTCTTCGCCGCCGGCGACCTGGCGCGCGGGGCGTCGCTCGTGGTCCGCGCCATGGCCGACGGTCTGGCCGCGGCCAGGGGGATCGAGAGGTGGCTGGAGGGGCAGTAGGGCGGCCCGTTCCGGCCGGGATTTCGGGACTTTGGGGCTGCCGGGATTTGGGCTTGTGCCGGCCGCGCGTCAACTGGTATCCTCTCCTCTCTACACGATGGACCGAAATCGTGCACGGACGACGCCGGTTCCTGGAGAATGGAGAAGACGG
>Ga0233425_10001015_pt1 | contig 66990 bp, 65 predicted proteins | sample Watercolumn_Towu_2_FD_181712 | JGI IMG/M metagenome (GOLD analysis project Ga0233425, IMG submission 181712) | Freshwater microbial communities from Lake Towuti, South Sulawesi, Indonesia - Watercolumn_Towuti2014_140_MG | ecosystem: Environmental > Aquatic > Freshwater > Lake | place...
ACTATGTCGGGCAATGCGTTCCCTTCGCGCGTCAGGCCTCGGGCATCGCCATCTATGGCGACGCCTGGACCTGGTGGTCCAAGGCGGAGGGCAAATATCCGCGCGGCCGCACGCCCCGCGTCGGCGCGGTCGTCGTCTTCGAAAAGACCAGCCGCCTGCCACTGGGCCATGTCGCGGTGGTCAGCCGGGTCGTTGAGGACCGGGTGCTGATGCTGACCCATGCCAACTGGTCGATCCAGAACGGGCAGCGCGGCCATGCCGAGCAGGACGTCACCCTGTTCGACGTATCGCCTGGCAACGACTGGAGTCAGGTCAAGGTCTGGTTCCGCGATTCGGATGGTCTGGGAAGTTCGGTCTACCCCATTTACGGCTTCATCTATGGTAAGGGTCGGGCCGCGCCCGAACTGACCAGCGACAAGCCCGATTACGTCGCGGCGCTGATCGACGCCTATGTCGCGCGCTGATTGCCGACAATGCCGTGACAGTGTATCATCCCTCCCGTAATTGGGAGGATATCGATGATCCTGTTCGTCCCGCTGGCCCTGATGGCTGACCCGGGGGTACCCCCGTCCACCATCCCGACCTTGGGCCAAGTGCCCGATCGCTGCGTCCCGAAGGAACGGCAGGTCAAAGGCACGAAACCGAAGGCCGAGCTCCGCAAGCTGAACGAGATGCCGGACGCCGAACCGCAATTCGCGGTGTTGCGCGAGGTAGACGGCTGCACGATCCCCGCCAAGGTCGGCGCACAAGCGCGCAAGCGGCGATAGGCTAAGCCCCGGCCGGGTGGTGAATCACACCGCCGGTCATTGCCTGCGGCACCCCCGTCGTCCCCGGAAAGCTGATCGGCCGCTCCTCCAGCCGCCGCACCGCCATATAGGCAAACCCCTGCGCCTCGAGCGCATCGCCGTCCCAGCCGAGCGCATCGGTCGGCTCGGGCGTCAGCCCCGCCTCCGCCGCGATCATCGCCAACATCGTCGCATTGTGCCGCCCGCCGCCCGCGACCAGCAGCCGCCGGGGCCGCTCGGGCAGATGATCGAGCGCGCGCGCTACGGTCCGCGCGGTAAAGGCGGTCAGCGTAGCCGCTCCGTCCGCCGCCGACAATCCGCGTGCGGACTGAAGGGTAAAGTCGTTGCGGTCGAGCGACTTGGGCGGCGCCAGGTCGAACCAGGGGTTATCCATCATCATATCCAGCACGGTCGGTTCGACGCGACCCGCCGCCGCCAGCGCACCGTCCGTATCGTAGCGCTGGCCGGTTTGGGCCTCCATCCAGTGGTCGATCAGGCCGTTGGCAGGTCCGGTATCAAAGGCGACCAGCGCGCCGTCGCGGCCGATCCAGGTGATATTGGCAACGCCGCCCAGATTCAGGATCGCGACCGGCTTCTCCAGGTCGGCCGCCAACGCCGCGTGATAGATAGGGATCAACGGCGCCCCCTGCCCGCCCGCCGCCACATCGGCGGAGCGAAAGTCGGAGACGGTGACGATGCCGGTGGCATCCGCCAGCGCCTGTCCGTCGCCAATCTGCCAGGTCCAGCCGCGATCGGGACGGTGCGCGACCGTCTGGCCATGAAAGCCGATGACGTCGACCGCCGCCGCCTCGACGCCCGCGTCACGCAGGAGCTTCTGCACGACCATCGTATGGGTCCGCACGATCAACTCGCCTGCCGCGACGATCGGCGGACTGGCACGAGGCCGGTCAAAGGTCAGGGCGAGCGTGGTCGCCTCCGCCAGTTCGGCGCGGGCGCTGTCGGAATAGGGTTCGGTGCGAAAGGCCAGGGCGCGGACCTGCGCCTCGCCATCGGTTTCGATCAGCGCGGCATCGACCCCGTCGAGCGACGTTCCCGACATCAATCCGATCGCCAGCATTACGCCCAACCCTCTCTCATTTACCCGCCTCATGCCGGGATCGTGGCGGCGTGTCGACCACCTGGCGCAAGCGCATCTGGAAAAGTGCCCCGATCTGGACTATGTGCGCGCGTATCCCATGGCAACCAAACTCCCTACTCCGCCGCGTGTCGGCATGGTCTCGCTCGGCTGTCCCAAGAATCTGGTCGACAGCGAACGCATCCTGACGCAGCTCCGCGCCGACGGCTATCAGATGTCCCCCGACTATGCCGGGGCCGATGTCGTGCTGGTCAACACCTGTGGCTTTCTCGACTCCGCCAAGGAGGAAAGCCTGGAGGCGATCGGCGAGGCGATCAAGGAAAACGGTCGCGTCATCGTGACCGGCTGCATGGGCAAGGAAGCCGAGGTAATCCGCACCCGCTTCCCCGACGTGCTCGCCATCACGGGCGCGCATGAATATGAGCAGGTGGTCGAGGCGGTGCACGCCGCCGCCCCCGCCAATTTGTCGCCCTATATCGACCTGATCCCCGATGCTGGCCTGAAGCTGACGCCGCGTCATTACAGCTATCTGAAGATTTCCGAGGGCTGCAACCACCGGTGCAGCTTCTGCATCATCCCGTCACTTCGCGGCGATCTGGTCAGCCGTCGCCCCGACGCCATCCTGCGCGAAGCGGAGAAGCTGGTCGCGGCGGGCACGCGCGAGCTGCTGGTCATCAGCCAGGACACCTCGGCGTACGGCATCGACATCCGCCGCGAACCACGGATGTGGAAGGGGCAGGAGGTCGTGCCGCACATGACCGACCTCGCCCGCGAACTGGGCAAGATCGCGCCGTGGGTGCGGCTGCACTATGTCTATCCCTATCCGCACGTGGATCAGGTGATCCCGCTGATGGCGGAAGGACTGGTGCTCCCTTATCTGGACATTCCGTTCCAGCACGCCGCGCCGTCCGTGCTTCGCCGCATGAAGCGGCCCGGCAACGACGCCAAGGTGCTCCAGCGCATCCACCAGTGGCGCGAAATCTGCCCCGACATCGCGATCCGCTCGACCTTCGTCGTCGGTTTCCCCGGAGAAACCGAGGAGGATTTCGAATATCTGCTCGACTGGCTGGAGGAAGCTCAGCTCGACCGGGTCGGCGCCTTCCGCTTCGAGCCCGTCGAGGGGGCCGCCGCCAACGCACTGCCCGATCACGTCCCCGAGGAAGTGAAGGAAGAGCGTTACGCGCGGATCATGGAAAAGACCGCCGCGATCTCGGCCGCCAAGCTCGCCGCCAAGGTGAGCCGTACCCTGCCCGTCATCATCGACGCGGTGGACGAGGAAGGCGGCGCGACCGGCCGGTCCCAGGCCGACGCGCCCGAGATCGACGGCGAGGTCTTCCTGCGCGATGCCGGGCATCTGACGGTCGGCGATATCGTGCAGGTCGAGATCGAGGATGCCGACGAGCATGACCTGTACGGCGTTCCCGTCGGCGCCCACGAATAAGCGTCATCACGGGGAACCAGGGCTTCATGAGGCGTAAGCCTATGGAGCCCGCGGTTGACCTATGGGCGGCGGCAAAGTCGCACAGGAACTGGCGAAGCGGCCCGTGACTGCTTGGCTTCTCCCATCCTTGGTAGTCCGGGTCATGGGCTCGACCCGACCGTTGGTCTTGGGGATGCCGTATCGCGCGACGCACCGCGTCCGTGACGCGGACGCTCCCCTGCGACCTGTTCCATCAGGCCTCCCCAGGCTAACGCCTGCGGCGCGCCATCGAAGGCCGGAGCCGAACGATGTCCGGATCCGATGCCGACATCAGTCCCCGTCAGCCGCAGGCGGGGTCGCCTCCGCACGGCGGGCGCGGCGCTCGGCCTGGTATTGCTGGTTCCACATCATGCTGCATCCGCTCTGGCCGCCGGTGCCGACCGGCGAGCAGGTGTCGGGAATGCCACCCGCTACGCGACCGACCTGATCCATCGTCGCGGCGCGATTGACCCAGCTCTGGTTCTGCGCCGGAATAGGCTTGTCATCACGGAGCGCCTTGGGAATGCGATATGGCTCGTCGTCCCGGCCGCAGACTACGATCTCGTCCGCCGTGCTTTCGGGACATTTCTGATTGCCCGTCAACGTCACGTTGCGCACGCGCTTGGGCGGCTGGCCAGTGCTGGCCTGCGCCTCTTGGTCCGACTGCGCCGATTGCTGGGCAAAAGCCGTGACCGGGGTCAACAACAGGGCGGCAATCAGAGCGGCTCGAACCATGATCACGAAAACTCCTTCTGGTCTGACAACGTCGGACGCTCCGCATGGCTCCACGCTGAACAGCGCGTGGTCAAGGCCGATTTTGGGCGAAATTGCGACGCCCTGTCGCATGGCTGGGGCTTCCGCCGCCGCCGTCACGAATGCCCATTCGACGCAGCCCGCGTGAACGGGGCGTTGCACCGCCCGCGCGATCGGCTATGGCGGTGCCATGATCCTGGTCGTCGACAATTACGACAGCTTCACCTGGAACCTCGTCCATTATCTTCAGGAATTGGGCGGCGAGGTCGAGGTGGTGCGCAACGACGCGATCTCGGCGGGCCAAGCGCTGTCGTCGGGGGCGCAAGCCTTTCTCATCTCCCCAGGCCCCTGTACGCCGACCGAGGCGGGCGTCAGTCTGGAGCTGGTCGCCGCCGCCGCGGATGCGGGTCGACCGTTGCTGGGCGTCTGCCTGGGCCATCAGGCGATTGGTCAGCATTTTGGCGGGCTGGTCGAGCGTGGCGGGCTGATGCACGGTAAGACCTCTCCCGTGCTGCATGACGGGACCGGGCTGTTCCGCGGCCTGCCGTCGCCGTTCACCGCGACGCGCTATCACTCGCTGATCGTCAACGACGTGCCGGACAGCCTGGTCGTCAATGCGCGCGCCGAGGATGGCACGGTCATGGGCTTCCGTCACAAAACCCTGCCCATCCACGGTGTGCAGTTCCATCCGGAAAGCATCGCCACCGAATATGGTCATGCGATGCTCGCCAATTTCCTGCGCGAGGCGGGCGTAGCGCATGAGCTGCCGGAGCGGCTGCGCCCGCCGGTTGAGACCGTCGCGTGACCACGATCGCGTTGCTGCCCGATCCGGTCAGCCCCCTGTCACGCGAGACGGCGGCGGCGGCCTTTGCCGACATATTGGACGGTCGCGCCGACGACGAAGCGATCGCCATCTTCCTGATCGGCCTGACCGAACGCGGCGAAACCTCGATCGAGATCGCCGAGGCCGCGCGCGCCATGCGCCAGCGCCTGATCCCGATCGAGGCGCCGAAGGGCACCATCGACGTCTGCGGCACAGGCGGCGACGGTCATCATACGCTCAACGTCTCGACCGCGGTATCGCTGGTCGTGGCGGCGCTCGGCGTTCCAGTCGCCAAACATGGTAATCGCGCCGCATCCTCCAAGGCGGGCGCCGCCGACACGCTCGAAGTGCTCGGCCTCGATATGGAGCGCGCAGGATCGGTCGCGCAGGCGAGCCTTGCCGATATCGGCATAGCCTTTCTGTTTGCCGCCAACCACCATCCGGCGATGGCGCGGATCACACCGATCCGGCGACGGATCGGGCGGCGTACGATCTTCAATCTGATGGGTCCGCTCGCCAATCCGGCGCATGTCGGACGCCAGTTGATCGGCATCGCGCGCCCCGATTACGCGACGGTCTATGCCGAGGCTTTGGAGCAGTTGGGCGCCGAGGCCGCGCTGGTGGTGTCGGGCGAAGAAGGGCTGGACGAGCTGTCCGGCGCCGGTCCCAGCATCGCGATATCGGTGGGCGACATCGTCGCGCCTGCCACCGTTACTCCCGAGGATGCGGGACTGCCCCGCCATCCCATCTCCGCCATTCGTGGCGGCGACGCGCGCCACAACGCCGAGGCGCTTCGCCGTCTTCTCGCCGGGGAACCGGGCGCTTATCGCGACGCGGTTCTTCTCAATGCCGCCGCCGCACTTCTGGTCGCCGGGCATAGCGCCGATCTGGCGCAGGGGGCGATCGCCGCCGCCCGGGTGATCGACACCGGCGAAGCCGCGGCGCTTCTCGATCGATGGATTGCTTACCGATGACGATGCTGGACCGCATCCTGGAAACCAAGCGCGCCGATGTTGCCGCGCGCAAGGCGACCATGTCCCACGCCGATCTGGATGCCAGGATCGCGACCAAGTCCGCCCCACGCGGCTTTCGCGCCGCGCTCGACGCCAAGACCGGCCACGCGCTAATCGCCGAGGTCAAGAAGGCCAGTCCGTCCAAAGGACTGATCCGCGCTGATTTCGATCCCCCCGCCCATGCCCGCGCTTACGAGGCCGGGGGCGCGGCGTGCCTGTCGGTGCTGACCGACGAGCGCTGGTTCCAGGGCGCCGATATCTTCCTGGAACAGGCACGCGAAGCGGTATCGATCCCCGTGCTGCGCAAGGATTTCATGGTCGATCCCTGGCAGGTGCATGAATCGCGCGCGCTTGGGGCCGATGCGATCCTGATCATCGTCGCCGCGCTCGACGATACCCAGATGCAGGAGATCGAAGCGGCCGCGGTCGAATGTGGCATGGATGCCCTTATCGAGGTGCACGACGCCGCCGAGATGGAACGCGCCGCCCGGTTGAAGTCGCGGCTGATCGGCGTGAATAACCGCGATCTCAGGGACTTCACCGTCGATTTTCAGCGAACCTATGAGCTCGTCGCGCATGCTCCCGCAGGATGTACGTTCGTCGCCGAAAGCGGTCTGACGAGCCGGGAGGATCTGGACGCGATGGCCGAGCACGGCATCCACTGTTTCCTGGTCGGCGAAGCGTTGATGCGCCAGCAGGATGTCGAAGCCGCGACCCGCGCGCTGATCGGATGAGCGGTCTTACCCATCTCGACGAGGAGGGATCGGCCCGCATGGTCGATGTGGGGACCAAGCCGACCACCACACGGCAGGCCGTGGCGCAAGGTCGCATCACCATGGCCCGCGAAGCCGCCGCGGCGATCCGCGCGGGTAGCGTCCAGAAGGGCGATGTGCTGGCGGTGGCGCGGGTCGCGGGGATCATGGCCGCCAAGAAGACAAGCGACCTCATTCCGCTGTGCCACCCCCTGCCGCTCAGCAAGGTTGAAATCGACCTGGCGCTGGACGAAGAGGGCGTGACCGCTACCGCCACCGCCGCGACGGCGGGTCAGACGGGAGTGGAGATGGAGGCGCTGACCGCCGTATCCGTGACCCTGCTGACCGTGTATGATATGGCCAAGGCGCTCGATAAGCGCATGAATATTGGCGATATTCGCCTGCTTGCCAAGACCGGTGGAAAATCCGGCGACTGGCAGGCCTGACGGACAGTCCCGGCATCGCGCAAGCGGGCGCCGGGCGTCCTTGGGCCAATAGGAGTGACCGTCATTCTCTTACCCGTCCCCGAAGCGCAAGCACGCCTGCTGGCGCTGGCCAGCGAACGCCCCGTCGTGGACGTACCCCTGCGTGAGGCCGCCGGACGCTGGGCCGGACGCGACGTCGCCGCGCGCCGAACGCAGCCTGCGCAGCATCTGTCCGCGATGGACGGCTATGCCATCCGCTTCGACGACATGCCCGGGCCGTGGACCGTCATCGGCGAGAGCGCGGCGGGGCGGCCTTTTGACGGCCGAGTCGATGGCGGGCAGGCGACTCGCATCTTCACGGGCGCAGCGCTTCCGGACGGCGCCGATACGGTCCTGGTTCAGGAGGAAGCGGCGCGTGACGGCGCGATCCTGATGCTGGCGGGCGAAGGTCCCGCGCATAAGGGCCGTAATGTGCGGCGGCGCGGACTGGATTTCCTGGAAGGGACGACGCTCATCGCCGCCGGGCAGCGGCTGACGCCGGCGCGGATCGCCGTCGCTGCGACTGGCGGACATGCCACCCTGCCCGTCCGCCCGCCCGTCCGCGTTGCCATCGCGGCGACGGGCGATGAACTGGTTCCACCGGGCAGCAGCGATCCCGCTGCGCTACCCGAGTCGAACGGCGTCATGCTGGCCGCGATGCTTGCCGATCTGCCGGTCGATATCATCGACCTGGGCATCCTGCCCGACAACCTACACCATCTGCGCAATGCCTTTGCCACGGTCGAGGCGGACCTGTTGGTCACGACCGGCGGTGCCTCGGTCGGGGATCATGACCTGGTCCAGCCCGCGCTCAAGGCTGCCGGGGGCAGCGTGGATTTCTGGCGGATCGCGCTTCGCCCCGGCAAACCGATGATGGCGGGGCGGCTGGGCGAGACGGTGGTGCTGAGCCTGCCGGGCAACCCCGTCTCGGCTTTCGTCACCGCCACGCTGTTCGTCCGTCCGCTGATCGCCCATCTGGCGGGCGCGGCCGAGCCGCTGCCGACCCCTATTCCCGCGATATTGGGCGAGGATCTACCCGCCAACGGCCCGCGCATCGATTATCTGCGTGCGGCCATGCTCGACGGGCGGGTCCATGCCGCAGCCATTCAGGACAGCTCGATGCTGCTGACCCTGGCGCGTTCGACCTGCCTTATCATACGTCCGCCGCACGCCCCCGCCGCGGCGATCGGCGACTCGGCGGAAATCCTGATGCTCGCTTGACGCAAGCCGAAACGTTCCATATAAGTTCCACGTCTGTTCTGGACGGAGGATCGCGATGCTCACCGCAAAGCAGCATGAGCTTGTCTGCTTCATCAATGACCGTTTGAAGGAAACGGGCGTCTCGCCGTCCTTCGAGGAGATGAAGGAGGCGCTGGACCTCAAGTCAAAATCGGGTGTCCACCGCCTGATCTCCGCGTTGGAAGAACGCCACTTCATCCGCCGCCTGCCCAACCGCGCCCGCGCGCTGGAGGTGCTGCGTATGCCGGATCGCCCGGAAAAGCCTGCCGCAGCCGAACCGGGGCCCGGCAATGTCCGTCCTCCCGCCGCGCGTTCGCTGGTCGAACCGGCCAATGACGTGGTCGAAATTCCGCTGCACGGCCGGATCGCCGCCGGCGTGCCCATCGAAGCGTTCGAGGGCAGTTCGATGCTGGCCGTCCCCGCCGCGCTGCTGGGTTCGGGCGAGCATTATGCGCTGGAAGTGTCGGGCGATTCGATGGTCGAGGCGGGTATCCTCGACGGCGACTATGCGCTGATCCGCCGCACCGATGTGGCACGCGACGGGCAGATCGTGGTCGCGCTGATCGACGATAGCGAGGCGACGCTGAAATATTTCCGGCGCGAGGGTTCGATGGTCCGCCTCGACCCCGCGAACCGGGCTTACGATCCGCAGCGTTACGCGCCTGCGCAGGTGCGGGTGCAGGGCAAGCTTTCGGGGATTTTGCGCCGCTACGAATGAGGCGGGCCTGGCGTTGGCGCTCGCTGCCCTACGACGCCGACGACCAGGGGTGGCGATCCCCCGGTTGTCGTACCGTTCGCACCGTCGGTGGATCGAGCCGGATCGAAACGCCGCCCGTGCGCCTCAGGGCGGGGCTATCCAGCTTCAGCCAGCGCGGCTGGCAGGCATCGGGCAGGCGGCGATCGGCGATCACGATATCGACCTGCCGGCAAAGCGCTATCAGGTCCGCCCAGGGAACCGGATAGCCACTGCGCGTCGCAGCAATTCGCCATCGACGTCCACCCCGCCGCAGCGCGGTGACGCACATATCCCGTCCGCAATGCGCTGCCGGTTGCTCGGCCAGTGCAACGGGCTCGGCATCGGCGCCGCTCAGTTCGGACAAAGTGGTCCGCATATAATCTCCGGCCCGGTCGCGAAGTAACGCCACCCCCTTCCCCGTCGCGATAGCCGCATGGCGGCCATCGCCGGTAACGATCAGATCGGGCGCCGGAGCCGCCACCATGACGAGGACGCCCACCGCGAGTGGCAACATGCCGAGCCACCGCCACCGCGTCCGCCACAGCGCGATCCAAAGTCCGCCGACGACCGCCAGGCCGAATGCCCATCCCGGCGCGACGGACAACGCGATCACCGACCCCGGTATGGCCGATACCGCATGGGCAAGGCTCAGCAGCAGCCGCAGGGCGTGGCCCAACAACCACCAGAAGGGCTCGCCCAGCTCCAAGGGATCGAGCAGCAGCGCGATCATTTCCAGAGGCATGGCGACGAAGGTCGTCCAGGGAATGGCGAGGATATTGGCGAGCGCCCCATAGAGCCCCGCCTTGTGGAAATGATAGACCGCGATCGGCATCAGCGCCGCTTCGACCACCAATCCGGTCAGCAACAGCGCCGCAAGCTGTCGCAACCCTGCCCGGCGCCAGTCGGGATGCGGCCCCAGCCACCGGCGAATTGCTCGATGTTCGTGCAGCGCCACGATGGCAGTGATCGCAGCAAAGGAGAGCTGGAAGCTGGCCCCCATCAACGCTTCGGGGCGAAGGATCAGGACGGTCAGCGCCCCCGCCGACACCAGCCGCAAGGTCATCGCCTCCCGCCCCATCGCCAGCGCCATCAGGACCAGCATCGCCGCGACGCAGGAGCGTATCGTCGGAACCTCCGCACCGGTCAGCCATGTATATCCGATCGCCGCGACCGCCCCCGTCGCCGCCCCCAGCAGCGGAAGCCGAACACGTAGCGCCAGCCAGGGCCAGAGCGCCAACAGCCGGATCGTCAACACCATGACGATGCCGACGACCGCGGAGATATGAAGACCGCTCACTGATAGCAGATGCGCCAGCCCGGCACGGCGCATCGCCTCCGCATCGGATTGACCGATCCCGCCGACATCGCCGGTCGCCAATGCCGCCGCGATCCCCCCCGCGCTGCCCGGAACATGGCTCATGATCCGCCGGGACAGGCTCTCGCACAGTCCCGGGCCTTGGTCGGCCGGATGCTGCACCTGCACGGGAGAGAAACCGCGTCCCGTGGCACCGATCCCCTGAAACCACGCCGCTCGCGCGAAATCATAGCCTCCAGGGGCTACCGGCCCGGCGGGCGGCATCATCCGCGCCCGCAGCCGGACCCGCGCGCCCCGTCCTAGACCGGCAGGGGCGTCCTCCTGCGCCAGCGATACCCGGATGCGTGGCGGCAGGCTCAGGCTCCGCCCACGCCCGTCCCGCGCCACGACCGGCCGCAGCGTCAACCGGACGATCTGCCGTGCCGCCAGCTGTTCCGCCGCATCGACCGTGGCTACCATGTCCGCCATCACCGGCCGTGACAGGATGGGCGCGCGCATCGACTCGGCTCGCGCCCAGGCCAGCAGCATTCCCGCGACCACCAGTAGCGCCGCCACGCCGATCGACCGCATCACCCGTCCGCCATCGGCCAGGGTGGCCGCCGCCAGACCGACCGCCCCGGCCGCCAGCATCACCGCACCCCAGGCTCGCGGATCGGGCAGCATGAACCAGGCCGCGATGCCCGAGCCCAGCATGACCGGCGTCCAAAGCGCGACCTGGTTCCGCTCAGCCTCCGCCCATTGCTCCAGCGGGCCTAGGCGCGGCATTTGGCGGCGCGGGCGCTTGATGCTAGGGGCTGCGGCGGCTGACTGGGCCATCGAATCTTATGCTGGGAGTATGCGCGGTTGAGCGCAACAGATGATATCGCCACCGGATCGACCATGAGCGGAGTCGTGACCCGTTTCGCGCCCTCGCCGACCGGATTCCTTCACATCGGCGGCGCACGCACGGCGCTGTTCAATTGGCTGTTCGCGCGCGCGAATGGCGGCAAGTTCCTGCTGCGCATCGAGGATACCGACCGCGCCCGCTCGACCCAGCCCGCGATCGACGCGATCCTGGACGGGATGCGCTGGCTGGGCCTGGACTGGGACGGTGACGCCGTGTTCCAGTTCGCGCGGGCCGACCGCCATGCCGCGGTCGCGCAGGAGATGATGACGCGCGGCCACGCCTATCGCTGCTACATGACGCAGGACGAGATCGCCGCCCAGCGCGAAGCCGCCCAGGCCGCCAAGCAGCCCTTGCGTATCCGCTCGCCCTGGCGCGACGCCGATCCCGCGACCGCGCCGGAGGGTCAGCCCTTCGTCGTCCGTCTGCGTGCACCGCGCGAGGGTTCGGTCACGATCGAGGACCGGGTGCAGGGCAGCGTGACCGTGCAGAATGCCGAGCTGGACGATCTGGTCCTGCTGCGTTCGGATGGCACGCCGACCTATATGCTGGCGGTGGTCGTCGACGATCATGACATGGGTGTGACCCATGTGATCCGCGGCGACGATCACCTCAACAACGCTTTCCGCCAGTTGCCCATCTACAAGGCGATGGGCTGGGCCGAGCCGATCTATGCGCACATTCCGTTGATCCATGGATCGGACGGCGCCAAGCTGTCCAAGCGGCACGGCGCGGTCGGGATCGAGGCGTATCGCGACGAGATGGGCATCCTGCCGGAGGCGCTCGACAATTATCTGCTACGCCTGGGCTGGGGGCATGGCGATGCCGAGATCATTTCGCGCGAGGATGCGGTCCAATGGTTCGACCTCGCCGCCGTGGGCAAGGCGCCGTCGCGCTTCGACCTCAAGAAGCTGGAAAATCTCAACGGCCATTATATCCGCGAGGCCGACGATGCACGCCTCGCCGATCTGGTGGCCCAGCGGACGGGAGTCGAGAACGTCGCGCTGCTGACCGCCGCCATGCCGTCGCTCAAGCCGCGCGCGGCGAATCTGAACGAACTGGCCGACGGCGCGCGGTTCCTTTTCGCCACCCGTCCGTTGAGCCTGGACGACGCCGCCACCGGCCTGCTCGATGAAAAGGCACGGGGCATTCTCCTTTCCGTTCACGCCGCGCTTGACGCGGTGCACAACTGGGATACGGAGCTTTTGGAAGACGCGGTACGCAAAGTGGCCGAAGCCGAGGGCGTGAAGCTCGGTCAGGTCGCCCAGCCGCTCCGCGCCGTCTTGACCGGACGCAAGACGTCCCCGGGAATCTTCGACGTGCTCGCTTTGCTGGGCCGCGAGGAAAGCCTGGGTCGGATCGCGGACCAGTTGACCGCAGATAGGAAGGATCATTGAGTATGAGCGACACCGCGAAATTCGACATCGGCGGCAAGGGCTTTGACTATCCCGTCATGTCGGGGTCGATCGGCCCGGACGTGGTCGACATCCGCAAGCTGTATGCGCAGACGGGTGCTTTCACCTATGATCCCGGCTTCACCTCTACCGCATCGTGTCAGTCGAAGCTGACCTATATCGACGGCGACGAAGGTGTCCTGCTGCACCGCGGCTATGCGATCGGTGATCTGGCCGAGAATAGCAGTTTCATGGAGGTCGCCTATCTCCTGCTGAACGGCGAGCTGCCGAACCAGGACGAGCTGTCGGGCTTCACCAACACGATCACGCGCCACACCATGGTGCATGAGCAGCTGGCGGCGTTCTTCCGTGGCTTCCGTCGCGATGCGCACCCGATGGCGATCATGTGCGGCGTCGTCGGCGCGCTTTCGGCCTTCTATCACGATTCGACCGACATTCATGATCCGGTGCAGCGCACGATCGCCTCGCACCGCCTGATCGCCAAGATCCCGACGATCGCGGCGATGGCGTATAAATACTCGGTCGGCCAGCCCTTCCTGTACCCGGACAACTCGCTGTCCTACACCGGCAACTTCCTGCGCATGACCTTCGGCGTCCCCGCCGAGGCCTATGAGGTGAACCCAGCGGTCGAAAAGGCGATGGACCGCATCTTCATCCTGCACGCCGATCATGAGCAGAACGCCTCGACCTCGACGGTGCGCCTTGCGGGTTCGTCGGGTGCCAACCCGTTCGCCTGCATCGCGGCGGGCATCGCCTGCCTCTGGGGTCCGGCGCATGGCGGCGCGAACGAGGCCGCACTCAACATGCTGCGCGAGATCGGCACGCCCGATCGCATCCCCGAGTTCATCGCGCGCGCCAAGGACAAGAACGATCCGTTCCGCCTGATGGGCTTTGGTCACCGCGTCTACAAGAACTACGACCCCCGCGCGACCGTGATGCAGAAGACCGTGCGCGAAGTGTTCGATGCGCTGAAGGTAAACGATCCGCTGTTCGAGACGGCGCTGCGCCTCGAAGAGATCGCGCTGAACGACGAGTATTTCGTCGAGAAGAAGCTGTTCCCGAACGTCGACTTCTATTCGGGCGTGATCCTGTCGGCGATCGGCTTCCCGACCGAGATGTTCACCGTGCTCTTCGCGCTCGCCCGCACCGTCGGTTGGGTTGCGCAGTGGAACGAGATGATCACCGATCCCGACCAGAAGATCGGCCGCCCGCGTCAGCTCTATACCGGCCCGACGCAGCGTGCCTATGTTCCGGTCGAAAAGCGCTAAGTCATGAACCGGGTCCGGCCGATCCTGATCGCCATCGGCGTCATGCTGGCGCTGACGGGGGGATTATGGATCGGTCAGGGCTTGGGCTATATTCGCTGGCCACAGGAGAGCTTCATGCTCGGCCGGGGCGAATGGGCCGATCGCGGCGCGTTCGTCGCGGTGGCGGGATTGGCGCTGATCCTGGTCGCGCGGCGGCTGCCCCGGCGGCGCTGAGCGGCTCGTCAGGACAGAAATGGAAAAGGGCTCCTTCGGGAGCCCTTTTTTATGATCGAGACCGCAAACGGAAGAGGAAGGTAGCGCCCTCACCCGGCACGCTTTCGACACCCAGGTCGCCGCCCATCGCCCGCGCCAGACGGCGGGCGATATAGAGGCCCAGGCCGTTGCCGCCAGGCTCGCTGGGGTCGACCCGCTCGAATTTCTCGAAAATGCGCGTCTGGTCTTCCGGCGCGATGCCCTTTCCCCGATCGGTGACGCCGACCAACGCCCATTCCCCGTCGCGTTCGACGGTGACGACCACTTCCTCACCCCGCGGGGAATAGCGGATCGCATTGCCGATCAAGTTGATGAGAATCTGAAGGCAGCGCCCGAAATCGCCGATGGCGGGCATTCCCTCGCCCATGCCGGGGCGGCAGATCGTCACGCCGGCGGCATCGGCACGCACGCCCAGCAGCCCTGCGGCGCGGCGCGCGACATCGGCGAGATCGATCGGGGTGGCGGCCAGGCGGAAATCGGGCTGCTCGATCGCCTGCAACTCAACCAGATTGTCGACCAGCCCGATCAGATGTCGCCCGGCATCGGCGATATCATTGGCATAATCGGCATATTCCGCGGCGATCGGCCCGTCGCTGCGCGCCGCGATGCTGTCGGCATTGGCGACGATCCGCGCGAGCGGCGTGCGCAAGGCCCGGTCGAGCCCGGCGGTAAAACTCTCGGTCAGCGGCGCGCTTCCGGGATGCAGCGCCAGGTCCTCGTCGTCCTCGACGGGCTCGTCGATCAGATAGGCTGCGCCAACCAACCCCGCGATACCGCCCATCCCGTCATGCCGGATCGCCGCCGACAGCCGCACCGGCGCGTCGGTCGGTCGCAGTCGCGCGCCCCGTCCATCGAGAGGCGCGCCATCGCCCAGCGGCGCAGTGCCGGAGTCGAAGACGAACAGCGCATTCAGGGGGCGCCCCAGCATCGCCTGCGCATCGAACCCATGGCGCAGCCCCGCGCCCGGCGACACGAAGGTCAGGCGGAGCGCCGCATCGGCTTCCCAGCGAAAATCGGCCCCCATTCCCGTATGATCGGGCGGGGTCGCGGCGGGCTTCCAGGCAGCACGGTCACGCCAGCCGCTGACGCTCAGGCGGATCTGCCCGGTTTCCGGTCGCGCCTGTATCCAGAGGTCGAGATCCCCCTCGTCATCGGCGACCACCACCTGCCGCGACACCGCGATGCCCAGCCGCCGGGCGAGCCGCGCAACCCGCGCGATGGGGGCAATCGCCAGACGATCGCTGACACCACCGCCCGCACGCATGTGAAGCAGCTCGATCGGCGGGTCCGCCGACAGGATGTGATCGCCCGCGTCCAGAATGGCGCGGGCGACCATCGATTCGCCGGGGCTGTCCATCGATGTCATCGACGTTCCGCGCCTTCCAACCGGTCGATGGCCTCGCGAAACGACGCGGGCAGGCTCAGCGATGCCATCGCCCGCCGCGCTTCTTCGGGCGCAATGGCCATGATCGAATCCAGTGCTTCGGCGAAGCTGTCGACATCACGCCGCCCGTCCGCCTCGCATAGCGACAGGCCGATCCGCGCGATCGTTGCCCGCTCCTGGTCCAGCGCCCTGAGCGCCAGCCATAGCCGGTCGCCCTCCGGCTCCAACACGATCTCGCGCACCATGTCATATTCGACGCCCAGCGCATGGGAGAGCAATGCAACGAACAATCCCAATTGCCGATCGGACAGGCTTTCAAGCAGCAGGTCGGGCAGTTCCCCCGGCCGCGCGTCGATCGCCGCCGCCAGCCGCATCGCCGCCGCACCCGGCCGATCCGCATCGCTCTGCGCAGCCAGCACCCGCTCCGCTGCCTGGGCCAGCGCCCGGTCCCATGCGGGATCCTCTCCGCCCCGCAAAGCCGCCGCCGCGATCCAGACAAGCCGGTCATACTGCCGCCTCGACAGGCGGACCGGCTCTTCCGCTTCCCGCGCATGGCCTTCAGCCACCAGCACCGCGCGGGCGGCGGCGGCAACGATCCGGTCTGGAGCCTCGCTCAATCGAACGAGCAGGCTTGGCGCATCGCCCGCCATGGTTTCGATCGGCAACGCTCGCGAGATCAGCCCCTGCCGGACCTGTGCGACCAGTTCCTCGGCCAGCGCCGGATCGACCAGTGCATCGGTACGGTGCAGCCGCTGGACGACCGGATCGAACTCGGAATGCGGCCCTCCCTCCGGCATCACCCGCTCGGCCTGTCGCAGCACATCGCGGGCGATCGTCTCCACCAATAAAGTGAGCCTCGCGGCTACCTCGAACCGAATCTGGTCGGTCAGTCGCGAATCAGCGTCCAACCGCAGATCGAGCATTGCTCCCCGACGCCGCGCCACCGCGCGCGCGCGCGCCGCCGCCACGCGGTCGTACAGCCGCGCGACTTGCCACTCGGAGGCATGAATTGGGTCCGGTCCGACCGCCATGCGTCACCGCTAACCCCTTTGATGTTAAAGCGACACTAAACTTGAGCGCGCAATGTCTCGATTGCGGACGCCAAAGTGACGATGGCGTAGACGCTGGCGAGCGCCAGCCCCCAGGGCGCGATACCGATCAGCGTGGCCGGGAACAGAACCAAGAGATAGGCAGGCGGGCTGGCCCACCAGCGCCGCCGAAAGCGATAAAGCCCGGCCCGCTCGGCCAGGATACCCAGGATTATCAGCATCAAGGCCAGGACCGGCGCGATATCCTCGCCCGACAGCCGGTAATCCTGCCACCCCAGCGCCGCAACGGCGAGCCCGGCCAACGCAGCGATAGCCGCCGATCCCGCCCGCGCCACCGCCTGCTCGTCGCGCAGCCCGGCCAGCGTCTCGCCCAGACCAAGCCCCAGCGTTCCCGCGATTGCGATCAACAGGCCAAAGCTGGGTAGACCCGACACGATCAGCACCAATCCCAGCACCCCCAGTCCGGCGCCGACCCCGCCCGCGACATGCGCGGACACCGAACGCTCGACCAGGCGCGGCAAGGCAAAGCGCGCCAGCGGTGCGAGGATATAGCGATCGAACCAGCTGCGCCGCCCCGATACGAGCCGCGCGACCACTGCCCGCCCCCGCGCATCCAGCGCCTCGGCCCGGTGCACGATGCCATGGCCCGCCTTTTTCGCATCGGCGGGCAGCAGGATATGCGCCGCCCGCGCTTGCGCCGCGAGACGGAGCAGCGTCGATTGCAGGTCATAATCACGGGGCAGCGCCGCTACCTCGGCGACCCGGCGCGGATCGAGCCGCGCGACGCCGGCCCAGGCCATCTGCCCCCCGACGCGTTCCAGCCCCGCTTCGGCTTCGGCCTCGGGCAACACGACCAGTGCGTCATGCCCGGCATCACGCAGGACGAGGGCGATCGTGTCCTCCGTGGTAATGAGGCCATCGGCCAGAACGAGCAGCCGCGACAGGGGGTGGAGCTTTTCCGACGCCTCTACGGCGCTGCGCACCGTGTCGACCACCACCCCCCGCTGCGCGATTCGGGCGATCGCGCCGAGCAATTCGGGGGTCAGCCGCGCGACCACGATGATAACTTGCGCGGCCCCCGCCGCGATCAGCAGGCGCGCCTGATATTCGATCAGGGTGACGCCCGCGAACGGCAAGGTGGCCGTCAACCGCCCGGGGCGGTCGTCGGCATCGTCAATCGCAAAGAGAAGACCGGAGAGCATCGCGTGCTGTTAGGCGCTTGGCGCGCGCCATGCCAGCCCCGTCCCCGCCCGTGCTCAAAGACGAGCGACCTGGTCCCCGATCCGGTCGAGCAATTGCGCGTCCGAGCCTTCCCGCTCGGCCGCCTGGGCGGCAAGGGTCATCAGCGGCAGCGCGTTGACACTGGCCGCCAGCCCCTTCATCCGCAGCGCCGCCTCACGCCACTCGCGGGCGTCATCCGCCATATGCATGGCCTCCATCGCACGGGTCATCCCATCGACAAAGGCACGGCGGAGATCCTGTATCACGGCCGGTTCGTCACCGGCCATCGCCGCCAGGGTAGAATCGATCGTTCCGTGCTCGTAAGTCATTGTCGCTACTTAAACCCGAAGCAGGGCCACACGGAATAGCGCAATTCGCTTTCTGCCGTCGGCAAACGTGATAAACCGGCCCATTGTGACACGGGGGCTCAGATGATCGTCGATATGCGCGCGGAGCGTCAGGACAGGTCGGACATGCCGAACGCAGAGGAGGACATGCTGGACTATGCGCCCGTGACCCCGGCGGACGAGACGCCGGCCGCCGTTCCGCCTTCGCTCAGCCCCTGGCTGGAGGAGAATGGCGCGCCGATCGAGGAAGCCCCCCTTTCACGCTGGCCGCTGATCCTTGCGATCCTGATTTCGGTCCTGTGGGTCGGGGTCGTCCTGGCGTGGGGCATCATGGCGAGCGCACCACACTCGCCCGCGACGCTGGCCCCGCTGGTGACGCTGGCGCTGGCCGGGCCGATGCTGGTTGCGATCCTGTGGCTGGTCGGGCAGCGCAGCAGCCGTGCGGAGCAGCGCCGCTTCGCCCTGACCGCGCGCGACATGCGCAACGAGGCAGCGGCGCTGGAACGCGCGGTCGCCGCGATCGGACAGGCGCTGGCCGCCAATCGTTCCGAATTGTCGGCGCAGGCGATCGCACTGTCCGAAATGGCGCAGGCCGCCGAGACCCGCTTCAACGCCATCGCCCGCGATCTTGCCGATGATATCCAGATGGTCGAGGCGCATGGGCGAACACTCGCCGACATTGCAGGGACCAGCCAGGCGAGCATGACCCAGTTGCTCCATGCCCTTCCTCTCGCGGCCGAGGAGGTTGGCGAAGCGAGCGACAGGATGGCGGAGGCGGCACGATCGGCGGAGAGCCATGCGGCCTCCCTCGACGCCCAGCTTGTCGCCCTGGGGCGGCGCGGGCAGGACGCCGACACCATCGCGAGCGGCGCGGCGCTTCGCCTCGCCACCCATATCGAACAGATGGAGGCGACCAGCCGCACCGCCAGCGAGCATCTCGAAAGCGTGACCGCCAATGTCGCGACCACGATCGATGCGATGCTCGACCGAACCGCAGAGGCGATCGACCAGTCGCGCAAGGGCCTTGCCGCACAGGGTGAGGCGATGCTGGCGATGGTCGCCGCGAATCAGGCTGCGCTCGACAGCGCCGCGCGCGACAGTGCCGAGGCGTTGGCCGAACGCCTGACGACGGTTGACGGCGCAGTCGCTCGCCTGGCCGCCGAATTGGAGGCGCAACGGATCGCGGGTGAGACGATGATCGACACGCTCGACACCGAGCTGGAACGGGTCGAGACGCGGATCGCGGTGCTCCATAGCCAGGGCACCGAAAAGTCGCAGATGCTCGCCGCCTCGATCAGCGCGCTGGGCGGTTCGGCGGACGCGATGACCGGCGCGCTCGAAGCAGGCGAGACGATGGCCAACCGGGTCATCGGCACGACCGAGACACTGCTGATCGCGCTCGACGCCGCCGCGCGGGAGATCGACGAGACGCTACCGGAAGCGCTGAGCCGCCTGGACCAGCGGATGCAGGCCAGCCATGAGGTGGTGGTCGAGACCAAGCCCGAACTGCTCGCGCTGGTGGCCGCGGCCGAAAGCACGCATGAGGCGATTGAGGCCATCGCCGAGGTGATCGCCGAGCAGCGCCACACGCTGGAAACGCTGTCGGGTTCGCTGATCGAAACGCTGTCGACCGGGCGCGCCAAGGCGGATGCGCTGGGCATGATGGTTGAGGAAACGATCGAGCGATCCCACCAATTCGCCGACGAAGCCGCCCCGAAGCTGGTCGACGCGTTGCTGCGCGTCCGGGAAACCGCCGCCACCGCCGCCGAACGGGCTCGCGAGACGCTGGCCGAGGTCATCCCCCAGGCGGCCAGTGCCCTAGAACTCGCCAGCGCCGAGGCGATGCGGCGGGCGACCGGCGATACCGTCGAGCGGCAGGTTCATGCGATCGTCGACGCCACCCAGAACGCGGTCGAGGCCGCCACCCGCGCGACCGAGCGGCTGGCGCGCCAGGCCGACCTGATCATCGAAAAGACGACCATCGTCGAATCCCGTATCGAAGAAGCGAGAAGCGAACGCGAGGAAGCCGACCGCGACAATTTTGCGCGCCGGGCCTCGCTGCTGGTCGAATCGCTCAATTCCGCCTCGATCGACATCACCAAAATCTATGCGCCCGAAGTGACCGACAGCGCCTGGGCCGCCTATCTGAAGGGCGATCGCGGCGTCTTCACCCGGCGCGCGGTCCGCATTCTCGACTCGCATCAGGCACGGGGTATTGCCGATCTCTATGACGAGGATCCCAAGTTCCGCGATCATGTGAACCGCTATATTCATGATTTCGAGGCGATGTTGCGCGGGGTGCTGGCGCAGCGCGACGGATCGCCGCTGGGCGTGACGTTGCTGTCGTCGGACATGGGCAAGCTCTACGTCGCACTCGCCCAGGCCATTGAGCGGCTGCGCTAAGCCTATCTCGCTGGTGCGTCGATGCCGGTCACGGCCCGCGCCACGACGATCCGGTCGATACGGAACGTCCGGTAAGCCCGGCGCACCTCGCACCAGCCGAGCACGACATTCGCGCGGCCGAACTTGGCGATGGCAGAAGGCCGGAGCTTAAGCGATAGCCCTTCCCCGCTTCACCCTCGATAGCGTGCGTAGCGATATGCCCAGCTGCTCGGCCAGATGCCTTGCGGCCGTAAAACCGCCGTCACGGCCGAGCAGATCAGATAGGCGGAGGCGGGAGGCGGCAGCGCGAACCCTGTCAGGCGCCGCGGCTCACCCCGCTCCAATCAAGCATGTCGGCGGTGATCCAGCCCGACACATAGTTCAGGTAGAACAGCCCGAACAGCACCGTGGCGACGATCGTCGTGCGGATGAAGAAGCGCCCGATCAGAAAGACATGCGGCGCGCTCTCGGCGGTGCCGGGAATATGCTCTCCCCCCGCCTCGTGCGTGGTCCTGACCCCGAAGGGCAGGACCAGGAACACGGCGAGAAACCAGAACAGGACGTAGATCGCGAGGGCCGACGTCCAGTGCATGGTCTTACCCCTCGATCAGCAGGACATCGACGATCGGCTTCTTGCCGGTCCAGCGCGTCGCGACCTTGCGGACCGACAGGCGGATATCCTCGCGCAGCTTGTCTGTCGCGCGGCGCGGGCCGTCGACGGCCTTGGCGGCGGCCGCCACAGCCTCGGCGATGAAGGCATCGCGTTCGTCTTCGACCGGCACGCCCTGCACGCGGATTTGCGGGCTGCCGACCAGACGGCCCTTGGCGACCGCGACGCCGACCGAAATCTGGCCGTTGATCGCCAGCTTGCGCCGCTCGTTCATCGTCGAGCCGTCCGACGGCAGGATGACGTCGCCGTCCAGCACCAACCGCCCGACGGGCGCCTGGCCGATCTTGGTCGCATGGCCCGGCAACAGTCTGACGACGTCGCCGTCCGACTGAACGATGGTCTGCGGCACGCCCTGCGTCGTGGCGAAGCGAGCATGTTCCATCATGTGGCGCATCTCGCCATGTACGGGCATCAGCGTGCGCGGGCGCAGCCACTTGTACATCTGCGCCAGTTCGGGCTGGCCGGGGTGGCCCGAGACGTGGACATGCGCCTGACGCTCCGTAACCATACGGACGCCCTTGCCTGCCAGGATGTTCTGGATACGGCCGACCGCCGTCTCGTTGCCCGGGATCTGGCGTGCCGAGAAGATCACCGTGTCGCCGGTGTCGAGCCGGATCGTATGGCTTCCCTCGGCGATGCGCGACAGCGCGGCGCGCGGTTCACCCTGCCCGCCCGTCGCGACGATCAGCACCCGGTCCTTGGGCAAGCGCATCGCGGTTTCGGGATCGACCGTCTCGGGGAAGCCCTTGAAGTAGCCACAGGCCTTACCGACCTTCAAAATCCGATCGAGCGAACGGCCGGTGACGCACAGCTTGCGTCCTGTCTCCCTAGCGACCTCGCCCAGCGTGACCAGACGCGCGGCGTTGGAGGCGAAGGTCGTGACGACCACCCGCCCCTTGGCCTTGGCGACGGTCTCGGCAATGCCGGGGCGGACGCTGGCTTCCGAGCCCGACGCCTCGGTGTTCAAGGCGTTGGTCGAATCGCACACCAGAATGTCGACGCCCTTGTCGCCGATCGACGACAGTTGCGCCGGGCTGGCGGGCTTGCCGATGACGGGGGTCGGGTCGAGCTTCCAATCGCCGGTGTGGAAGACGCGGCCGAGCGCGGTTTCGATCAGCAGCGCATTGGCTTCGGGGATCGAATGCGACAGAGGAACGAAAGTAAAGCCGAACGGCCCGACCTGGAACGGCGTGTTCTGGTCGATCACCCGCAGCTTGACGCGGTTGGCGCTGCCCTCTTCCTCCAGCTTGCCGCGGACCAGCCCGGCGGTGAAGGCGGTAGCATAAATGGGCACGCCAAGGTCTTCGGCCAGATAGGGTAGCGCGCCGATATGGTCCTCATGCCCATGGGTCAGCACGATGCCGACCAGGTCGTCCAGCCGGTCCTCGATGAAGCTCAGATCGGGCAGGATCACATCGATGCCCGGATAGGCCGGATCGGCAAAGGTGATGCCGCAATCGACCATCACCCACTTACCTTCGGTGCCGTACAGGTTCACGTTCATGCCGATTTCGCCCGATCCACCGAGCGCGCAGAACAGCAATTCTTTCTTGGGAGTCATTCACTTCCTGACAATAGAAGCCCCTCCCCGCTGCAAGCGGGGCCAAGGGGCATTAGGGTTTGCGCCGGTCAGGGCGCGGTCATTCCTTCGCGGATGCGGACGCCCTGCGGGTCTTCGCGGGCTGTTCCATCCGAAACTTCAGCCGCCAATATGGGCGCGTTCCCACAGGATCGCCAGCCCCTGAATGGTCAGGTCGGGTTCGATATGATCGAAAACATCGGTGTGGGGGCTCAAAAGTGCTGCCAGGCCGCCGGTCGCCAGTACCTTGACCGGACGACCGACCTGCGCCTTCAGCCGCGCAACCAGTCCTTCGATCATCGCGACATAGCCCCAGAAGATGCCGATATGCATCTGATCGACCGTATTGCGCCCGATGACGCTGCGGCTCTCCGGCGCCTCGATGGCGATGCGGGGCAGCTTGGCGGCGGCCGTGACCAATGCGTCGAGCGACAGGTTGATGCCCGGAGCGATGATGCCGCCCTTATAGGCGCCCTGATAGTCGCTGATGTCGAAGGTCGTCGCCGTGCCGAAATCGATGGTAATCAGGTCGCCGGGAAACAACGCATGAGCGGCGATGGTGTTGACCGCCCGGTCGGCGCCCAGCGAGGCGGGTTCGTCGACATCGATCGCGATCCCCCACTCCACCGGCGCGCGGCCCGCGATCAGCGGATCGACCTTGAAATATTTCTGCGCGAGCACCTGAAGATTGTGGAGCGCACGCGGAACGACCGTGGCGATGATGACCCCCGACACGTCTTCGCGCGCATAGCCCTCCAACGCGAGCAACTGGCTGAGCCAGACGGCATATTCGTCGCCCGTCCGGCGCGGATCGGTGGCGATCCGCCAGCGGCCTTTGATCGTCCGCCCTTCGAGCAGCGCGAAGACCACGTTCGTGTTCCCGGCATCGATCGCAAGCAGCATGACAGTCCCTCAGACCAGGAAGATATCGCCGGCATGGATGACATGGGTAGCGCCATCCGCCAAGCCGAGCCGCAGCGCACCGTCGCTCGCCAGCCCCTGAAACGTGCCGTTCAGCACCTGCCCATCGGGCAAGCGTGCCGTCAGCGGGGTGCCACGCGAATGTGCGCGCGCCTCCCAGCGTTCGACGATGGCGCCCAGCCCTTGCTCCCGCCAGACCGCAACCCAACGGGTCATGGCATCCGCCAGCAATCCCTGCATCATCGCAGGTCCGACATCGATGCCATGATCGCGCAGCGATGTCGTGGCGCGGTCGGGCAGTTGTGGGGACGATGCCAGGTTGATCCCCATGCCGATGATGACCGCGTCACCGCTCCGCTCCATCAGGATACCCGACAGCTTGGCACCGTCGATCAGCAGATCATTGGGCCATTTGAGCATCGGCCGGATCGCGGACGTTGAAAGGCAAATGGAAACCGCTTCTTCGATCGCCACTGCCGCAACCAGCGCCAGCGTGGCGGCCATCGGGTCGTTCGGCCGCAAACGGACCAGCGTCGACCCGTAGAAATTGCCCGAAGGCGAGGACCATTCCCGCCCCTGGCGTCCGCGCCCCGCCGTCTGGCGGTCGGCGCGGAGCCAAAGGCCGTCTTCGCCGCCCGCGTCGGCAAGCTGGCGAAGATCGGCGTTGGTCGATCCCGTTTCCGGGACGTGCAGCAATCGGCTCAGAACAGCGCCCGTGCTGCGGCCAGCGACCATGCGCCGAGCAGCGGGATCGCCAGATAGCCAACCGGCGAGACGAACAGCGCCGACAATGCGATCAGGCCATTCTCGACCGGCTGCGCTTCGGCATTCGCCCATATCTCCGCCGGCTCATCGAAGAACATCGTCTTGATGATGCGCAGGTAATAATAGGCGCCGATCACCGACGCGACGACGCCGATGACCGCCAGCGGGAACAGCCCCGCCGCGACCGCCGCATTGAACACCGCAAACTTGGCATAGAAGCCCAGCAGCGGCGGAATGCCCGCGACCGAGAACATGAAGAACGCCATCGCCACGGCCAGGCCGGGACGGGTGCGCGACAGGCCCGACAGGCTCGCGATGGACTCCATCGGGTTGCCGTGCTCATCGCGCATCCGGATGACGATCAGGAACGCGCCCAACGTCATGACGACGTAGATGGTGAGATATGTCAGAACGGCTGCCACGCCCTCCGCCGTACCGGCCGCCAGACCGATCAGCGCAAAACCGACATTGTTGATCGACGAATAGGCAAGCAGTCGCTTGATGTTGGTCTGACCGATGGCCGCCACGGCGCCCAGGATGATCGACGCCAGCGCGGCGAAGGTCACGATCTGCTGCCACTGCTGCACCGCCGAGCCCATCGCCTCGACCGCAACGCGGGCCGCCAGCGCCATTGCCGCGACCTTGGGGGCCGACGCGAAGAAAGCGGTCACCGGGGTCGGCGCGCCTTCATAGACGTCCGGGGTCCACATGTGGAACGGCACGGCCGACATCTTGAACGCGAGCCCTGCAAAGACGAACACCAGACCGAACATCAGGCCCAGCGACCGCGTGCCCGTCGCGGCGTCACGCCCGTAAGCGCCAGCGATCTGCGCAAAATCGGTGGAGCCCGAAAAGCCATAGACCAGCGAGATGCCATACAGCAGGATGCCCGAGGCCAACGCGCCGAGGACGAAATACTTCAGCCCCGCTTCCGCCGAGCGGCTGTCGCGCCGCATGAAGCTCGCCAGCACATAGGCCGAGAGGCTTTGCAGCTCGAGACCGACATAGAGAGTCAGCAGGTCGCCCGCCGACACCATCATGCCCATGCCGACCGACGATAGCAGCATGAGGATCGGATATTCCGGACGCAGATCCTCACCCGGCGAACGATCGAAGAAGCGCGGCGCCATGATGATCGCCACTGCGGTCGCCAGATAGATCACGACCTTGGCGAAGCCCGAAAAGGCGTCCGCCCGGTAAAGGCCATCAAAAGCGACACCGCCGGTCGTAGACGGCCCCGCCAGCGCGACCGTCGCGCCCGCCAGCACGAACACCGCCGCGATCGAAATACCGCGGGTCGATGCCGTCCCGCCCCAGGCGGCGACGAGCATCAGCGCGATCGCGCCGAAGGTCAGCACCAGCTCGGGCAGGACCATCAAAAGGTTAAACGAATAGCTCATCAGTGCGCCTCCCCGTGCGCAGCTTGGTGCTCAGGGGCATGGGTGGTGGCGAGCGCGGGATTCCCGGCTGTCGGGCGGCTGTCCGAACCGGGGTTCGCCCGGTCGACACGCTGCAGCAGGATCGCCACGTCCTTGCGCATCGGCGCGAGGAAGCTCTCCGGGTACACGCCCATCCACAGCGTCACCGCCGCGATCGGCGCCAGCAGCCATAGCTCGCGGCTCGACAGGTCGGGCATCGCCGCCACTTCATCCGACTTGATCTCGCCATAAGCGACGCGCCGGTAGAGATAGAGCATGTACGCCGCACCCAGGATGATGCCGGTGGTGCAGAGCAGCGCGGTCCAGGTCGACACCTGGTAGGTGCCCATCAGCGACAGGAACTCGGCGACGAAACCGCTGGTGCCCGGCAGACCGATCGACGCCATAGTGAAGAACAGGAACAGCACCGCGTACTTCGGCATGTTGATCGACAGCCCGCCATAGCGCGCGATCTCGCGGGTATGCAGCCGGTCATAGATGACGCCGACGCACAGGAACAGCGCGCCCGACACCAGACCATGGCTGAGCATCATGATCATCGCGCCTTCGATGCCCTGCTGGTTGAAGGCATAGAGGCCGATGGTCACGATCGCCATGTGCGCGACCGAAGAATAGGCAATCAGCTTCTTCATGTCGGACTGCACCAGCGCGACCAGCGAGGCGTAGATCACGGCCACCGCCGACAGCGCGAAGATCAACCAGGTCAGCTGTCCGCTCGCCTCCGGGAACATCGGCAGCAGGAAGCGCAGGAAGCCGTAACCACCAAGCTTCAGCAGCACGCCCGCCAGGATGACCGAACCCGCGGTCGGTGCCTGAACGTGCGCGTCGGGGAGCCAGGTGTGGACCGGCCACATCGGCATCTTGACCGCGAACGAGGCGAAGAACGCGATCCACAACCAGGTCTGGACCGAGGCCGGGAAGTCATAGGCGAGCAGCGCCGGGATCGAGGTCGTGCCCGCCGTGCGCGCCATGTACAACATGGCGATGAACATCAGGAGCGAGCCGAGCAGCGTGTACAGGAAGAATTTGTACGACGCATAGATGCGGTTCGCCCCGCCCCAGATGCCGATGATCAGATACATCGGGATCAGGCCGGCTTCGAAGAAGACGTAGAAGAGGAACAGGTCCTGCGCCGCGAAGGTGCCGATCATCAGCGTTTCGGTCAGCAGGAACAGGCCCATATATTCCGGGACCCGCTTGTCGATCGCGCGCCAGCTTGCACCGATGCAGATCGGCATCAGGAACACGCTGAGCATGATGAGCAGCAGCGCGAAGCCGTCGATGCCGAGCGACCAGCCGAACGGGCCGAAGACGCCCGGCGCATGTTCGACGAACTGCCACTGCGCGCCGCCAATGTCGAAATTCATCCAGAGCAGGATGCCCAGCACGAAATCGACCAGCGTCGCGGCGAGCGCCAACATGCGCGCGCCGTTCGCGTTGAGGAAAAGGCAGGCGATCGCGGCAATGGCCGGGACCGCCAGCATGACGGAGAGGATCGGGAAGCCCTGCATCACGCGATCAACCCAAAATGGCCCAGGTGACGGCCGCGGTCAGGCCGATCAACATGACGAAGGCATAGCTGTAGAGGTATCCCGTCTGGAAGCGCGCCGCACCCTTGCTGCCGAGCTGGACGAGCCAGGCGACACCATTGGGGCCGAAGCGGTCGATCGTCTTCTCGTCGCCACGGTGCCACAGGAACCGGCCGATCGCGAAGGCGGGGCGCACGAAGAGGAAATGGTAGATCTCGTCGAAATACCATTTGTTGAGGAGGAAGCGGTACAGGATGCGGAACTGGTCCGCGAACTTGGCCGGGAATTCCGGCGCACGGATATAGGTCAGATACGCGGTCAGCAGACCGAGCAGCATCACCACCGTCGCCGACAGCTTCACCCACACCGGCACGCCGTGCATCGAATGCATCAGGTGCTCGTTGAAGGCGATCGCGCCCTTCCAATAGCTCTCGCCCGATTCCGGCTCGATAAACCAGCCATGGAAGACGAAGCCTGCTGCGATCGCGCCGATCGACAGGAAGATCAGCGGGACCAGCATGACCAGGGGGCTCTCATGCGGATGATAGCCACCGGTGCCTTCCGGCACATCGGTATGACCCGCGCCATGGACATGCGGTTCGTCACCGGCGTCCTCGGCATGGGTGACATTGTGATGCGCCTCGTCATGATGATGGGCGTCATGAGCATGAGCATGATCGTCATGGCCATGGCCATGCGCGTCATGCAGCGCGTGCTGAATATGCTCCGACCCGGTCCAGCGCGGCTTGCCCCAGAAGGTCAGGAACATCAGACGCCACGAATAGAAGCTGGTCAGCAGCGCAGCGATCACGCCTGCCCAGAAGGCGAAGCCCGAACCACCCGCATAGGCGACTTCGATGATCGCGTCCTTCGAGTGGAAGCCCGCGAAGCCGAACGCCATCGGATTGCCGAACAGAGCCGGGATGCCGACGCCGGTAATCGCCAGCGTACCCATCATCATCGCCCAGAAGGTGAGCGGGATGTGGCGACGCAGACCACCATAATAGCGCATGTCCTGCTCATGGTGCATCGCATGGATCACCGAGCCCGCGCCCAGGAACAACAGCGCCTTGAAGAAGGCGTGCGTGAACAGGTGGAACATCGCCGCGCCATATGCGCCGACGCCGGCGGCGAAGAACATATAGCCGAGCTGCGAACAGGTCGAATAGGCGATCACGCGCTTGATGTCGGTCTGCACCGTGCCGACGGTCGCGGCGAAGAAGCAGGTCATGGCACCGATGACGGTGATGACGCCCAGCGCGGTCGGCGAGGTTTCGAACATCGGCGACAGGCGGCACACCATGAACACGCCCGCGGTCACCATGGTCGCCGCGTGGATCAGCGCCGACACCGGGGTCGGGCCTTCCATCGCGTCCGGCAGCCAGGTGTGCAGACCGAGCTGCGCCGACTTGCCCATCGCGCCGACGAACAGCAGCAGGCAGAGCACGGTCATCGTATCGAAACGATAGCCCAGGAAGCCGATGGTCGATCCCGCCATGGTCGGCGCGGCTGCCAGGATCTCGGGGATCGAGACGGTCTTGAACACCAGGAAGGTGCCGAAAATGCCGAGCATGAAGCCAAGATCGCCGACGCGGTTGACGACGAACGCCTTGATCGCGGCCGCATTGGCCGAAGGCTTGCGGAACCAGAAACCGATCAGGAGGTAGGACGCAAGACCCACGCCTTCCCAGCCGAAGAACATCTGGACCAGATTGTCCGCCGTCACGAGCATCAGCATCGCGAAGGTGAAGAGGCAGAGATAGGCGAAGAAGCGCGGCTGATCCGGCTCCTCGCTCATATAGCCCCAGCTATAGAGGTGGACGAGCGCCGATACGCTGGTGATGACCACCAGCATGATCGCGGTCAGCGAGTCGACGCGCAGCGACCAGTCAACGACCATGTCGCCGCTGGTGATCCAGTGGAGCACCGGCGTGACGGTGGCGGCGTTGGCACCGGTCAGATAACCGATGAAGATCGGCCAGGACAGCGCACAGGAGATGAACAGCGCGCCGGTCGTGACGACCTTGGCGGGCACGTTCCCGATGGCCTTGTTGCCGAACCCCGCAATGGCGGCGGCCAGCAACGGCAGGAAGACGATAGCGAGGATCAACCCGATTACCCCTTCATCCGGTTGACGTCGTCGACCGCGATGGTGCCGCGGCCACGGAAATAGATGACCAGGATCGCCAGACCGATCGCCGATTCACCGGCGGCCACGGTCAGCACGAACATGGCGAAGACCTGACCCACCAGATCCTGAAGCGCGGCCGAGAAGGCGACGAGGTTCAGGTTCACGGCGAGCAGGATGAGCTCGATCGCCATGAGGATGACGATCAGGTTCTTCCGATTGAGGAAGATACCCAGCACCCCCATGGTAAACAGGATCGCTGCAACGACCAGATAATGGACGAGACCGATCGTCACAGTTCCACCCCCTGCCCGATGGGCTGATTGATGTTGCGGACCGCCTCATGCGGCTGACGCGCATTCTGCTTGGCGATGTTCTGCGGCCGAACGCCGCCCCGCTTGCGATGCGTGAGCACGATCGCACCGATCATCGCGACGAGCAGGACCAGGCCCGCCCCCTCGAAGATGAACAGATAGCGCGTGTACAGCAGGTTGCCGATCGCCTGGATGTTGGACACTTCCGGCGCGATCGGGGCCGCACGGGCCGCCAGCTGCACGCCTCCGACGCTCCACGCCTGGAACGCGATGATGACCTCGGCCAGCAGCGCGACGGCGAGTGCCAGGCCCAGCGGCAGATAGCGCGCAAAGCCCGCCCGCATCGCCGCGACCTCGATATCGAGCATCATGACGACGAAGAGGAACAGCACCGCGACCGCGCCCACATAGACGATGACGAGCAGCATCGCGATGAACTCGGCCCCGCACAGCACCATGAGGCCCGCGGCGTTGAAGAACGCCAGGATCAGCCACATGACCGAGTGCACCGGATTGCGCGACGCGATCGTGAGCCCTGCGGACACGATCACCACGGTCGCGAAAATATAGAAGGCGATAGCCTGTATCACTGCCTGTCAGGCCCCTTTTCTGTCCGCCCCGAACCGTTGGTCGCGGGCTTTAACGGTACGGCGCATCGGCGGCAAGGTTCGCCGCGATCGCGCTTTCCCAGCGGTCACCGTTATCGAGCAACTTCGACTTGTCGTAGATCAGCTCTTCGCGGGTCTCGGTCGAAAATTCGAAGTTCGGACCCTCGACGATGGCGTCCACGGGGCAAGCTTCCTGGCATAGCCCGCAATAGATGCACTTGGTCATGTCGATGTCGTAACGCGTCGTGCGGCGGCTGCCGTCATCGCGGGGTTCCGCCTCGATCGTGATCGCCTGAGCGGGGCAGATCGCCTCGCACAGCTTGCACGCGATGCACCGCTCCTCGCCATTGGGATAGCGACGCAGCGCGTGCTCACCCCGGAAGCGCGGAGAGATGGGGTTCTTCTCGAACGGATAGTTGATCGTCGCCTTCGGCTTGAAGAAGTAGCGAAGGGTCAGCGCATGGCCCTTCACGAACTCCCACAGCGTAAAAGCCTTGACGTACTGAGCAACGCTCATGCCGGAACTCCCACGCGCGCATACATCAGCACGCCAGACACCAAGAATACCCAGAACAGCGACACCGGCAGGAACACCTTCCAGCCCAGCCGCATCAGCTGGTCGTACCGGTAGCGCGGTACGGTCGCCTTTACCCAGGAAAAGACGAAGAAGAAGAACAGCATCTTCGCGAACAGCCAGATGATGCCCGGAACGGCATAAAGCGGAGCCCAGTCCAGCGGCGGCAGATAGCCCCCCCAGAACAGGATCGCATTCAGCGCGCACATCAGGATGACATTGGCATATTCGCCCAGCCAGAACAGCGCGAACGACATCGAGCTGTATTCCGTCTGGTAGCCCGCGACGAGTTCCGACTCCGCTTCGGTCAGGTCGAACGGCGCGCGCTGCGTCTCGGCCAGCGCCGAGATGAAGAACATGATCGCCATCGGGAACAGCAGCGGGTTCAGGAAGAAACCGTTGATCGGCGTGTTCAATACGCCCTTCTGCGCCTCGACGATGTTCGTCAGATTGAAGCTGCCGGCCCACATCACGACCGAAATCAAGATGAAGCCGATCGCGACTTCATAGGACACCATCTGCGCGGCCGCCCGAAGCGCCGAGTAGAAGGGATATTTCGAGTTCGATGCCCAGCCCGACAGGATCACGCCGTACACGCCCAGCGACGAGGCGGCGAGGACATAGAGCAGGCCGACATTGATGTTGGCGACGACCACGCCCGGCTGGAACGGCACCACCGCCCAGACGATCAGCGCGACCGTGAAGGTGATGATCGGCGCCAGCAGGAACAGACCGCGATTGGCGGCGGCGGGAATGATGGTTTCCTGAAGAAAGACCTTCAGACCGTCGGCGAAGGACTGGAGCAGGCCAAAGGGACCGACCACGTTCGGACCCCGGCGTAGCGCCATCGCCGCCCAGATCTTGCGGTCGACATAGATGGCCATCGCCACCGCCAGCATCACCGGCAGCGCGATCGCCATAATCCCGACCAGCGTCGCGATCGTCCAGGCCCAGCCATAAGAAAGGCCGAGCGTCGTGTTGAAAAACGCGGTCACTCCGCTGCCTCCGCATAGCTCTCACCATGGACCAGTTCGGCCGAGCAGCGCTGCATCGTCGGGCTGGCGCGGCAGATCGCGTTGGTGAGGTAGAAGTCCTTGATCGGATAACCGTCGAGCGTGCCGGACGCGGTCACGTTGAGCGACGGCGCGACCCAGTCGAAGGTCACGAGGCCGACCCGACCCAGCGCGGGAACCTCTGCGGCCATGGCGGCGCGCAGTTCCTCCAGCGTGTCGAACGGCAGGGTCTGGCCCAGAACTTCAGACAGCGCGCGGAAGATCGTCCAGTCGTCGCGCGCGTCGCCCGGCGCGAACACCGCACGATCGCCGCGCTGCACCCGGCCTTCCAGATTGACCCAGGTGCCCGACTTCTCGGCAAAGGTCGCGCCCGGCAGGATGACATCGGCGTGATGCGCACCCTTGTCGCCATGATGGCCGACGAACACCTTGAAGCTGCTGGAGAACTTGGCGAAGTCCACCTCGTCGGCACCCAAGAAGAAGGCCAGCTTCGGCGCGGCCGCAACCACGTCGGCGATGCCGCCCTTCTGCGCATAGCCGAGCATGAGACCACCCATGCGCGCGGCCGCCATGTGAACGACATTATAGCCGTTCCAGGCCGAACCATCCTCCAGCGTCCGCACCAGATTGAACTGGTCGACCAGCTTCAGGCTCGCCCCATGCGCGCCCTTCAGCGCACCGCCACCGACGATTACCATCGGACGCGCGGCCTTGCCGAACAGCTCGGTCACGGCCTCGGGCAGGCTACCCAGCACCGACAGGTCGGCGCCCAGCCACTCGACCTTATAGGTCAGATCGGTTTCGGGGCCGATCGCGAAGACCTTGGCACCCTTCTTGATCGCCTTGCGGATACGGGTGTTCACCAGCGGCGCTTCCCAGCGCAGGTTGGTGCCGATCAGCAGGATCGCATCGGCCTTCTCCACGCCCGCGATGGTCGTGTTGAAGTTGACCGCGGCCAGGCTGGACACGTCATAGTCCATACCGGTCTGACGACCTTCGAGCAGGCTCGAACCCATCTTGGCCAGCAAGGCCTTGGCGGCGAACATCGTCTCGCAATCGACCAGATCACCGGCGATGGCGGCGACGCTCGAACCGGCGTTCACGTCACGGATCGCGGCGAACGCCTCGTCCCATGTCGCGGGCATCAGCTTGCCGTCGCGGCGGATGAACGGACGGTCGAGGCGACGACGGACCAGACCGTCGATCGCGTGACGCGTCTTGTCGCTCGCCCACTCCTCGTTCACCTCGTCGTTGATGCGCGGCACGCAGCGCAGCACCTGACGACCACGGCTGTCGAGGCGGATGTTCGTCCCCACCGCGTCCATCACGTCGATGGCGAGCGTCTTCTTCAGCTCCCAGGGACGCGCCTCGAACGCATAGGGCTTGGACGTCAGCGCGCCCACCGGGCACAGGTCGACGACATTGCCCGACAGCTCGCTCGACACGGCCTGTTCAAGATAGGACGTGATCTGCATGTTCTCGCCGCGATAGATCGCGCCGATCTCCTCCACGCCCGCGACCTCTTCGGCAAAGCGGACGCAGCGGGTGCACTGGATGCAGCGGGTCATGACCGTCTTGACGATCGGCCCCATATATTTCTCGGTGACGGCCCGCTTGTTCTCGTCATAGCGGCTATGGCCCTTGCCATAGGCCATGGACTGGTCCTGCAGGTCGCACTCGCCACCCTGATCGCAGATCGGGCAGTCCAGCGGGTGGTTGATCAGCAGGAACTCCATCACGCCTTCGCGCGCGGCCTTCACCATCGGGGTGGTGGTGAAGATTTCCTGATTGTCCGCCGCCGGAAGCGCGCAAGACGCCTGCGGCTTGGGAGGCCCAGGCTTCACCTCGACCAGGCACATGCGGCAATTGCCCGCGATGGACAGCCGCTCGTGATAGCAGAAGCGCGGGATTTCCTTGCCCGCCAGCTCACAGGCCTGCAGCACGGTGGCGCCCTGCGGCACCTCGATCTCGACGCCGTCGACTTTGACCTTAGGCATTATTCGGCAGCTTCCATCATCGGGGCGTTGCCGCCCGTCTCGCCTTTGCGTTCGCGAATGCGGCGTTCCATCTCCGGGCGGAAGTGGCGGATCAGGCCCTGGATCGGCCAGGCCGCCGCGTCGCCGAGCGCGCAGATGGTGTGGCCTTCGACCTGCTTCGTCACCTGGAACAGCGTGTCGATCTCGGACACATCGGCATCGCCGGTGCGCATCCGCTCCATCACGCGCCACATCCAGCCGGTGCCCTCACGGCACGGCGTGCACTGGCCACAGCTCTCATGCTTGTAGAAGTACGACAGACGGCTGATCGCGCGGACGATGTCGGTCGACTTGTCCATGACGATCACGGCCGCCGTGCCGAGCCCCGATCCGACCGCCTTCAGGCCGTCGAAATCCATCGGCGCGTCCATGATCTCGGCCGCGGGCACCAAAGGCACCGACGACCCGCCCGGGATCACCGCGAGCAGATTGTCCCAGCCACCACGAATACCGCCGCAATGCTTCTCGATCAGCTCACGGAAGCTGATCGACATGCTTTCCTCAACCACGCAGGGGCGATCGACATGGCCGGAGATCTGGAAGAGCTTGGTGCCCTTGTTGTTCTCGCGCCCGAAGGACGAGAACCACTCAGCCCCGCGACGCAGGATCGTCGGCGCGACCGCGATCGACTCGACATTGTTCACGGTCGTCGGGCAACCATAGAGGCCCGCACCCGCCGGGAAAGGCGGCTTCAGGCGCGGCTGGCCCTTCTTGCCCTCCAGGCTCTCGATCATCGCGGTCTCTTCGCCGCAGATATATGCGCCTGCGCCCCGGTGGACGAACACGTCGAAGTCATAGCCCGAGCCACAGGCATTCTTGCCCAGGAAGCCCCGGTCATAGGCCTCGGCCACCGCTGCGAACAGCGTCTCGGCCTCGCGGATATATTCGCCGCGGATGTAGATGTACGCCGCCCGCGCACGCATCGCGAAGCCCGCGACCAGCGCGCCTTCGATCAGCTTGTGCGGATCGTGACGGATAATCTCACGGTCCTTGCACGAACCCGGCTCGGACTCGTCGGCGTTGATGACCAGGAAGCTCGGCCGGTCGGGGCGCGGTTCCTTGGGCATGAAGCTCCACTTCATGCCGGTCGGGAAGCCCGCACCGCCGCGCCCACGCAGACCCGACGCCTTGATGACGTCGATGATCTTGTCCTGGCCCAGCTCGAGCAGCGCCTTGGTATTGTCCCAATCGCCGCGCTTCATCGCCGCGTCGACGTTCCACGGCTGATAGCCGTAGAGATTGGTGAAAATGCGGTCCTTGTCAGCGAGCATTATGCGCCCCACTCCCCGCGATAGTCGTGATTGTCGCCGACCATGGCGGTCAGCGTGGTCGGACCGCCCAGCGGCTCGACCGTATGGCGACCCGGCTCCTGCGTGCCGGTCTTGGGGCTCTCGCCACGGGCCAGCGCCTCCAGAATCGTGACCGTGCGGTCGTAATCCAGATCCTCGTAATTGTCGTCGTTGATCTGGACCATCGGCGCCGAGGCGCAATTGCCCATGCACTCGACCTCGGTCAGCGTGAACAGGCCGTCGGGCGTGGTCTTGCCTTTGATCAGCCCCTTGTTCTTGCACGCCGCCAGCACGTCGTCCGACCCGCGCAGCATGCACGGCGTCGTGCCGCACACCTGGACGTGATAACGACCGACCGGCGCCAGGTTGAACATCGTATAGAAGGTCGCGACCTCGTAGATGCGCATATAGGCGACACCGAGCTGACGCGCGACGAACTCGATTACCGGAACCGGCAGCCAGCCTTGCGTCTGCGTCTCCGCACCGACCTGACGCTGGGCGAGATCGAGGAACGGGATCGAGCAGGACTGCTCGCGCCCCTTCGGATAGCGCGCGAGGATCTCGTTCGCCTTCTTCTGGTTCTCGTCGGTCCAGGCGAAATTGCCCCAGCGGGCGCGGACTTCCGCCTCGTCGGGGATGTTGGGAGCGTCAGCCATTAGCGGTCACATTCACCAAAAACGATGTCCATCGCGCCCAGAATCGCGGTCGTGTCGGCCAGCATGTGTCCCTTGGACATGAATTCCATGGCCTGCAGATGGCTGAACGCGGTCGGGCGGATCTTGCAGCGATAGGGTTTGTTCGATCCGTCGGAGACGAGATACACGCCGAACTCGCCCTTGGGGCTTTCGGTCGCGACATACACTTCGCCGGCGGGGACGTGATACCCTTCGGTATACAGCTTGAAGTGGTGGATCAGCGCTTCCATCGAGCGCTTCATCTCACCGCGCTTGGGCGGCGTGACCTTGCGGTCGGTGGCGAGCACCGGACCTTCGGGCATCTGCGCCAGGCACTGCTTCATGATCCGGGCCGACTGGCGCACTTCCTCGACGCGCACCATGAACCGGTCATAGCAATCGCCGCTGGTGCCGACCGGCACGTCGAAGTCGACCTTGTCATAGGCGTCATAGGGCTGCGACTTACGCAGATCCCACGGAATGCCCGAGCCACGGATCATCGGGCCGGAGAAGCCCCACTTGATCGCGTCTTCACGGTTCACCACCGCGATGTCGACATTGCGCTGCTTGAAGATGCGGTTGTTGGCGACGAGGCTGATCGCGTCCTCGAACAGACGCGGCAGACGGGTGTCGAGCCAGTCGGCGATATCGGTCAGCAGCTTGAGCGGCACGTCCTGATGGACGCCGCCGACGCGGAAGTAATTCGCATGCATGCGCGCGCCCGAAGCCCGCTCATAGAAGTTCATGCAGTCTTCGCGGATCTCGAACAGCCACAGGTTCGGCGTCATCGCGCCGACGTCCATCACATGGCTGCCCAGATTGAGCATGTGATTGGAAATGCGCGTCAGCTCGGCGAAGAAGGTCCGCAGATATTGCGCGCGCAGCGGCACTTCGAGGTCGAGCAGCTTCTCGACCGCCAGCACATAGCTGTGTTCCATGCACATCGGCGAGCAATAGTCGAGGCGATCGAAATAGGGCAGCGCCTGCGAATAGGTCTTGTATTCGATCAGCTTCTCGGTGCCGCGATGCAGCAGGCCGACATGCGGATCGATCCGCTCGACGATCTCGCCGTCCAGCTCCATGACGAGGCGAAGCACGCCGTGCGCCGCCGGATGCTGCGGGCCGAAATTGATCGTGTAGTTTTGGATCGACACGTCACCCGTGGTTGGGTCTGCCGCATCCGTCTTGTGGAGCAGTTCGTCGACGTAGTCGCTCACTGATTCTGTCCTCCGCCCTTGGTCGGCACCACGTCGGGGTCCTTGGGCTTGTCCTCGGCCTTGTTGCCCGGATGCGGTTCGCCCGCGCCCGTCTGCTTGGGGCTTTCGGTGGTCTTGGTTTCAGGCGCGTTGGCGGCCGCCGTCTTGTCCGGCGCCGCATCGGCCTTCTTCACCGCATCGGCACTCGCCGGGGTCTGCGCGCCCTTGCCCTGCGCCTGCGCCCCCTTCTCGTCACCCGGAAGGACGTATTCGGCACCTTCCCACGGGCTCTGGAAGTCGAAATTGCGGAAGTCCTGCGCCAGCTTCACCGGCTCATAGACGACGCGCTTTTCTTCTTCCGAGTAACGCAGCTCGGTATAGCCCGTCAGCGGAAAGTCCTTGCGCAGAGGATGGCCGCGGAAACCATAGTCGGTCAGGATGCGACGCAGATCGCTATTGCCCGAGAACAGCACGCCGTACAGGTCATAGACCTCACGCTCCAGCCAGCCGGCGACCGGCCACAGGCCCGTCACCGACGGAACCGGCTTGTCCTCGTCGGTCGAGACATGGACGTGCAGGCGGTGGTTGCGGGTCAGCGAGAGCAGGCAATAGACCACCTCGAAACGCTCGTCGCGCTCCGGATAGTCGACGCCGGCGATCTCCATCAGCTGCTGATATTCCAGCCCCTTGGTATCGCGCAGCGCGGTCATTGCGAGCACCAGGTTCGCACGATCGACGACCAGCGCGACCTCGCCGACATGCTCGCGCGCGTCGAGCAGCCAGGGGCCGAGCGCGGCGCGCGCCGCATCGATCACGCCGCCATTGGCGGCATAGCGGGGAGCAGGCGCCCTCACCGTTCGATACTCCCGGCGCGGCGGATCTTCCGCTGCAACTGCATCACGCCGTACAGCAGCGCTTCGGCGGTCGGCGGGCAACCGGGGACATAGATGTCCACGGGCACGATCCGGTCACAGCCGCGCACCACCGAGTAGCTGTAATGATAATAGCCGCCGCCGTTGGCGCAGCTGCCCATCGAGATGACATATTTCGGATTCGACATCTGGTCGTACACACGACGCAGCGCCGGAGCCATCTTGTTGCACAGCGTACCCGCCACGATCATCACGTCCGACTGGCGCGGTGACGCGCGCGGCGCGGCACCGAAGCGCTCCATGTCGTAACGCGGCATGTTGACGTGGATCATCTCCACCGCGCAGCACGCCAGACCGAAGGTCATCCACCAGAGCGAGCCGGTGCGCGCCCATTGGAACAGCTCCTCGGTCGAGGTGACGAGGAAGCCCTTGTCGGTCAACTCGCCGTTCAACCCGTCGAAAAAGCCCTGATCGGGCTGAATGACGGCCTGGCCATCATGGACGGATCCGCCATGGGCCTGCGGCTTGAACTCAACCGGACCGGAGTGAAGATTTACTCCCAATCCAACGCTCCCTTCTTCCACGCATAGACGAGACCCAGCGCGAGCTCGCCGATGAAGATCATCATCGAAATCCAGGCGGTCCAGCCGAGGCTGAAGACGCTTACCGCCCAAGGATAGAGAAATGCCGCTTCCAGATCGAAGATGATGAACAGGATGGCGACGAGGTAGAACCGCACGTCGAACTGGCTGCGCGGGTCTTCGAACGCGGGGAAGCCGCATTCATATTCGGACAGCTTCTGCTCATTGGGCTTATGCGCACCCGTCAGGCGCGCCACGAGCATGGGCAGAAACACGAAAGCCGTCGACAGAACCAGGGCAACGCCCAGGAACAGGAGGATCGGCAGATATTGCGACAGATCGACCAAGTTTTCTCTCGCAGATGCGGAACTGGATGCGGATGGCTTTAGGCCGATGGGTCGGCCGGAGCAAGCCAGCGGAGGCATGAGAATGAATCGCAACTGAACCGTGCCATTCACCCCATCCGACAGGATTTCAGATGGTATCAGAGAGGGTTAAGCGCAATGGCGAACCGCGATTGCGCTTAAATTCCTCCAAATCTTAACGCAGCGCGTTGGCCAGCAGCTTGTGAAGCTTGGAATGCAGGCCCTCGTTCGCCGCCAGATATTCGCCGCGGTCGAGCGACTTGTCGCTGCCGCGGAAGTCGCTAACGAAACCACCGGCTTCTCGCACCAGCAACATGCCCGCCGCTGCGTCCCAGGGCTTCAAGCCCGATTCCCAGAAGCCGTCGTAACGGCCCGCCGCGACCCAGGCGAGGTCGAGCGCGGCCGAGCCGAAGCGGCGGATACCGGCGACCTGCGGCGCGATCGCACCGAAAATGCGGCTCCATTGAACGAAATCGCCATGGCCCAGGAACGGAATGCCGGTCGCGATCAGCGCCTCGGACAGATCGCGGCGCGACGACACGCGCAGGCGGCCGTCCTGCAACCAGGCGCCCCGGCCCTTTTCGGCCCAGAAACTCTCGTCGGTCAGCGGCTGATAGATCAGGCCGGTCGTCACTTCGCGCTTGCCGTTCGCCAGCGGCTCTTCGACCGCGATCGAGATGGCGAAGTGCGGGATGCCGTGCAGGAAGTTCGAGGTGCCGTCGAGCGGGTCGATGATGAAGCGCGGCTTGGACGGATCGCCCTTGATCTCGCCGCCCTCCTCCATGAGGAAGTTCCAGTCGGGGCGCGCCTTCTTCAGTTCCTCGAAGACGGTTTCCTCGGCACGTTTGTCGGCCATCGACACGAAGTCGGCAGGACCCTTGCGGCTGACCTGGAGGTGCTGGACCTCGTTGAAGTCGCGGCGCAGACGCGGGGCGGCCTTGCGCGCGGCGCGTTCCATGATGGTGAGAAGCCCGGAGTGCGAGGCCATGATCGTCCTTTCGATCGCGCCGCTGCTTGCCCAGGGCGCTCCAATTGAAAAGGCCCGCCGCGAACGACGGGCCGGGACGGCGGATGACGGGGTCGCGCCTATATCGCGCCGGTCATCCGCCGTGAGCCGTCAGTCCGCGCGGCGGACGTAGGTCTGTTCGTACACGTCGACGACGATGCGCGTGCCGCTCGCGATGTGCGGCGGCACCATCACGCGCACGCCATTGTCGAGGATGGCGGGCTTGTACGAGGACGAGGCGGTCTGTCCCTTCACCACGGCGTCGGCCTCGACGATGGTGGCTTCGATCTGATCGGGAAGCTGGACCGAGATCGGCTTTTCCTCGTGCAGTTCCATCACCACGTCCATACCGTCCTGCAGGAAGGCCGCGGCATCGCCCAGCAGGTCGCGCGGCAGCGTGATCTGCTCATAGCTTTCCTTGTCCATGAAGGTCAGGTCGTCGCCTTCCGCGAACAGGAACTGGAAGTCCTTGGTATCCAGGCGGACGCGCTCGACCGTCTCGGCGGAGCGGAAGCGGACATTGGTCTTGCGGCCGTCGATGAGATTCTTCATCTCGACCTGCATATACGCACCGCCCTTGCCGGGCTGGGTGTGCTGAATCTTCACGGCGCGCCAGATGCCGCCTTCATACTCGATGATGTTGCCGGGACGAATGTCCACGCCGCTGATCTTCATGGGTCTTCAACCTGCTGGAAAGAGCGAAGGATGCCGGGGCATGGAAGCGGCCCGGCGGTCCGAGGCGCCGCTTTACCTCGAAGCGGTCTTTCCGGCAAGCAGCGGATAGGGGTCGACCGGCTCGCCCTGCCACCACCGGTCGCCAGCGCGCATCCAGCTGACCGCGAAATGCAGATGCGTATTGCCCGCGCCGGCATTGCCGCTGTCGCCGACATAGCCGACGATCTGCCCTTGATCCACCCGCTGCCCCTCGGCCAGGCCCGGAGCATAGCCCTTCAGATGCGCATAATAGAGGCCCCAGCGACCATCGCGCGATCGGATATAAAGGGTATGGCCGCCGCGATCGCTGTCGAACAGCTTTTCGATCGTGCCGGGCAATGCGGCAACCACGGGGGTTCCGGCCGGGGCGATCAGGTCCAGCCCCTGATGCTTGCGCTTGCCGCCCTCGCGCGGATCACCCCAATCGTGATGGAGGGAGGCGACGGGATAATGGGCGATCGGCATGATGAGCGACGCGGCGCTTCCCGCCGCCGCCTGTTTGGCCGGCGCCGCGATATCGGGAACGACGACTTCGCCTGGGCCGAAGGACAGCATCGACAGGAAACCGCCGACCGCGGCCACGATCAGCATCAACATCACCCAACCGAAGCGCGACAGCGGCCCCCTGCCCCCGCCACGCCTCATTGCGGCACAGCTCTCGGCGCGCTGACAATGTGGGGTGCCAGTGGAGACCGCGTAACCTCTCGCGTCCGATCGGATGCCGGATGGGTCGCGACCGCGATCAGCGCCATTGCCACTCCACCGCCGATGGCGATTGCCAGTCTCTTCACGCCCGCTCCTTGCACCCGTGGATCGATGCCGGGATAAACGCGATGGGCGGACGCTTGTTTCCGATCCGCAACGGATGCGCGAGGCGGAGCCTTAAGCCAGCAACTCGGCAAATGCCTTGACCGCCGTCGCCTCGTCGCCGTTCCATACGCCGCCCGATACGGCGAGGAAGTCCGCCCCCGCCTTGACCAGCGGCGGGGCGTTGGCGGGGGTGATCCCCCCGATCGCAACGCAAGGCAACTCGAACAGCGCGGACCACCAGGACAGGATCACGGGCTCCGGCCGATGCTTGGTCTCCTTGGTCGTCGTGGGATAGAAGGCACCGAAGGCGACATAGTCCGCACCGGCCTCACCCGCTTCCATCGCGAGGTGGCGGCTGTCATGGCAGGTCACGCCGATCTGCACCGAGGGGCCAAGCACGTCGCGGGCCTCGCGCGCGTCGCCATCGTCCTGGCCCAGATGCACGCCGTCCGCGCCCAGCCGCTTGGCCAGGCTGATGCTGTCATTGACGATGAAGGCCACCTCGCGGTCGGCGCAGATACGCTGGAGCGGTTCGGCCAGCTTGGCGGCGGCGTGCTGGTCCATGTCCTTGACGCGGAACTGGAAGGCCGCGACCGGCCCGGCATCGAGCGCACGCGCCAGACGGTCGGCGAAACCACCCGTCACGTCGAGCGGCGAGATCAGGTAGAGCTGGCAGGGCGGGCGCCGCACATCGCGGGTAAAGGCCGCGGCGAAATTGGGGTCGAGCGGGCCGAGGGGATCGTCATCAAGCGTCATGGCCCTTCCCCTAGCGCCTGACGCGGCGTCCGTCACCTGTGCGGTACGCCATAAGGAATGGGCGTCCCGGTTCCCCAACCGGAACGCCCAGCCCTAGCAAGAACTTATTCTTCGTTCTTGTAGATCGCGATCAGCTTGTCGAGCATTGCCAGCGCCTCGTCGCGCGGGCGCTGGAAGGTGTTGCGGCCGATGATCGAGCCGTTGCCGCCACCGTCACGAATGTCGCGCGCGTCCTGATAGACGGCATCCGCGCCCTTGGCCGCGCCGCCCGAGAAGACGACGATGCGGCGGCCCGCAAAGCTCGACTGGACCACATGGCGCACGCGGTCGGCCTGGTTGGACCAGTCGGTGCCCTCATAGACCTTCTTGGCCTCGGCCTGTTCGATATGGTCGCTGGGCAGCTTCACCTTGATGATGTGCGCGCCGAGCAGCGCCGCCATGTGCGCGGCATAGGCGCCGACGTCGAGCGCCAGTTCGCCGTCCTTGCTCAGCTTGCCGCCGCGCGGATAGCTCCAGATGACGGTGGCGAGGCCCGCCTCGCGCGCTTCGGCCGACAGGATCGCGATCTGGTCCATCGCATCGAAAATGCCGTCCGAGCCCGGATAGATGGTAAAGCCGATCGCCGAGCAGCCCAGCCGCACCGCGTCCTGCACGCTGCCCGTCACGGCCTGCGTGATCGAGGTGCCCCAGCTGTTCGAGCTGTTGATCTTCAGGATGGTCGGGATCTGGCCCGCGAAGGTGTCGGCCCCCGCCTCCAGCATCCCCAGCGGCGCGGCATAGGCTGACAGCCCGGCGTCGATCGCCAGCTGAAAATGGTAATGCGGGTCATAGGCGGGCGGGTTGACCGCAAAGCTGCGCGCCGGGCCATGCTCGAAGCCCTGGTCGACCGGCAGGATGATGAGCTTGCCGGTGCCGCCCAGCTTGCCCTGCATCAGGATGCGGGCGAGATTGGCCTTCACCGCGGCGGGCGTGCCTTCATATTTGTCGAGAATGGCCTTCACGGTCGGGGTCATCGGGTCTCTCCAGATCAATACGGGTCTTGAGTAAGGGTTCAGAGCATCAGCCAGCGGCGCAGCGCCTGATCGACCTGCTCCATCCGGGTGGGCGAAGCATGGCCGATGACTTTGACGATATGATTGCGGGGGATGGACAGGATCTTGTCCACCTGCACCTCGCACTCGACGGTCAGGCCGGTATGCTCACGCGGGGAAAAGGCGACGCGGAACAGCGCCTCGCCGCCGACGACCGAGGTCATCGGGCAGACGGTGATGGTGTTGTGCGTCTCGTTATACAGGTCCGACTGGACGACCAGGAACGGGCGGTGATTGCCCCCCTCGCCCGTCGTCGCCAGCACGATAGCGGCATGAGAAATCTTCACGCGCTCTCCTCCGACGATGGCGTCTCCTTGGCCAGTGTGTTCCAGAAGGCGAAATCCTCGGGCGTGTCGCGCTTGGACGCGCGGGTCGACTGGCGGCGCGCCTCCCGGCGATAGGCTTCGTCGTGCAGATCGACATAGCGGCGCACGGCTTCGCGGGCGATATCACTCTTGCTACGCCCCTGCGTGCGCGCGACAGCCGCCAGCCGCTCTTCCAATTCGGTATCGAGGCGGACGCCGAGCATTGCCACTTCCTTCGTTTAACGCGTTTAACCTAGCAAGTAGGACAAGTGGGATCAAGCGCTCTTGACCAACCGATCTGCGGCGGATCATCCTGCAGTGGGGCAGCTTAGGGGGCAGTATGCGGATGGCCTGGTTTCGTATGGCGGTGGCCGTGGCACTGGCGATCGTGCCTGCCGCGTCTTCGGCGGTCGCAAAATCCCCGCCCAAGATGGGCGAAATGGCGCCCGATTTCGACCTGACGCTGATCGACGGCACGCATGTCCGGCTAGCCGATTTGCGGGGCCAGGTGGTCGTGCTGAACTTCTGGGCGACGTGGTGCGGGCCTTGCCGGGCCGAACTACCGCTGCTCGACCAATATTATCGCATTCAGGGCAAGCATGGCTTGAAGGTGTTCGCGGTGGCGACCGAGGACTCTCTGCCTCTGTACCAGCTGAAACCGCTGTTCGCCGCGATGGCCATTCCTTCGGCGCGTCGGATCAAGGGACCTTATGCGACGCTGGGCGCGGTACCGACCAACTATATCATCGATCGCAGCGGGCGGGTGCGTTACGCCAAGGCGGCGGCGTTCGATATCGACGATCTCAACCGGCTTCTGGTGCCGCTGTTGAAGGAAACCCCGCCGCCAGCGGCGACGGGGTCGTAGTCGTGTAGGCTTCCTCCCCTGCAAGGGGGAGGATCGGAGATTACGCCGTCAGCGCGGCAACGCCGGGCAGGTCCTGCCCTTCCATCCATTCCAGGAACGCGCCGCCCGCCGTCGAGACGAAGGTGAACTGCGTCCCCACGCCCGCCTGGTTGAGCGCGGCGACGGTGTCGCCACCGCCAGCGACCGACACGAGGCTGCCATCCTGAGTCAGCGCCGCCGCCGTCTTGGCGAGCGCGACGGTCGCCTTGTCGAAGGGCGGCGTCTCGAACGCGCCGAGCGGGCCGTTCCAGACCAAGGTCCGACAGTTCTTGAGCACATCGCCCAGCGCCTCGACGGCATTGGGGCCAAGGTCGAGGATCATCTCGTCGGCGGCGACTTCGTGGACGTTGACGGTACGCGTCTCGGGGTTCGGCTTGAACTCCTTGGCCACGACCACGTCGTATGGCAGATGTACGGTGCAGCCCGCCTTGTCGGCGGCGTCGAGGATGTCCTCGGCGGTGCCGGTCAGGTCATGCTCGCACAGCGACTTGCCCACATCGACGCCGCGCGCGGCGAGGAAGGTGTTGGCCATGCCGCCGCCGATGATGAGGTGATCGACCTTGCCGACCAGATGCTTGAGCACGGCGAGCTTGGTCGACACCTTCGCGCCGCCGACCACGGCCGCGACGGGGTGCTCGGGGTTGCCGAGCGCCTTTTCCAGCGCGTCAAGTTCGGCCTCCATCGCCCGACCGGCGAACGCCGGGAGCTGGCGCGCCAGCCCTTCGGTCGAGACGTGCGCGCGGTGTGCGGCGGAAAAGGCATCGTTGACGTAGAAATTGCCCAGCCTGGCGATCTGCGCCGCCAGTTCGGGGTCGTTCTTTTCCTCACCGGCGTGGAACCGTGTGTTCTCCAGGATCGCGATATCGCCGGGGTTCAGCGTCGCCACCGCCGCTTCCGCCGCCTCGCCCGCGACGTCGTCGATGAAACGCACCGGACGGCCCAGCACGTCGCTGTACGGCCGGGTCAGCATCGCCAGCGAATAGTCGGGATTGCGCTGCCCCTTGGGGCGGCCGAAATGCGCGAGGATCAGGACGATCGCGCCCCTGTCGGCCAGTTCGGTCACGGTCGCGATCGTCGCGCGCAGGCGGGTGTCGTCGGTCACGCGGCCATCGGCCATCGGCACGTTCAGATCCTCGCGGACGAGCACGCGCTTGCCCTGGACATCGCCCATATCATCGAGCGTCTTAAAGGCCTTGGTCATGATTCCTCGATCCTGATTGTATCGCCGATGTGGATTGTGCCGCCCTCGATCACGCGGGCGCAGGCGCCCCCGCGCCAGTCGGGGCGAAGCGCCGCCTGCAATCCATCGGCGATCGCGTCCATGCGGTGGCACGGATCGCATTCCATGGTGATTTGAAGAAGGACGGATCCGATACGAAGCCGGACGCCCGGACTCTGGGGAAGATCGAAATCCTCGATCAGCAGGTTCGCGCGGCGTTCCTGCCAGGGTATATCGCGGTCGATCGCCGCCATCGCGGCGTCCCAGTCGCGACTCTCCATCAGCGTGACTTGGCGCCGCCCACGCCCGCCGGGCTTGATCCGGCCCCGAACATCGCCTTCGACGCCACCCGCCAGGGTGACCGATGCGGTGTCCAGCACCTCCATCGGCCCCTTGGGGACGGCCCGGCGAGCGATGCCGGCCAGACGCCCGGTCATCACCCGCCCGTCGGTCATCAGAGGAACTTCGCCATCGCGGTCGCGGTATCGACCATGCGGTTCGAGAAGCCCCACTCATTGTCGTACCACGACACGACGCGCACCAGCTTGCCGTCGATCACCGCCGTCTCCAGGCTGTCGACGGTCGAGGATTGTGGCGAGTGCATCAGGTCGATCGACACCAGCGGCTCGTCCGAGAAGACCAGCACGCCCTTGAGCGGGCCGTCTTCCGACGCCGCCTTCAGGATCGCGTTGACCTCTTCCTTGGTCGTGTCACGCGCCGGGGTGAAGGTCAGGTCGACCAGGCTGACGTCAGGCACCGGCACGCGGATGGCCGAACCGTCCAGCTTGCCCTTCAGCTCGGGCAGCACCTCGCCCACCGCGCGGGCTGCGCCGGTGGTGGTCGGAATCATCGACATGGCGGCGGCGCGGGCGCGGCGCAGGTCGGGGTGGATCTGGTCGAGGATCTTCTGGTCGTTGGTATAGGCGTGGACCGTGGTCATCAGGCCACGCTCGATACCGATCGCATCGTTCAGCACCTTGGCGACCGGCGCCAGGCAGTTGGTGGTGCAGGACGCGTTCGACACGATGGTGTGCTCGGCCGACAGCTTGTCATGATTGACGCCGTAGACGACGGTCAGATCGACATTCTTGCCCGGGGCCGAAATCAGCACCTTCTTGGCGCCCGCCGCGATGTGCTTCTCGCACGAGGCCTTGTCGGTGAAGAAGCCGGTGCACTCCAGGACCAGGTCGACGCCCAGTTCCTTGTGCGGCAGGTTGGCCGGATCGCGCTCGGCGGTGACGCGGATATGCTTGCCGTCGATCACGATGTCGTTACCCTCTGCGGTCACTTCGCCCGGGTAACGGCCATGGACGCTATCGCGGCTGAACAGCCAGGCGTTGGACTTGGCGTCGGCGAGATCGTTGATCGCCACCAGTTCGAGGGAGTCACCGCCGCGCTCGAGGATCGCACGCGCGACCAGACGGCCGATGCGACCGAAACCGTTGATTGCAACCTTGACCGTCATGCCAGCAAGCTCCTGTCTTTTTCGGGCCGTGCCTTGGACGGCACCGCCCCCGGTTGGATGGATCATTGGGTGATTCCATCATTCGCGCCACGCCTTTCGGAGCCGCGCGGGTGTCTGTCAACCGCCCGAGCGCGCCGTATCGTCCAATTCCGGGTTGCCGCATAGGACCAGCCTGCTAAGCCCCTTTCATGCCCGAACCTATTGCCGACGACGTCCTTTCCTCCGTCGAACGGATCGACCATGCCATCGCCCGCATCGAACGGGCGATCCGAACCCGTGCCGCCAAGGAGGATGCGCTGGCCCGCCGTCACGCCGCGCTGAAAGCGCGCATGGCCGAGGCGGTGAGCGCGCTCGACGACGTCATCAGCCGGGGGAGCGCCGCCTGATGGCCGAGGTGACGATCCTGGTCGGCGATCGGCCCCATACCGTCTATTGCCAGGAGGGCGGCGAAGCGCGCGTCCGGATGCTGGGCCAGATGCTGGACCAGCGCTGGCCAGCGGCCCTGCGGGCCTCGGGCGGCCACAATGGCGAGCGGGCGCTGCTGTTCGTCGCGCTCATGCTGGCCGATGCGCTGGAGGAAGCCGAACGCCGCCCGCCGGCGGGCGCGGCAGTGAGCGAGGCGGCGCTGGCTCGCATCGCCGAGCGGCTGGAGGCGCTGGCCGACGCACTGGACCCGGAGGATCGCGGCGCCCTTGGCTAGGATCGAGCCCTTGAGTAACGCGACGGCCTTGCCTACATGGGTCGGCGGCGGGCTCTGCCCGGTACGAGCCACGATAATCCCTGAGGCTATTCTTCATCCAAGGGGGCTGTCCCTGCCCGGACCCTGGTCCGACGTACATGGTCCCCACCTGACGTATTGGGCGTCGGTGGATATTACGGCAAACGGCCATGGCGGTCCCGCCACCCGCTTTTTTCTGACATGATCGGCAAACGCGCCTTGCGCGCCCGGATGCGAAGCGTCCGCGATGCGCATGGTCCCGGCCTCCTGCCGGTGGCGCGGCCCTTTCTCGACCGCCTTTTCCCCCATCAGGTTATCGCGGCCTATCGCCCCCTGGGCGCGGAGGCGGACCCGGCCCTATGGGTCGAGGCGGCGCTCCATGCGGGCGCGACGATCGCCCTGCCTCATGTCACCGACCGCGCCAGCCCAATCCGCTTCCTGACTTGGGCTGACGGCGAGGATCTGAGCGTCGGCGCCTTCGGCCTGCACCAGCCCGCCGCCGATGCGCCCGAATGCCGCCCCGACATCATCCTGACGCCTCTTGTGGGCTTCGACCGGCGCGGCAATCGACTGGGACAGGGGGCAGGACATTACGACCGTGCCTTTGCGGCCAACCCCGACGCCTGGCGTGTCGGCCTCGCCTGGAGCGTGCAGGAGGTGGAGGACATGGTACCCGACAGCTGGGACGTGCCGCTCCACGCCATCGCCACCGAATCGGAATGGATCGTTCCATGACACCCAGTTGGCGCAAACCCGCCGGAATGCTGCTGATCGTCGCGATCATCATCGCTTGGGCGGCGCTGGTCGCCAGCCTGTCTGGCGTGGTCGGCCAGTGGCATTGGGTGTTGCAGCTGGTCTTCTATGTCGTCGCGGGGATTGTGTGGATCACGCCGATGAAGCCGCTTCTGCGCTGGATGGAGGGCGGACGAAGCTAGAGGCGTTGTCGCGTAGCCTTCGCCTGCGCTCAGGCCGAACGGCGGCGGGATGTTCGGAACTGGGTGCTTCGGACGCAATCGGCGCATATGCCAAGGCTGGTTCGCGCCAAACCGAAGCGCGTCCTAATGAAACATATCGGTGCTGAAAACAGGAGCGCCATCCCGAAGGATGGCGCGAGTGACGGGGCTCGAACCCGCGACCTCCGGCGTGACAGGCCGGCGCTCTAACCAACTGAGCTACACCCGCTTAGAAAGCCATGATATGCCAATCTGCACCGGCATCGGCCCCTTCGGGGATTTCGATATTTTCAGCCATTCCCAAGGGAAATGGCGCGAGTGACGGGGCTCGAACCCGCGACCTCCGGCGTGACAGGCCGGCGCTCTAACCAACTGAGCTACACCCGCTGAAAGCGTCGAGGCGCGCCAACTAGGCGAGCCTCCCGACCCTGTCAACGCCTCATTTTCAACTTTCTTGCGGAACGTCCACCGGGTCGGTTTCGCGGTCGAGATGGGTGAGCGTTCCATGCTCGAACAGGAAGCCTGCAATGTCGGGTTTTCCTGCGGCTTTGAGGATGGTCTGGAGGATGATCAGCAGCGGCACCGCCAGTAGCGCGCCGACCGTCCCCCATACCCATCCCCAGAAGCTCAGCGAGATCAGGATGAGGACCGGACTGATGGTCAGACGATGCCCGACGATTAGCGGGGTGATGAGGTTCGCCTCGATCAGGTGCATTCCATACATGATCGCAGGGGGCGCCAGCGCGAGCCAGATGTCGCTGAACGTCATGAGGCCGCCCACCGCCAGAAGCAGCGCGCCGATCACCGGCCCGAAATAGGGGATGTAGTTGAGCAGCGCGACGATGCCGCCCCACATCAGCGGATAGGGCATCCCGAACAGCGACAGCGCCCCGGCCACCGCGCCGCCCAGCGCCAGGTTGATGATCGTGATAGTGCCCAGATAGGCCGAGACGTCGTCCACAACCTCCTGGATGACCCGCGCGGTCGCCATCGCACCGTCGAAGCTCGTCCGCCCGCGGATCGTCTCTTTGCGCATCCGGGTCCAGCCCGACAAGACGAAGAACACGACGAGGACGCCGAACAGGAACTGGACGATCAGCCCCGGCGCCGAGGTCGCGGCCAGCTCCAGGATTGAGCTGGGGGGCGAGACGGCGGCGGTCTGCGGTTGGCGGATCGGGGTGGAGGCGATCTGCCGCAACGCCTTGTTCGCATAGCGCTCCAGGCTGGAATAGAGATCGAGCAGCGGCGCCAGATTGTCCTGGATGCGCCCGATCCGGCTGGGCAGCAGGCGGAAAAAGTCGGTCGCGGGCACGATGATCGCGGCCAGCGCGACGTTTGCGACGACCAGAAACAGAATCACGCAGATCAGCGCAGCCAGCGCCGAAGGCACGCGTCGCCGCTCCAGCCATTCGAGAATGGGGACCAATGCGATGGCGATGACCAAAGCGGTGGTGAGCGGCAGGAAGAATTCGGCCCCCTCGCGCAGGGCGAAGGGCAAGGCCAGGATGAACCCCGCGCCCGCGGTCAGGGTCAGCCCGGCGAGCAGCCGATCGCGGCGCATCGCGATCCGCACCGCATCGCGCGGTCCCATGCCCACCGGCGTCCCCAGGATCGAATCACCCGCCGGATAGGCCTTGTCGACCAGTTCGTCTTGCACGTCACTCATGACGGTCACGTTAGCGGCTTTCCCGATGCAGGAAAGCCGCTAACGCCGCCATTTCATGACGTTTATGTCATGTGAGTGCGATCTGCCGCCTTACCAGGCGCGGGGAATGCCGCCGGTGCGCTCGGCCACCGCATTTTCGATCGACTGGAGCTGGGTGCGGCTAAGTACCCCTGCCTCCATCAGGTGACGCATCAGTTCCTCGGTCAACGCCGCCAGGAAATGTAGTTCGGCGCGCTCCGAGACGCCATCTTCGTTCAAACCGTCCATCACCTGCTCCCAGCCAGATCGTCGCCGCCTGTGTAGCGGGCGCCCCAACGGCGTAAAAGCATCTTTTGGTTGGGGCCGCGCCCTCAAAGGGCGGCGGAGTCATTGACGTTTACGTCAACGTGCAGCATCACCCGGTCATGGATTCCGACACCCGCCCCCGTTTTTCTCCCGACCAACTTGCTCAGGGCCTGGTCGCGTTGTTGAATGTCGAGGAGATCGACACAGACCTCTATCGCGGTGCCAGGCGTCCCGGCGGCGAGGGCCGGGTCTTCGGTGGACAGGTCATTGCCCAGGCGCTCCAGGCCGCGCAGCGATCGACCGACGCGCCAAAGACGGCGCATTCGCTCCACGCCTATTTCATGCGCCCCGGCGACGAGCGTTTCCCGATCACCTATCGGGTCGAGCGCGATTTCGAGGGGCGCAGCTTCGCCACCCGCCGGGTGATCGCGATGCAGAAGGGCAAGCCGATCCTCAACATGGCCTGCTCGTTCCAGACGCCCGAAGACGGGATGCACCATCAGGATGCGATGCCCGACGTTCCCGCGCCGGATTCGCTGCCATCGGAACGCGAGCTGCTAGACTCGCTGGGGACGCAGGTCCCGGCGCCGATCCGCGCATTTCTGGAACGTCCCCGACCGATCGAGCTGCGGACGGTCGACCCGCGCCAGTTGCTCGCCCCCGAACCGCGCGAACCGGTTCAGGCGATCTGGTTCCGGCTGGTCGCGCCGATCGGCGACGATCCCGCACTCCACCGGGCGATCCTGGCCTATGCCAGCGATTTCGCGCTGCTCGGCACGTCCACGCTGCCGCATGGAATCAACTGGCTGATCCACGATATGCAGACCGCCAGCCTCGACCATGCCCTGTGGCTGCACGAACCGTTTCGCGCCGACGAATGGCTGCTCTACACGACCGACAGCCCCTGGGCGGGCCATGCACGCGGGTTCAACCGAGGCCGCATTTTCTCCCGCGATGGCCGGCTGGTCGCCAGCGTCGCTCAGGAGGGGCTGATCCGGCTCCGCAAGTCGGTCGCCGGGGACTGACCGCCCCGCATATGACCTGATCGGGCATACCGCCTTTTGGATAACCTCGGAAATATCGTCGGTTTCCCCGGACAAAGCGACGAATTGACGGTGACGGGCAAGACTTTCGCCTCTAAACAAAAGCGATCGCCCGCGCGGCGGCCGATGATGTCGGAGGAAGGAAAGCATGGCGGCTACGTCCGTCGGTGAGGGGCGGAATACCGACCGCTATCTGCAAAAGCGCGACGCCATCCTGGCAGCGGCGGCGCAGGTCATCAACGAGCAATCCGCCAAGGGCATGACCTTCGCCGATGTCGCGCGGCGCGTCGGCCTGAACACGACCAGCGTCACCTATTACTTCCGCCGCAAGGAGGAACTGGCGGCGGCGGCCTTCGAGCATACGCTGGAGCGGCTGCTCGACATGCTGTCCGAAGCCGCCGAGGAGCCGACGCCGCAGGCCCGCGTCGCGCGCTATTTGTCGATCAACATGGCGCGGCTCGCCCGGATAGAGCGTGGCGAGGAAACGCCTTTCGCCGTCCTGTCCGACCTGCGCGCGATGGAGGAGCCGATCCGCGGCCAGTTGATGGCTGGATGGCAGAGAGTGTTTCGCGCCACCCGGAGCCTCTGGGGTCCCGCGCCCAGCCGCGCGCATACCGATCTCCATGGCGCACGCGCTCATGTCCTGCTCGAGAACACCTTCTGGCTACCGATGTGGCTGGTCCGCTACGAGCCCGACCAATATGCCCGCGTCGAGGAACGGCTGCTCGACGTGCTGACCCATGGCATAGCCGCCCCCGGGTCGGCCTGGTCCCCCACCATGCTAGACCTGGATGCGCAAGGCGCGCGCGGGGGCGAGCCGGGACGCGAGGCATTCCTGCTGGCGGCGACGCGGCTGATCAACCAGTTGGGCTATCGCGGCGCCAGCGTGCAGCGGATCGCATCCGAGCTGAACGTGACCAAGGGCAGCTTCTACCACCATCTCGACGCCAAGGACGATCTGGTCACGGCCTGCTATCGCCGCAGCTTCGATACGATCACGGCCGCACAGCAACTGGCCGATGCAGCCGGGGGCAGCCATTGGCACCGGCTGTCGAGCGCGATTGCCACCTTGCTCGACATCCAGTTCGCCGAGCGTGGCCCCCTGCTGCGCACCACCGCGCTCGCCAGCCTGCCAGGCGATGTCCGCGCCGCCATGGTCGAACGGTCCAACCGGATCGCGCGGCGCTATGCGGGCACGATCATGGACGGGGTCAGCGAGGGGTCGATGCGCCCGGTCGATGCGCTGATCGCCGCCCAGGCGCTGATGGCGATCCAGAACGCCGCGTTCGACATGCGCAAATGGGCCGGGACGATGGCGCGCCCGCACGCCATCGCGCTCTACGGCTCGACCATCCTGTACGGCATGTTCGACGACCGGCTCCTGCGCTAAGCACACAATTTGCGACAAATGCGGAGGCGGCTCGACATGAACGGGCGACAGCCGGGGTCCAGAAAGGTCATCGTTCGGCGGGGACTCAACCCCGCTGCAAAGAGGACGCCCACGCCATGCGAAAGACCTTGATCGGCCTATCCCCCGCCCTGCTTCTGGGCGCCACCATGCTGACCGTGACCGCCGCCGAGGCTCAGGCCCAGGCCGGTGCGCCGTCCCCGACCGGCGGAATGCGCGGCGGCATGATGGGCGTGCAGCCCGATGCGAGCGGCAACATCACCCGCGCTGCCGCGCTTGCTGCGGCCGATCAGCGCTTTGCCGCGATGGATGCCAATCACGACGGCACCGTCACGCCCGACGAGATGCGTGCCTATCGCGAGCAGCGGCGTGCCGAACAGGCCGCCCGCCGCGGCGTCGGCAACCAACCCGGTCGCAGCCCGCGCCAGCCGATCACCGCCGACGCCTTCCGTGCCCGCGCGGCCGCGATGTTCGACCGGCTCGATACCAATCATGACGGGAAGATCGACGCAACCGAACGCGCGGCGCTGCGCTGGGGCGGTCGCCATCGCGGCGGCATGAACCCCTCCAGCCCGAACCAGACGCCGTCGTCGTCCGACGCCGACTGACCGAGCCGCGAGCCGAAGGGACGGGTCATTCTCTGCCCCCCCCGTCCCTTTTGCTGCCTGCGACCGCTATGCTAGACCCCGATCCCATGTCCGAAACGCCGCATTTGCTGCTCGTCGATGATGAGCGTTCGATCCGCGAGCCGCTGGCCGTCTATCTGACCAAACAGGGGTTTCGCGTGACGCAGGCGGGTGACGCCGCCTCGGCGCGCACGCGGCTGGCCGCCTATGCCATCGACCTCGTCATCCTGGACATCATGATGCCCGGCGAGGACGGCCTTTCCTTGTGCCGCCATATCGCCGCGACCAGCGAGGTGCCGGTCATCCTGCTCACCGCCCGTGCCGAGGAAACCGATCGGATCGTAGGTCTGGAGATGGGGGCGGACGATTATGTCGTGAAGCCCTTTTCCCCCCGCGAGCTGGCCACCCGCGTCAAGGTGGTGCTGCGCCGGACACAGGCAGGCGGCGCGCGCCATCATGCACCGGACAGCGGCTCCTATGCCTTTGCCGGTTGGGTGCTGAAGTCGGGTGAACGCTCGCTGGTCGACCGCGAAGGGGTTTCGGTGATGCTCTCCACCGGCGAATATAACCTGCTCCTCGCGCTCGTCAGCCGCCCGCGCCAGGTGCTGACCCGCGACCAGTTGCTTGACCTGACCCAGGGGCGCGAGGCCGCCGCCTTCGACCGGGCGATCGACAACCAGGTCAGCCGCCTGCGCCGCAAGATCGAGGCGGACCCAAAGTCGCCCGAAATCATCAAGACGGTCTGGGGCGGCGGCTATACGCTCGCCGCCGAAGTCACCCGCCTGTGAAGCTGCGCTTCTGGCCGCGTCGGCTGGCCGCGCAGATGGCGCTGCTGCTCGCCATCGCGCTGTTCGTGGCGCAGGCGATCAGTTTCACCCTATTGCTTGGTGAACGGCGGTCGCTGATCCTCGAACAGGTGACGGGGCCTGCCGTGGCACGGCTCAACGACGCGATCGAGCGAAGCGCGATGGGGCGCGGCCCGGGCGCCGATCGCGGCCGGGTACGCCGCGTGCCGGGCAACCCGGTCGAGGCGGGCCTGCCGCGCGTCGCCGCGGTGGAATCGACCGTGCGCGAAGGGATGAAGGAACTGGGCCATCCGGTTCGGCAGGTCGTGACCGGCGTGCGTCCGTTCAACACGTCCGATTTCGACTGGCCGCGCCGTCGCTTCGACCGCAACCGCCATCCGGTCGACGAAATTCTGATCGCGGTCGAGACACCCAAGATGGGATGGTTCGTCACGCGTGCCGGGTGGCCGCGGGAGGGCTTGTTCCTGGTGTGGCGTTTGTTCTTTCAGACGCTGATCCTCTACGGCGTCATCCTTTTGCCGGTGCTATGGATCGGGCGGCGTATTTCGCGGCCCTTACGCGACCTGACCCGTGCCGCCGAACGCTTTGACCCGCGCGTACCGGGCGAGCCCATCCCCGAACAGGGGCCGCTCGACGTGTCCGGCCTGATTGCGGCGTTCAACGCGCTGCGCCTGCGCATCGGGGCGATGCTGGAGGAAAAGGATCGGATGCTCGGCGCGATCGGGCACGACCTGCGCACGCCACTCGCCGCGCTCAGGGTGCGGATCGAGTCGGTGGAGGACGAGCAGGACCGGCTGCGCATGGCCGACACCATCGCCGAGATGAACAAGACGCTGGAGGATATCCTCTCGCTCGCCCGCATGGGGCGGCCCAGCGAGGCGGAAACCGATGTCGACTTGAACGCGCTGGTCGATGCGGTGGTCGCCGACTTCCACGATCTGGGGCAGGATGTCAGCTTCGAGGAAACCGGGCGGCTGCGCCTGAAGCTGCGCCCCTCGCTGATGCGGCGCGCGGTGCGCAACCTGATAGAGAATGCGGTAAAATATGGCCATGCCGCTGATGTCCGCATCGATGCGAGGCCCGGGCATGTCGCGATCATCGTCGCCGACCAAGGCCCCGGCATCGCCGAGGACCAGTTGGAGACGGTGTTCGATCCCTTTACCCGGTTGGAAACGTCCCGCAACCGTGACACGGGCGGGGTCGGGCTGGGCCTGGCGCTCGCCCGCTCGATCGTCCGCGAGGCGGGCGGCGACATCCGCCTCGCCAACCGGCCCGAAGGCGGATTGGCCGCAACAATCACCCTACCGCGATAATCCTCCCCGATATGGGGGCAGGCCGAAGGTCTGACGGAGGGGTATCACCATCAGCGGGGACACCCTCCACCAGCTTCGCTGGTCCCCCTCCCCTTGCAGGGGAGGAAAAACGTTAGGCGTCCTTTGCCACCCGCAGCATCGCGAGCGCGGCCAGCCCCATCACGCCGGCGGCGATGGCCATCGTCCACACCACATCCTGGGGGAAGAAATGGCTGACCACCGCACCCATCACCGACGACACGATCAGCTGTGGCAGCACGATAAATATATTGAACAACCCCATGTAAATGCCCAGCTTTTCCGCTGGCAGCGCCGCCGACAGGATCGCATAGGGCATGGTCAGGATCGACGCCCAGGCGATACCGACCAAGACCATCGATCCCATCAGCCACCAGGCGTCGCGGATCACTAGCAAGGACGCAAAGCCCGCCGCCCCGCATACCAACCCCAAGACATGCGTGTTGCGCCGCCCGATCGCCCTTGCCAGTGGTGGCAGCGCAAAGGCCCAGAGCGTGGCGACCCCACTATAGACCGCGAACAACACGCCGACCCAGTTCGCGCCCTCGTTGAACGCGCTGCTGGTCGCGTTGCGGGCATGGAAGACCCGCTCGGTAACGATCGGCGTGGTGTAGATCCACATGATGAACAGCGCCGACCAGGTGAAGAACTGGACCAGCGCCAGCCGCTTCATCGTCGCGGGCATCGCCGCCAGATCGGCAAGGATCTGGCTGAGTGCGTTATTCCCGCGGCCGCCCCGCACCAGCAATGCGCTGACGATCCGCGCAAGGCCGAAGGCGATCAGCCCACCGCCCAGCAGATAGACCGGCTTGTCGAGCCCCAGCCTTCCCACCAGCGCCACGACCAGCGCGCCGCCCGCAATCCATAGCGGGGCAAGCCCGATACGGTCGTTGGGTACCGTATCGCGACGTCCCGCCTGCCCGTCGTCGCTCTCGGCAAAGGCGGCGAGCTGCTCCGGCGAATATTCGCGGGTGGTGAGGACCGTCCACAGAACCGCGACGAACAGCGCCGCCGCCCCGATGTAAAAGCCATAGCGGACCGACGGCGGCACCTCGCCCGGGCTCGCGACATTGGCGACGTGAAAGACGTCGGTCAGCAGCATGGGGGCGAGCGACCCCAGAACCGCCCCGGCCCCGATAAATCCGGTCTGGAATGCGTAACCCGCCGTGCGCTGGCGCCCGGGCAGCATATCGCCGACAAAGGCACGGAACGGCTCCATCGAGATGTTGAGCGAGGCGTCGAGCAGCCATAGCAGCATCGCCGCCGCCAGCAGTCCGCCCGCATTGGGCATCCCCACCAGCGCCAGCGTCGCCAGCACGGCCCCAGCCAGGAAATAGGGCCGCCGCCGGCCGAACCGCCCCCAGGTCCGGTCGCTATAGTGTCCGATTAAGGGCTGGACGAGCAGCCCGGTCAGCGGTGCCGCGATCCACAGGAAGGCAAGGTCCTTCTCGGCCGTTCCCAGCGACTGGAAGATGCGGCTGACATTGGCATTTTGCAGGGCAAAGCCGATCTGGATGCCGAAAAAGCCGAACGAGGTGTTCCACAACCCCCAAAAGCCTTGACGCGGCTTGTCCATGATCCCTCCCAAAGCTTTGTTATATTATGATTATGGTCTTATGCTGGACCCGCGCACGAGCAATGTCGCGGGGAGCAGGCGGGGCGGTGGCGGCTTGCCCATGATATCGGCCAGCAGCGCGCGGACCAGCAGCCGTCCGGCCGCCGCCGCATCCTGAACCACGGTGCTGAGAGGCGGATGCGCGAAGCTGGCCGCCGGGATATCGTCGAACCCGACCAGCGACACGTCGGCGGGCACATGCAACCCCGCTTCGGCAAGTACCCGCATCGCCGCAAGCGCGATCAGGTCGCTGGCCGCCATGATGCCGTCGAACGCGACCCTGCGTGCCAGCAATTCGCGCGCGGCACGCTCGCCCTCCTCCTCGCTGGAGATCGCGCCGACCTGAAGCGTCGGGTCGCAGGGCAAACCCGCTTCCAGCAGCGCATCGCAATAGCCGCGATAACGGTCGTGAAATTCAGGATAATGGTCGGTGGCGTCGCCCAGGAACGCGATCCGCTGGCGTCCCTGCGCCACCAGATGCCGCGTCGCCGCCAGCGCGCCCGCATGATTGTCGCAACCGATCGTCAGCCCCGGCTGGCCCGGTGCGACCGAGCCCCAGCGCACGAAATGCGTGCCGCGCGCGACCAGTGTTTCCAACTGCTCGCGATAATCGGCATAGTCTCCATAACCCAGCAGGATCAGACCGTCGGCGCGGTGGCTGTCCTCATAATCGGCCTGCCAATTGCTCGTCGGGTTCTGGAACGAGACCAGCAGATCATAACCGACCTCCGCACAGCTCTCCATGATCGAGCCCAACATGCCGAGAAAGAATGGATTGATGAGCGTCCGCCCCGGCGAGGGATCGCGGAACAGCAGCAGCGCCAGCGTCCGCGTCTGTCCGCTACGCAGATTGGAGGCGGCCCGGTCGACCGTATAGTTCAGGGTCTTGGCGATCGCTTCGATGCGCGCGCGTGTGGCCGCGCTGACCGAGGGGCTTCCGCGCAGCGCACGGCTGACGGTCGGCTGCGACACGCCCGCCATTTGCGCGATGTCGAACGACGTGGGCTTTCGCGGACCGGTCAAACCTGTGCTTCCTCCTCTCCGCTTCGCTTACCGGCTTTTATGACGCGGGTTAAGCGGAAGCGCTGTCGTAATAATGCAACAGGCCGATCCGGCCGCATTGAATACGTATGCGGCTTTATTCCTTTTCGTCGCGCGCCATTTCACATGAGGGGCAACAACCATACCCGTCCTTTGAACGAAGACGGGGTTTCTCGGAGGGGATTTCATGACGGTTCGCCCAGTGGCGCCGGCCGATGCCGCGCGTTCATTCCTGAAGCTCGGGGTCAGCACGCTGGCCATGGTCATCGCCGCGCCGGTCATGGCGCAGAACGTGGCGATCGTGCCTGCACCCGCGGCGGGTCCGGCGGACGCCGCGGCCCAGCAGGCGCAGTCGGATGCAGAGCCGGGCGAGATCGTCGTAACCGGTTTTCGCGCCGCGCTGGAAAACGCCGTCGCCGAGAAGAAGAACCGCGATCTGGTCGTCGAGTCCGTTTCGGCCGAGGATATCGGCAAGCTGCCCGATGCTTCGATCGCCGAGTCGATCGCCCGCTTGCCCGGCGTCACGTCGCAGCGGGTGAACGGCCGGTCCAACGCCATATCGATCCGCGGCTTCGCGCCCGACTTCTCGACCACGCTACTCAACGGGCGTGAACAGACCTCGACCGGCGACAACCGCGCGGTCGAATATGACCAGTATCCGGCCGAGGTCGTTAACCAGGTCCTGATCTACAAGACCGCCAATGCCGGATTGATCGGCCAGGGCCTGTCGGGCACGGTCGACCTGAAGACGATCCGCCCGCTCGACTATGGCAAGCGCGTCGTCTCGATCGGTGCGCGCGGCACCTATGCCGATATCGGCAAGCTGAATGCGGGCTCGAAGGACTTCGGCTATCGCGCCAGCGCCACCTATGTCGACCAGTTTGCGGACGACACGATCGGCGTCGCGCTGTCGGCCAGCTACCTGAACGAACCGTACCAGATTCAGGAAGGCAATGCCTGGGGCTACGCCCAGACGACGGTCGGCGGCCAGCCGGTCGACGTCATCGGCGGCTCCAAATCCTATGTCACCTCGACCACGCTGAAGCGGCTGGGCCTGTCGGGCACGGTGCAGTGGCGGATGAGCGACACCTTCACCAGCACGCTCGACGGCTTCTATTCCGACTTTAACGACGACCAGATCAAGCGCGGTATCGAGCTGCCGCTGCAATGGGGATCGGGCACGTCGCTGACCAACGCCGTCGTCAACAACGGCCTCGTCACGTCGGGCACGTTCAATCGCGTCGAGGGCGTGGTCCGCAACGACTCGTTCCAGCGCAAGGCCAAGCTCTATTCGTTCGGCTATAACGGCAAGTACAAGGGCGATGACGGCTGGAGCGCGTTCATCGATCTCAGCTATTCGCGCACCGATCGGGACGAAATCACGCTGGAGACCTATAGCGGCACCGGATATGGCCAGGGCAATGGCGCGACCGATACCATCGGCTTCACCACGGGGCGCACCGGCACGGTCTTCAAGCCGACGCTCAACTATTCCGATCCCAACCTCATCCAGCTGACCGATCCGCTGGGCTGGGGTGGCTCGACCCGACAGGCCGGCTATTTCAACGACCGCAAGATCACCGACGAAATCAAGCAGTACCGGGTCGAGATAGAGCGCGAGGTCGAGACGCCGATCGTCAGCGCGCTTCGCTTTGGCCTGAACTATACCGATCACGCCAAGTCGCTGGCGCCCAACGAGTCCTTCGTGACCTTGCCGAACGGGGCGACCATCGCGCCGCTGCCGCAGCAATATCGCCAGGCACCGACCGACCTGACCTATCTGGGCCTTGGCCCGATGCTCAGCTATGATCCGCGCGCGCTGCTCGCGGGTGGCGTGATCGTGCTGACGCCCAACACCAGCCCCGATGTGCCCGCCAAGGCCTATACCACCACCGAGCATCTGATGACCGCCTATCTTCAGGCGGATCTGAAGGCGCAGCTGGGCGCGGCGGAACTGACCGGCAATATCGGCGTGCAGGCGGTGGGCACCGAACAAAAGTCGCGCGGGCTGATCTATAACGGCACCGGCTATACCAACATCGTCCAGGGCGATGATTATTGGGACATCCTGCCCAGCGCCAATCTGTCGCTGCGTCTGCCGAGCGACTGGGTATTCCGCGTCGCGGCGGCGCGCCAGATGATGCGGCCGCGCTTCGACGACATGCGCGTCGCGCTGTCCTATGGCTTCGATGCGGCGCAGGGCATCATCTCGGGCAATGGCGGCAATCCCTATCTCCGCCCGATCCGCTCCAACTCCTACGACGTGACGGTGGAGAAATATTTCGGCACGCGCGGCTATCTGGCGGCGCAGGGCTTTTACAAGGATCTCAAGAGCTTCGTTTACAATCTTGAGCAGAACTACGACTATACCGGCCTGCCCCTGCCCGCGGCAATTCCTGCCGGCATCCCGCTTCAGGGGCGCATCACCCGGCCGATCAACGGCACCGGCGGCAAGATTTACGGCGTCGAGCTGGCCGGCACGCTGCCACTGGGTCAGGTCGTCGGTTTCCTTGACGGCTTCGGCCTGACGGGCGGCGGGTCCTATACCAAGACCGAGATCACGCCGACGCCCGGTGGCGATCCCGAGGATATTCCGGGCTATTCGCGCTGGGTGGCGAACGGCACCGCCTTTTTCGAGAAATGGGGCCTGAATGTCCGTGGGTCGGTACGCTACCGCTCGACCTTTGTCGGTGAGTTGTCGGGCTTCGGCGCCAACCGCGTCCGCCGCCGCGCGATCGATGAGACCATCATCGACGGGCAGATCGGCTATGACTTCCAGGATGGCGCGCTGAAGGGCCTGTCGCTGTTCGTCCAGGGCCAGAACCTGACCGACACGCCGTTCGTCACCACCAATGCCGGTCGCCGCGACGAGGTGATCGACTATCAGAGCTATGGTCGCCGCTTCCTGGCCGGGTTCACCTATCGCTTCTGATGCCCCTACCCCCGCGCCGGTCGAGCGATCGGCGCGGGTATCGTGAGACGCCGCATGGAAGCCTCCCCCTCGACAGACCGTATCGCGCGCCCGGCCGTCAGACAGCGCGTGGTGATCGTCGGCGGCGGCACCGCCGGGTGGATGGCGGCCGCGGCGCTCGCGCGGTTCGTGCCGGCTTCCACGCGTATCACGCTGATCGAGTCCGACGCGATCGGCGCGGTCGGGGTGGGCGAGGCGACCATCCCCGGCATTCGCCTGTTCAACCAGATGCTCGGGCTGGACGAGGCCGAGTTCCTGCACGCCACTAACGGCAGTTTCAAACTGGGCATCCGGTTCGAGGGCTGGTCGGGCGAAGGCAGCGGCTATCTTCATGCGTTTGGCAGCATCGGGCGTGGCCTGGGGCTGGTGCCGTTCCACCATTATTGGCTGCGCGGCGGCGGTGCAGCCAATCCCGCCTCGCTTTGGGGCCATATGGCGAGCGCGCAAGCCGCGATGGCTGGCCGCTTTGCGCCCGAACCCGGCCGCCCCGACTTGCCCAGCGGATTGGCCTGGGCCTATCATTTCGATGCCAGCCTGTACGCCGCGCTACTGCGCCGCCATGCCGAGGCAATGGGTGTGGTGCGGATCGAGGGTAAGATCGCCTCGGTCGCCCGCGACACGGCGGGGCGGATCGATCATGTCGCGCTGGAAGGAGGGCACCGCGAGCCGGGCGACCTCTTCATCGACTGTTCGGGCTTTCGCGCGCTGCTGATCGGTGAGACGCTGGCCGAGCCGTTCGATGACTGGTCGGAGCATTTGCCCTGCGATCGCGCACTGGCCGTGGCGGGAGAGCGGGCCAGCCCCCTGCCCCCTTATACCCGCGCGATCGCGCACGGGGCCGGGTGGCGTTGGCGCATCCCGCTCCAGCATCGCACCGGCAATGGCCTCGTCTATGACAGCCGCCATCTGTCGGAGGACGAGGCCACCGACCGGTTGCTGACAGCGCTCGGTGGCCAGGCGCTGGGCGATCCGCGCGCCTTACGCTTCACCACGGGGCGGCGGCGGCGCGCCTGGGTGGGCAATTGCGTTGCGCTTGGCCTGGCGGCGGGATTCCTGGAGCCGCTCGAATCGACCAGCATTCACCTGATCCAGTCGGGGATCGCACGCCTGCTGGACTATTGGCCCGCCCCTATGCTCCAGCCTGTCGAACTTGACGCCTACAACGCCGAGACGGCGGCCGAATGGCAGGCCGTTCGCGATTTCCTGATCCTCCATTACCATGCCAACGCCCGGGACGAGCCCTTCTGGGCCGAGCGGCGCGCCGTACAGCTGCCCGAGAGCCTGGCCGCGCGGATCGCGCTGTTCCGCGCCAATGGCCGGTTCCGCCGCGAAGGCGAGGAGCTGTTCGCCGAGGCGGCCTGGGTGCAAGTGATGATCGGACAGGGCATTCTGCCCGCCGGACATCACCCGCTCGCCGATGCGCTGTCGGCGCATGATCTCGACGATTTCCTGTCCCTTACCCGGCGTCACGCCGCGCAGGTTGCCGCCCGCCTACCGACGCATGACGCCTTTATCGCCGCGCATTGCGCCGTCCCCGTTCAGAAGGTTCCCGCATGAAAAAGCTGCTGCTCGCGCTGCTCGCCACCGCCACGCCGCTGGCCGCACAGGATTATCGTCAACGGCTGCCGCAGGACGAGGTCATCTATTTCGTGCTGCCCGACCGGTTCGAGAATGGCGATCCCTCCAACGATCGCGGCGGGTTGCAGGGCGGTCCGCTGACCACCGGCTTCGATCCGGCGCACAAGGGTTTCTATCATGGCGGCGACCTGAAGGGGCTGACCAAGCGGCTCGACTATATTCAGGGGCTGGGCGCGACCGCGATCTGGCTGGGGCCGATCTTCAAGAACAAGCCCGTACAAGGCGCCAAGGGGCAAGAGAGCGCGGGCTATCACGGTTATTGGATCACCGACTTCACGACGGTCGACCCGCATCTGGGCAGCGAGGGGGATCTGCGCGCCTTCATCGCGGCGGCGCATGGCCGGGGGATGAAGGTCTATATGGACATCATCGTCAATCACACCGCCGACGTGATCCAGTATCGCGAGTGCGCCGAGGGCTCGCCCTGCCCGTATCGCGACCGCGCGACCTATCCCTATCAACGGCGTGGCGGGGTGAACGGACCCGCAATCAATCCGGGCTTTCTGGGCGACGATGTGCAGACGGCGGCGAACTTCGCGCGTCTGACCGACCCGAATTACGCCTATACCCCCTACGTCCCGGCCGCGGAAAAGAACGCCAAGACCCCCGCCTGGCTCAACGACCCGATCTATTATCACAATCGTGGCAATACGAGCTTCGAGGATGAAAGCTCGACCACCGGCGACTTCTCCGGGCTGGACGATCTCTATACGGAGAACCCTCGCGTCATCGCGGGCATGATCGACATTTACGGCAGTTGGATCGACCGCTTTGGCGTGGACGGTTTCCGCATCGACACCGCCAAGCATGTGAACCCGGAATTCTGGCGCAGCTTCGTGCCCGCGATGCTCAGCCGCGCCAAGGCGAAGGGCATTCCCAACTTCCACATCTTCGGCGAGGTGACGGCGGGTATGGACCCCGGCGCGCTCGCGCGCTGGACCAAGATCGCCGACTATCCGGCGGTCCTCGACTTCGCCTTCATGAACGCGGTGATCCAGACGGTTGCCGAGAACAAGCCGACGCGCGTCCTTTCCAACCTGTTCGAGGGCGATGTGCTCTATGCCAAGGGCGAGGCGACGGCGGACATCTTGCCGACCTTTCTTGGCAATCACGACCACGGCCGCTTCGCGCGCGACGTGCGGGCGGCGAACCCCAATGCTTCGGACGAGGAAATCCTGAAGCGGGTCGAACTCGGCCATGCGATGTTACTGACCTTGCGCGGCGTGCCGACCATCTATTCGGGTGATGAGCAGGGCTTTGCGGGCGACGGCAATGACCAGGACGCGCGCGAGGATATGTTCGCCAGCAAGGTCGCCAGCTATAACGACAACAAGCTGGTCGGCACGACCAAGACGACCGCGACCGACAGCTTCGTGACCAGCCACCCGGTCTATCGCGAGATCGCGGCGCTCGCCCGGCTGCGCACTGCCCACCCGGCGCTGATGCGGGGGCGGCAGGTAATCCGCGCGCGCGGCGATGCGCCAGGCCTGTTCGCCGTCTCACGCTTCGATCCAGCGACGGGGCGCGAATATGTGATCGCGTTCAACACCTCAGCCAAGCCGCTCACCCAGGCCGTACAGGTCGAGACGGCGTCGGAGCGGTTCGCGACCATGGTCGGCACCTGCGCGCCCCGCGCCGCCGCGCCGGGGAGCCTGATGCTGGAATTGCCCGCCTTCGGCTATGCCGTCTGCGCGGCGGAGAGCCGTTGATGACCCAGACTATCCCCGCCGCCGCCCGCCCCTGGTGGAAGGGCGCGGTCATCTATCAGATTTACCCGCGCAGCTTCGCCGACAGCAATGGCGACGGCATCGGCGACCTGCCCGGGATCACCGCGCGACTGGATCATGTCGCGAGCCTTGGGGTGGATGCGATCTGGCTGTCGCCCTTCTTCACCTCGCCGATGAAGGATTTCGGCTATGACGTGGCGGATTACCGCGATGTCGATCCGATCTTCGGCACGCTCGCCGATTTCGATGCGCTGGTCGCCCGCGCACACGAACTGGGGCTGAGGGTCGTCATCGATCAGGTGTACAGCCACACCTCGGACGAGCACCCCTGGTTCGCCGAAAGCCGCGCCAGCCGCACCAATGCCCGCGCCGACTGGTATGTCTGGGCCGATGCCAAGCCTGACGGCTCGCCACCCTCGAATTGGCAGTCGGTGTTCGGCGGTCCCGCCTGGACCTGGGACGCGCGGCGCGGGCAATATTATCTGCACAATTTCCTGAAGGAACAGCCGCAGCTTCATGTCCACCATCCGGACGTGCAGGCCGAGCTGCTCGCGACGGCGCGCTTCTGGCTGGACCGGGGCGTGGACGGCTTCCGGCTGGATGCGATCAACTTCATGATGCACGAGCCGTCTTTCCGCGATAACCCGCCCGCGCCGGATACGGGCAAGACGCGCACCCGGCCGTTCGACTTCCAGCTAAAGCTCTACAATCAGAGCCATGCCGACATCGTGCCGTTCCTGGAGCGTATCCGCGCGACGCTGGACAACTATGGCGACCGCTTCACCGTCGCCGAAGTCGGCGGCGACGAGGCGGATCGCGAGATGAAGCTGTTCACGGCGGGCGATCACCGGCTGAACACCGCTTACGGTTTCGACTTCCTCTATGCCGACCGGCTGACCCCGCGCATCGTCGCCGATGCGCTGGCGAAATGGCCTGCCGAGCCGGGTGTCGGCTGGCCGAGCTGGGCGTTCGAGAACCATGACGCGCCGCGTGCGGTGTCGCGCTGGACGACGCCCGAACACCGCGATGCCTTTGCGCGGATGAAGATGCTGTTGCTGCTTTCCTTGCGCGGCAATGCCTTTGTCTATCAGGGCGAGGAACTGGGGCTGACCCAGGTCGATGTGCCGTTCGAGCGGCTGGTCGATCCGGAGGCGATCGCCAACTGGCCGCTGACCCTGTCGCGCGACGGGGTGCGCACGCCGATGCCGTGGAGCAGCAACGCGATCAACGGAGGTTTCTCGGATGCCGAGCCGTGGTTGCCGGTCGGGCCGGATCACGCCGCACTGGCGGTCAATCGGCAGGACGGCGACCCGGACTCGCTGCTGAACCTCACCCGTCGCCTCGTCCGGATGCGGGCCGAGATGCCCGCGCTGGCGGTCGGCGATCTGACGCTGCTCCACGCCGATGACCAGTTGCTCGCCTTCGAGCGGCGCGAGGGCGACCAGCGCCTGCTCTGCCTGTTCAATCTGGGCGACACGCCCGTGACCCTGCCCCCTGCCCTGCCGCGTGGTGGGCGGGTGCTGGTCCAGATCAATAGCGCCACCGATGAACGCCTGGGCGCGTTCGGGGCGGCGATCCGGGAGATGACTGCATGAAGACGACAATCGCCTTGGGACTTGGCCTGATCGCCAGCGCCGCCCATGCCCAGAACGGCCCCGCCGATCCGGCGGTCAACGAGACGTTCAAATTCGCCAAGCCCGTCG
>Ga0233425_10001016_pt1 | contig 66965 bp, 41 predicted proteins | sample Watercolumn_Towu_2_FD_181712 | JGI IMG/M metagenome (GOLD analysis project Ga0233425, IMG submission 181712) | Freshwater microbial communities from Lake Towuti, South Sulawesi, Indonesia - Watercolumn_Towuti2014_140_MG | ecosystem: Environmental > Aquatic > Freshwater > Lake | place...
TTTGACCGGGCGGGATTCGCACCCGCTGGACAGCTCACCGACTTTCAAGGGCTACCGCACCCCCTTTCCTGTCGGACCAGCCTTGCCTGGTCGCACCACGCTCACGCTCACGTTGGGGTGGCTCCCATTCCACAGATCCTCGCTCTGGGAGGTGTTCTCGAGTAGACTGCGCGCATGCGACACGTGCATGCGATCTGGTTGGCCTCGACGGCGCTCGCGGTCGCGTCCGGGGTCGGAGCACAGGAAGCGGTTCCACCCACGCCCACGCTCGCGCCCGCGGGAGAGGCGGCGCCCGCGGACCAGGAGCCGGCTCGGCCCACGGACGTGGTCGTGCTCGCCTCCGGCGGCGTCGACGTGACGGAGGAAGCGTTGAGCCAGGCGCGAGCGGCCACGGTCTCGACCGTCGCGCTCGACCAGGCACGCCACGGTCGGGTCACCAGGCCAGAGCACGACCCCGGCCTCGCGGTGCGGGCCGCCGAGTGCTCGGACGACGCCTGCCTCGGAGCCGTCGCGAGGGACGCGGGCGCGGGGTTCCTGTTCGTGCTCATGGTGGAGCGATGGGGCGCCGGGTACCGCGCGTCCGTGCTCCTCGTGGACGCGGAGGCGAGCCAGACCGTGGGGTCCGCCGCGGTGGACCTCCCCACGGAGCCGGCCGGCTTCGTCGAGGCCATGAGGGCGCCGCTCGGCCCGCTCGTCGTGGCCGTGCGACCCGTGGGGCCGACGACCGGCAGGCTGATCGTCACGGCCGACCAGGACGGCGCCGCGGTCTTCGTGGACGGCGAACGGGTCGGGACCACACCGCTGCCCCCGATCGATGGCGTCGCCGCGGGCGAGCACCAGGTGAGGGTCACGTGCGACGGCTTCGTCGAGCACGAGGCCAGGGTCGACGTCGCCGCGGGCGGAGAGGCGCGGGTCGCGGCGGCCCTGGTCCCGGTCCCGCCCGAGGAGCGGGCCGCGGGCGAACGGCCCTTCTGGAGGCGGTGGTGGTTCTGGACCATCGTCGGCGGCGTGGTCGTGACCGGCACGGCAGTCGGGCTGGGCGTCGGCCTGTCCCAGTCCGAGGGGCCGGGGCAGCAGTTCGGGGTCCCCTTCCCCACTTACGAGGAGAGGTAGCCATGCGACTTCGCACGACAGGACGGACGGCGGCCCTGACGCTCGGCGCGGTGCTCGCCGGCCTCTGGCTCGGCTGCGGCGCCGTCGGCGACCCCACGCCCCCCGACTTCTACATCACCGTCAAGCTCCACACCGGCTTCCAGACCCAGGCGGTCGACCGGCTCGAGCTGGTGATCTCCGATCCCCGGATGGTGCTCGGAGAGAGCCAGGGCGAGAACGACGAGGAGGGCGGCATCACCTGGCAGACGCGCGACGGCGCCTCGGCCGACGAGCTCGTGGTCAGCGTCAGTGCCGACTACTTCGTGCAGCACGCCGTCGAGGTCTCCGCGGACACCTTCGAGATCGATGTCCCGTTCCTCGGCGGTGACGAGCCCGCGGAGTTCAACCTCAGGGCGACGGTCTACTGGACCAACCTGGAGGGCGAGGAGGAAGACATCGCGTTCGGCACGGCGATCCTGACGCTGCCGGTCGCCTACTCCAGCGCCCGGGTGCCGATCGAGGTCACGTGCCGCCCCGACTGGGCCTGGACCTGCATGACCGGGTGCGCCCCGGCGGCACAACCCTGCGAGGGCGTCGAGGACTGCGGCTCGGGCTTCTTCGAGTGCGTCGAGGGGTGCTGCGTCCCGCAGTGAGGCCGCGCGTGATCCGGGAACTCCCGGCCGCCCTCATCGACCGCACGGCCGGCGTGTGATTCGCCCTCAGCTGGAAGGTTCAACCGCTGTCGCACTCCTCGTCCACGAGACCGTCGCAGTCGTCGTCGAGCCCGTTGCCGCAGATCTCCTCGGAACAGATGACGCTGTGATGGCAGGTGTCGGCTTCCTCGTCGCAGATGTCCATCGTGCTCGGGTCGCCATCGTCGCAGGGGATGCCGGGAATGGCAACGCATTCGCCGTCCAGGCACGACTCGCCGCCGTCGCAGAACTCCCCGTCGTCGCAGTCCGCGTCGGCCACGCACGGGGAGCAGTCGTCGTCCACTTCACCGTCGCAGTCGTCGTCCTGCCCGTTGCAGATCTCCGGCTCGGGCGTGCACGGGGAATCGCATCGTTGACCTCCGAATGCCGGGTCGTCGGGCGCGCAGTCCACGGCATCGGGCGAGCCGTCGCCGTCACGATCGGGACCCGCCGCGCGCTCCTCGACCCCGCCCCCGCCGCCGGCCGGGGCGGACACGGCGATCAGGAAGACGTCGCGGTCCAGAACGATGGCCTCGAGGTAGAACGTGTCGGAGACCTCACCGGGCAGGACGGCACGGAAGGCGCCGTGCGCCGACACGGCCACCTGGGTCCCGGCCACGGGCCCGGTGACCCGGAGCCCCACGAGGTCCTCTGCCTGGATCGCCCCGTCAGCGCCTGCGAGGGTGACCTCACCAGGGTTGCTCGCCGTGAGGGCGAGCCGGTCGATGTCCGCCGACGGCGGCGTCGGCAACGGTGTGGCCACGCAGGCCACGCCGAGGGCCACGGCCGCTCCGGCGATCGTTCGACCCCAGGATGCACCTGGCCGGCTCTCTGGCGGTTTCATCGTCGACCTCGCTGCTCCTCGACCCGATCGTGGCGTGATCCGGTGCCGTTTGTCGAGACTCGCGTCTCGACCACCCCCGGGCCCTGACGCGGACATCAGGAGCCGGCCATCTCCGCGCAGGCGCCTGCGACGCACAACATACCCTCCGGACACTCGTCGTCGACGTCGCACTCGTCATCGGAGCCGCTGTCGCACTCCTCGTCCACGAGACCGTCGCAGTCGTCGTCGAGCCCGTTCCCGCAGATCTCCTCGCTGCAGACGACGCTGTACGAGCAGGTGTCGGCCTCCTCATCGCAGATGTCCATGGTCGCCGGGTCGCCGTCGTCGCACGGGATGCCGGGGATGGCGATACACGCGCCGTCCACGCACGACTCGCCGCCGTCGCAGAACTCCCCGTCGTCGCAGTCGGCGTCGGACACGCACGCGGTGCACCCTTCGTCCACGAGACCGTCGCAGTCGTCGTCGAGCCCGTTGTCGCAGATTTCCTCGCTACAGACGACGCTGTACGAGCAGGTGTCGGTCTCCTCGTCGCAGACGTCCATCGTCGCCGGGTCGCCGTCGTCGCACGGGATGCCGGGGATGGCGATACACGCACCGTCCACGCACGACTCGCCGCCGTCGCAGAACTCGCCGTCGTCGCAGTCGGCGTCGGACACGCACGCGGTGCACCCCTCGTCCACTTCTCCGTCGCAGTCGTCGTCGCGCCCGTCGCACGACTCCGCGGCTTCCGGGTTGACCGACGGGTCGAGGTCGTCGCAGTCGTCGGGCTCGATGAAGCCGTCGCCGTCCTGGTCCGCGTCGAGGCACATCAGGTCCTCGTCCACGGCCCCGTCGCCGTCGTCGTCGAGGCCGTTGCAGACCTCATCGGTGGGGACATCTCTTTCCTCCGGCTCGAGACAGGCCCAGAGCGACGTGGCTGCGATGAAGATGAACAGGACCGTGATCGAGTGACGCATGGCTTCCTCCTTCTGCTCCGTGTGAGCTCTGGTCGTGGGTGTACGCCAGGAGCGTGCCAGCGACGGATCTCAGAAATTCCCAATGATCTCAATGAGAACGAAATGGGGCCTTGATCGTCACCTGTAACCTGTTACACAATGATGTTTCTTCGGAGTAACAGTTCCGATGCGCCACCTCGAGTGGATACTCCGGCGGTGGGAGCCGCTGGGCGCGGTCGGAGGCGAGCTGTCTCCGACCCTCGTCCGCGACCGGCTCGATCCCGGAGTCACGCGGGTGCTCAAACGGGCTCGCTCCGGTGCGGAGCGGCAGGCGCTCGAGCGCGAGCGCGATATCCTCCTCGGGCTCCACCACCCCTCGATCCGACGCGTCCATGCCGCGGCCAGCTCCCCGGACGAGGCGGTCCTGCTGCTCGAGCACGTGGACGGAATCGACGTCGCCCGGCACCTCTCGCACGACCCCGGCAACGTCCGCCGGTGCACTGTCGAGATCCTCCGGGCCCTGGTCCACCTGCACCAGGCCGGGAGGGCGCATGGCGATCTGAAACCGGCCAACATCCTCGTGGACACCGATGGATCGGTGCACCTGATCGATCTCGGCCTGACCGGACACGCGGGGGAGCCGGTCCACGGCGGCACGCGGGCCTTCCTCCCGCCGGAGTCCGAGCATGGCGCCCCGCTCTCGCTCGCGGGCGATCTCTACTCGCTGGCCCGCACGCTGGCGTCGGCGTGCCCGCGCGAGCACTGGCCGGCCCCGGTGGCGACTCTCCTCGAGAGGTGTCTCCACGAGCGTTCCGAAGAGAGACCCAGCACGGCGACAGACGCCCTGGCCATGCTGGGAGAGAGCCCGCGACCGCTGGATCGGCTGGGGGAGATCCCCTGGACGGGCTGCGAGGAGCTCATGGCGAGCGCGCGCGACGTGCTCGGCTCGAGCCAGGGCGCCACGCTGGTCGTCCGCGGGCCCTGCGGGGCCGGGCGCTCCCGATTCGTCCGTGAGCTGGCCGCGGATTCGATCCGGCGGGATCGACCACTCGCCGACGCCGGCCTGGCCCGCGGACACGATCCCCTCACGCCCCTCCACCGCCTCCTGCTGCCCATCCCGTCCACGAGCGAACGACAGTTGTCCGACGTCGTGGCCGGAGCGCTGGCCGCCGCGGCCCGCGACGGAGTGGCCGTCGTGCTGGACGACGCGGACCAGATATCGGACGACCTCCGTCACGCCCTCGGGGACGGTGTCCGGGCCATCTCCGCCATCGCCAGGGGCTCGTTCATCGTCATGGGCGCGGATCACCCTCTCGGCGACCTTCTCGCGTCCGCCGGAGCACGCGTCGTCGATCTCCCTCGGCTCGGTCGAGCCGATGTCGAGATGCTCTTCGCGAGCATCGGGGTTCGGGCGAGCGAGCCCGTCTTGAACTCCGTCGTGCGTTCGAGCGAGGGGCGCGCAGGTGTCGTCGGGAGGCTGGCCCAGCTCCTCCTGGACGAGCCGGAGCTCGGTCCCAGCGATCTGGAGCTGCAGGTCCAGACCTGGGATCGATCCCGGGCGCCCGATGTCCGCCCCGAGCTCTCTCTCGAGCAGGTACGCGACCTCGCTCGCCAGGACCTCGCGTTGCGGGCAGGGCGCAGCGCGGCGCAACGTCTGCGGCGGGCCCGGCCCGACCTCGAGGAGGAGCCGAGCCGAGACCCGGAGTCGGCGGTCTTGCTGGCCAGGGCCGAGGCGGTCGCGGGGAACCTGGCCGCCGCCGTCGATCTCCTCGACGCCCTCGGGCAGGACGCACCGGCGGATGCGAGGCTGGATCTCGCACGACTCCTCGAACGCCTCGGGCGTTACCGTGACTCCTGCGACGTGGCCTTGCCCCTCGTGGAAATGGAGGGGATCGGGGCAGAGGCGGCGATGGTCGCGGCGACGGCCTCCCTGGCAGCGGGCGACATCGGAGCGGCGAAGGTACTCGTCGAGCGAGGGCTCGGGCGCCCGAGCCTGCATGCGGTGCATGTGCAGCTCCTGCTCGTGCGGAGCGACGTGGCCCTCAGGGGCGGCGACCACGGCGGCGCCCTGTCCCACGCCGAGCACGCGGAGAAGGCGCTGTCAGAGGCCGGCGAGCCCGATCCGGGGCTCCTGGCGAAGGTCAGGTCCCGGCAGGCTTCGGCGCACGCGCTCGGCGGCTCACCCATCAGGGCCCGGGAAGGGCACGCCTCGGCGCTGGCTGCCGCCGAGGCGTCGGGAGACGTGGCTTCCCTGCCGCCGTACGTGATGAACCTCGCCACCTCGGAGCACGCCCTGGGCGAGTGGGCGAGCGCCATCGCGCACTATGAGGAAGCGGCGCGGCTCGCGGGCCGCCTGGGACGTGAGTCCATGCGCGCGGCGGCGCTGACGAACCTCGCCGGCCTCTATGTCACAATCGGGGCGACCACGGAGGCCCGGGGAGTGCTCGCCCTGGCCCGGGACGCGGCGGTCGAGTCGGGCTCGGCGCTGTACCGTGCTCAGACGACGCTGATCGCCGCGGAGGTCGCTGGTCGAGAGGACCGTGCGCGGGGGCGGGAACTGGCCCGCGATGCCCGACGCGACTTCCTCGGCTGCGGCGCCGCCCGACAGGCGCTGGAAGCCGAGCTGCTCGAGGCGGAGCTCTTCGACGGCCCCTCGCAGCGAGAAGACGCTCGAGCCTTCTGCGCGTCACGGAGAGGACCCATCGATGAAGCGGGCCTCGGCGGCAGGTCCGCCCTCCTGCTCGCGCGCGTCGGGCTCGAGGGGGGCGACCTCGCGGAAGCCCGAGAGCACGGTGAAGAGGCGGTCCGGACCGCGAGGGCCGCGGGCGACCTGGACCTCGAGACCCGGGCGCTGCGTTGCCTGGCCGAGACACATCGACGCCTGCGGACGGGAGGCGACGATGCCCTGCTCGCACGGGCACGGGAGGTCGTGGCCGTCATGGCGAGCCGGCTCCCCCCCGGCCTCCGCGATCGGTTCATGGCCGACCCGGATCGGGCCTTCCGAGCCGGAGCACCCGGACCGGCTGGCGAGCGCACGACGAGCGGTCTCGGCCCGAGCGGACGCAGGCTCGTGGCACTCGTCCGGAGGGTCCTCCTCGAAGGCGACGAGCGCCGGCTGCTCGAGACGGCCGTGGACGAAGCGGTGACGTTGACGCGAGCCGAGCGCGCATTCCTGCTCCGTCGCGGCCCGAACGAGCCTCGGCGCAACGAGGTCGTCGTCGCCCGAAACCTGGACGGCGAGAGCATCCGAAGGCGCCGCAGGGGCTCGTTCAGCAGGTCGGCGGCCGAGGAGGTCATCTCGACGGGAGAGGCGATGCTCACGGCCATGGCGCCCGAGGATCCGCGGTTGCACGACGCCCGTTCGGTCCTCGACCTCGGCCTCCGGTCGATCCTCTGCGTCCCGGTGCGCGGACCACAGGGGATCGTGGGCGCCCTGTACCTCGACCACCGCTTCCAGGCGGCACGGTTCGGGGACGAGGACCTGGAGCTGGTCCAGGCCCTCGCAGACATCATCGGCGTGGCGCTGGAGAACGCTCGCCTGCATCGCGAGGCGGCGGCACGGACCCGCGAGCTCGAACTGGCCCACGCCACGGTCAGCGCCGAGAACGAGCAGCGCGGCGCCGAGCTCGCGCGGTTGAGCGATCGACTGGCCCTGGCCGGCGACGCACCCCTCGATGTCGACGGTCCGGTCGTGGGCCGATCTCCCGGGTTGCGGCAGGCGCTCGAGCTCGCCCGCAGAGTCGCGGCCAGCGACCTCTCCATCCTCATCGAAGGCGAGAGCGGGACGGGCAAGGAGCTCCTCGCCCGGTACATCCACGACCAAAGCCTGCGACGGAAGGGCCCGTTCCTGGCCATCAACTGCGCCGCAGTGCCGGAGACCTTGCTCGAGAGCGAGCTCTTCGGACACGTGCGAGGTGCCTTCACAGGCGCGGTGCGCGATGCTCACGGGCTCTTCCGCGCCGCCGGCGGCGGCACGGTGATGCTCGACGAGATCGGCGACATGCCCCCACGCATGCAGCCCCGCCTGCTCCGGGTGCTGCAGGAGCGGGAGGTACGGCCCGTGGGCGGCTCCGACTCCGTCCCGGTGGACGTCCGGGTGATCGCCGCCACGAACAAGGACCTGGAAGCCGAGGTGGAAGCCGGACGCTTCCGTCAGGATCTTTTCTTCCGCCTCGTCGGAGTCAGTATCCGCATGCCCCCGCTCCGGGAGCGATTGGAGGACATCCCTCTCCTGGCGCGCGCGGCGCTGAGCCGGATCACCAGGGAGCCAGGCATGCGTCATGTCGAGCTCTCGCGTGAGGCCCAGGCAGCGCTTCTGCGCCACTCGTGGCCCGGCAACGTCAGGGAGCTCGAGCAGTCGCTCCGACGAGCCGTGTTGGTGGCCGAAGGGGATCGAATACGGTCCGACGACCTCGAGCTCCGGACGGAGACGCCCTCGCGCATGGCTGCCTTGCGCAGCTTCGATCGCGACCTCGTGGTCCAGGCGCTCAGAGCGGCCGGAGGGAACCGATCCGCCGCTGCCCGCGCTCTCGGCGTCAGCCGCATCTCCATCCACCGGTGGATTAAACGCTACGGGCTGGACTGAGACACCAGGTGTTGCCACGCAGTCTTCCATTAACTATGATCCGCCGCATTCGACTGAGGAGACTCTGATGAGCGACCTGAACGAGAAGTGTCTGGACACCTTCCCGGCGTGGCTGCGCTCGCTCGGCGACGACATCGAGGCCCTCCTGGCGGTGGCGGAGATCGAGGCGGTCGGCGCGGACGTCAGGAAACACCTCGTCGCGGGGATCAATTACATCTTCAAGTCCCTCGACCTCATCCCGGACGGCATCGACGACATCGGCTACCTCGACGACGCGTTCGTGCTCAGGGTCGTGTCCTCGCTCGTCCAGGAGTCGGACCTCTCGGCGGCCGGCGCCGACAAGGTCGCCGCGATCGCGTCCCTCGCGGAGCAGACCGCGCTCATCAGGGAGTTCCTCGAGGATCCCACCTACGTCCGCCTCGTCAACTACACGAAGAACCTCGGCAACAGCATGGCCCGGGGGAGAACCGTGGACAGCATCCTCTCCGACCCCGAGGTCTGGAACGCCTTCGTCACGGAGGTCCGGGCCTTCGCCAAGAACTACGAGTGCCCCTCCTTCTCGCGCGAGGAGCGAAACCTCATCAAGCTCAGGGCCTTCTTCGACGCCAAGCTCCCCAAGTGAGGGGAGATCGGTAACGCCGACGCCCTGGCTCAGAACTCGGGGGGGAGGTCGCGGAGCTGGGCGGCGGTGAACACCGGCCCGTCCTTGCACACGTACACCGGACCGATGTTGCATCGGCCGCACTTGCCGATGCCGCACTTCATCCGGTTCTCGAGCGTGGTGTAGATCCGCTCGTCGGGGAAGCCGAGCTTGCGAAGCACCGGCAGTGTGAACTTGATCATGACCGGCGGTCCGCAGACGATGGCGAAGGCTTTGTCGGACGAGGGTGCGGCCCGCTCGACCACGGTCGGTACGAAGCCCACCTCGCCCTTCCAGTCAGGGGTCTCGCCGCCCGGGTCCACTGTCTGCCAGAGGCGCACGTCCCCCCGGGCAGCCCACTGCTCGAGCTCGCGCTTGTAGCAGAGGTCGCCCACGGAGCGAGCCCCGTAGATGATCGTCACGTCCTTGAAGCGGTCGCGCCAGTCGATGGCGTTCCAGATCACGCACCGGACGGGAGCCAGACCGATGCCGCCGGCGATGAAGACCAGGTTGCCGCCCTCCATCCCGTCGAGCGGGAAGTGGTTGCCGTACGGACCCCGGAACCCGAGGGTATCGCCGACCTCGAGCCGGCGGAGCGCCGTGGTCACCTTCCCCACGAGCTTGAAGCTGCACTCGATGTAGCCCTGGCGCGTGGGAGAGGAGGCGATGCAGAAGGTGCACTCCCCCTCGCCGAACACCGAGTACTCGCCGAACTGGCCAGCCTTGAACGTGAAGCTCTCCGCGACCCTCGGGTCCCTGAAGGAGAGCTTGAAGGTCCTGGTGTCGACGGTCTCGTCGATGACTTCATCGACACGCATGAGCTGAGGCTGATAGAGGTTCATGCCCCACCTCCCCCCTCGGCCCTGGCCAGATCGTTGACCTGGCTCAACACCTCGATCAGGTCCATGCCGGCCGGGCACGCGCGAGCGCACCGGCCGCAACCCACGCACAGCACCTCGTCGAAGCGCTCGGGGTAGATGTGGAACTTGTGCAGCATCCGCTGACGGAAGCGCGCGAGCTGATGCGGCCTCGGGTTGTGGCCCGAGCCGTGGAGGGTGAAACGCGCCGTCTGACAGGTGTCCCAGTTCCGCCGTCTGGTGCCGGCTCCGCGGCCTTCCGGCTCGTCCACGATGTCGAAGCAGTGGCACGAGGGGCAGACCGCCGCGCAGACCCCGCAGCCGTGGCATCGCAGGGCCAGGTCGTGCCAGAAGGGGTGCTCGAAGTGACCAGCGAGCCACGTGCGCACCGGCGCGATCGTGAGGTCGAGGTGGTTCATGACCCGATCGCGGGCGCGATCGCGGGCACGCTCGGCGTCTTCCTTGCCCTGGGCCTCACCGAAGAGGTGCGGTTGCTGGCCCACCATCTTCTCGCCCCTGGGCGTCAGCACCTCGACCAGGTACCCCTCCCCGACCGGAACGAGCAGGACGTCCAGACCCCTGGTGCTGTCGGGAGCGAGCCCCACGGCCGTGCAGAAACACGACGAGTCCTCGCCCGTACAGGCCAGACCCACCACCGTGGTGGCCTCGCGCCGGCCGGACCACAGCTCGTCGGTGGAGCCCCAGCTCATCACGCGATCGAGGATCTCGAGCGCCGCCGCATCGCAGGGCCGCACGCCCCACACCACCCGCGGCTCGAAAGCGATCGGGACCTCCTCGAGGGTCACTCCGTCCCGGGACTCGCGCCAGTGGAAGAGCGGCTCCGTGGGCGGCAGGAACAGCTCTCGGACCGAGAGCGCCGGGATCTCCGGGTCGAGCACCGCTTCGGCCGCATCGGTGATCCAACCGTAGCGAGCCCGGGGCACGGAGCCGCTTTCACCGGACCGGACGCCCGGCCGTGACGGTGCGGCGACCCGGACGCCATCGGCGAGCTGTGCCGCCAGCAGGGCACGGAGGTCGGTCTGGGTCAAGCTCAACGTACGCATCAGAGGATGAACTCCTGTGCGTCATCGGACCGGAAGGTCCCGATGGGTGAGGGTGCTGCCGGGTCGTCGTTCGGGGTGTGACCGAAGCGTTCGGCGACGACCTGGGACACTCGCCGCGTGATGAGACCGAGGGGGACTCCGACCGGACAGGCCCGCTCGCACTCGCCGCAACCCACGCAGCGACCCGCGAGGTGCAAGGCGCGGCTGACGTGCCACGTCAGGTTCGCGCGCCGGTGGGGCGAGCTCTCGACCCACTGCGGCCGGGTCTTGTCGGCCAGGCACCTCTCGCAGAAGCACAGGGGACAGACCTCGCGGCAGGCGTTGCATCGGAGGCATCGCGCGAGCTCCGCCTCCCAGAAGGCCCACCGCCCGGCCGGGGTCTCGGTCATCATCTCGGCCAGCGCCGCCTCCCGGCGCGACGCGCCCGCGGGGAGCGGCGGGAGCTCACCGAGCAGGTGATCGGCCAGCGACGGCTCGCGCGCCGTGCAGCCGCGGCAGCGGTCGGCCACCGTCTCCTCGTTCAGCTCGACCTGGTCCTCCGGCCGGTCGACCACGCCGCCGCACCTGACACCGATCAACACCACGTGGTCCCGCGCGATCTGGCTCTCCCGGATGAGACCCGCGACGGCCCGCGCATCGCAGCCCTTGACCACAACCGCCGGTCGACCCAAGGCGGCGATCGCGGTACGGCGCGGCGAGAGGTAGGTCGCGAGGTTGTGCACGCAGCGGTGGTCGAAGACCAGGCGTTCGGTCCCGGCCGGCTGGGTGACGAACGCCGGCCGGGGGCCGCGACGTCCCTGTTCCCAGCCCACCACGACTTTCACGGTCCCGTCCTCGAGGAGGCGGCGCGTGAGGTCCCGAAGCTCCTTCATGGCTGCCTCCCGACGAGCGAGGCGTACTCGGTGAACGGTCCCATCTCACGGATCCGGGCCGTGGTGGAGTCGACCACCTCCGACCACTTGTGTCCCTCGGAGGCCGAGACCCAGCTCCAGGTCACCCGTTGCGGATCGAGGCCGAAGAGGTCGATCAACGCCCGGAACACGGCGAACCTCCGCCGGGCGTGGTAGTTCCCGGTGGAGTAGTGGCAGTCGCCCGGGTGACACCCGCTGACGATGACCCCGTCGGCCCCCCGCTCGAATGCCTTGAGGATGAACAAGGGATCGATGCGGCCGGTGCAGGGAAGGCGGATGATCCGGACGTTGGGTGCCATCCGCAGCCGGCTCGTGCCGGCGAGGTCGGCCCCGGTGTAGGTGCACCAGTTGCACACGAACGCCAGGATCCGAGGCTCGAAAGGTGTGTCCGTATGACTCGCCGCTGCCGTGCTCATCGTCCCTCAGAACGCGTTGATCGCCGCGTAGATCTGCTCATCGGTGAACCCTTCCAGCTCGACGCTCTTCGAAGGACAGGTGGCCTGACACGTGCCGCATCCCTGGCACTTGCCCCGGTTCACCTCGGCGATGGTCTTGAGCAGCTTCCCCTGCCGGTCCCTGACCTCCAGGCGTTCGACGGCTCCGTATGCGCAAACGCGCTCGCAGTGGAAGCAGCCGGTGCACGTCGTGCGATCGACCCGTGCCACGAGCGGCTCCCGTTCGAGGGTCTTATTGGCAAAGAGGCCGAGCACCTTGGAGGCGGTCGCCGAGGCCATGGCCACGGAGTCCGGGATGTCCCGCGGCGCCTGGCAGGCACCGGCCACATATACCCCGGCGGTGTTGGTCTCCACGGGCCGCAGCTTGGGGTGCGCCTCGTTGAGGAACCCGTGCCGGTCGTACGAGATCGAGAGCTTCTGGGCCAGTGCCTCGAGGCCGGGCTGGGACCGCATGGCCGTGGCCAGCACGACCATCTCGGCGTCGATGACGAGGGGCTGGTTGCTCAGCGTGTCGTAGCCGTAGACCCGGACGACCTGGTCCCGTCGCTCCATCTTCGTGACCCGGCCGCGCAGGTAGACCGCTCCCTCCTCCTCGATGGCCCGGCGGGTGAACTCGTCGTAGCCCTTCCCGGCGGCGCGCAGGTCCATGTAGAACACGTACGCCTTCCCATCGTGGACCTTGTGCCGGTAGAGCATCGTGTGCTTGGCCACGTACATGCAGCAAATCTTCGAGCAGTACTCGATGCCCTTCGCCGGATCCCGGGAGCCGACGCACTGGAGGAAGACGATCGTCTTGGGCTCGCGCTTGTCCGAGGGCCGCAGGATCTTGCCTCCCGTCGGCCCCGAGGCCGAAGCCAGGCGCTCGAACTGGAGCCCGTGGATCACGTCGGGGATCTCGCCGTATCCGTACTCGCCGTAGCCCTTGAGCCCCGCGCCATCCTGCTCCTTTCCGATTGAATAGAGCTGATAACCCGTGGCGACCACGATGGCGCCTACTCGCTCGGTGACGAGCCGGTCCTCCTGCGCGAAGTCGATCGCCCCGCGTCCGCAGACCTCGATGCACTTGCCGCAGGCCATCTTCTTCTTGCCCTTGGCCATGGACTTGAACCGGACACAGTTCACGCGGTCGATGACCGGGAGGTTCGGAACGGCCTGGGGGAAGGGAGTGTAGATGGCGGCGCGGCGGCCCAGCCCTTCGTCGAACTCGCTCGGGATCTTGCGGGTCTTGCACGCCTTCTGGCACTCGCCGCAGCCGTTGCACTTCTCCTCGATCACTCCCCTCGCCTTGCGGCGTATGGTGATCGAGAAGTTCCCGATGTACCCGCTGACCGAGTCGACCTCGCTGTACGAGTACAGCGTGATGAGAGGGTGCTGGTAGACCTCGACCATGCGCGGCGTCAGGATGCACTGGGAGCAGTCCAGGGTCGGGAAGGTCTCGGAGAGCTGGCTCATGTGGCCGCCGATGGAGGGCTCCTTCTCGACGAGTAGCACCTCCCGGCCCCCGTCGGCGATGTCGAGCGCGGCCTGGATGCCGGCGATGCCACCGCCGATGACCAGGGCGCGCCGCTCCACCGGTATCCGGATCGGCTCGAGGGGCTGGTTGAGCTTGATCTTCTCGACTGTGTAGCGCGTGAGGTCGATCGCCTTGACGGTGGCCGCCTCCCGGTCCTCGTGGATCCACGAGCAGTGCTCCCGCACGTTGGCCATCTCGCACAGGAAGGGGTTGAGACCGGTCTGGGCCACGGTCCGGCGGAAGGTCCGCTCGTGCATGTGGGGCGAGCACGCGGCCACCACGACCCTGTCCAGGCCTTTCTCCGCGACGGCCTGCTTGATCAGGAGCTGCCCCGGGTCCGAGCACATGTACTTGTAGTCCACGGCATGAGCGACTCCGGGCAGCGCGGCCGTCTCCCGGGCGACCCGTTCGGCGTCCACGGTACGGCCGATGTTCTCACCGCAGTGACAGACGAAGACGCCGACACGTGACATCAGCCACCCTCCTGCGGCGCTTCCAGGGCCGCGGGCGTCGCGCCCCGGGCGAGGACCGATCGGGTGCTGACGAAATGGCGTTGCATCCCGAGGTCGTCCGGCTCGATGCCGAGGGCCAGGCCAAGGAGCTGGGACAGGAAGAGGACGGGCAGATCGAACGGCCGCCCGTCCGCCTGCGCCATGGCCCGCTGCCGGAAGTCCAGGTTCGAGTGACACATCGGGCACGCCACCGCCACGGCGTGGGCGCCGGCGCGGAGCGCGTCCTCGAGGATCTCCCGCCCCAGCCGGATGACCGAGCCTCGACGGGAGAGCGAGAACCCGCCGCCGCAGCACTCGAGGCGACGGTGCCACTCGACGGGCGCCGCTCCCAGCGCCCGCACCACGTCTTCCATCGAGGTCGGAGCCTCGGGGTCGTCGAAGCTCACGACCTCGGGCGGCCGGAGCAGCAGGCACCCGTAGTAGCACGCCACGTTCAGGCCCTGGAGCGGCCGAGTCACGGCGGCCGTGATCCCGGGGATCATGCCGTGAAGCACGTCGAGCAGGCTCGACACGGCGACGGTGTTCGTGAACGGGAGATCGAGGATCTCGCACACCTGTGCCCTGAGCTCGGGATCCTCGGACAAGGTCCACCGCGCGGTGGCCAGGCGGCTGAAGCAGGCTGCGCAGGGGGCGAGCACGCGTCCGAGGTCCTGGGCTTCGGCCAGCGCCAGGGTCCGGGCCGGCAGGACCAGCCCGAGCAGGTGGTTGGTGGCGTGGGCCGAGGTCGCGCCGCAGCACGCCCAGTCGGCCACCTCTTCGAGCTCGATCTCCAGGCGCTCGGTCACGGCCCGCAGGCTCTGATCATACTCGCGCGAGGTCGCGTGGAGCGAGCACCCAGGGAAGTAGCCGACCTTCATGCCCACTCCTTCCGAGCGCGGCCGGGGCCAGGGTCAGGACTCATCCGCCTCGACCTCGTCCGGCTCCTCCTCCGTCGCTCCCGGCGGGAGCGCCGGTGCTCCTTCGTTTCCAGGCTCGCTCGCGCGAGGGGATTGCCCGTCCTCTCCTGGGATGCCCGCCAGGAGGCTGGCGTCGAACATCCGTCGAACGTCATCGATCCCTCGAACTCGCTGCGGTCGGAACGAGAGCTTGCCCCGGACGAGCATGCCGGGGGCCGCCATGATGTCCGTCAGGAGCGCGCCCGAGAGCATCTTGTAGCGACCGATGAGCCCGAACTCGAACACCCGCCCGTTGGACCGGATCTGTTCGAGGAAGGCTCGGTGGAACGACCGGATGCTCCGTGGTGGTGCTTTTGGGTTGGCGCGCAGGGCCAGCTCGCGCAAGGCGTCGATGATCCTCGCCGGGTGGACACCGTTCGGGCAACGAGCAGAGCAGGTCTCACAGGTCAGGCAGAGCCAGAGCGACTCGGCGCCGAGCACCCGGGGCCATTGCTCGAGCTGGACCAGGCGCAGCACCGCGTGCGGCGGGAGCGCCCCCATCTCCTCGGCCATGGGGCAGCCCGCGGAGCACTTCCCGCACTGGTAGCACCGGGCCGGGTCGACCTCGACGAGCCGGCCCAGCTCTCGCCTCCATGAAGACATCGGGAGCTGAAGATCGTGACTCACGACGGCTCTCCTCGATGAAGGTGCACCATCGAGCACACGAGCGTCACGAGCTAGATCAACCTCCGAAATGCCAGGCGGGGCAATTGGGAGAAACAGGGAAAGATCGGTAGAAGAATCCTCTATGACCGCGCCGTCTCCCAGGCTCCCCAGGGTAGCGGGAGCTCAGCAGCGCGGCGTCCCCACGAGCCAGGAGGCGAAACGCGCGAGGTCGAGTATCCCCGCCAGGTCGTCGCCGAGCCGAGGCACGCGATGGACTCCCAGTCCGTTGCGCGAGGCGAAGGCGAGCTGCCGGATGGCCGCCTCGTCGCGCGCGACGACCGCCTGGAGCTCCTGCCACGTGGCCTGGAGGGCGGGGTGGAGACGCTGGATCGCGTCTTCCGAGAGGCCGACCTGCCGGGCGTAGCCCGCGATGGTCGTCGAGTGAGGCGCGACCAGCGGCACCTCCACGCGGTTGACCACGAAGCCACCGAACGTGATCCCGCGCTGGTTCAGCGCCTTGACCATGCGGATCGCTTCCTCGATCGGCCCCTGCTCGGGCGAGGTCGCCACGAAGAACGACGTCGAGGGGCGGCGCAGGAGGTGGTCCACCTCGATGGAGTGGTCGCGCAGGTGCTCCGAGATGTCCACGAAGACCTCGAAGAACTCGGTCAGCTCGTCGTAGAACTCCCGCCCGAGGAGCCGTCCCATGAGGTCCGCGACGAGCATGGCCGTGCGGTACATCACCGCCTGGGCGATCCCCTCGCCCGGTTCTGTCTGCCGGGCCGTGCGGAGGAACCACGTGACGATGCGCTGGTCCAGGACGCGCGCGGCCCACTGGGGCGAGTCGAGGAAGTCGATCGCGTTGCGCGAGGGTGGCGTGTCGAGCACGTAGAGGTCGAAGCGACCCTCGGTGTAGAGCTGCCACAGCCGCTCGACGGCCGTGTACTCGGTGGACGCGAGCGCGCTGACGAGCACGCGGTAGATCCGGTTGGAGAGCACGCGGCGGGCCGCCTCCTCGCTCGACGCGTGCCGCACGATCAGGGTGTCCGCCGTCTGCTCCTGGTCCAGCATCAGCGCCCACAGCTCCCCCGTGCTCGATCCCGAAGGATCGAACAGGTGGTTGGGCACCCGGACCGGGTCGTTGCCCAGGCTCGCCTCGCCGAGCGACTCGCCGAGGCGCTTGGCCGGGTCGATGGTCAGGACCAGGGCGCGGCGACCGCGGCGCGCGGCCGCCAGTCCGAACGCGGCCGCGGTGGTGGTCTTGCCCACCCCGCCGGGTCCGCAGACCACGATCAGCCGCTGCCGCTCGACCGCTTCAGCGGGTCCCATCTCGGTCCTCCCGGGCCAAGTCCTCGAGGACCTCGGCGACCCTCACGGTCAGCTCCATCCCCGTCGTCGCGCCGGCGAACAGGGGGATCTCCACGAGCCGCGCATCGGGGAGCCCCTCACGCAAGGTCTCGACCCGGGCGAGCCGCTCCCTGGCCCAGAGCGAGCGCTCGGCCGCGAGCCGCAGCGCGCGCGAGCCGTGGACGTCACCCCCGTTCTCGGCCCTGAGCGCCATGCCCTCGACGAGGTCGCGCATGTTCCCGTCCAGCCTGTCGCGCTGCGTGCAGTTGACCAGCACGGGATCGACGGGCAGCTCGAGCGAGTTGCTCAGCGCCTCGTACCCCTCGAGCGTCTCGGTGACGGGCATCTCCTCGGGCAGAGTCACGACGACCACCGAGGTCGATCGCCTGTCGTGCAGGAGCTCGTCGATCCTCGCCCCGCGTGTGGCCATCGGGCCGACTCGCAGGAGGTCGCACACGTTCCGGCCCACGGCGAGCATCTGCCTGGCGTGGCCGAACGCCGGCATGTCCATGACCACGAGGTGGTGGATCGGCTCTCCCTCGGGGGTCCGGGTCTCCACGAAGCGGTGGATCAGGAACAGGGTGACGAAGTCCAGCGCCGAGGGCGTGGCGCGCAGGAACCTGCTGATCACGGGGTGACGCAGCAGGACCTTGACCACGCGGGGGACCTTCATGACGTCGTGGACGAGCTCCTCGATCCCGGTCTGGAACGCGATGGTGACCACGTCGACCCCGACCGCCGTCTGCTTCGGCAGCAGCCCCGTCTTCTTGAGCCCGAAGATGCTCCGCGCGGTTGACGTGCACTCGACCTCGACGAGCAGGACCCGGAGGCCACGGCGAGCCGCGAGCAGGGCGAGGGCCGAGGCCACGGTGGACTTCCCCGTGCCTCCCTTGCCCGTCACCATCAACAGCCGCCGCCGAAGCAGCTCCTCGAGCCAGCTCGCCTTCACTCTGCGGTGTAGCTTGCCCAGCCCGCCCGCGAAGTCAACCCTCGGCAGCATGAGTGCGTGCGGTTCTGCGTAAGGGGGTGAGCACAGAGCCCGAGACAGGCGGTTTGCGTGAGCGTGAGCGTGAGCGTGAGCGTGAGCATGAGCGAATATTCGAAAAAAACGACTGATGTTGCCGCCTTGCTCCCCCGACAGATCGAACCTCGAGGGTTGGATGAGGCTCGAGGAACTTGAGAGGAGTCTGGTGTCGTCTGTCGCTCACGCTCACGCTCACGAAACCCTTTGTGATGTCGCAATCGACATCGCCATCGACACCGCCATCGTTGAGGAATCGAAGTGTAAAGCCTGGTTGATCGGTCCCAGTCTTCCGGGAAGGGGGGCGGGGGGAAAACCCTTTCTTCAGAAAGGGGTTTCCCCCGTGAGCGTCTGTGTTCAGCGCATCATGCCCGAGCCGGCGCGCTGGAGCAGGGAGCCCATCATGAGCTGGTTGAACGACCACTGCGAGGCGAGGGCGGACCGGAAGGAGTCGAGGCGCCCCGCCTCGGCCCGGAGCGCGGGGTCGTCGAGCTCCTCGGCGGCGTGGCGGAGCAGCACGGCCCGCTCGTACAGCAGGGCCAGGGCGCCGGGCCGGTCGCCGCGGGACAGGCGCTGGGAGACCTCGGACAACGCCTGCCCGGTGCGGAAGCTGACCACGGCCCGGCGCACGTCGCGGTCCTGGTCGGCGAGCGCCTCGGCGCGGCTCGCACCGTAGCTCGCGTCCACCTGCCGCTCGTCGCCCTGGTTGGACGCGAGGACGCGGTCCTTGTACCGCAGCTCCACGTTCGCCAGGGCCAACGCGGCCCCCGACGAGCCGGCCGGCGCTCGGAGCCTGAGCAGGATCGTGTGCTGGTCGTCACGGGCGAACCCGGGGATGAAGAACCGCATCCCGCCTTCCCGGTCTTCCTGGCGATCGGTCGCGATCCCGGTGCGATACGCTTCCTGGTGGTCGATTGTGATCTCGGCGCTCCGGACGCGTTGGGCCTCCATCTCGGTGAGGCGGCGCGAGCCGTACGCCTCGAGCAGCTCCACGCCGTCGCCCAGCCGGACCCGGAGCTCCACCGCGCGCGCCACGGGCTGGCACCGGACGTCGAGCTCGGCCCGGAGCACCTGCTCGATCGAGCTCGCGTCCGGCAGGTAGTAGTAGCCGCCCGCGCCGTACTCGGCGAGCGTGCTCATGACCTGAGGCTCGTAACTGTCACCCACGCCGATGCTCGTGGTCTCGACCCCGGCCTGGAACGCCGTCGCCGCCATCTCGGAGAGGGTCCACGGGTCCGTGATCCCCTGGTTGGGCTGCCCGTCGCTCAGCACCACGACGAGCTGCACCGCGTCCTCCGCGCCCCGGCTCGCCTGCGCCTGGCCGTACCCCATCCGGAGGCCCGCCTCGAGGTTGGTGCTCCCCGAGGCCTCGAGCGCGTTGATCGAATGCAGGATCTGGGGGCGCCGCGAGCCCACCGGCCCCTCGGCGACCATCAACCTCGCGTCGGTGGAGTACGACACCAGTGAGAACCTGTCGCCGGGCTCGAGCAGCTCGACGAGCCGCCGGGCCGCCTGGCGTGCGTGCTCGATGGCCATGCCCGACATGGACCCGCTCGTGTCCATGACGATGTGGACGGCGACCTCGGGTCGGCTCGCCGGCGCGCTCGTCGTGGACCGCAAGGTCAGTGCGACGTGCACGGGGCCGCCCTCGGGCGGCAGCCGGCCAAGATCGGTCCTGATGTCGAGGGCGAGGGCGCGCTCGGTCGGGGCCGGCAGCGCGGGCCCGGCGCCGCGGCCCGAGTCGGCGACCAGCGACAGCGCGGGCTCGGGGACCTGGCCTCGGAAGAGCGCGGTCTCGAACCTGGCGAGGTGGCCGCGGCCCGGGCGGTAGGTCGTGGCGAAGCGGCCGTTGGGGTCGATCGCGGACGGCCGGGGCGGCGTCATCGTCGCCAGCGGCGTCTCGCCGAACGCGCCTGACGGTCCGCGGCCGTAGGCGTCGCGAGCCGGGGCCGGCGGAAACGCCTGCGGGCTCGCTCCCTCGGACGCCTTGGCCTGCGCCCCGGGCATGTCCATGCCGCCGAGCGGGTCGTCGGCGGGCCCGCCGATCTTGTACCGGAGCGCGCCTGGCGCTCCGCCTCGTGGCGCCTCGCCCCGCTTGGCGAGCCCGTCGTCCCCGAAGTACCCCTGCGCGGGCTCGGCGGGCATCGGCGCCGGCATCGCGGCCGGCGGGTGGGCGGGCGACACCGCGATGGTGGACGGAGCGCCAGTCGGCGTGGCGTACCCCGCGGGCGACGCGGGCCGGCGCCTGACACGGTCCTGTCTCTCCTCCCCCTCCCCGGACTCCTCGTCCATCTCGGCCTGGGCGAATCGTCCCGGCGCGCTCTCGACGGCCGCGGGAGGCGGGGCGCTCTCGCGCTGCGCCGCGACCATCGGCGCAGCGCCGTCACGCGCCGACAGCACGAAGAACGTCGGCACGACGATGAGCGCGACCAGGCCGCAGCACACCGCGGCCGCGACGGGCACACCGATACTCCAGAACCCGGAGCCGGCGCGCGCCACGGCCCTCGACTCCTGTGCGTCGATCCGCCGGATCGCCGCGGCGACGAGGGCTGTCCTCTCGCCGGCCGTCAGAGGGTCCGGGGCCGCGATGGCGTTCGCCAAGGCCTCGAGCTCGGCCAGCTTGGCCTGACACTCGGCGCACGACGCCAGGTGCGCGGCGACCTCCTTCTCGCGCTCGGGAGACAGGCGCTCGCCCTCGGGGGCGTTCGCGGCATTGCCTTCATGGACCAGGAACAACTCGAGCTCTTGGGGACAGCTCATGACTCTCCCTCCAGCAGCGTGCGCAGCTTGCGCAACGAGTGAAACACCCTGGACCTGAGCGTCCCTGTAGGCCGCGCCGTCTGCTCCGCGATCTCCTCGTACGCCAGGTCCATGGCGAACCGCATCACGAGGATCTCCCGGTCCGCCGGGTCGAGCCGGGCCAGGGCCGCCAGGAGCCTCTGGGAGGACTGGCGTTGCACGACCTCGTCCGAGGGGGTCCGCGGGTCGGCCGACCCCTGGGTCGCGAGGCCGTCACGCCGCCGCTGCTCCGAGCCGACGCGTCGTGTCGCATCGCGGCAGCGGTTGAGGACCAGCGTGGTCAGATACCGCCGGAACCGGCCCTCGGGCCGGTAACGCAACCGGCTCAGCCACAGGTCGAGGAAGACCTCCTGAGCCACGTCGCGCCCGGCGTCCGGGTTGCACAGGAACCGAGTGGCGATGGCGAGGACCAGGTCGGCGTGCCGCCCGACGAGGACCTCGTAGGCTTCCTTGTCGCCGTCCTGCGCCCGGACCATCAGCGCGTCGTCATCGTACCCCGACAGGTGCCTGGACCCGCCCGAGGCGGCCACCGAATATGTCTTGTGGTGCTCGTTCGATGTCATCAGCCCGACCGGTGCGACCTGGAACATCCGAGCCCTCCCGTTTCACTTCTGAGAGCGCAGTGTCCCGGTGTCGCGTTGAAGTTCGAGCGGATGATATCGCGGTTGGGCGAACCCTGATATACCCTGAGACTCCTGCAGGAGCGGACAATGACCCTCTCTGTCACCATCGGCCTCCTCGACGGCAAGGACGTGGTCGGACAGCTCGCCGGGTTCAGGCCCGACGACGACGAGGTCCGGCTCACGGCGTGGGGGGCGAGAGCGGCGAAGGACGCGACCCCGGCGGTCCTCCCGGTCAGGGAGATCTCCCACGTGGCCTTCCATCGTGACGGTTCCGACGCGGCCGCGCCGCGTGATGAGGGCTGCCGCGAGTACGACGTGCACGTGAAGGGAGGCCGGTCATTCGCGGTGCGCGCCGGCCCGTCCGCGCTCGACGACCCGCGCGGGTTCTTCGCCTGGCCCTTGAGCACGACCGGCGCGTTCTCGGAGTTCTACTTCTACGCCCACGGCGTCGCCGCCCGCGAGGACAAGGAGTCGCTCGGCAGGATCCTCGTGCAGCGCGGCGTCATCGAGCCGCGGGACCTCGAGCGCGGGCTCGAGGCCCAGACCGCCAACCGCAACGCTCCGCTCGGCCAGATCCTCGTCGAGCAGGAGCAGTTGGACGCCGTGGACGTGAGCCGGGCCATGGAACGACAGAGGCAGCTCCGGCGGATGGGGCAGTCCATGCGCCTCGGCGAGATCCTCATCGAAGCCGGGCTCACCACCCAGGAGGCGATCGATGAAGCCCTCGCGGAACAGAAGAAACGCCGGGGAAAGCGTCTCGGAGAGGTGCTCGTCGAGCTCAACATCGTGAACGAGCTCGACGTGGCTCAAGCTCTCGCCCAGAAGTTCGGGCTCCCCTGCGTCAACCTCGAGGAGTGCGAGATCGATCCGAAGGCGATCGGCGAAATCCCCCCGGGGCTCATCGAACGGTACCGCGTGCTGCCGTACCAGACCGACGATCGAAGCATCACGATTGCGATGGCCGATCCGCTGGCCGTCGAGGCGCTGGACATGCTGCGCTTCTCCATCAGCAAGCGCATCGTGGAGGTCGTCGCGCCGCCCGGCCAGATCGCCAGGTGCCTCGCGCCCTACCTGACCGCGCTGGAGGAGGGCGGCGCGAAGCGCATGGACGACATCCTCCACGAGCTGAAGCGCGAGGGAGAGGGCGGGGAGGAGACCACCAGCGCGAGCGACGTCGTGGCGGCCCAGGTGGACGACAGCGCCATCGCCAAGCTCGTCAACCGCGTCATCATCGACGCGGTCCAGCGCGGCGCTTCGGACATCCACGTCGAGCCGAACGGTCGAGACCGCCCGGTGGTCGTCCGTTTCCGCATCGATGGCATCTGCGAGGAGTACCGGCAGATCCCGGCGATGCACCGCTCGCAGGTCGTCGCGCGGATCAAGATCATCTCGAACCTCGACATCGCGGAGCGGCGCAAGCCGCAGGACGGGAAGATCCGCTTCGACCTCGGCGGTCGCCGGGTCGAGCTGCGCGTCGCGACGATCCCGACCGTCGGCGGGACCGAGGACGTGGTCATGCGCATCCTCGCCGCGGCCGGTGCCCTGCCGCTCGACAAGCTGGGCCTCGGTACCCGCAACCGCGAGGGCGTCGAGACGCTCCTCGCGCGGCCCTACGGCCTCGTCCTGGTCGTCGGGCCGACCGGCTCGGGCAAGACCACGACCCTCCACTCCATGGTCGGGGCCATCAACACCGTCGGCCGGAAGATCTGGACCGCCGAGGACCCGGTGGAGATCACGCAGCCCGGCCTCCGTCAGGTGCAGGTCCACCCGAAGATCGGGCTCACCTTCGCCAACGCCATGCGAGCCTTCCTGCGCGCCGACCCGGACGTCATCATGGTCGGCGAGATGCGCGACGAGGAGACGGCCGGGATCGGCGTCGAGGCCTCGCTGACGGGCCACCTCGTGCTGTCAACGCTCCACACGAACAACGCCCCCGAGACCGTCACGCGCCTGATCGACATGGGGCTCGACCCCTTCAGCTTCTCCGACGCGCTCCTCGGCGTACTGGCCCAGCGCCTCGCACGCCGCTTGTGCCCCTCGTGCCGTGAGTCGCATGAGGCCACCGCCGAGGAGCGGGACGAGCTGCTCCACGCGGTCGGCGAGGAGACGTTCCAGGACGGCGTCAGCGACGACGCGCTCGTGCTGTGGCGGTCGAAGGGTTGCGCGGAGTGCAACGGGGCGGGGTACAAGGGCCGCGTGGCGATCCACGAGCTCCTGGTGAACGACGACGACATCCGCGCCGCGATCCAGCGTCGTGCCACGGCCGCCGAGATCCGCGACCTCGCCCGCCGCGGCGGCATGACCACGATGCTCGTCGATGGCATCCAGAAGTGTCGTGAGGGCCTCACCGATCTCCGCCAGGTGCTCTCGGTCTGCTCGCGGTGAACCCGTGGTCACCTCCCGCTTCAGGGCATCCAGATGTCGATCGGCCAGGGCTCGGCGTCGAGGAACGGCGTGGTCGGGTGGAGCCGGAACATCTCGAACGCCCCGCTGCCGAGGTCGAGCACCGTGATCGCGGAGCGGTTGGCGTGGGTCACGTACGCGATCCTGCCGTTCGGAGTCACGGCGATCCGGTTGGCGAGCGCATACGGGAGGGTCCGCTCCCCGGAACGTTCCAGGTCGCCGGTCACCGGATCGTAGTCCAGCCAGCGTGCGACGCTGCACGTTCCGATGCCTTCCAGGTCCAGACACGGATGGGTCGGGTCGTCGAAGAAGATGGTCTCCCAGGCGTTGATGAAGTAGATGCGCAGCCGTCCGCCGTGATCGACCACGGCCACGTCCTCGGGCGTGTCCCAGGGCGCGTCCACCGGGTCCTCGGGGTCGAAGACGACGTAGCTGTGGTCGATGGCGTCCATCAGCCCGATCCGCCCGCTGGAGTTGCGCGTGGTCCACACGGCAAAGCGGCGGTCCCGGGTCCGGGCCAGGCGCGTCGGCAGGTGCACGGCGGTGCCGCCGATGGGGATGCTCGTGACCAGCTCCGGAGGCGCGTCGATGCCGGCGTCGATCAGGTCGTCCACCACGACGGACCTGAGGAAGCTGGAGAAACAGTCGGCCGTGTGCCCGGGCTGGGTGACCAGCGCCTCGATCCCGTCGAGCCCCTCGACCAGGACGATGTCCCCCGCGCCGATGAGCAGGGCCACGCTCGCCACGATGTCCGACGAGACCAGGTCCACCACCGACACCTGGCCGGCCGCGCAGGGATCCGTCGGGTCGTGAGACGCGACCACGAGGTAGGTCCCGTCCGGCGTGACCTCCATGGCCATCGGCCCCGGACCTCCTGGTGCGTAGGCGACGATCCCGGCCTCGTCGCAGGTCGTGCGGTCGAAGAACCTGAGCAGGCGGTTGTAGGGATAGGAGATCACGAACCCGTCGTAGGGCACGAAGATCCGGGTCACCGCGGAACGGAAGGTGTCGCCCAGGACGAGCGACTCCAGCTCCTCGGCGCACGCGCCGAATGACGAAGGGGACTCCAGGTCCAGGCCGGTCACGCCTCCGTCGAAGGACGCGAGCGCCAGTCCCATTTCGTCAACCTCCTCGACGTCCAGCGTGGCGTTGACCGTGGCATCTCCGACGTTCGTGAGGACCATCACATACCGCTTGCCGAACCAGGAGGCGGGCATGATGAACGACGTGCCGGTCGCGCCGGGTCCGAGCGAGTCCTCGCGTTGATGCAGGACGTACTCGTCGCCCGCGGGCTCGACCAGGCGCAACGCCACGTGCCGGACGCTCGCGCCCGCCGGATCCACGGCGGTGAGCTTGAGCCTGACCGGTGCGTCCTCGAGGTTCGGCGGAAGCCCTCGGAGGTCGATGTCGATCGTCCTCGCCTGTGCCGATCCGAAGCCGGCGACAGGGTAGGACTTGAGCAGCGCCGCACGCGTCGCCGGCGACACCTTGACCCCGACAGGGTCGGTGATCGTCATCCGGTCCGGCCGGAGCACCTTGCCTCCACCGGTGGCCCAGCCGCCCCAGAGCTGCCCGTTGCCTTCCTCGTCGAGGACGTCGCCGACGACATCGGGATACCGGTCGAACGTCGGGCTGGCCGGCCTGGCGCGCTCGAACCTGTGCAGGTAGAGGTAGTCGAGCGCGAAGTCCGCGAGCGCGACGTTCCGATCGAATCCCGCGCGCGACGGGAACATCTCGGCGAGAGCCGCGTCCAGGTCGTCGAACATGATGCGGTTCGTGTCGCACATGATGCACGGCCAGGCATCGTCGGCGCGTCGCCGAGCCGCCCCGAGCAGGCGGCGGAGCACGGACCCGTGGCGCGACGGCGTGTCCTGGGACCAGTCCACCCAGCGGAAGAACGGGTGGCCGTCGTACGACTCGTCCCAGTAGCTCCGGTCCCAGAGGCGCGTTGGCCCGCCGGCCGCTCCCGGGACCTCGTCGTAGCATTCCTCGGCGGCCATCTGGGCCCAGGACTCGCACATGCCTCGCTGGCTCTCGATGCCCCAGACCCCGTCGGCGGTCTCGAGGTTCGACCAGTCCTCGAGCCAGTGAAAGAGCTCGTGAGCGAGCGTGTACTCGAGAGAGTCCACCACATCGACGACCCCGTCGGCCCCGACCGGCGGCGTGTTGTACCCGTCGCAGTAGTTGCAGGGCAGCGCGGCGTCGGGGATCGCGCGTGCGGCCTGCCATCCGGTGAAGGGCCAGTCGCACATCATGTTCATGAACATCGTGATCCCCTCGCCGCTCGCGTGCCCCGGGCTCGTGATGCACCCCCCACCCGGCTCGTGCTGGTCCCAGGCGATGGTGACGCGCACGTCGTGCGGCGAGCCGAGGAGGTCCGTGGGGTGGGGGATGCCCATCTCGGCCCGGTAGTAGGCATAGGCACGGTGTATGGCGGTACACGTCCGGGCGATGTACCGGTCCACCGCTTCCCGGAACGGGAACTGTTGAGCCGGGGGCAGGAGCGCGTGATTCATGACGACTTTCAGGTCGAGCGCGTATTCGACCGAGACGAAGTCGTCGATGTCCTCCGGCACGGGGAGCCCGAGGTTCTCGAGCGCCTCGCTGCAGCTCGCCCCGATCTGGGTCCCGAGCTCGCCGTCCTTGGCCTCGGGGATCGGGCCGAGGACCATGGGCTGGTAGACCGTTCCGGCCGACGTGGACAGCCCGTCGAACACCGCGCGATCGCCATCGGCCCGGACCGTGCTCCACATGGGATGGACTCGAGCGTACGCTGCCGGCAGCCGCGTTGTTCCGTCGTCCGAGAGCGATCCCTCGATGTGGCCCTCTGAGCTGATCACAAGGACCACGTCCCGCGGGAGCCGCCCCTCGGGCAACCGCGAGACCGGGACGACGATCTCGAACCTCCGCCCGAAGACCATCGCCGGCTCGATCCGGAACGGGTGCCCCACCCGGACAAACCCCTCCTCGTCCCAGGGCGTGTCCTCGGCGTCCGCCGGTATCATGGTGATATCGATGTCACCGGGGAGCGCGTCGGACGGGACGCGGAAGGTCGTGCCGTCCGCGAGCACGACCTCGCCGCCCTCGGGGCCGATCGTGACGGTCACCGGGTCGCCGGGGACTTCGGTGTCCGCGAGGTCGCCGTCGGTCGCATCACCGTCCACCGTGTCCGAGTCCGGGGCGTCACCGTCCACCGGCCCGCCGTCCGTCATGTCCGAGTCCGGGACGTCACCGTCCACCGGCTCGCCGTCGTACGCGTCGGAGTCCTGGACGTCGCCGTCGGACGGGCCTCCATCGGTCGAGGGATCGCCAGCGCATCCCGCGAGCAGGAGGAGCGACAGCCCGATGAGGGCGATAGTCGCTGACGTTCCGAGTACCTTCGGTGAAATGATCTGTTCGATTTTCGACATCGGTACGGACGACGATAGGCAAGCCGTGCGCGCGTGGTCAAGGGCGAGCATGACGCTGTCCGTTCCATTGACGCACGAAGTCAACTGTGCATAGGTTACGTGTCCCGTCGCCGGGCTCGAGGCCGACGGGAGAGAGAGGCCCAACAATGCACCTCGAGACCGACGTCCTCGTAGTGGGTGGAGGGTGCACCGGGACCGGCGTGGCGCGCGACGCGGCGCTGCGCGGGCTCTCCGTGGTCCTGGCCGAGCGGCACGACATCGCGTACGGCACCTCGGGCCGGAACCACGGGCTGCTCCACAGCGGCGGCCGGTACGCCGTCAAGGACCGCGAGGCCGCGGCGGAATGCATCGCCGAGAACCGCGTGCTCCACCGGATCGCGCGGCACGCGATCTGGGACTCCGGCGGGCTCTTCGTCCTGCTCGAGGGCGACGACCCCGCGTACGCCGACCGGCTCCTCGCCTCGTGCGCCGAGCTGGGCATCGAGGCGGAGGAGATCGGCGCCGACGAGGCCCGCCGCCTCGAGCCCAACCTGCCTCTCACACTGGCCCGGGCCATCGCCGTCCCCGACGCGATGATCGACCCGTTCTCGCTGTGCCTCGCCAACGCGCTCGACGCATCCGAGCGGGGCGCCACCGTCCTCGTCCATCACGCGCTCGAGGCGATCGAGTCGCGGTCGGGCGCCGTCGCGCGGGCCGTGCTCCGCGACACCCTCACCGGCGAGGTCGTCACCGTCGCGCCCCGGATGATCGTCAACGCCGCGGGCGCCTGGGCGGGCCAGGTCACGACCCTGGCCGATGTGCGGCTCGACCTGTTCCTCAGCAAGGGATCGCTGCTCGTCGCGGGGACCAGGATCGTGAAACGCGTGATCAACCGCTGTCGCGCACCGGGGAGCGGCGACATCCTCGTCCCGGGCGGGCCGGTCACCGTGCTCGGCACCACGTCCATCACGGTCGAGAATCCGGCGGACTTCACCACCACGCCGGGCGAGGTCGACCTGCTCCTGCGCGAGGGCGCCCTGCTCTCCCCCGCCGTGGGCCAGGCGCGGATGCTGCGCGCGTTCGCGGGCGTCCGGCCACTGTATCAGGAGAGCGCCTCGGGATCCGACGGCCGCGCCGTGTCGCGCGGCCACGCCGTCATCGACCACCGGCGCCGCGACGGCCTCGCCGGCCTGATCTCGGTCGTCGGCGGCAAGCTGACGACGTACCGTAAGATGGCCCAGGACTGCGTCGACCTGGTGTGCCTCCACCTCGACGTGGAGGCGGCGTGCCGGACCGCGGACGTGCCGCTGCCGGGGAGCGAGACGCTCGAGGGCGAGCCGCCCGGGATCGACGTCTCGAGCCGCACGCTGAGAATGGCTGGGGTCCGGCACGGGTGCCGGGCGCCGAGGGTGCTCGCCGAGGGTGCGGACGACGACGAGGGTCGGCTCGGCCACATCTGCCAGTGCGAGCAGGTCACCGAGGCCGAGGTGCGCTACGCCGTGCGCAAGCTCTGGGCCCGGACCATGGACGACCTCCGTCGGCGGACCCGCGTCGGGCTCGGCCCCTGCCAGGGGACCTCCTGCGGCCCGCGCGTGGCCGCGATCCTCGCCGAGGAGCTCGGGCTCTCGGTGGACGCCGAGGTCGAGATGGCAGCGGCGTTCGACGCCGAGCGCCGACGCGGCATGGCGCCCTCCCTGACCGGTGCCCAGACCGTCCAAGAAGCCCTGCGCCAGGCGGTGCGCCGCTCTGCTGGCGGGTGGAAGCCGGCCGGCGGCTCGAGCCGAGGAGATGTCCGATGAGAGTTGACGTCCTGGTCGTGGGCTCGGGCGCGAGCGGCGCCGGCGCGGCCCTGGCAGCGGCGCGGGCCGGAGCGCGGGTGGCCCTCGTGCGCCGGGGATACGGCGGCACGACGATGGCGAGCGGCGCGGTCCGTCTGGACCTCCCGCTGCCGCACGCGGCGCGCAGGACCCGCGAGGAGCTCGAGGCCCTGCTCACCGGCGTGCTGCCGCTGGCGCGAGTGACCGACCGGAGCGAGCTCTTGACCGCGCTCGGCCGCGTGGTCGAGGCGGATCTCGTCTTCCCGACCATGGAGCGGGGCACGCTCGACCGGCTCCGGGGCAAGCGTGTCGCGGTGGTCCAGCTCGAGGGCTTGATCGAGGTGCGCGCGAGGCCCGTGGTGCGAGCCGCGAGACAGCTCGGCATCGACGCCGACGAGGTGCGGCTACCCTTCCCCGAGGCGGCGCACCGCCGTGACCTCAGCACGCCCGAGCTCGCCCGCCTCTGCGACGACATCGATCCGGCCAATGCGCTGGGTGAGGCTCTGGCGCAGGCGACCGGCGGATTCGACCTCGTCGCGCTCCCACCCGTCGCGGGCTTGAACCGCTGGGAGGAGGTCCGCGGGATGCTGGACCGGGCGCTCGGCCCACGCTGGTTCGAGCTGGTCGCCGCCTTGCCCTCGGTGCCGGGCATGAGGATCCAGCAAGCCTTCGACGCCGCGCTGGCCCGAGCCGGCGTGACCGTGGTGCATGGCCCGGTCCGGGCCTGGGCCACGCAGGGCGACACGGTCGTCGCCGTCCGGGCCGGGCTCGGCGAGGGCGAGCGGACGATCGAGACGAGCCAGCTCGTGCTCGCCACCGGCGGCCTCATCGGCCGCGGCCTGCACCTGTCGGGCGGCAGGTTCCAGGAGCGGCTACTGGACCTGCACGTGGATCGCCCCGGCGCCGAGCCCGACGGCGACTCGCCGGGAGTGCCGGTGGATGACGACCTGTTCCCGATCACCCCCGAGGGTCGGAGGTCCTTCTCGAACGTCCGCGCCGCCGGCGAGCTGACGGGTATCACCTTCGGCAGCGGCCGCGGCGGCCTCGCCACGTCGCTCACCGCGGGCTGGGCCGCGGGGCTCAAGGCAGTTGGCGGGGGAGGACCCTTTCTGGAGAAAGTGTCCTCCCCCGAGCCCCCTCCCCCAAAGACTTCAACAGATGTTTCGGCTCCCGATCTGGTGGCGAACGCATCCTTCGAGGGCCAATGGCATGAGGTCTCGACCCTCGCAGGAGACCCGCAGGGCTGCCTCAACTGCGGGCTCTGCCTCTCGCGCTGCCCCACGGTGCACGCGCTCTCCCGGGAGCCGGACACGTACCCCGGTCCCCGGAGCGTGATGACCGGCCTGGTCCGCTTCGAGACCGAGCTGGGAGAAGTCGCCGAGGAGATCTCGCACTGCACGCTCTGCGGCGCGTGCAGCGCCGTGTGCCCCGCGGCCGTCCCGGTCCCGGAGAACGTGACGCGCGCGCGCCGCATCATTGGCCGCACCGCGCCCGCCGCCTGGCCGCAGGCCTACCAGGCCCTGCGGAACGCCTTCGACCGGCCGAGACCGCTCTTCGAGGCCGCACCGCTCGACGGACCGCGGCTCGACCGCGCCGAGCACGTGTTGTTCGTCGGCTGCTCGCTGCCCTACTACGAACGCGATCACGCCGAGGGCACGATCAAGCTCCTCCAGGCCCTGGGCGTTGGCTTCACCCTGATCGACGAGGTGTGCTGCGGCGGCCCGCTCGAGGTCATCGGCGCATCCGGGGCGATCGAGCTGGCGGCACACAACCTCGCCGAGGTCCGGCGGGTCGGCGCGCGGCGCATCGTCACCTGCTGCCCTCGCTGCGCCGAGACGATGAGCACCCTCGAGCCCTACCGGGGGCTCGAGGTCGAGCACACCACGACGCTGCTCGCCCGGCTCTTGCCCGGCACCGAGGTCGCAACGCGGCTGCGCGAGAAGCTCGCCGGTCAGCGGGCCACCTTCCACGACCCTTGCGAGCGAGCGCGGCTGGCGGGCGAGGTCGAGGCGGCTCGCACGGTCATGCGCGAAGTCGGGATCGACCTCGTCGAGCTGCCCCGATCCGGCACGTTCACCGACTGCTGCGGCGCCGGTGGTGGAGTCCGCGCGGCGCAGACGAAGACGAGCCTCCGCATGGCTCGCCTCCGGGTCGCCGACGCGGTCGAGACGGGCGCGCCGCTCCTGTTGACCGAGTGCCCGTCGTGCCTGCACAACCTCTTCAACGGACGCAAACGCAAGCAGAAGATCGAGATCAGCAACCTGTCGTCGTTCCTGGGCGGTCGACTCTGATCCCGGACGATCGACACGAGCACGTGAACGTGCACGAACAGCAACCTGCTACGAGGTGATCGAGGTGACGGTTTTCGTCGAGCAGAAGAAACGGACGCATCGATGCGGCGACCTGCGCGCCGAGCACACGGGCCGCCAGGCCGTGCTCATGGGGTGGGTCCAGGCGGTGCGGGTCCACAGCCGGTGGGTGTTCATCGACCTGCGCGACCGCGAGGGCATCACCCAGGTCGTGTGCCGGCCCGAGGTCAGCCAGGAGGCGTTCGAGCTCGCCAGGACGGTGCGGCAGGAGTACGTGATCGCCGTGGAGGGCGAGGTGACGCTCCGCGGAGGCGAGCCCAACCCCGCGCTCGCCACCGGCGAGATCGAGCTCGTGGCGTCGTCGCTCGAGGTGCTCAACCGATCGCGCCCTGTCCCAATCCAGGTCGAGGACGAGGTGGACGCCAACGAGGACACTCGCCTCGAGCACCGCTACCTCGACCTGCGGCGGCGACCCATGGTCGAGGCGCTGCGCATGCGCTCGGAGCTGTACCGCGTCATCCGCGCGACCATGCACGAGCTCGGCTTCTGGGAGTTCGAGACGCCGATCATGACCAAGAGCACGCCCGAGGGCGCGCGCGACTACCTCGTGCCCTCGCGGGTGTACCCGGGCCGGTTCTTCGCGCTCCCCCAGTCGCCCCAGCTCTTCAAGCAGCTCTTCATGGTCGCCGGCTACGACCGCTACTACCAGATCTGCCGCTGCTTCCGCGACGAGGACCTGCGCGGCGACCGGCAGCCCGAGTTCACCCAGCTCGACATCGAGATGAGCTTCGTCACGCCGGCGGAGGTCCAGGACGTGGTCGAGACCGTGACGCAGCGGGTCTTCGCCGAGCTGCTGGGCGTCGCGATCGAGCGGCCGCTGGTCCACCTGACGTACGACGAGGCGATCGCCCGATACGGCAGCGACAAGCCAGACCTGCGCTACGACCTGCCGCTGCACGACGTGACGGAGCTGACGCGCACCGCCGCGCTCCCGCCGCTCGCCGAGGCTGCGCGGGTCAAGGCGCTGCGGCTCCGGTCCGCCCTCTCGCGCAAGCAGCTCGACGCGCTCGGCGCCGAGATCAAGGCGGACTACGAGATCTCGATCTTCGGCTGGAGCCGCAAGCAGGGCGAGGGGCTCGCCGGCGGCGTGGGCGGGAAGCTCGATCCGGACCGCGTGGGCGCGCTCTGCCGGGCGCTGGAGCTGGGAGAGGGCGACCTCGTGCTCCTCGTGGCCGGGCCGGACGCGGGCCGCGTCGATGCGGCCGCCGGCCGCATGCGCGAGCGCGCGGCACAGCTCGGAGGGCTGCTCGCCTGTGCGGAGCGTCGGTTTGCCGCGCTGTGGGTCGAGGGATTCCCCATGTTCGAGCGAGACGCCGAGACCGGCCGGTGGGTCGCGATGCACCACCCCTTCACCTCGCCCCGTCCAGAGGACCTGCACCTGCTCGAGAGCGACCCAGGCAAGATCAGGGCGCGGGCGTACGACTTCGTCCTCAACGGATACGAGATCGCGGGCGGCTCGATCAGGATCCACGACCCCGAGGTCCAGAGCCGGGTGTTCGCGGCGCTCGGGCTGGGCGAGGCCGAGGCGAGGGAGAAGTTCGGCTTCCTCCTCGACGCGTTGAGCTTCGGCACCCCGCCGCACGGCGGGGTCGCCTTCGGCCTCGACCGCCTCGTCATGGTCCTCGCGGGCCGCGACTCCATCCGTGACGTCATCGCCTTCCCGAAGACCACGCGGTCCGCCTGCCTCATGACGGGCGCGCCGTCCGACGTGTCCGAGGCCCAGCTCGTGGAGCTCGGCCTCTCCTTGCGGAAGTAGGCCATGCGGACGGGGGAGGCTGTTCTCGGGGGAAACCACTTTCTGAAGAAAGCGGTGTCCCCCGGACCCCCTTCCACAAAGACTTCCAGGGATTTTTTCACGATGATACGTGGAAGTTGAGAAATGCACGGAACCCCGCCCCGTCGGAGATCTCGATGAACGCTCACAGGGAACACGATACAAGACCCTGTGAAAAGTCTTTGGGGGAGGGGGTCCGGGGGAGGGACCTTTCTGAAGAAAGGTCCCTCCCCTGTAAGCCCTCCCCGTATGACGTCATCGTCATCGGTGGCGGGGTGAACGGGACGGGTGCGGCGCGCGACCTCGCGCTGCGCGGGCTCTCGGTCGTGCTCGTCGAGCAGCGGGACCTCGGCGCCGGCGCCACGGGCGCCTCGAGCGGCATGATCCACGGCGGGGTCCGTTACCTCACGCATGAGCCTGGCGTGACGCGGACGAGCTGCACCGACGCGGGCGCGGTGCGGCGGATCGCGTCGCACATGGTCTTCCGGATCCCGTTCCTCTTCCCCTTCCCGGCTCGCGGCAGGGTCGAGGGCCTGCCCGCGCGCGTCGCGTTCCACATGGCCGACTCCATGCTCTTCGCGTACGACCTCTATCAGCCGCTCAAGGGCGGCCTGCCGCACCAGCGGTTGAGCCGCGCCGAAGCGCTCGCGCTGGAGCCGGGGCTCGCGCCTGACATCGTGGGCGCCCTGACCTTCGACGAGTGGGGCATCGACGCGGCCCGGCTCTGCCTGGCCAACGCCCTGTCCGCGAGCGAGGCTGGCGCCCACGTGCTCACCCACACGCAGGTCGTCGGCTTCGCACGGGACGTGGACAGCGGGCGGATGCTCGGGGTCGAAGTCGTGGATCGGCTCACCGGCGCGCGCGCTACCCTCCGATCCAGGGCCGTGCTCAACGCCGCGGGGCCCTGGAGCGAGCTCGTGGCACACCTCGCCGGTGCCGTGGCCCGGCTGCGGCCGACAAAGGGTGTCCACCTGGTCCTCGGCGGCCGGGTGTCGAGCTACGCTGTCGTGGCCAACGCGGTCGACGGCCGCGGCGTCTTCATCGAGCCCTGGCAGGACGTGACCCTGGTCGGCACGACCGACGACGACTACTACGGCGACCTCGATCGCGTCGAGGCCACGCACGACGAGGTGGGCTACCTGCTCGAAGCGGCCGAGTCCTCGTTCCCCTCGATCCGCCGCCACCGGATCATCGACACGTGGGCCGGCGTGCGGCCCACGCTGCGGCAGTACGGCCCGAACGAGGACCGCGTGTCGCGGGAGCACGAGGTATTCGACCACCGGAGCGAGGGCGCCGAGGGGCTCTTCACCCTCACCGGCGGCAAGCTCGCGTCGTTCCGGCTCATGGCCGAGGACGCGGCCGACGCGATCTGCGAGTTCCTGGGCCACGACGCGCCGTGCCGCACCGCGGACGAGCCGCTGCCCGGCGCCGAGGGCGATATAGAGCCCTCGCGCTGGGCGGGCGAGCACGACCTGCCAGAGCCGCTGGTCCTCAAGCTAGCGCGGCGTCACGGATCGCGCACGGGCGACCTGCTGATCGAGGCCCGCGACGCTGGGCTCGCGGCCCGCTCCGTCGTCTGCCGCTGCGAGCAGGTCCTCGCGGCCGAGGTGCGGCACGCGGTGCGGGTCGAGTGGGCCCGGACCCTCGGCGACGTCATGCGCCGTACCCGCCTCGGGACAGGTCCCTGCGGCGGCACGGGCTGCGCGCATCGCGCCGCGGTCGTCGTGGCACGCGAGCTCGGGCGATCCGCGTCCTGGGCGGCGCACGCGGCCGAGACGTTCCTCGAGCAGCGGCTGCGCTCTCGACGACCAGCGCTCTCGGGGCTCCAGGCCAGGCAGGAGGCCGCCGGCTCCACGTTCCTCGGGCTCCAGGCGTCGAGCACGGAGGTCGGGACGTGAGCGCCCTGCCGGACACCGACGTCGTGGTCATCGGCGGCGGCGCCGCGGGAGCGATGGCCGCGGTGTCGGCGGCGAACGCCGGTGCTCGAGTCGTTCTCGTCACGGGCCCGCCCGGGGCCACGGCGCTCTCTTCCGGAGCCGTGGACCTCGGCTCGTTCGAAGGAAACCACTGCTCGGCCTCAGTCGCGGACGCCCTGCGCTCCCTGTGCAACCGCGTGCCGTCACATCCCCTCGCACGGCTGGGACCGGACCTCGCGCTGGAGCTCGCCACCCGGGCCGCGACGGTGCTCGCCTGCGCCGGTGACCTCTACGCGGCGCGGCCGTCGAACGAGCTCCCGTCACTGGCGATCTCGGCCCTCGGACGCCTCCACCGATCGTGGCTCCTCCAGACGACCCAGGCCGACCTCCGACGGCACGCCGGGACCGTCATCGGACTGGCGGACCTGGGCCCGGGATCGCCGGTCTCGTCGTGGCTCGTCGCCGCCAGGCTGGCGGAGGCGGCCCGGGACATCGGCCTCGAGCTGGAGGTCCGCGAGGTGCCGGTTTGTGTCCCCGACGACGTCTCGCTCGACCGCCCACTGGCGCTCGCGCGGCGGCTGGACCGTGACCAGGAGGCGCGAGCCCGGCTCGGCGAGGCACTGGCCGGCGCGGTGCGCGGTACCGGAGTGGTCTCCGCGCTCCTCGTCCCGCCCCTGCTCGGGCTGGACGACGCACCCGCGGTCCAACGCGAGCTGAGCGGCACCGCCGGCGTCCCAGTGCTCGAGCTCCTCGGCCGTCTCGGCGATCCGCCCGGCCTGCGCCTGCACCGGCTCCTCGAGCGCTCGGTCGAGGCCGCGGGTGTCGTGGTGATCCGCGGCAGGGCGGTCGGGCGCGTGTTCGAAGGCCGGAACCTTCGCGGGGTCCACGTGTCGCGAGCGGAGGGAGACGTCGTGGTCCGCGGGCGGGGTTTCGTGCTCGCCACCGGTGGCCTGGCCGGTGGGGGCCTGGTGCTCGGCCGGACCCTCGAGGAGGCGGCGCTCGGCCTCCCGCTGGCCGACGGGGACGGGGCGCCGATCGAGCCGCCGTCCGGCCTCCACGGCATCGACCGCGGGCTCCTGTTCTCGACGCGCCCGGGCGGCCCGCACCCGGTCTGCCGCGCCGGGGTCGCCGTGGATACCGAGCTCCGGCCGGTCGGCGCTGGCGAGCTGATCGTGGAGAACCTGCGCGTGGCCGGGGCGGTGCTGGCGGGCCACGACCCCGTCGCGGACGGATCGGGTCTGGCCACGGCCCTCGCCACGGGCCTCCACGCGGGCACGCGCACTGCGGCCGCCGCCAACGCAGGCGCACCGAGACCCTGAGACCAATGTGACCCGTGGTTGTGAGCGTGAGCGTGAGCGTGAGCGTCGGCGGGAGACGACACCAGACACTTCACAGGTCCCCCGAGCCTCCTCCAACCTTCGAGGTTCGGTCTGTCGGGGAACATGACAGCAGCATCGGACAGGCTTTTTCGATTTTTCGCTCACGCTCACGCTCACGCTCACGTTGAAGTGGCTCCCCGCTCCACGTAACCACACCCCCGCCGTGCTCGCCCGTTCCCGGCTCGAGTCGTACTGTCATATACTCGGGTGAAGCCCTGAGACAGGACGGAGGCTCTCGATGCGCGACGTGTCACGGACCTCACCCTACCGGGAGCGTGTGACCACGGCGTACCGTGCTCTGAGCAGGCTTCGCTCGGGGAACACCGTGTTCGTCGGATCGGGGTGCGCGTGTCCGACGCTGCTCCTGGAGGCACTGCGCAACATCAAGGGGCCGATCGGCGACATCGAGATCCTCCACGGCATGATGCTCGGCGTCGAGGGCTCGGCCGACACGGCCTTCTCCGGCCGCATACGGCACAACGCGTACTTCGTCGGGCAGGAGATCTGCCAGGCCCTGACCGAGGGGCGCGCCGACTACCTGCCGATGTTCTCGAGCGAGATCGAGCGGTTCTTCTCGACCGGCAGACTGCCCGTCGACGTGGCTCTGATCCAGGTGCGGCCGCCGGACGAAGGCGGGTTCTGCAACCTCGGCATCTCCGTGGGCGCCACGCTGCCGGCGATCAAGGCGGCGCGGTACGTGGTGGCCGAGGTGAACCCGGCGATGCCCCGCACCTTCGGATCGACGACGGTCCACGTCGATTCCATCGACGCCTTCGTCGAGGGCGATCGGCCGCTCCTCGAGCTCGAGCCGACTCCGATCGACGATGTATCGCGGCAGATCGCGCATCACTGCCTGAGGCTCATCGAGGACGGCGCGGTGCTGCGAATGGGGTGCAACACCGTCGCCGCCGCGCTCGCCGAGGAACTCATCGCAGCCAGACGCCGCGATCTCGGCATCCACTCGGACACCTTCACGGAGCCCATGATGGACCTCGTCAGGGCCGGCGTCGTCACGAACGTCAGGAACGTCGTCTACCCGAACCGGAGCGTGGCCTGCCGGTGCATGGGGACGCAGGCGCTCTACGATTTCGTCCACATGAACCCGCAGATCGAGCTCCACTCGACGACCGAGATCTGCGACCCGCTCCGCATCGCTCGCGAGCACCGGATGGTGTCCCTCATCAGAGCCCGGCAGGTCGACCTCGCGGGCCAGGTCTCGGACGGCTCGCTCGTGCGCGGCTTCACGGGCGGGTTCGCGGGCCGGAGCGACTTCCTCCACGGCGCGGCCGTCTCGCGCCGCGGAAGGTCGATCGTGGTCATGCCCTCGACCACTGCCGACGGCGCCGGGTCGAACATCCGCATGTTCCTCGACCAGGGCGCGATCGTCCTCAACTCGGCGGCCGAGGCTCACTACGTGGTCACGGAGTTCGGCGTCGCCGCGCTCCACGGCCGGACCATCAGGGAGCGGGCGATCTCCCTGATCGCCATCGCCCACCCCAGGTTCCGCGACGAGCTCATGGCGGCCGCCAAGATGCACTGCTACGTGTACCAGGACCAGGTTCCGCCCCGGCCCGACCAGGCGGTGTACCCGCAACACGCGGAGACCGAGATCCCGCTCAACGAATGGACGAAGATCGCGCTGCGCCCCGCGGTTCCCGGAGACGAGCGCATCGTCCAGAACTTCATCTACGGGCTCAGCGACCACTCGATCCACTACCGGTTCCACGGACAAATGCACACGATGAACCACCGCCAAGTGCAGCATTTCGTCAACGTGGACTACACCGACACCATGACCTTCCTGGCATTCCTCGCCGACGACACGGAGAGCGAGCAGATGATCGCGATGGGGCAGTACCTGAGGTACCCGGACTCGAACCGCGCCGAGGTCGCGTTCATCACCCACGAGGACTATCAGAACCAGGGCGTGGCGACGGAGATCCTCAGGGCCCTGGTGAGGTACGCCCGGCAGCAGGGGCTCGAGGGCTTCTTCGCAGAAGTCCTCCAGGGCAACCACGCCATGCTCAAGGTCTTCCAGAAGAGCACCCTGGCGATGCGGACCTCGTTCGAGGACGGGCTGTACACGGTCGAGATGGACCTGTAGTCCGGACGCGAACGAGACAGGTCCAGACATTCGTGGCGGTCAACCCGACCGGGGAGATTCTCGCCGGTGAGGACAATTTCTCCGATGTCCGGGATGGGAATCGGGGGTCTCCCGAGAGCGATCGCCACGTCCCTTTCCCTGCCCCCAGGTCGAGCGGGGCCTGTGAAACACGGGAAATCGGCTCGACTCGGGGGCTGATGCTCGTCTCGACGCACCCCCCGCAGAGCCCCACAACGGAGTGGCACCTCGCTTGCTCGAGGGTTCGTCCGAGCTTCGAGCAACGCTCCCCTCCTTGCAGGCGGAGGGCACCTTCATGAAGGGATGAGGTGTCGGGCACAGCTCGAAGCTCATGTGCATCAAGAACCGCGAGAAGGAGGACAGATGAGCTCGAGAATCGCCTTCGGCGGATTGTGTTCCAGTTGCACCCAGTCGGCTCAGTGCACGTTTCCGAGAGAACCAGGGTATTCCATCCGATTCTGTGACGAATACTGTGCTCCGGGACAGAGGTGTTCGGAGACCATTTCGAAAGCACCGGTCTTCACATCCAGAAAGATCGTCGCTCGCCCGAGCGCATACAAGGGTCTGTGCTCGATCTGCGACCAGCACGACCTCTGCACGTTTCCGAGGAACCGTGAAGTCCCCGTCATGTTCTGCGAGGAGCATTGCTGAGTCCCGAGACCGTGACGACCGAGGTGAGCCGTGGATCAAGATCCGCTCGTTGCTACTCATGAATGCGACATCCCAGAGGCGCCCGGGCTCGTGAGCGGGGCGCCGGGTCTGGCGAGGGACACCCTCGTCCCAGGTGACGGCGACATCGACGACATCGTCGAGAAGCACCGGGGGAAGCCGGGCGACATCCTGGCGATCCTCCAGGAGCTCCAGGCGAAGTACCTCCACATCCCTCGGACGGCGCTGGTCAGGGTCGCGGAGCTCACGGGCCGCTCGCAGATCGATGTCTTCGGGACCGCGACGTTCTACAACGCGTTCAGCCTGAAACCCAGGGGCCGGCACCTGGTCTCGGTGTGCCAGGGGACGGCGTGCCACGTGCGTGGGGCGCCGGTCGTGGCCGCAGAGGTCGGTCGGCAGCTCGGCGTCGGACCGGGGGAGACCACGACGTCGCGCGAGTTCACGTTCGAGACGGTCAACTGCCTCGGAGCGTGCGCTCTGGGCCCTGTCGTCGTGGTCGATGGCCACTACTCGCCGAACGTCTCGAAGGACAGAGTCTCCGGCATCCTCGAAAGAGCGGTAAACGGCGAAGACCGCGAAGAAGGCGGCGATCCCCGGGTCTTCCCGCTTCGAGTCGCATGTCCGAACTGTAACCACGGGCTCCTCGACCCGGTGAACCTGCTGGACGGCTACCCGTCGATCTGGGTGACCGCGTCGTTCGGCGACTTGCACGGCTGGGTCCGGCTTTCGTCGCTGTATGGACGCTACACCGTGGAATCGAAACACGAGATCCCTTACGACACAGTGGTCCACTTCTTCTGTCCGCACTGCCACGGTGAGTTGATCGGAGCCAGCCGGTGTGTGGAATGCGATGCTCCGATGGTCCCGATGATCCTCGCTGGCGGTGGAACATTGCAGATCTGTACTCGACGCGGGTGCAGGTCGCATATACTCAACCTCGGGGCGACTCCCATCGACTAGCCGCGAGGACCACCGGCTCGTTGAAAGGCATTTCTTCATGAAGAGAATCACGACGGTCGCGGAGTTCGCTCGATTTCGGCAGAGGGTGCTGGAAGAGGAGGTCGAGGGCAGGACTCCATCGCTCGTCCTCTGTGCCGGGACAGGGGGACAGGCAAGCGGCGCCAGCGATGTCCTCAGGGTGATCAAGCGGCTGATCCTCGAGAAAGGGCTCCAGCAGAAGATCTCGCTCAGGATCACCGGGTGCCAGGGCTTCTGCCAGATGGACCCGTTCGTGATCGTGGAGCCCGGAGGGCAGCTCTACCCGCGTCTGTCCGTGGATGACGTCGCGAGGGTCGTGGAAGCCGCGGCTGCGGGCGAGGTCGTGAACGACCTGCTTTACAGAGACGGAAAAGACTTCACGCCATGCGCTTCCCGAGACGACATCCCCTTCTTCCGCAAGCAGACGAGGACGCTCCTCGGCGCGAACCTGCGCATCGACCCGATCCGCATCATGGACTACATCGCGTAAGGCGGTTACGCGGCGCTCGAGAAGGTGCTCGCCAATCCCGATCCCCGATGGATCGTCGCCGAGGTCACGGCGTCGGGGCTGCGAGGCCGGGGCGGCGCCGGGTTCCCCACGGGCCGGAAGTGGGAGCTGGCGCGCGCGATCGCGGCTCCGGAGGGAGAGAAGTACGTCGTCTGCAACGCCGACGAGGGCGATCCGGGCGCGTACATGGATCGGAGCCTGCTCGAGGGCAACCCGCACTCGATCCTCGAGGGCATGACCATCGCCGGCATCGCGATCGGCGCGAACAAGGGCATCGTCTACGTGCGGAGCGAGTACCCCCTGGCGATCAAGCACACCATGATCGCCATCCGGCAGGCGCATGACCTCGGGCTGCTCGGCGACGACATCCTCGGCTCGGGCGTGGCGTTCGATGTGGAGATCGTGCGCGGCGCCGCGAGCTCCCGAGAGCGCCCGAGCACGGGGCGTCCTGGAGCGAGCAACCTCCGGACCAACGGCGAGCACGGACCTCCCGTGGACGAATGGTCGGTCCGGGGGGACCGGCGCCGGGGAGAAACTCTCCGCCGGGGAGAAACTCTCCACCCTCTGCCGTGCATCGGCCTGGGGAGCCAGCTCAGAACCCGAGGTTTGTGAGCCTGGAGAGGAGGAGGCGCGACTGAAGCGGCTATTCGTCGTCCTCGTCGTCGAGATGGCCGCGCCACACCGCTTCATGGGTGAGCCTCGGTCTTCCTGGGCTTCGTCGTTGCTCGATCTGCCCCAGAACGACAGGTTGGTCATGGAGAAGAGGTCTTCCCAGTCATAGCCCTCAACACCCAGCAGCACGCCAGCGGGCTGACTCGGCGGCTTGCCTCGGGGCTATCGGGGAGCTCCGAGGACGATTCCAGGAAGCCTTCGGGAGCCGCTCCATGATCCTATCGCATCGCGCGCGTCGCCGGCCAGGGGCCACCACGATGGAGCAATGCGGCCCTCGTTCGAGGACGGGCTGTACACGGTTGAGATGGACCTGTAACGGGGTCCGGAGCTACTTGCGGTTCTTGATCAGGTCATCGACCACCGCGGGATCGGCGAGGGTCGTGGTGTCACCGAGCTGATCGAGCTGGTTCTCGGCGATCTTCCGGAGGATGCGGCGCATGATCTTGCCCGAGCGTGTCTTGGGCAGGCCGGCTGCGAACTGCAACTTGTCCGGCTTGGCGATCGGTCCGATCTCCTTGGCCACGTGCGCCACGAGCTCCTTCTCGAGCGCCGGCGACGGCTCGATGCCCGCGATCAGCGTGACGTAGACGTACAACCCCTGGCCCTTGATGTCGTGCGGGAAGCCGACGACGGCGGCCTCGGAGACCGCGTCGTGCGACACGAGCGCGCTCTCGACCTCCGCGGTCCCGATGCGGTGGCCGGACACGTTGACGACGTCGTCCACGCGGCCCATGAGCCAGTAGTACCCGTCCTCGTCCCGCCGCGCGCCGTCGCCCGTGAAGTACATCCCGGGGTACTGGACGAAGTAGGTCTGCAAGAACCTGGTGGGGTCGCCGTACACGCGCCGCATGATGCCTGGCCACGACCGCTTGATCACCAGGTATCCACCCTCGTTGGCGGCACAGGGAGTCCCGTCCTGCTTGATCACATCGGGCTCGACGCCGAAGAACGGCAGAGTGGCCGAGCCGGGCTTGAGGGGCCAGGCGCCGGGCAGCGGAGTGATGAGGATGCCTCCGGTCTCGGTCTGCCACCAGGTATCGACGATCGGACACCGGTTGCGGCCGATGACCCGGTGGTACCAGGTCCAGGCCTCGGGGTTGATGGGCTCGCCGACCGAGCCGAGGAGCCGCAGCGTGGACAGGCGGTACTTGTCGGGCCACTCCTCGCCGAGCCGCATGAGCGCGCGGATCGCGGTCGGAGCGGTGTAGAAGACGTTCACGCCGAGCTTGTCCACTATGTGCCAGAACCTGCCGGCGTCGGGGTAGTTGGGAACGCCCTCGAACATCACGCTCGTGGCCCCGTTGGCGAGCGGGCCGTAGATGATGTACGAGTGCCCCGTGACCCACCCGATGTCCGCGGTGCACCAGAAGATGTCCTCGGCCCTGTGGTCGAAGATCTTCTGGAAGGTGAAATATGTGTACACCATGTACCCGCCGGTCGTGTGAAGCACGCCCTTGGGCTTCCCGGTGGACCCCGACGTGTACAGGATGAACAGCGGGTCCTCGGCGTCCATCTTCTCGGGCTCGCAGACGTCACCGATGTCAGCCGCCGCCATCTCGTCGTGCCACCACGTATCGCGACCTTCGACCATCCGGACGTTGTCGCCGGTCCGGCGAACAACGATGCACCGCGTGACCTCGGGGCAGTCCGCGATCGCCCGGTCCGCGTTCACCTTGAGCGGGACGGTCTTCCCGCTGCGGAGGCCCATGTCCGCGGTGATCAGGGTGTTCGCGCTCGCGTCGAGGATACGGTCGCGGAGCGACTCAGCCGAGAAGCCGCCGAACACGATGCTGTGGACGGCGCCGATGCGGGTGCAGGCGAGCATGGCGATCGGCAGCTCGGGGATCATCGGGAGGTAGATCGTGACGCAATCGCCTTTCTTGACGCCCTTCTTCCTCAGGACGTTGGCGAAGCGCGAGACCTCGCGATGCAGCTCCTTGTACGTGAACTTCCTGACGTCGTCCTCCGGCTCGCCCTGCCAGATCAGCGCGACCTTGTCCTCGTTCGGCGTCCCGAGGTGCCGGTCGAGGCAGTTGAAGCTCATGTTGGTCTTGCCGCCGATGAACCACTGTATCTCCGCCTTGGCGAAGTTCTCCTCGTTGATCTTGGTCCACCGCTCGAACCAATGGAGCTGCGAGGCGATCTCGCCCCAGAACCCCTCGGGGTCGTCGAGGGACCTGCGGTACAGGGCCTCGTACTCCTCACGGCTCTTGATGTGCGCCTTCTCCACGAACTCCGGAGAGGGATGAAAGAGCCTTTTCTCGTCCATCATGCTGGTGATCGTCTTCTGGTCGGACATCTTCCTCTACTCCTGTTGCTGTTTCCTCAGAACCACCCCTGGGCCTGGATCGTGACCACATGGGCGGTGGTATCCGGGGCTGTGAACGAATACAGGTGACTCTGGTACGCATACTGGGCCGTCAGCTCGGCGCTCTGCCCCACGACGAAGAACGTCAGGCCGCCGAGCACCTCGTAGCCGAGGTCATCGTCGTTGTCCAGGTTCGGATCGACGAAGGAGAAGCGTGCGATGAGCTCGAGGCGGTTGCGCCACGGGACGTATCCGACGTGCACCAGGCCGCCCAGGGAGAGCCGCTCGATTGCGACCGGGTTCTCGGGGTCCGCGGGGTTGGTCCCATCGATCCCCTGGATCTGCATGACCGTGGCGATGCTGAGCCCGTAGAGCCTGAGGTGCGCGTTGATGTTGGTCTGCCAGATGTCTCCTTCCAGGACCGAGCGACCGTTCGCGTCCACGCGGTTGACCGAGTCGTAGGCGAACCCGCCGCCGAGGGTCAGGTTGACGTCGTGGGACTGATCGAGGTCTGTCCAGCCCCAGCCCGGCGCGAGGGTCCCCAGGACCTGGACTCGAAACACGCCCGTCACCAGCAGCTCGTGGTTGTCGTTGGGCTTGTTCCGCCCGCCGCCGTTCCAGGCACCCACCGCGTAGTAGAACCTGTTGTTGGGGATCTGCCCGTAGAACATCAACCCCAGGTCGCGGCCGTGTGTGAAGTACCGGGTCATCGGCGAGAGACCGACGATCGGCATGACGGGTGGCGCGGTGTTCGTCTCCCAGTCGTAGCAGACGAGGCTCTGCCCGACGCGGAAGATCGCGGCCGGGTTGAGCCTGAGCTCGAGGTACCCGTCCTGGAGGCCGAAGTTGAGCCCCGTCGCGCTCCACGACATCGACGGCTGGAACACGGCGCGGACGATCGCGTTCGCCCCCATGTCGGCGACGAACCAGAGCCTCATCTCGTTCACGGAGAACTCGTTGGTCCACGACTGCCGGTCCCCGTCCTCGTACTCCGTGCCGTCAGCCAGCTCCCCGTCGTCGTCGTAGAAGAACCCGCGGCCGGAGTAGTGGACCCAGACGAAGCCGCCCATGGTCAGCTCGAACCGGCCCGGGGCGGGCATGATCCGCAGGCCCTTGCCGGGCTCGTAGGCGACCCGCTCCGGCGCTGCTGCCTCCTCCTCACCTTCCGCCGGCGTCTCCGCTCCGTTCAGCCGCTCCTCGAGCCTGCGGCTCGCCTCCACCGCGGCGTCCAGCCCCTTGCTGAGCCGCTGCACTTGCGCCTCGAGCTCGGTGATCCGCGCGGTCTCGTCCGCCTCGATGCCTGGCGTGGCCGCCGGGCCGCCTTCGGGCGTGACGGCGTCGGCCTCGCCGGCACCCGGCGTTGTGCTCTCCTGAGCTCGCACGGGTGGAACGGCAGCTCCGACGATCAAGGCCACGAGACCTGCCGCCCAGGGCGGGCGCATGAGTATAAATATGTCTCTGTTTCTCATGTTTCACTCTTTCCCGGGATGATTCAATTGGAACCATTCGTTTGTTTCATATTCGATTTCTCGGCTCCGATTCGTCCCGATGAATTTTCCGAAACACCGTAATTCAAGAACCCGGACGCGAAGCACTAGATATTTCAAACTCGGTCGTCCGTCAAGGTGTAACGGCATCGGCCGGCGGGCCTCCACCGGGGTCCCGCCAGGCCGTGCTTCAATCATGTTTCTTACTTTTGTTTCATGAAGTTATATACATTCTGGAGACCCGGCTCGACACATGATGAGCTCACTACGCGGCTATCGCGGGCTTTGCTACATGAGAATCGTGTCCTGCGTTACTCCATGGTAGTGATATTCAACTAACACGTCTTCTTGACTCATTGCACCACGGCGGATACAAAGACCATCTGACCCAGGTCTTGTGACCTGACAAAGCACTCACGAAGTGCCGCATCATTCAACCCGACAGAGGACGGATCATCAGAAAGGAGCATTGACCCAATGACAGCGGAAAGCACACGCAACCTCGGGTGGAGAGTCACCCTGGCCGGGACGGGGATCAACCTCGCGCTCGGTGTGCTGTATGCGTGGAGCATCATCTCGGGCGAGATCGAAGGATGGAACCAGACGATGAAGTCCATCCCGTACTCCATCGCCTGCGGGGTGTTCGCCCTGACGATGGTCCCGGCCGGCCGGCTCCAGGACAGGCTGGGTCCCAGGCTGACGGCCTCCATCGGCGGCCTGCTCACCGGGCTCGGGTTCATCCTCTGCTCCGTGTGGGGGTCCTTCACGGGGTTCATCGTCGGGTTCGGCGTCCTGGCCGGGATCGGGATCGGCTTCGGCTATGCCTCCGCCACGCCGCCTGCGCTCAAGTGGTTCCCCGCGTCCAGGACCGGGCTCATCGCGGGCGTTGTGGTCTCGGGCTTCGGCCTCGCCTCCGCGTACATCGGGCCACTCGCCCGCTGGCTGGTGGCGAGCTTCGGGCTCAGCACGTCGATGCTCATCATGGGTGTCGCGTTCCTGATCATCGTGGTCCTGCTGGCCCAGCTCCTGGTCAACCCGCCGCCCGGGTACGTGCCCGCGGCGCCGGCCGCGTCAAGGGCTGCCACCCCATCCGCAGCAGGCGCGGTACAGGCGGCGAACATGTCTCCGGGCGCCATGATCCGCGACTCGCGTTTCTGGATCCTCTGGATGATGTACGCCTGCGGTGCGGGCGCGGGCCTGATGGTCATCGGCAAGCTCAAGCCGATCGTCCAGGACGCGGCCGGCGACCTGACGTGGTTCGCCCCGCTCTGCCTCTCGGTGCTCGCGGTCGGCAACGCGGCAGGGCGGATCATCGCGGGGATCATCTCGGACAGGCTCGGGCGATCGACGACGATGTTCCTCATCTTCGTCATCCAGGCGGCGGTCATGGTGGGGCTCATCTTCTACGGCACGCTCGCTCCCATTGCCATCGCGCTCTCGTTCCTCGCGGGGTTCAACTACGGCGCGAACCTCTCGGTGTTCCCGTCGGCGACCAAGGACCTGTTCGGGCTCAAGAACTTTGGCCTCAACTACGGCGTCATGTTCACGGCGTGGGGGTTCGGCGGAGTCGTGCTGCCGATCGTCGCCGGCAAGGTCGCCGATGTCACCGGCTCGTTCAACCTCGCCTACATCATCGCCGCGACTTGCCTCGTCGTCGCCTCGGCGCTGTCGTTCATCGTCCGGAAGAAGAACGCTCCCACGGGAGCAACGGCCTGATCCCGTCCGTTCCGGATTTCCCTCAGATCCCGTGAAACGGGAAGACGAGCTTCTTGACCGACTCGATCGTCTTGCGGACCTGCGCATCGACCGCGTCGCGCGTGCTTGGCGCGGGGATGAAGGAACGGTCGCGGAGCCCGGCCGCCCAGTCCGTGTTCTCGAGCATGACGCCGCCGAGACCGGCGATGGCGACGTCGCCCGAGTCGATGCCGATGGCGACGGACCACGCCAGGGCCCAGCCGCGAGCAGTGTTCCGGACCTGGTAGCCGCCGCCACCGGTCATGAGGACGGGGCGCCCGAGCTGCATGACGCGGTCGACCACGTGGGCGTGCGCGTTGTTCGTCAGGTCGAGGTGGGCGAGCGGGTCGCCGCCGAGGGCGTCCATGCCGACCTCGAGGACGATGACGTCGGGCGCGTAGGCCGCGAGGAGCGGGATCACCACCTCGGAGAACGCCCGGAGGTAGGGCTCGTCGCAGGTCTTCGGCGGGAAAGGCATGTTGACGCAGTATCCGCGCCCGTCTCCCTCGCCGATCTCATCGACGAACCCGGTGCCGGGAAAGAGGAACTCGCCGGACTCGTGGAGCGAGATGGTCAACACATCGGACCGGTCGTAGAAGGCGTTCTGGGTACCGTCGCCGTGGTGCACGTCGATGTCGAGCGTCGCCACGCGCCGGCCGGCCTTCGTGAGCTCGAGGCAGGCGAGGACGATGTCGTTCACATAGCAGAACCCGCTGGCGTAGCCCGGACCGGCGTGGTGGAAGCCGCCGGAAGGGTTGAATGCGACATCGGCGCGTCCGCCGAGGATGAGGCGGGCCGCGGTGAGCGATGCGCCCGCCGCGAGCGCCGCGTAGTCGTACATTCCCTTGAAGATGGGACAGTCGGAGGACCCGAGGCCCATCTCCAGTATCCTCGGGTGCAGCGTCCCGTCCTGGGCCGCCAACATCGCGTCCAGGTAGACCGGGTCGTGGAACGTCGTCAGCTCGGCGCGCGTGGCGGCATCCGGCGCGACCTCGTTCGATGCCCACCCATCCAGCAACCCCATCGACGCGAGGATCGCGCGGGTCTGGGCGGCGCGTTCGAGGCTGAACGGGCTCCCGGGAGGATAGCTGAACGATTCGAGCGCCGCGGAGTGGATGAACGCGGCGCGACCGTGTCTCGGGGGAGGGACCGAGGAGGCCCTGCGTCCAGTGGCAGGTCGAGGATACTCGGGGTCCATCGAAAAGCCCATTTTCGGTAGTCGTTGTACGTGGAGGGCCAGTCATTTTCAAGCCCGTGCCACGTGGTCACGAAGTCGGGCCGCCCGGCTCATCCACAGGAGTGGGCGCAGTCGTCGTCGTCGCAGTCGGTCAGGCCATCGCAATCGTCGTCGCGGCCGTTGAAGCACAACCTGAGCTCGGTCGGCGCGGTCGGGACGCACGGGCCCGAGCACCCGGGCGCGCCGCGGCAGTCGTCCACGTCGTCGCAGTCGAGCCGCCCATCGCAGTCGTTGTCCACTCCGTCGGCGCAGGCCCCACGTTCCGAGAGATCGCAGTCGCAGCCAGGCAGGAACCGGCAGTCGATGTCGGCGCAGTCCGTGGCGCCGTCGCAGTCGTTGTCCACGCCGTCGGCGCACAGGCCGACCTCGGTCCAGCCGCAGTCCGCGCAGGCCGGGTCCCTGCGGCAGACGAGGTCGCCGCAGTCGATGAACCCGTTGCAGTCGTCGTCGAGCCCGTCGTTGCACACGGTCTCGCGCTCTGCGGTCCGCTCGCAGCAGAGCGGCGAGGCGGCGCAGTCCGCGTCGTCGCAGTCGACGGTGCCGTCGCAGTCCTCGTCGAAGCCGCCGGTGCATCGGCCGACCTCGCTGTCGCTCGTCGGAGTGCAGCACCCGGGCGCCGACGAGCAGTCCTCCACGTCGCGGCAGTCGACCAGGCCGTCGCAGTCGTTGTCGACGCCGTCGGCGCACTGTCCGATCTCGCTGCGGGTACAGTCCCCGCAGGCCGCGTCGCGCCGGCAGTCCTCGTCGGCGCAATCTGCACGACCGTCGCAGTCGTTGTCCGCCCCGTCCGCGCACGCGCCGCGCTCGGTGTCGGCGGTTGGAGTGCAGCACGCGAGCTCCGGCACGCAGTCCGGGTCGTCGCAATCGACGAGGCCATCGCAGTCGTTGTCCGCCCCGTCCGCGCACCGGCCCGCCTCGGACGGGCTCACGGCGACGCAGCAGTCCACGAAGCTCGCGCAGTCGTCGTCGGCGCAGTCGATCGACCCGTCGCAGTCGTTGTCCACGCGATCGTCGCACGACCCAGCCTCGGACCGAGTGCAGGTCGCGCAGGCCGGATCGGAGGCACAGTCCTCGTCCACGCAGTCCGTGTCCCCGTCGCAGTCGTCGTCCAAGTCGTTGTCGCAGTTCCCTCGCTCGTTGAGCGCGCAGTCCAGGCACGGAGGGGTCCAGCGGCAGTCCCAGTCGGCACAGTCGGTCATCCCGTCGCAGTCGTTGTCCACGCCATCCTCGCAGGCCGCGGTCTCCACCGGGACCTCGGACGTGCAGCACACGCGCTCCCCGGCGCAGTCGGGGTCGGCGCAGTCGATCTGGCCGTCGCAGTCCTGGTCGAGGTCGTCGTCGCAGAGGCCGAACTCACCCGAGGTGCAGTCCACGGGGACGTCGTCGGGATCCTCGTCGAGATCGGCTTCGGTGTCGCCGTCGGCGTCGGCGTCGGCATCCCCGTCGACATCGGCGTCCCCGTCACCGTCTCCGTCGGCATCGACGTCTCCGTCGACATCGACATCCATATCCGAATCGCTGTCGGCGTCGCCATCGCCGTCGCCATCGCCATCACCGTCCGTTGCATCTTCCGAGCATGCCGAGGCCAGCCACATCGCGGCGGCGAACGCGAACGCGGCGATGATCGTCCTCCACAAATAAGTCATGTCTCTCTCCCCTGTGACGTCCGACACATTGTCTCACGCCGGGAGCGCCCTGGATGCAAGGACTACTTACCCATCTTCCGCAGGATGTCGGCGAACGGGGTGTAGCCGAAGCCCGGTTGCTTGGGGCGCTGCTCGGGTCCCTTTCCTCCGCGTTCGCCCCTGTCGCCGCGCCCGCCACGCGGACCGCGCCGGTCCCGGGTGTCGCGCGACTCCTCCGGGCGCCGTCCTTCGTCGGCCGCGGGCTCGGCTTCCTTCCGACGCGGCTCGGCGCTGGCCTTCGACCTGGCCGACAGCGAGATCCTGGTCCTCTCGAGGTCCACGTCGAGAACCCGGACCTTGAGCTTCTGACCGACGCGGACGACCTCGCGCGGGTCCGAGACGAACCGGTCGGCGAGTTGCGAGATGTGCACAAGCCCGTCCTGGTGGACCCCGATGTCCACGAACGCCCCGAAGTCGGTGATATTGGTCACCACGCCCTCGATCTCCATGTCGGCCCTGAGGTCCTCGATGGCGTGGACGTCGTCGCGCCAGGACGGGGCCTCGAACTCGCGGCGGGGGTCGCGGCCCGGGCGGCCCAGCTCGGCGACGATGTCGCGGAGGGTCGGCTCCCCGATCTCGTCGGTGACGTAGCGGGAGATGTCGATCCCACGGGCGAGCGACTCGTTGCCGACCAGTGCGGACACGTCGATGCCGAGGTCGCGGCTCATCTGCTCCACGAGCGCGTACCGCTCGGGATGCACGGCGGAGTCGTCCAGCGGGTGGGTGCTCTCGCGGACCCTGAGGAACCCCGCTGACTGCTCGAACACCCTGGGGCCGACGCCGCTCACGTCCTGCACGTCGCGACGGCAGGTGAACCGTCCTCTGGCGACGCGGTGCTCCACGATGCGCTCGGCCAGCTTGGGGCCGATGCCGGCCACGTACCGGAGCAGGGAGGGCGAGGCGGTGTTCAGGTCCACGCCGACCTGGTTCACGCACGACTCGACGACGTCGTCGAGGCGCGACCTGAGGTTCTTCTGGTCCACGTCGTGCTGGTACTGGCCCACGCCGATGTGGCGCGGGTCGATCTTGACCAGCTCGGCGAGCGGGTCCTGGAGCCGGCGTGCGATCGACACGGCGCCCCGCACCGTGACGTCGACGTCGGGGAGCTCCTTCTTCGCGAGCGGGGACGCCGAGTACACGCTCGCGCCCGCCTCGCTGACCGCGACCACTGTGATGCCGGAGTCGGCCCCGATGGCGTCGCGGAGGCAGGCCAGCGCCTCGCGGCCCCCCGTCCCCGTCCCCACGGCCACGGCCACGGCCTTGATCCGCTCCGCCATGGCCCGCACCGCGCCGGCTCCCGAGGCGGCGCTCTCGCCGGGTATCGAGAGCGGGTGCTTCTCGTGGGCGACCAGGGCCCCGGTCCCGTCGACCGCGGCCACCTTGCAGCCGGTCCGGAGGCCCGGGTCCACGCCGAGCACGGGCCTGGCGCCGAGCGGCGCCGACATGAGCAGGTCCTTGAGGTTGGACGCGAACACGTCGATCGCCGCGGTCTCGGCCTTCTCGCCGAGGTCGGCCCGGACCTCGCGCTCCACCGCGGGCACGATCAGCCGCGCGAGCCCGTCCCCGACCGCGGCGCGGAGCTCGCCCGCCATGGGGCTCGACGACCTGAGGCCGACCAGCTCGGCGACCGGCGCCTCGAGCGCCTCGACGACGAGGCTGAAACCGACCTTGAGCTTCTTCTCGTTCTCGCCCCGGCACACCGCCAGGTAGCGGTGCGGCTTGACGTGGGCCACCGGCTCCAGGAACTCGGAGTAGTCCTTGTATTTGGTCTTCGTCAGGTCCTCGCCGTCCACGGGGGTCGTGACGAGGTCGCTCTCGCGGAGCCGGTCACGGACGAAGCCCCGGACGTCGGCCCGCTCGGCCACGGCCTCGGCGAGGATGTCGCGGGCGCCGGCGAGCGCAGCGTCCGCGTCCGGGACACCCTTCTCGGCGTCGACGAAGCCCGCCGCGGCCGTCAGGGGATCGCCCTCGTCGGGCTGCTGGCCGATGAGCAAAGCGAGCGGCTCCAGCCCTCGCTCCCGGGCCTTGGTCGCCCGCGTCTGCTTCCTGGGTTTGTACGGCAGGTAGAGGTCCTCGAGGTCGACCTGACGAGTGCAGGCGAGCACGGCGGCGCGAAGCTCCTCGGTCAGCTTGCCCTGCTTCTCGACCTCGCGCAGCACGGCCTGCTTCCGCTCGTCGAGCTTTCGGAGGTACTCGACGCGGTCCCGGATGGCGCGGATCTGCTCCTCGTCGAGCCCGCCCGTCCGCTCCTTGCGGTAACGCGCCAGGAAAGGCACGGTGGCACCGCCGTCGAGCAGGTCGATGGTCGTCTGGACCGACGCGGCGCGGAGCTCGAGCTCCCGCGCGATCTGTTCACCTATCTGGGCCGATGTCGATGCCACTGCGCTCGCTCCTTGCCCCGGCTCGTGCCACCACGACCGCGTGTCTCCGGCCAGGGTCGGGAAATGGTGGATACCACGCCAGCGAGCGACCAGTCCAGGAGGCTCGGCGCACGAAGAGAACGGTTCTCCCCGGGTCGAGTTCGTGTACCCTAGGATGAGCGAACGGAGGACGGACGATGCGCTGTTCCTGGTTCCTCGTGACTCTGATGATCGGTGCAGGGCTCTCGTTTTCGTGGTCGTGCAGCGACTCGACGAACGGCGACGGCGATGGCGACGGCGATCTCGATGGCGACAGCGACGTCGATGTGGACACCGACACGGATGTGGACACCGACACGGACGGTGACGGCGACATCGATGCGGATATCGACACGGATGTAGACATCGACGTCGATGCGGACGGGGACGAGGACGGGGACGTCGCGGAGCCGTGCGAGACGCCCGGGACCATCGAGACCGTCCCCTGTGGCGCCTGCGGGACGGTCACGCGATTCTGCACGGCCGAGCTCGTCTGGGCGTACGGCCTCTGCGAGGAGACGGGCATCTGCGTGCCGGGCGAGCTGAGCTCGGAGCCCTGCGGCAACTGCGGAGCCCGGGTGCTCACGTGCAGTGACACGTGCGAGTGGGTCGCCGCCGCGGAGTGCACGGACGAGGGCGAGTGCGAGCCCGGCACCCTCTCGAGGACCAGCGAGGGATGCCCGGCCGGCCAGACTCGGGAGGTCGAGTGCAGCGACGCCTGCGAGTTCGTCGAGGTCGAGCCGTGCGTTTCGGACTCGTGCACCACGCCCGGTGTGACCGAGACGGTGTCGTGCGGCGATTGCGGCACGGTCAGCCGGTTCTGCTCCGGTGACCGCGTCTGGGTCTATGGCCTGTGCGAGGGCGAGGGCGAGTGCTCGCCCGGGGAGATCGGCAGCGTGGAGTGCGGCCGCTGCGGGACGCAGGCCGCGGGGTGCAACGAGGGCTGTCGCTGGATCGTGACGGGCGAGTGCCTCGGCGAGGGGGAGTGCTCGCCCGGCGAGGCCGTGACGACCCGCGAGGGCTGCCCCGAGGGCCAGGTACGGCACCTCGAGTGCTCCGACGCATGCGAGCTCGAGGAGGTCGCGCCCTGCGCCGACGTCACGACGGCGGACGTCATGCTGCTCATGGACGTGACGGGCTCGCACGCCGAGGAGGTCGCCTCGCTCGCCCGGGTGCTGGTCACCGACCTCGTGACACCGCTGCTCGCCGACGGGTTGTTCGTCGGGGTGGCGACCTACGCCGACTTCCCCGTCTCGCCCTACGGCGACCGGGGAGATCGGCCCTTCGTCGGACGCCTCGAGCCGACCGACTCCCTGAGCACGATCACCTCGACGATCGAGTCGTTGAGCGGGTCGTCCGGAGCTGACCTGCCCGAGGCCGGGATCGAGGCGTTGAACGTCCTGACGGGTGGCGCGGTCCACCCCGCCATCGACCACCCGATGACGTGCTCGACTGGCCGCGAGGCGGGCGGGTGCTGGCGCCCCGGTCTCCCGCGCGTCATCGTCGTGCTCACCGATGCGCCGGACCACAACGGGCCGTCGATGGGGTCGGCGAGCCTCTACTCGCCGTACGACGCCCGTCTCTTCACGACCGCCCCGGCGGAGTGGCCCGGCGTCAGGGATGCCCTGATCGAGGGTGGCCACGGCCTCTTCATCCGGCTCTCGGCCCGCGCCACCGAGGAGGCCAGGTCGCAGGCCAGGGCCAAGATCTCGGACCTCGGACAGCCCGAGAGCCACGTCGGCGCATTCACGGCCGACGGGGCCCCGAGCTTCGACGACCTCCGCGCCCTGATCGAGGCATACGTCGGGCTCTGACCGTCACGGCGCCACGAACACCGCGCAGCTCCGGCCTGGGACCGAGAGCTCGGCGCTCGCCCCGCTCACGGTCGCGCTCGCGCCCCAGCCGAGCTCGTCGGTGAGCGAGGAGACGCCGGCGAGCGGTGTCCCGTCGAGGCTCACCGTCACGACGGCTGGCGCATCGGCGCCGTTGACGGCCACGAGGACGGTCCCGCCGCCCGGCACGGCTCGCAGGAACGGCAGGAAGGTCTCGGTGGCGCCGAGCTGGCGGTACTCGCCGCGGCGCAGGGGCTCGAGCTCGCGCCGCGCTTGACCCAGCGCACGGACGTCGTCGAGGAAGTCACGCTCGAAGCCCGACAGCTCGTCGCCGCGGCGGAACATGTGCCTGTTGTCGGGATCGTGGCCGCCGAACTCGCCGTGCTCGTCGCCCTGGTAGACGAGCGGAGCGCCGGGTACGGTGAGCAGCCAGCAGAACGCGGGGCGGGCGCGGTCGTACGGACCGGCCGTCACGGGCTGCTCCGGGAGCCCCTCCTCGGGCCACTCACGGCGCGCGACGCCGATGTCGCCCCGGTCCTGGTAATCGACGAGCGAGAGGAACCGGGACGAGTCGTGGCTCCCGATGAACGGGGTCATCACCGCGCCCGCGGGATACTGGAGCTGGGACTGGAGCGTCCAGTAGTCCAGGTGGATGTAGCCTCGCTCGCCGCGGACGAACACCCGCTCGGCCACGGCGTGGTGCAGGACGAAGTCGAACTGCCCGTCGAGGCCGCCGGGCCCGATGTAGCGGCCGATCGTCTCGTACTCGCGACGGTTCGCCTCGAGGTCGTCGCCGGCCCAGCCCATGGCGGTCTCGCCGTCGAGGAAGTAGTCGGTGCCCGCGAGCTCGAAGGTCTCGGCGATCCGGGTGCCGAGGTTGAACACCGCGAGGTCGTCGACGTGCTTGACCGCGTCGATGCGGAACCCGTCGAGGTCGAAGGTCTCGAGCCACCACAGGGCGTCGGCGACGAGCTGCTCCGACGCGTCCTCGTTCCGCCAGTCGATGTCGGGCATGTACGGCATGAACAGGCAGGTCAGCCGCTGGTCCGTCCAGTCGCAGCCGGCCGTGCCGCAGATGCAGCCGTCGTTGAACCACTCCGGGTGATCCCGGTAGTAGACGTGGTCCTCGTGCACGTGGTTGACGACGAGGTCCATCATGATGCGGATCCCGTGGGTGTGCGCCGCCGCGACCAGGGCTCTCAGGTCGTCGGCCGTACCGATGCGCGGGTCCACCTCCCGAGGCTCCACCGGCCAGTACCCGTGGTACCCGGTGACCATGTGCGACCCGTCCTGTTCGATGTACGCGTCATCGGCCCCTGTGTTGAAGGGCGTGATCCAGAGCGCCCGCACGCCGAGCTCGTCGAGGTCGCCCGACTCGATCACCGAGGTGATCCCGGCGAGGTCGCCGCCGTACCAGTCCGCCGTGGGCGAGGCGCCGGACGTCGGCGGCGGGTCGTTCCCCGGGTCGCCGTTCACGAAGCGGTCCGTCACGATCATGTAGATCACCGCGTCCTGCCACGAGAACGGCTCCGGCTCGATCCAGAAGGGCAGGAGCAGGCGCTCGGCCTCGCGCCCGTCCCGATCGCGCGCATCGACCCGGACGGTGTGCTTGCCGGGCTCGAGGCCAGCGAGGGAGATCTCGAGGGACCAGTCCGCCGCATCCCACGTGGCTTCGACGGCGGACTCGGTGAAGTCGTGGATCAGCGTGGCGCTCACGTCGTCCGGCCCCGTGCCGCCGCATCCGGCGTGGAACAGCACCCGCGCCGAGAAGGAGTCGAGGGTGACGTTCACCGTGCCGTCGAGCGTCAGGAGCGGCGCCTGCCGATCCGGCACGCGCATGCCCGAGTTCTCGACGTCGTCGCAGTACGCCCGGTACGCGTTTCCCGGGTCGAGGATCCACTCGCCATCGACCACGAGCTTGTAGCAGTAGATACCCGGCGCGAGGTCCATCTCGGCCCGGTACGACCCGCCTGCCTCCGTCATGCGGGTCCGGGCGCCCCAGTCCCACTCGCCCGCGAGCTCGACGTCCGTGACCGGCCCGTCGGGGGAGTAGGTGAAGACCGTGGCGCACTCGCGCTGCCGGACCACCGTGTCGCCGTCACCGTCGGTATCGCCGTCGCCGTCGCCGTCCGTATCGCCGTCGGCGTCGGCGTCGCCGTCGCCGTCGCCGTCCGCATCGATGTCGCTGTCCGTGTCACCGTCCGTGTCGCCGTCCGCGCCGCCGTCACCGTCCGAGGTCGTCTCGGCGCAGCTCCCGCAGGCGAGGACCAGCATCCAGACCCATGTCCTGTTCATGCGAGCTCTCCGTGCGCCGCAGAATGTAGCACGCGATTGATGGACTGAGTGGACTGAGTGGACTGAGTGGACTGAGTGGACAAAAGGGACGAAGCGATCCACACGGTCCACCTCATTCGAGGAAGACGGGCGAATCAACGGAAGAGGACGGCCAGGACGATGATGATGATGAGGGGGATACCGAACCAGAGCAACGCGAACAGGAGCGGGCTCTTGCTCTCCTCCTTGCTCGGGGGTCCCGAGCTCGATTTCCTGCCCTTCGCCTTCGATTCGCCAGTATCCTCGATCTCGTCGTTTTCTATTTCCGACATGGTGACCTCACATTCGCTCCCGTGAACGCCGCGACGCCGTGCGGAGGCGCCGTGCCGATCTCTCGTATCGCCGCGCACCGTGACTGCTCGAGCACGTCCACTCGTGTCACGGCACGACACGCTCTTCGACTCGAACCGGTGTGATCAGGCTGGGGGCGCGCGAGCGATCGACGTCTCTCCGAGATGAAGCACGGAGAGCAGTCGACCGCCCAGGACGCGGATCTCGGAGGCGCGCGCCCGGCCGGGCAGGACGTCGTGACGGTACGTGAGCCCGTGGGGTCTGCCGTCGGTTGGAGTAGAAATCGGTCGTGACCTGCGAGACGGCTTCGGGTCGCATGGAGACGAGTGGAGGTCGATCTGCACGATCGCGGGACGGGGGTCGACCGGTGAAGTCGGGGCGAGCGGCGCGTCCTCGTCGATCAGGTCGCCGGGCGACCACGGGCTGCTCTCGCCACGCGGCCGTGCGGCGTCCGGGTGGCACGGGACGCCCGTCCCGATCCCGATGGCGACGACGATCCAGACGCTCCGACGAGACTTCATCGATCTCCTGTGTTCACAGGACAGCGTCTCACGACTCTCCGCCGAGGACCTCGAGGAACTGGGATGCCTCGACGAGCTCCGGGTCCTCCTCGTGGGCGCGGTGCGCCCACATGAGGGCCCGGCGGCTCTCGCCCTTCATGTGCGCGATCTGGGCTTGCATCAGGAACGCCCTGGCCCGGCTCAGGGGGCTGTCGACCTTGCTCACCGTGACCACGCGCAAGGCGCTCAGGGCCAGCTCGTGCTCGTTGAGCTCCATGGCGAGCCCGGCGAGGTCCGCGACGACGTCGCCGTTGCGCCGATCGCTGTCGAACGCCACGTTGAGCCACTGGAGCTGCAAGGGCTTGTCACCGGCGATCCCGGCCAGGCGCGCCATCCGGTGCTGGAGCTCGGCGAGCTGGCGCGAGCGGCGCGTGCCGCGGGCGCTGATGGCCTGCTCCAGGAGCCTGCCCGCCTCCGGGTAGCGGCCGGTGCTGGTGTACGCGTCCACGAGGAGGATGAGGCTGTCGTGGTCCTCCGGGTTCAGCTCCACCGCCTCCTGGAGCGGCGCGATGGCCTGCTCGAGCCCGTCCGGCCCCGAGTCGAGGAAGAGCCGCCCGGCACGCCTGAGCTGCTCGAACCTCGCCTCTGGGCTCTGGGTGAGAAGCGCCTCGGCCACGAGCATGCTGGCGAGCTCCTGGTTGGCGCCCATCGCTTCATAGAGCTGCCACAGCCGGTCCCGGACGTCGGTCACGGCCGGCTGGTCCTGGTGGACCCGCTCGAGCCCGACCCTGGCGCGCTGTGGCTGTCCGATGCGTTGACACGCGTCGTGGAGCTGGATCACGGCCTCGACCTGGGCTTCTCCCATCTCGAGGGGGATCAGGCGCTCGCAGAGGCTCGCCACGTCCTCCCACCGCTCCTCGTTCTCCTCGAGCCGGAGCAACTGGTAGAGGGCCTCGCGGTCGTCGGGCGCGCCGGAGAGCCACTGTGTCAGGATATCGCGGGCGCGCAGGAATTCGCCCGTCTCGAGCAGCACGGACACGAGGCGGAGCGTGCTCGACCGATCGACCGTGGGATCGCGTCCGAAGGCGCCGGCCTTGAGCTGCTCCAGCCCTGCCACGAGGTGCGGCGCCACCGCGGTCCCGCTCAGCCGGTAGGCTTCCTCGAGGTCCTCGACCGACGCCGCGGTCTCGCCGATCGCGCCGCGCAGATCGGCGCGGAGCAGGAGCAGGTCCGTCCTCGACACGTGCTCCTCGTCGAAGCGGGAGAGTGCCTCGCTCACCTCCTCGATGGCCACGGCGTGCTGGCCGGCGACGCCCCGCTGCTGGGCCAGCTCGCTGATCAGGTTGATGTCGTCGGGGGCGAAGGTGCGTGCCAGGGCCAGCGCGTCGGCGCACCGTTCGATCTGGTCGAGGGAGTCCCGGTAGATGGCGGCGGCGTTGCGCAGGAGGGCCACGGACGCGACCGGGTCGGCGAGCCGCCGTGCCTCCGACGTCATCAGCTCGGCGAGCGGTCCCCAGGCGCCTCGCTCCGAGAACCACACCTCCAGCCGCTGCCGGACGGCGTCGTTCTCCGGGCACGCCTCGTACCCGCGTCGGAGGACCCTCTCGACGCCCGCGTCGTCGGACAGCGCAGCCCACTCGTCGGCGAGGCGCAGCGCGAGCGATGCCGCGGCTTCTCCTTCCTCGCGGGCGAGTGGCCGCTCGAGGAGCTCGACGCGCTCGCGCGGGTCGTCTTCCGGACCGAGGAGGTCGAGGAGGCGCTGCGCGATCTCGCGGTCGTCGGGGAGCCACTCCAGCCCCTGACGATAGACGCCCATCGCGTCCTCGCGGCGGATCTTGACGAGGAGGTCTCCGAGCCGCAGCGTGACGTCGCGGATGCCCTCGAGGTCCTTCGCGTCGCGCGCGAGGTCCAGCTTCGTGCGCAGGAGGCCCGCCAGGTCCTCGTCGAACCCGATGCGCCCGTACAGCGTGGTGAGCAGGTCCGTGGCCTCCTTGTGATCCGGCTCCTCTTCGAGGATCGAGCGCAGGATCGCGGCGGCGTCCGACTCGCGCCCGTCCAACCCGAGGAGGAAGGTCGCGTGGTCGAACCGCACGGCGTTGCGCTCCGCCGGCGTGCTCAACGCCCCGAGCGTCGTCGCGATCAACGCCGTCAAGCGCGCCTCGTCGCCCAGGACCCGCGCCGATCGCAGGGCCGGCTCCCACACCCTCCGGTCCGAGGGGTCGCGCTCGAGCAGCCTGGTGTAGATATCGAACGCGCGCGCGTGGTCACCACCCTCCGCGGTCAGCCCCGCGGTCTTCACCCAGAGGTCGAAGGCCGAGGCGTCGTCGGGGCTCCCCTCCGCCGCCCTGGCCATCCAGCGGGCGCTCTCGAGGAGGTCGCCCGCGGCGCGGCGCTGTTCGGCCACGCCGAGGGGCGCCCACAGCGCGCCGGCGAGCCCGGCCTCGGACGCGACGGCGATCTCCGAGGCGCGCCGGTAGACCGACTCGAGCCGGCCCGGCTCGTCGCGCAGGGCGAGGATATCGGCGGTCTGCTCTGCCTCCGCGAGGGTGCCGTCGGGCCTCCTGATCCGTTTCTCGAGGTAGTCGAGCACGACGTCCTCGTTGCCCGAGGCTCGCGCGACCTTGCCGTAGAGCCTCATCCGGCGGTCCTCGTCGGGAGCATCTGTCGTCGCCCGCTTCAGGATGGCGGCCGCCCGGTCGTACAGGGCGTCGGCCTCCAGCGCGTCCTCGAGCGTCGCCAGACCCGCTCCGCCCGTCCCCTCCGCGGAGAGCTGGAGCTCCGCCAGCCGGTAGCGGCAGTCGCTCTTCTCTGCCTCCGTGAGGTCCTCCGCGGCGATCAACGATTGGAGCAGCCGGATCTCCTCCGCGGTGGCGCCCTGGGCGCCGGCCACCCTCGACAGGGCGACGCGGGCCTCGGTGGACCTCACCCCGTACGACTCGACTCGAGAGTACGCCTCGGCGGCGCGCTTGTATTCGCCCAGGTCGGCCTCGAGCACCTTGCCGAGCCGGAGCGTCAGCCCGGACGCGAGGTGCGCCTCTTCCTCGCGGCGGGTGTTATCGATCAGATCACGCAGGGCTGCCGCGTACTGCTCGGACTGACCGAGGCGGCACGCCTGGTCGCGGGCGGCGTCGTGGATGGCCCACGAGTCCGGGGCCTGCTCGAGCGCGAGGAGGCGGCACGCCAGGGCCTCGTCGTGACGCCCGAGCGGGGTCTCCAGCACGGCGGCCTGGTCCGCCAGCGCCCAGGCCAGCTCCTCGCCGGCCGGCGCGGCGCCGACGCGCATCTCGAGCGCCTTGAGGCACAGGTCGAGCTCGTTGCGTTCCAGCATGGCCCGCCTGAACCGCCTCGCTTCCGACGCGGTCTGCGACGCGGTCTGCAGCGCGGAGCGGAGGAGCTCCTCGGCCTGATCGGCTTCGCCCCGCTCCTGGGCGAGGCGGTGGAGCTCGTAGAGCACCTCGGCGGCGCCGACGGCGACCTCGTGCTCCGGCGGCAGGCGGCGGACCACCATGAGGAGCTTCTTGTAGGTCCGTTCGGCGCGATCGAGCTCACCGACCTCGCGGGCGAGCTGCCCGAGCATCCTGGCGACGCCGGTGTTCTGGACGTCCATGACCGATGCGAGCTCGAGCTGCTCGAGGGCGCCGGGGTTGTCGCCCTTGGCCCTGAGCGCGCGGGCGAGCAGGTAGTGGACCGCGGCCCGGTCGGGGCTGCGGCGGCGTCCGAAGTCGGCGATGAGCTGCTCGGCCATCGCGCGGCCCTCGTCGAGCCGCTCGGCGGCGATCAGGGCCTCGGCGAGCATCCGCCGGATGGAGTGGTCCTCGGGGGCGACCGACGCGGCCTTCTCGAGAACGGAGATGGCCTTGTCCGGGCTCCCGAGGCGAGCGTAGAGCCCTGCTGCCTCGTGCGCGTACGCACGCAGCGCCTCGAGGTCGTCGATGTACGGCGCGGTCTCGGTGAGGAGCTGCGCGAGCGGCTCCCAGGACTCCTCCTTCCGGTAGATGGCCGCCAGCTTCTCACGCAGGTGGAGGGTCTGGGGGACCTCGGCGAGGGCCGCCTCGAGGGTCTCCATCGCGGGCTTGACCTGGCCGGCACCGAGGTACGCGTTCGAGAGCTTCTCGAAGACGACGAGCCGCTCGTCGCCCTTCGTGGCCTGGAGGCGGCGTTCGAGCCACCTGGCCGCGGCCGCGTGCTCGCCGCGGTCGATCTGCAACCGGGCCAGGGCGTCGAGCGACGCGACGGAGCCGACGAGCTTCTGGACGTGGCGGTGCGCGTTCAGCGCCCGGTCCGTGTCGCGGAGCCTCTCCTCGGCCAGGCTGGCGACCTTGGCCCACAGCTCCGCCGCGGCCTCGCTCTGGTCTGCCTCCTCCAGCAACGCGGCCTGCTCGGTGAGCAGGCTCGCCAGCTCGACGAAGCGCTGGCCGTCCTCGTGGACCTTGACGAGGGAGGCGATCGATGGCGGGTGCCCCGGGACCTCGCTCAGGTTGGCCTTGAGCGCCTCGAGGCGCCCGCCGCGCGTCTCGAGCTGTCCGATGATGTCCGCGATCTCAAGGCGGACCTCGAGCCTCCGGTCCCGGTCTTCGCAGAGGCCGAGCTCCTGTTGGAGGAGGCTCAGGAGCTCGAGGCTCAGGCCGCGGGCCCGGCACACGTCGGAGAGCTCGCGGACGGTCTCCGCGTCGTCGGACGTCTCGGCGAGGATGCCGCGGTAAAGGACCATGGCCCTGCCGAGGTCTCCGAGCGGACCCGCCGCGAGCCGGGCGGCGCGCCGACGCATTTCGCGCGAGGCCGCCGGAGCGACCGGGAGCTGAGCCGCCCCCGCGAGCGCCGTCACGGCCTTGCCGTGCTCGCGCTGGTCCTCGAAGATCCGGACGAGCTCGTCGAGCGCCCAGCGCGCCGATCCCTCGGCCGTGCACCGGCCCCTGGTCTCGACGCCGGCGCGCCACAGGCGCGACGCCTCGCGGTGGAGCCGTTCGAGGCTCTCCACCTGGAGCGCAGCGTCGCCGAGCGTCTCGATGGCCAGCGTCGCGGCCTCGTGGAGCGGGTCGAGGTCGTCGTCGCTGGCGACACGGTCGCCGAGACGGAGCAGGGTCTCGTACAGCCGGACGTCCGGCGAGCGGCGCTGGACCCGCGCGAGCTCGCCCAGGACCGTCACGCTCTCGCTGTCGCGGTCCGCGGCCCGGATCAGCGCGGTCTCGGCGGACGCCAGGTCGTCGAGTCTCTCCTCGAACCACCGGGCGGCGATCAGGTCGAGCTCGCGGGCCAGCCCCGGCCGGACGTCCTCCGCCGACGCCAGCACGGCATCGAGCGTCAAGGTCACCTCGGCCCAGGCGTCGTGCGCGGACGCGGCCTCCTCGGTCGCGTGGATCACAGCCGGGACGACCTCGTCCATTGCCGCGTGGCATCCGATCACGGCGCCGGCGAGCCGGTCCCAGCTCCCCGCGGTGCCGGCGACCCGGATGGTCGCCGTGGCGGCGTCGATCCTCGACGGGGCCAGCTCGTGAGCGGCCCAGTACGCCTCGAGCGCGAGGCCCGGGTCGCCCACCCGCTCCTCGGCGAGGCGCCCCGTCAGGAGCCTGAGGTGGAGGCGCCGCGAGTCTTCCGCGGCCGCGTCGGCCGTGTGGCCCAGGGCCGTGATCATCGCGGCCCACTCGCCGGTCTGCTCGGCCAGGCCCAGGGCATCGATTTCGAGCGACGCGTCCCACGGCGCCAGGACCATGGCCCGCGCCAGGGACCCCAGCGCCCCACCCGGATCGTGCAACCGCTGCTCCTGGACGTCGGCGGTCTCGCGCAGCAGGCGGACCCGCGTCGCGTCGTTCGGTGCGGTCTCGAGGCGGTGCTCGAGGAGGCCGATGAGGTCCGACCAGCGCGACGTGGTGTCGTACGCCCTCGCCAGCACGTCGGCCACCGTGCCCCGGCGCTCCTGATCGTCCAGCATGGGCGCGAGACCGGCGAGCGCCTCCGCGCGCGCAGGGTCGATGCGCAGGGTGCGTCCGTAGAAGCCGAGCGCCCGGTCGGGCGCGTCCAGCTCGTCGCGGCACACGTCGCCGAGCCGCGTGAGCATGGTCGCCACGAGGTTCGACTCGCGCTCGAGCGCCCCGTCGAGCAGGTCGGCGTAGTCCTGCCACCGCCCCGCCCTGGCGTAGAGGTCGGCGAGAGCGTCGATGGTCTCGTCGTTCTCGCCGAAGCGCTGCTGCACCTCGAGCCACGTGGCGATGGCCCCGTCGATGTCCTGGAGCTTCTCCGCCAACAACCGGGCGACGGCGACCGTATCCTCGCGGCTCTGGCGCGCTGACACAGGGGCGGCCGCGCGCTTCTGCAAGACCTCGACGAGCGGCGCCCAGCGCGACTCGCGAGTGAGGATCCCGGCCGTGGCGTTGAGTGCCTCGACGTCCGCGGCGTCGGTCTCGATCCTCTTCCCCCACAGGTGGAGAGACCGGTCGACCTCGCCCTGGGAGTCGGCGAGGTTCGCGGCGCGACCCAGCACCACCCGGCGTTCGGCCGGCTCCGGCTCGAAGTCCGCCAGCCGCTCGAGGACTCCGAGCTGCTCCGAGGCTCGACCAGCGGTCTCGAGCAGCGAGCTCAGCCGGCGACACGCCTGGAGGAGCGCGGAAGCCGACGCCTCGCGCTCGTCCAGCACCTTGTGGTACAGCGTGATGGCGCCGTCGGCGTCGCTCAGGACGGAGCGTCGGGTCGCGGCCGCCTCGAGGCGGAGCGACACCCTGGTCCCGACGTCGCCGCAGCTCTCCGCCGCGTCCTCGAGGGCCCTGGCGAACCCCTCGTTGTCCCCGGTGCGGCCAGCCAGCTCGCGCAGGCGCTGGTGTGCGTCCACCGCCGTGGGCTCCAGGCACAGCAGGCTGGCGAAGTGCCCCATGGCCTCGCCGTGCTTGGCGAGCGCGATCTGCCGTTCTCCCGCCTCCCGGTGCAACGCGGCCTGCTCCGCCGCCGGCACGTATTCGAGCGCCGCCTCCACGGCCTTCACGGCGTCTCCCTGACGCCTGGCCAGGTCATATCGCGCCTGGAGGAGGGACAGGGCTCTCCGCCGTATGTCGGCGGTGGCCGAGTCCCGCCGCGAGATCCGCTCGAGGAGATCGATGGGGTCGTGTCCGTCGCAGCCCTCCGCGAGCAGCGTCTCGATCTGATCGAGGGACTCCCTGGGCTCGTCGAGCCGCTCGAGGAGGCAGTCGGCGATACGCAGCCGCTGCGACCTGCGGTCACCCGGCAGCATCCCATCCACCCTGGCGAGCCACATCTCGACCAGGTCTCGCCACCGTTCCTGCCGCTCGAGGAGCCGCTCCAGCGACTCCACGAGCTGGAGGTCGTATGGCCTGAGCTCGAGGAGGCTGGTCAGGTACTCGATCGCGCGGCCCGGTGCCTGGGCGAAGTCCTTGGCGACGTTCGCGGCCTCGTCGAGGAGGGCCTGGCGCCGCGCCGGGCTCGAGGCAGCGGCGATGGCCGCGTCGTACAGGCTCAGGAGGTCGTTCCACCGGCCGGCCACGGTGTGCGCCACCGTCAGCCTCTGGAACGCCCACTCACTGGAGGAGTCGATCTCCAGCACCCGGGTGAGCACCCGGATGAGCGCCTCGGACTCCTCGCCGAACCACTCCTCGAGGAAGTTTGCGGCTCGTTGACCGACCTGGTCCGCGAGCGCCGGCTCGACATCGCGCCGGAGCACGTCTTCGAAAAGGGAAGCAACGTCCTCGGGGCGCTGGGACCGGGACGCGAGATCTTCCACCTCGTCCCACGCCTCGGGATGGTCCGGATTGGATCGGACGGTGTGGATCGCCGCCTGGAGCTCTTCAAGGATGTCCGTGGTCACGGTAACCTCGTCGTGCCAGATTTTGTCTCGTCCCGATCGCCCGGGAGACGGCGTCGGGAGCTCGATCACCGGAGCCTACCAGCGTGAAAGATGGCTGAAAACGAAAAAGGTGAGGGACCAGATCCCATCCGGGCAGCGGTGGAGGGCGCGGTTTCCACCCACAGGTCGCGGAGCACGTGCTTTACTTCCAGGCCACAGTGGATCAAGAGTGGAGGAGTCGCGTCCGGCGACGGGCGCGCATCAGCCGCTACGGAGTCGCATCGTGCACATGAGATGGGTCATCGCTCTGATCCTGGTCCTGGCGGCCTCGCCAGCCCTGGCGGAGAACGTGGAGATCGGGGACTTCACGTACGCGGGCGCGTTCCGGCTCCCGTCGGGTTTCAACTGGGGCGCGCGGGGATCGACCTATCGCCCGGGCGGGGACGGAGGGCGGGGATCTCTGATCGTCCTGGGGGCCGACCAGGTCGTGGGAGAGTGGGCCGAGGTCGCCATCCCCAGCCCCGGCATGGGGGGCTTCGGCTCGCTCCCCGAGGCGCGACAGCTCACCGGTTTCGTCGAGTTCGACGGCAACCTCATGGAAAACGAGACCAACCGCGACGAGACCCGCGCCGGCGACGTGACCTGCATCCCGCCCCGCGGGTCCCAGACCTCGGAGAAATGCTACTGGAACGCGGAGTGGTGGTACAACGTGGCGGGCGATGACTACGCGGCCGTCGGGATGTCCGAAGCCGACGGCTCCAACCCCCGCGGCATGTGGCACGTCGGCCGGTCGGGCGACCCCGTGTTCCACGGCTCGAGGCACGGCGCGTACATGTTCGCGGCCCCGCCCTGGTTCGCGGACTGGTACCTCGGCGGCCGATCCCTCATCGTGGGCATGACGCGCGAGGCGGGGTGCTGCGGGTCGAGCCAGGGCCCGACGCTGTTCGCGTTCCGGCCCTGGGACGTCGACGACCCGCCGTCGCGCGCCGACCTGGATGCACTGGCGCTCGTCTACTACCCCATGGTCTACCCGGGCTGCGCCGGTCCGAACGTCGGCGATCCCGCGGAGTGCTACTACCCGGACTACCGCGCCTGCGACGCCTGGATGGGCGGCGCCTTTGTCGAGTCGGGCCTGCGCAGCGCCGTGGCGATCTCGGGCATCAAGGCGTACGGCGACAACGGCTACAGCGACTGGGGGCCCTGCTCGCCGTGGCACGGCTACCACTGCGAGCCCCTCGAGGCGCAGATCGTCTTCTACTCGACCGACGACCTCGCTGCGTCTGCAGCCGGGCGGCGCAGGCCCGAGGAGGTCGTCCCGTACCAGATCTGGCGGCCCGACGAATTCATGGACACAGACTGCCCCGCGGTGGGCGGACTGGCGTTCGATCGCGACGGCGGACGGTTCTTCGTGATCGAGAAAGGGTACGGCGACGACAACTACGCCGTGGTCCACGTGTACGAGGTCGAGCCCGCCGCGGAGCACCCCGCGCCCGACGGCGACGCCGACGTCGATGTCGATGCCGACACCGACATGGACACCGACACGGACGTCGATTCCGACGTGGACACCGACGTCGATTCCGACTCGGACTCGGACGCCGACCAGCCGACCGACACCGGGGGCGACGCCGATGCCGGTGACGGCGGCCACCCGGTCGGCGGCTCGCTCGGGCGATGCGATTGCTCCGCAGCGGCGCCGCGCCACGCCGCTGCCTCCCTGTCCCGGCTCGTCCCGTAGAAAACCACGCGGGTATTTATCTGAAGACCATTGACAGATATTCACACGCTGACTGTTCGTCGTCCTGCCAGGTCACCAACCATAATCGTCGGCTCCAGGCTCCAGGCTCCAGGCTCCAGGGCCTGCAGGCTGCGGCGGGGCGATCATTCTGTGGTGTCCTGGGGACCACCCGCGAGGCGAAGAGTCAGAGGCTGAGCCATGCCA
>Ga0233425_10001017_pt1 | contig 66933 bp, 78 predicted proteins | sample Watercolumn_Towu_2_FD_181712 | JGI IMG/M metagenome (GOLD analysis project Ga0233425, IMG submission 181712) | Freshwater microbial communities from Lake Towuti, South Sulawesi, Indonesia - Watercolumn_Towuti2014_140_MG | ecosystem: Environmental > Aquatic > Freshwater > Lake | place...
CGCGCAAACCCGCTTCGAGTGCCACATACTCTTCCAGATTCAATGGACGGACGAAGATTGGTTGCATGTGGCACAGCATACCATCCATTGCTTTTATTCACAAATTCCTTGTTAAAGGTGCACTAGGGAGTACTCGATGAACTACGCCGAAGTAGGTTCGAGCTCTTTTGTCAATCTATCTCCAAACATCCAATTTCTCTATGCATGTGGCGCGTGGAGAGAGGGGGTGTTTTTTGTTTTACGCTGACGGAAATTCCGCATGTTTTCGCTTATTTGAATTTTCAGTCTCCAGGTGTTGAATGCCTATTTCTGATCGCATCCGCAGTCAAAACGATATATCGGCGAGTTTGACCGCCGCCAATTTCGTAGCGATAGATATCACTGATGATGAACGGGCATTTTTGCTTGAACTCGCCAACCATTATCGTAGCCGTCTTCTGGCTGAAGAAAATTTGGATGAGATTGCGCAACTGGCTCCCCGAATTTTGCGCGCTCGTATCGAGACTCTGGTTAGTTCGATAATGAAACAGGAAGGCCAGAGCCTTCCACCCATTGAGCGAGCCAATCTTATCACGTACATTATCAATGAAACCGTTGGGTTGGGTCCGCTTGAACGATTGAGAAATGATCCCAGCATTACTGAGATTATGGTCAATGGTCCGAATGAAATCTACGTCGAGCAAAAAGGTAAAATTTCGCGGCGTCCCGATGTCCGCTTTAAGGATACGGCACATATTTTGCATATTATTGACAGAATTATTTCTCCGATAGGCAGACGCATTGACGAGAGCAGTCCGATGGTTGACGCTCGGTTGCCTGAGGGTGATCGCGTTAATGCTGCAATTCCACCTATCTCACTCAATGGTCCTGTCCTAACGATTCGAAAATTTCGCAAAGATCCGTTTACAATCAGCACATTGGTTGAGGGAGGCACGCTCTCGGAAGAGATGGCTGATTTCCTAAGAGCCTGTGTTATCTCGAAACAAAACATTCTCGTTTCTGGCGGCACCGGGTCTGGCAAGACTTCGACACTCAATGTGCTCGCGTCGTTTATCCCCAAAGATGAAAGAGTTATCACTATTGAAGATGCCGCAGAACTACAATTTCATATCAAGCGTCAGAATGAATCAACAAGCCCACATGTTTTACGAATGGAAGCGCGCCCAGCGAATGTGGAGGGACAAGGGGAAATTCCAATTCGCCAGCTGGTGCGAAATGCATTGCGCATGCGCCCCGATCGAATTGTTGTGGGCGAGGTGCGCGGCGCCGAAGCGCTCGACATGCTCCAAGCCATGAACACCGGTCACGAAGGATCGCTCACGACTATTCATGCAAATTCCACAAGGGATGCGTTCTCGCGGTTGGAAACCATGGTCATGTGGGCAGAAGGTGCTAAAGAGCTGCCACTTAACGCGATTCGGGAGCACTTGGTCGGGGCAATAAATATTGTGGTGCAACAAGAACGGCTCTCCGATGGAAGTCGCCGTATCGTTGCCATTTCCGAAGTCCAAGGAATGAAGAAGGGGCAGGTCGTTCTCAAGGACATTTTCATTTTTGAACGAATGGGTATTGACGAGCACAACGGAAAGATCAAAGGAAATTTTATACCTACTGGGATTCGGCCCAAGTGCTTGGCTCGATTCAAACCCACAGGTGTTTCCATTCAGGAAGGAATATTTGTGCCTCAATATCTCGTTGCAGAGATGGGATCCGATCTGCTCGAGTCTGAGGAAGTTACCGAAATCATGGTCAACGGACCGGACGAAGTTTACGTGGAACGTGACGGCAAACTCGAACGATTGAATAAAAAATTCCGCGACGAAACGCATCTCCTTAATGTCATTAACACGATCGTTGCGCCAATTGGGCGGCGAATCGACGAAACCACGCCCACGGTTGACGCCCGTTTGCCTAATGGTGATCGCGTAAATGCAGTACTGCCGCCCATCACACTCAATGGTCCTGTTCTAACCATTCGCCGGTTTCCAAAAAATCCGCTGACCGTTGAAGAGCTGGTCAAACGAAATACTCTATCTCGCGAGATGGTTCTGTTTCTGGAAGCATGCGTCAAGGCAAAACTCAATATTCTTGTATCGGGCGGCACAGGATCAGGCAAGACAACCACGCTGAATGTTTTATCTTCGTTCATCCCATCTGATGAACGAATCATCACCATCGAAGACGTGGCTGAACTGCAACTGAAACAGCCGCATGTTGTTCGAATGGAAACTCGTCCGCGCGATGAATATGGTGAAGGTGAAATCACGATTCGCGACCTGGTAAAGAATTCGTTGCGGATGCGTCCCAATCGAATCATTGTGGGCGAAGTGCGCGGCGGCGAAGCGTTGGATATGTTGCAAGCCATGAACACGGGGCACGAAGGTTCGTTGACCACAGTGCACGCGAATTCGCCTGCCGATGCGTTCTCACGTCTCGAGACGATGGTTATGTGGGCGGGAACTCAATTGCCGGCTGCTGCGATTCGCGAGCAGTTGGTGGGCGCGATCAACGTTGTCGTCCAGCAAGACCGTTTATCCGATGGCTCACGCGTCATCACGGCCATTTCGGAAATCCAAGAAGTGAGTAACGGCAGAGTCTTTCTCGAAGATATTTTCCAGTTTCAAAGTGCTAAAGTGACTAGCGATTCATCGCATGCATTCAAAGCTAGCGGTTTTCAGCCCGCGTCATTGTCCAAGATGAAATCTCTGGGGATCAATCTACCTATATCGCTCTTCCAATAATTTCCAGCGGGACCGTGAGGCTCGTTTGATATCAGCAACATTGGCGATCATATCTTGTATCAGCGCGGCGGCACTTGGATTTTTTGGCGTCGTCAGTCTATTGAGTTCCCAATCGCGTCGATTGGAGATGCGGGACCAATTGCGAATTGCCGCGGGGGACACCAATTCCTCTTCACATCCGTCGAGTATTCACTCTGTGAGTGTTCGATTCGAGAATTCAAAACTAGGCAAATCACTGGCGACACAACTTGCTCAAGCAGATTTGACGGTGAGCGCGTCTTTTTTTGCCGTTGCTCTCTTGGGAATTGCGATGGCAATATTTCTTGCGGCGTGGTTTTTCTTCCAGGCGCCTTTTCTCATCGATGTGGTTCTTGCGGGTGGATTGACCTGGCTTTTTGCCAAGTTCTTCCTGGATGCGCGACGAGACCATTACATCAATCAGGTAGCTAATCAAATGCCCGAGGTCGCAATCCTTGTCAGCAATGCACTTAAAGCCGGGCTCTCCGTGAGTCAATCTTTCGCGATGGTTGCAGAAGAGATGCCGGCTCCCGCGGGGAAAGAATTTTCAAAAATTGTAACCCAATTGAATCTGGGCAATCCATTTGACGGAGCGACTGAAAACATGATGAAGCGACTCCCCGCCGAAGAGCTCAAACTACTTCTGACGACCATTACAATCCAGCGTAAAGCCGGCGGCAATCTCACCCGTGCACTGGCGGTGATGTCGTCCGCGATTAGTGCGCGGCATCGCGCGAGGAACGAGATCGCGACTCTCACGGCAGAAGCACGTTACACTGGCTTGATCGTACTTGTATTGCCCATCGCGATGTTGGTGATGATCAATTCATCTATGGAAGGTGCAGTTTCTGCATTCTTGAATCATCCCATCGCTTGGGTAATACTCCCAATCTTTATTGGAATCCAGGCGGTCTCGGTTTTTTTGATTCGGCGCTATTCAGAGGTAAAGGTCTAGGCGCACAGATGATGTACCTCATCGTGATCTTGACTATGTCGGCTGTGGCGATGTTCATCGTTGGCATATATTTGTTTAGACAAAAATCACCGATCGCTGAACAAGTCGCAGTCCTAACCACGATTCCGACTAAACCAAAACAATCATATTTCGAGATTAGAATTCGGCCCTGGAGCAAGAAATTTTCAGCCAGGTTGCCATCTCTCAAGCCATGGATCACGCCGTCAGATATCGAAACTAGACTCGCTTATTCCGGAAACCCTCTCAACCTAGATGCGAGCCATTTCTACGGAATGCAGTTAGTGGGTGGAGTTGTTTTTGCAATCGCAGGTTTTCTACTAGGTGGTGCCTGGGCAAAATTTACCGGTATGTTTCTGGGGTTTATTTTTGGAGGTGGCTTTGGGATTTACTATCCCATCATGTGGCTCGATGGTCGTGTGCGTCAGAGACAAGGCGCGATCACTATCGCCACACCGGATTTTCTAGATGTGATTGCGACGAGCATGGAAGCTGGGTTGGGATTTGATACCGCGCTGGAATACTGGACTGCTCGAGCGAATGGACCGTTGGCAGAGGAAATCAAGCGTTTCCTTTACGAGTTGCAAATGGGAAGTCCTCGCCAAGAATGTTTTCGGAAATTGGTTCAACGGAATAGTTCAGAGGAATTGCGAACAGTTGTTGGAGCATTGATCCAAGCGTACGAACTGGGGACGCCGATTAGCAGAACCTTGCAGGAGCAAGCCGAAGATATGCGAGTCCGGAGAATCCAACGCGCCAAGGAAGAGGGAGCGAAGGCGGGTCCGAAAATTACTCTCGTGACAACCTTACTAATAGCACCGGCAGTGATGTGTTTGTTTATCGCAATTGTGGCACTTAAAGTCTATGAGAACCTCGGACCGTTGTTACAGGAATTTGCGGGTAGATAAGAATTGGTGTTCCAAGCACACCAATGACAGAATCACACAGGAAAGGAGGTGAGAACAATGTATAAGAAGATAAATCAGATCGCTACCCAAGCACAGGATGCTTCCCTTCGGACCTGGATCAAGTGGACAAATTTTGCGACTCGAGAAGATGGTCTTGAAACTATCGAAGTCGTTGCGATGGGCGCGGCAGGAGCCGTTCTGATCGGACTCATTCTGACCGTGTTTCAGAGCAATGGGAAGTCACTTGGGGAAACGATTTTTCAGGGCATACTTTCCTGGGCGAGCAAGATCGGCGGCGGTAATTGATGTTTCTGTCAAGCGGAATTGCATAAATGTGATTCCCTTAAGCATGGATCTTGAGGGTTCTTCAGGATAGTTATTGCTTGAAGAGCCCTCGAAGGTGATTTATGAACAGAAATTTTCATTCTGTTTTTTCAAATGAAGATGGTTCGGAGATCATCGAGTTTCTGGGGCTTTTGCCGCTGTTGCTCATGATAGGGTTGATTATTGTTCAAGTGTTGTTAGCCGGACAGACGATCATGGTTGCCAATAGCGCGGCTCGTGAAGGAGCTAGAGCGGCGGCGGTCTGCGAAGATGTTGGAGGCGCAGTTGTTAGAGCCAGTCCGGGCTTTAGTCCTCAAATCCAAAGAATACCGAATGGAACAGAGGTCACTGTCAAAGTGTCTTTGCAGGTTCCAACGATAGGCATCCGATTCTTGCAGACAATGATGCCTATCGTCACTGGCAGTTCAACCATGCGCTTTGAGAGAACGAGACCTTGTCAATGATGAAAATTCTATCAAAAATACGCAAAATTGTTCGCTATGAAGATGGCGGCGCCAACATTTACATCATTCTCGCGATTGGCTTTGGGTTGCTTTTGGTCACCCCATTCTTTTTGAATTCAGGCAGTTTGTATATTACTCGGCGTTCTTCACAGAACGGCGCAGATGCGGCGGCTTTAGCGGCAGCCGAGTATTATGCGGAACGGCTGACTTTTAATAAGGGTATGCCGGCAGAAGGAGATTATTATACTCCCCCGCCGCAATATTGTTTGTTAGAAAATATTTCTCGATTTGAAATCCAGCGCAAAGCAGTTGAGGCTTATTTTAATCTCAAATATCTTCCAGTTGTTCGTGAAGCGCAGAGTTTCAGATTGCCTCCGCAGGTTCAATCTGTGGCGGAAAGAAATAATACAAAAGTGAGAGCAGATTATTTTCGAGCGGGCAACTGCGAGGACGATTGCGAAAAAGTTAAAATTTCCTACGGTTATCGGTTTCCTAATTTATGGGCTTCAACTATTACTGAAAGAGAGTTTATTTCTGCAGTTAGCGGATATTCGAATCTGAGTGACCCTATCCGAGCGCATGCCACAGCCGTTACCTATATGCCCGACCAATTGGAATTGTATGGACCATATCGCTGCCAAGATCATGTGCCGCCTTATCAAGACGTTGTTATAAATGGTGTTGCTGTGAGGCTTTATTATTTGCGTTATTTGGTAAAAACTATTTGGCGCATTCATTTGATCGATTATCGCGGCTTGCCTTTCCCCCAATGATCCCACGGGGAAACCTTTTCAAAGAGTACCAGGAGGACAAAATGAAATGGCTCACCAAATGGTTCAAGAAATATCTGCTCAATGACAAAGGGATGTCCAATATTCAAGGTGTAGGGCTTGCGTGCGTCATGGCAATTGGCATTGGCGCTACGTCCACGTACATTTACGCTAATAAAGATGCCATTGTTAGTGGTTGGTCTAACGCATCACATAATCAAAATGAACTTTACCAAGGACGTGGGCAGTTGCCTGGGGGCATGGATAACAATAACCTTCCAATTGATCCAACAAAACTACCACCTGGTTACTCCATTGATCCCCAAACGGGATTACTTCGAGACCCCAATGGGAATATTATCTCGCCTTCATTGATTACAACGAGGCTGGGAAGCTCGCCAGCTGGTCAGTTGGGCTTTTGGGATCAATACGGGAATTTGATCATATTCGGCGGACTAGTTGTTGCAGCGCTAGGACTGGGATTATTTGTTCCGGGATTAGTGGGGGCTATGGCATTGGGTTTTGGTTTGTCAATGTTATTCGACGGATTTGATCAGGTGGTGTTACATAACAAACAGCTCGATTTGAATCATTCAATCGTTATGGGCGCAATTGGTGGATTATCAGCATTGGCGGGTGGACTGGTTGCGAAAACTGTGGGGAATATTGGAATGGGGTTTCTGCTTAACCGCGCACCAAGTCTTGCCCGCTATGCGCCGATTATCGGCCGCACGGCAGGTGCAATTGCCGGCGGGCTAGTTGGGGGTGCATCTCAAATAGTGGAGAACTTGGTCAATGGCACTCCTCCGTTAGAGGGTGTTGGACGGACGATTGCTATAGCAACTGTTTCTACTGCACTCACATTCGCGAAACCAATCAAAGACGCTATTCCCACAAAACCAATTTTGAAAGCTGCCGAAAAGCTCTTCGATTGGACAATGAACAAAACAGTTGGTTTCTTGAGTGGAAAATAACTCACGAACCACTTCCATTTAGAAATTGAGAGCATTTGTACATGATCAAAAATGCCAAGCGTCGTGGAGTCGTATTATTATTATCTGCTGCAGTACTTGCCTGTATTGCGGGCTTAATCGCTATCTCGTTTTTGCAGTCAGCGAACAATGAAATCGAGCAAACCAAACGTCAATACGGAGAGCAGATTAATGTCCTCGTTGTCGCAAAAGATATTCCTGCTCGATCTATGCTGTCGTTAAACAATCTTGGAGACGGCTCACTGAAAATTGAAAGACGTCCGAAAACTTTCACGCCAAATTCTGCATATGTTATTCCCGAACCTGCAGATGCAAGCGCAGTTTTTTCCGCAATTGGAAGTCAACTTGATGGTTATACTATGATTCCGTTGAGGGCAGGCGAAGTTCTTTTGTCAAGTATGATCGAAAGAACGATCGTCATTCCACCCAATTTGCGCGCAGTAAGCTTGTCTGTGAGCAATGTTACGAGCGTTAGCGGTTACGTGCGCGGCGGCGACAGAGTAGACGTCATTGCATCCTATGAGATTGATCAGGGTGGTTCAAATAAACTTCAACGTTCGACCGTCTTACTGCAGAACGTTCTCGTCCTATCGGTCTCCTGGTTCAACAATCTGGGAACATCATCGCGTATTGCGCCGACTAACGGATTTACTGCAACCATACTATCGAAAGGAACGCAATTTCAAAATTCACTCCAGACAACAGAAGATCGCGATACAGTCGTTACCTTGGCGCTTTCGTTGGATGACGCAACCAAACTTACGTATATGCAAAATTTTGCAAAAGAAGTCCGTCTCGTGTTGCGTCGCTTGGACGACACACGGACAACGACCGTACCAAATATAGGACAGGAACAATTCAAATAAGAGAGTCAAAACACTCGAGCGAGAAGAACTAGGATTGCGCCGAATGCAAGGAATGGTCCGAACGGAATGATTGTTTTGCGGTCTATGCGTTGCAGGAGCAAGCCGGGGAGGACGATCAAGGTTGCCGTGAGAAAGGCGAGCATGATCGCATAGACCACATTCGGGAATGACAGCACGAGTCCGATAAAGGTCGCGAGTTTGACATCGCCAACACCAGCGCGTTCGGGTCCATAGATAAAAACTGGGAACAAAAACACAAGCGAACCAAACACGCCACCAAGCATTGCCAATTGCCATTGATTCGTGAAAATGGAGACAACAAAGGCAAGTAAGATGCTGGGAACAATGATCACGTTAGGAATGCGGCGCCAGCGTAGATCGGTATAGGAGACAGCAATCAGAATGATTGACACAAAAATATCCAGAAGGAGTTCGGGGTTCAATTTGCTGACCTCGCAGGATTTCTGAAAAGATTTTTTTGTGAAACTCTATTGCGTGGATATTGAATTGACTATTTCAAAAATTTCTACCGGGTTTACAATCCTTATTCATCCAATCAAAGAATGCAAGTGTCGGTGGACACCGCGCTTTTCAGGGGCGTGCCCATGAATAGCGGTCACCGCCAAGTTGTGATTGCCACCGATGCCAGTATTAGTTTGAAATCTGGGTTCGCGGAAAGCTACAGAATCCTTGTTGTTCCCAGAAGGTATCGTGTGGGACAGCAAACGATCTTGAGTGCCGAAGGTCCCATCCGATTTGCGACCGATAGAACTTTGCCCATGCTCTTGCCGGCGCAATTCGACGATTTTGTCGAAGCGTACAAGCAAGTGGGTAGCACTAGCATCGTCTCGATCCACTCGCCGGGGACAATTGACAATGCGGTTCAGCAAGCACGTATTGCGCGAAACGTTCTGTCGCCGACCGCTGATATTGAGATCTTTGAAACAAAGACAATTGATGGCGGGATTCAATTATTGATCGAGACTGCCGCCAATTTTATAAATTCAGAAAAGGACGCGACCAAAGATCAGGTTTTGGCTCTGCTAGAACGCATTCACAGCCATATTCTGACTGTGTTATTGTCCAAAGGAATTGGTCAGTTGCCATGTGAACCCAAGCCGCATTCCTTTCAAGAACTCGTAAATCTATTTGGACCGCGCCGGTTGTTCAAAATGGATACTGCAAAAGCGATTTTTAGACCCGTCTCTCCCAGAGAACAGATACAAGAAGTCAGAATACAAAAGGATCAGCAAGTTATTGTCCAATGGCATCATCAACATTTGACGCAAGCCAATCGGTTGTTCTCTGAAATGATTGCTTGGCTTGGCCAAGATGCTTTTCAAGTGCGCGAAATTTATTCGAAGAATCCGATATTTCCCAGCCATTTCATTGCTTTGGTCACTTTTCCAGACCCCGTCAGGATAACCGAACTTGTCAAATGGGTCAAGCGTTGGGGACGCGCAACCATTATGTCGAATCATAAGGAATAGGAAATCGTCTTGATTATTCAGACCCCTTCACGTCAAACAACCATTCGAGTGATGATGGTAGCACCAGACGCAAGCTTGATTGAAACGGTTCGGCTGTATCTGGCAGACCGTTTTCCAGTTGAACTAGTGCAAACCGCCCAGTCCGCGCGGCAATGTCTTTCGGTCCTCAGCGACGTTGATCCGAACGTGGTTTTGATTGCAGAAGGATTGGAAGACCATCTCCAATTGGTGCGTCAAATCAGCGCGCTGTACCCCGCGGTTGCTCCCCTCGTCTTGTCTGAGGCAGACGATTTGCAGTCGTATCATGATCTCATGGCGGCTGGCACTCGTGGTATTGTCAAGCTGACCAATTCTCCTCAAGGCTGGGTCGTTTCCGGCGAAGAACTCGATCTGCGAATCCACCAGAGCTCAGAATTGGTTCGTTCGGTGAAAGAAAAACTCGCGGGTGGATTTCGGCGACAATCCATGATGCTGGGGCGCGAGATCATTACCATTTACAGCCCCAAAGGCGGGGTTGGAAAGAGTAGCCTTGCCACTGGCTTGGCTTTGCTACTGGCGCAACAAGATCCAAAAAGAAAAGTGGCTTTGGTTGATTTGAACCTGCAATTTGGGATTGATTCGGTCTATCTCAATCTTCAGCCACGGCACTCGATGGCAGATTTCGTTTCGAACGTGGACTCGTTAAGTTCAACGACGATTGAAAGCTTGGCAACGAAAAAAATCCTCGAGGGTGGCTGCGAGTTATATTTTATTCCCGCGCCGCTCAATCCACTCCAAGCAGATGACATTCTGGGTCAGGGTGTTGCTGGAGTTCTTCAATCGCTCCGGCGCTATTTTGACACAACGGTCGTCGATACAACCTCGACCATTTCAGATGTAACTCTGGCAGCTTTGCAAGCGTCAACTACCATACTGCTGGTTTGCACTCAAGATATGTTGGCAATCCGTCAAACACGCGCGGCTCTCGAACTGTTCAATGACCCGGAACTGGGAATTGATGCCGGTGCGGTTGCGCTTGTGCTAAATCGCCTGAATAACCATTCGGAAATCAAACCGGACAGTATCGAATCCCTGTTCGAACTGCGTTGCGTCGGAAAAATACCTGAACTCGGCAGTTTTTTTGAAACAGAGGTCAATGTGGGGAATCTGCCCAATGCCTTGTCCTCTGCCAATCCCCTGATCACGGCTTGGAAGGGAATGGTGGCTGGCCTCAAGTTCGAGAAATCTTTGAGAACCAGTCCAGAATAATCTAGGTGGTATACCATGTTAACAGTTGGCGAAACACTCCGAGAAGGAAGATATAAAATCCTTTTTCCAATTGCAGAAAAACCGACCTCCAGCATTTTCTTAGCACGCGATGAAGAAAACCGGGAGCTATATGCAATCAAGGTCATTCAAAGAAAATCTGGCGAGCACGAAGATTTTCGAAAGGCGTTCAGCAATGAAGCCAAGAGCCTAGCGCAGATGCGGGATGACCCGCATATCGCTCGCTTTGAACATTTTGGGGTTGAGGAAAAATACCTCTACATCGTCATGGAGTACGTGCCCGGAAAGACAATCGCTGAATTTATCAAGACAAACAAAACAGTCAGTGAAAAAGATGCCTTGAAGATCGCCCGTCAAATCGCCGAAGCGCTACAAAGCGCGCACGAGAAAGGTATCATCCACAGCGATATCAAGCCCTCGAATATCATGCTCACACCCGGAGGGAACGCCAAGGTCGTTGACTTTGGGATGGCTCTTGATGTCTCCAATGTAACCAGTAGCCAAATTGCCGGTACGCCTGCTTATTTTTCGCCAGAGCAGGTGGATCCTCTGACCTTTGGGACTCCACAAATTCAGAGTGATATTTATTCGCTGGGCGCAACGCTTTATGAGATGCTATGTGGACGTCCACCGTTTCAATTCACCACAACCCTATTACAACTTGCTAAGGACATTGCCGAACGAACACCGACTCCGGTCAGCAAATATAACGAAGAAATTCTGCCGGAGGTCGAAGACCTCGTCAAGCGATGCCTTGAAAAACATCCTGAGGATCGATTTAAATCTCCGCGCGAACTCATTGAAGCCATCGACCGACTTGGCTTGGATGGTGAAGATGTAGGATGCGCGCGCTTGAAACAAGCCAAGCGCCAATTTCAACTTGAGGAATGGGACAAAGCAAACGAATGGTGCAGACGGGTGCCGCAAACCTCTGATTGCTTTACCGAATCTCAGGAGTTACTGGGACAGATCGGGCGGCGGATCAAAGAGCAACGGCTCAAGACGCTGGAGCGCGGGATGGAGTCGGCAGTGCGCAGCAATGATTGGGATCGCGTGAGTGTGTGTGCGCGCGATCTTCTTGCCATTGATCCCCATCATGCGCGAGCACAAGAACTCGTTTCCGGCCAAGGCAGAGAACCATGGCGTCTGCCTCGTTTGGTATCAACAAAAAAACCGGACGGCTACCAGTTGTCGAAACATAAAACATCTATCGGTCGAATGCCAGCGTCTCCTCCGCCCGACATTGATCTAAGCAATGAATCCGGTGGTAGTACCGTCTCGCGTCAACACGCTTGGATTATCCGCGAGCCCAAGGACATTTGGATAATCGAGGTGAGTCTTGATAGTCGCAATGAAACAAGCGTGAACAATCAGGTAATTCAAAAAGGAACAAAACAAATCATTCAAGACGGCGATGAGCTTGAGATTGGCGATGTAAAACTCCAATTCTTTACTGGGAGTTCTCAGCCCTAGTTTCGGGAGTAACATGTCTGCAAAAAAGTCCCTAGTTATTCTTATTCATTCTCTTCTGCTTACACTCTTGGCTTATAGCATGGTGACGGCTCAAGCCTCCATTGGTCCATCCGTCAGCATTAATTACGTAGACAAAACGAATTTTCCGGAGGTGCGTGTCTACGTTTCGGTCTTGGAAGCCGACGGCGCTCCGAAACTGAATATTCCCAAAGAATCCTTTGCGCTCACCGAAAGCGGCGCGAGTGTCAATATTGATAGCTTGTCCTCGCAACTCGATCAGGCTTCTGTGGTGATGATGCTTGACACCACGGGCAGTATGCTAGATCCTGATTCGAATGGGAATTTGCCGATCAACCTGCTCAAAAATTCAGCGGCCGCATTTGTCCAAAGGATGTCACCGCAAGATGTCTTTGCGATCTATACATTCAACGAAAAATCCGCATTGCGTTGTGATTTTACTTCCGATCGTAAAATTTTGGGGGAATGTATCAGCAACATCAATGCGGAACCCAAAGACACCGCGATCTGGGACTCAGCAATGGATGCGGTGAAAAAAGCCGCGGAGATTCCACGCGGGCGCCGCGCCGTCGTGCTGTTTACAGACGGCGACGACAATTTAAGCAAGCGCTTTACACTGGATGATATCATTCGTCAGGCGGCTGAATCGGAGATTCCTGTCTACACCATCGCCGCATACAGTAAAGACTTGGCTGCTCAACCCGGCAAACTTAATTCGGCGATCACTACGCTCAATCGCCTGTCGTCGAACACGCGCGGGCAGAGTCTGACTAGTCGTCTCGTTTCGGACCTCCCTAAACTATTTGATCGTCTGACCGCTCAATTGAAGGGGCAGTATGTATTAGTATATACTTCGAGTGCAGCTGAGGGTAAAACTGATCTTACCGTTCGCGTGAAGGATGTGCAGGGAAATGACGCGATCATTTTTCTCGTGCCCAGTTTACAATCCACGATTCCCCCGGCGATTACCCAAATTGATATTAGCCGGTTCCCAGTCATCAAAGCCTATGTCTCTGCGCCAGCACTGCCTGCCGGTGTGCCGGTTACTCCGACTATCGCGAATTTTGTTGTGACCGAAGACCGGAGCCGCATTCCCTTTGCCACACTTGATATCGAAAAGCGCGGCACGCTCTTGCACATTCTCATCGACACCAATGCAGATTTGAATGTGCCCGGCGCGACAAAGGAAAAGATCTGGTTGGAAGAGAGAAGGGCGCTCTTGGAATTGGTGGCTGACAACACCATCTGGTTGGACCGGCAAGGTAGAAAAGATTTGGTTGGAGCGGAAACGCCAACCAATGATACCAATCATCCCAATATTGTTTTTTCAAACGACTACAATTTGCTCAGAAATTTTGCATATTCCGACCAAACCCCCGCGCGATCACAAACTCCATTCGATCAAATCGTCCGCAAGGGCGTTGACACGATCATCCAATATAACAAGAGCGAGGGGCGCCGCCGTCTCTTGCTGGTGTTGACAAACGGTATCCAATCTAATGTTGATCAATCCAAATTGCAGGATGCAGCAGACGTTGCAAAACGGAACGGCATCTCTGTTTTTGTGATTTATTTTGGGAATTCAGATGCGTCGCGCCCGGCAATCCTCCTGAAGCGAATTGCGAGTCTAGCCAACTGGAGATATTATTGGTTTACCTCCTTGGAATCAATCACCCCGGTTTACCAACAGATCGGTAATTTCGGTAATCAATATGTTCTCACCTTTCGATCCAAGGCATCAGGCTCTGGCAATCACATAACGCGAGTGACAATTAGTGGCGGCGGCGCGTCTCCAACGCGCGCCGAGTCTTTTGCCGAGAGCCAGTATTCGATTGATCTGCAACCGCCAGACATTAGTCTTGCCTTAAATTCATCGCAGGGTATAGTGCGCAATGGTGGTGCATGGAACACCGCACCCATTGATGCCGAACCCAAAATTGCACAAATTGCTTTGCAAGTGAAATGGCGCGATGGACATGCGCGAAAAATCAACCAGATCATTTACTCATTCGACAATGGACCCGAGCGAGTCGCTACTGATTTTTCCCAAGATACAGGAGTGTTTCAAGCAGACATCAAAGATCTGGACGATGGACCGCACGCCCTCAATGTTACGGTCGAAGATGAATTGGGGCAAACCCAATCTACCACCCTCTCAGTCCCGGTGAGAATAAATTTGCCTTTTACGGGAGTCTTGGTAAGGTTTTTCACCCGGGTATTTCCGGTTGCGGCCTTGTTAGGGTCTCTGGTTGTCCTTGGCATAGCTTTTTACATCTACCGTACTCGTCCCCCAGTTGTTATGAATGCAATCGGCAATGTTCAACGCGGAGTCAAGGTTGCCACGGACTTTTTCGTACGGAAAGGTAAAGGCGAAGGAAAAATTGCCAAAGCGCATCTTGTTCCCCTCGCTGGCGCAGACACTCAAACAGGTCCCATCCCCATCTACAGCGAGACCACTCGTCTGGGTCGTGATGACACAATGGCAAATATTATTCTGCAGGATTCCACAGTGTCCAGATTACATGCCAAAATCGTGGAAGAAGCTGACGGAAATTTCAAGATATATGATGAAGGTAGTCGCAGCGGTACATATGTTAATGATGAAGAAGTCAAAATGCAGGGACAATGGCTCCACGATGGCGATACCGTTGCTTTTGGTAGAGACGAATTCCAGTTCAAATTGAAACTGGGTCCAAAGGAATCCACAGAAATCTTCGAGCGCATGTCTCGCAAAGCATCAACTAAAGAAGAAACAGATGCAACAGCTGGGACGGCAAAAAATATCACAGATGCTAGACAACTAAAAGCCGCGAAAGAACAAACGGACGTGTCGGCTAAATCTTCTGCCAAAGAAGAAACTGACACAAAAGTGAGTCGCACAGCGAAAGAGGAAACCGACATTAAAAACGTTGTTTCTGCAAAACAAGAAACGGATGTCCCGGTGCTATCAACAGCGAAAGAAGAGACCGACATCACTCGACCGGTGGCATTGCAGGCAAAGAATCTCTTAAAGGTTGCATATTTGGTGCCGGTTTCTAGCATCGATTCCAAGCAGGGTTCCATTTCGCTGGATAAGGAGGTTACTCTAATCGGGCGCGACAATGAATGGGCAAGTGTTGTGTTCACTGATGCGTCCGTTTCGAGAAGACATGCAAAAATAGTCAATGATGGAAAAGGAAATTTTATGATTCGGGATGAGGGGAGCAAAGGAGGAACGCTTGTCAACAATGACAAGGTTTCATCCGAGGGTATCTTGCTTCAAGAAGGTGACATAATCAAGATTGGAAGTAATGAATTCCGGTTCAAACTTATTCGATGATATCTAATCCGAATGTGATTGCGCGTGACATATGCATTCGCATGACGATTGTCTGTGAATAATCTGAGGCAAGCATGGCGAATATAAATCCTGGGACACAAATTGGCAACTATATTATCGTCCGATCTCTCGAAGATGGACTAGGAGGTATGGCACAGGTCTATCAAGCGCGACTTGCTGGCGAGGAAGAGCGAGAAGATAATTTTGTTGCGCTCAAAATTACTAGAACGGGCGATGAGCGACCGGGTATTCAAGACCTTCATTTTGATGCACTTAGTAACGAAGTTGAGAATTTACTCAAGCTCAAGCACCCCAATATCAATCGGTTGTTGCCGGTGCAAACAGATGCGCGGACGACGCCATACATCGCGCGAGCAAACAACGTTGTTGGCAGACCTTGGTATTGTGTGATGGAATTTCTCGCCGGTGGATCTCTGGCAACCCTATTGGACAAGTCCTCAGGCGGCGCTATTCCTCTCAACCTAGCCGTGGAAACCGTATACCAAGTTGGTTTGGCGCTCGCACATATTCATTCCAAGGGTATTGCACACCTCGACGTGAAACCGGATAATATACTTTTCCGCAAGCCGCTCTCCGACATGAACAAGCCTGAAGCTGTTCTCATTGATTTTGGAATCGCGCGAAAAGAAAATCAAAGCGGATTGCCTGCTGGGGCAGCATCCTACATGGCACCCGAGCGCATCGTTTTTGTGCGAGGTGATTGGGACAAAGCCGAATTCAAGAAATGGTTCCCCAATGGCAAGTCCATTGATAAGCGCCCGGCGGATGTCTATTCCTTAGCTGTAGTTCTCTACCGGGCTGTAACAGGCAAAATGCCATTTTCACGCCGAGACAAATCTACCACGACTGATGTGATATTGGGAGAGAAAACCGTACCCATCACAAAATACTTGCCAGATTCTCCGCCAATCCTGACAGATATTATTGATCGGTCGCTTGATAAAGACCCTACCAAGCGCGCAACCATATCCGAATTTCTTTCAGCACTTGACAGTGCTGTGCCGGTTCCGCGCTGGAAACCGATATTTGGACCCGGGAATCATCCTCCGGGTCCCGCCCCGGCAATTCCTCAACCGAAGCCGTCAACGGCAGGGCTGAAAAAATTGATGGGAGTGATTGCGTTAGGTGTGATGGCAACGTTACTAATGATCAGTGTAATTGCATTACTGGCGTTTGGATCCTTGACACCCGGATTCAATCCGAACGCCACTGCCATTCCAGTAGCGGCTGTTTCCACGCCAAAATCATCCGCTACTACGGCTGTGACTGTAATTAATGCCACAGTTACACCTTTGCCAACTTTTACTCCTATTGCTTCCGCAACGCCATACAATCCGGCTATCCCTAGCTTGTCGAGTCCAACGAACGGACAGATTTTTGAGGGGAATGGAGCAAAAATTACACTGGTTTGGTCTGGTTTGTCCGATTTGCCGGAAAATGTGTATTATGTTGTTTCTCTGTATCGAACCATCGGTGGTGTGAGAACAGGATCGAACGAATACGCTATTACTAGGGAAACGCGCATACCACTACCGGCGACGGAGTCGAGTAATTTACCAAACAGCGGCGACATAAAATATGAATGGAGTGTTACGATCAAACGCACATCCAAGACTAATGTGGATGGCACGAAAGAATGGGATCCAAACTTCAAAGTGCCTAGTCAAACCCTCAATTTTATTTGGCGGATTCCTGCCCCGGCACCAACATTGACTCCGACTCCTCTACCGTTGCCAACGCGAATTCCGACGCAGGAGAGAAGATGAGGTGGGTCGGGTAATCCACCACCGCCCCCATCTCCTCAGGGTCAGCAGTGTGGTTAAGGAGATTTTGTGATGAGTTCCCCAATCAATACTAAATTATTAATAGGCAAATGTGAGAATGCTGGTAAAACAAGTAAAAACATGGAAGATCGTAGCGAGTGCTTTGTCGCGCCCGCTTCCGGGTCTTTGGGAGCGCAAGTCACAGTCGCTGTGGTTGCGGATGGAATCGGTGGGCAGGCGGCTGGCGAGGAAGCAAGCCGCATTTGTATAGAGACAATCAAGGCGTATTTCCTAAAGAATCGAGTATCTGAGCCGCTCAAGTCCATCTCAAGCGCCGTCGAAGCCGCACACAATGCGATCCTTCAACATAAAGGCGCAGATCCAAAACTCGCGGGGATGGGAACGACAATGACACTAGCGATGGTAATCTCCAATCGCGTCTTTGTCGCAAGCCTGGGAGATAGCCGCGCGTATATCGTTAGAAAAAACGAGATCAACCAGCTGTCTGAGGATCATACCTGGGTTCAGGAAGCATTGGTCGCCAACCGCATCAGCGTCGAGGAAGCAAAAATTCATCCTAATCGCAATATCTTGAAGCGTTATCTAGGTATGCCAGGTACGTTCACGCTCGATGAGACTAGGGAGGTGGCATTTGGGTTGGGAGATACACTACTGTTGTGCACCGATGGGCTGACTGACTTGGTGGAAGACAAAGAATTACAAAGCACGGTTACATCGCGCACACCTGAATCTGCCGCCAAAAAACTAGTGGATCGCGCATTGGAACGCGGAGGATTTGACAACATTAGTGTTGTAATCGTTCAATTTCCCGGACCGACGAACCCGGCACTAGACTTCAAAAAGAGAATTGCGCCCCTGTCCGAGTCCCCCATTGCAATTGGCGTGATTGCTTTCGTCGCCATTCTCTTGATCGGTTTTTTGGTGTTTGTTTTCTTCCGCGATAACACGGCGTTTGTTTCACAACCTGTTCCGACATTCGACACAAAAGCAAATGCGGCGATCATTCCAACGCCATCCGTTCAATTGCCTCAAATCGCATCAGGCCCCACCGTCACGCCTTTTGCGACTTTTACGCCAGCTCCAACCTCCACACCATACAGTCCACCCACACCTGGGATATCAAGCCCGCGTGATGGTCAGGCTTTTGAGGGGAACACGCCGAATGTTACGTTAATCTGGACCGGCGCAGAATTGCCGGAAAATGTTTTCTACGTGGTTACATTATCACGCTCGGCTAGTGGCGCAAAAACTCAATCGTCTGAATACACTCTCCGAGAGAATCGGATGCAAGTGCCACCGCGCGAATTTTCGTCCATGCCGGCTGGCGGTGAAGTGAAATTTGATTGGAACGTCTCTATTCGGCGAACACTTAAAGTGAATGTGGATGGCACGAAAGATTGGGATCCAACATTGAAAGTTCCGAGCGTCAATGCCAGTTTTGTTTGGCGGATTCCTACTCCGACGCCGACGTTAACCTCAACTCCTCTCCCGTTGCCAACGCAGATTCCGACGAAGGAGAGAGGAGGAGGTGGGCCAGGTAATCCACCACCACCGCCACCAAAAGATACGCCATGTCCAAAAGGTCAACGGTGCGAGTAACTCATGTTAGGCAAAGGATGTCATTTCGAGCCGTTTTTGCGAGAAATCTCTGCCCTGTTAAAAGAGATTTCTCATCGCACACTTGCCCTAGCGGGAACGCAAGTGCTAGGGAAAAACGCCCCTCGAAATGACAGCGCGTAACATGAGTGAATAATAAACGCATCAAAATTCATCATAATTCAAAGGCACAACTGATTCATGAAATTTTGTTTTACTTTGAGAACTATTATTCAAATCATCTTCGTTGGTGGGCTTCTTGGAGCATTTGGATGCTCAACCCCACCTAGCTTCGTCTCGAAGCAAAATAGTACTACAACACCGAGGCCTAGTCAGTTGGCGGTGTCCCAGTCCCCGACTTCTATTGTGACTCTCACTCCGTGGCCAACGATTATCATTCCAGATACTCCACCGCCTCAAGCCACAGCATCACCTGTACCTTTTAGACCTTATCCTACTGATGTTCCAACAGCAACTCGAGTGTTACCGACACCCACCAAGACTCTTCCAGTAATATGTTATCTCGGAGGAACAAGTCTTGTGCCGATAGGGAACTATCTTGGACCAGCCGAGTTTCGCGCCGAATTAATGATTGGCGGCTGGCAGTGTGACATTCCTGCCAATACGAAGGGATATTTGCAGATGGATACTGGGAAATATGATTGGTCTGCGAGGATACCAGCCAGAGGGCAACTCGGCAGGGTAGGAGGCAACATTACTGTTGCAACTTCGGGCTTGAATGCTGCAGAAATAGTCTTGTGCATTGTAGAAAATAAACTGGCGACCATACCCGCTTGTCCTTCGTCAGGCATTCCATCAGCACCTCAACCAACGAGTCCGGCTCCCATTCAACCGACGATTCCCCCGACACGTTCTCCAAAATAAAATTCCAATTCGTCGAGAGAAATCATATGCACAATAAGAAAACTAATCCGCGAAACCTGCAAAACCAGATTATTGCCTTGTGCATCTTAATGCTGGTAAATATAGCGACATTCATTGGAATGTCATCTCCTACTTATGCCAATGACAGCATTCGTGTTGGACTGACCGTGAGCAAGCTTGACAGAGGTAAGGACCCAGTCACCGCGCCTCTTGTTGGTACTAGTACTGTATTGACCTCGTCAACAGGCACCAATCCATCACAATTTGGTCAATCTGTCATTTTTACAGCTACTGTTACGCCAGGGTCAGCCATAGGAGTAATGACATTCTCATTTGACTCAGGAGGTTCTGTTACCCAAACAGTTTCGAGCGGTCAAGCCGTCTATATGACTTCAACGCTCCCGGTTGGGGGGCGTTTGGTAAACGCGAATTTCAACGGAAACTCATCATCTGGTAATAGTTCTGACTCGATTACTCAGATCGTCAATCAAGCGACAACAACGACGACACTTGGGTCAAGCCCTAATCCATCCATCTATGGGCAATCTGTGGTCTTGACAGCAACCGTAAGCGCAGATTACTTGACACCTACCGGGACAGTAACGTTCACGTTCGATTCAAGTATTTCTGTAACAAGGACTTTGAGCGGTGGTGTTGCAACTTTAATAACATCTACATTGGATGTCGGTGCACGCTCAGTGACCGCAAATTATGCCGGAACCGAATCATTCCTTGGCAGTATTTCGAGTACGATGACCCAAACTGTCAATCAAGCTACCACGACCACATCCATCGTCTCTGCGCCTAATCCATCTATTTATGGACAGGGAGTTACGCTGACGGCAACTGTATCCGCAAATGCTCCAAGCACTATCACACCAACAGGAACAGTCACCTTTACTCTTGATTCTACGACTTTGACTCAAACCTTGAATGATGGCAAGGCAACGATCGTTACTTCAACGTTGATTGCCGCAACCCATCCAGTAACCGCGACATATTCAGGCACCGGTTCTTTTTCTTCAAGCAGTTCCAGTCTCCCGACACAAATAGTCAATCCAGCAAACACTTCGACCTCAGTTTTTGCATCACCACCAAACCCAGTCCAAGTGGGAAGTAAGGTTTACTTCACTGTCACTGTTACTTCATCTACAAGTGCGGTAACTCCAACTGGTAGCGTATTTCTCACAATCCCTGGTAATATCGTTATTGATCTCCCTCTCAACTCTAATGGACAAGCGTTTCTTGCCCCAACAATAAATTCCTCGGGGACTTTTACCGTCTCCGCTAGTTATCCCGGCGATACGAGCGATAGCAATTTTAATGCAAGCCAGGGAAATCTCCCGGGCGGCTTGCAAGTAAAAGACAACTCGTCAACTACCGTCACAGCAAGCCCTAATCCTAGTGTTTATGGTCAATCGGTGACGATTACGGCAACAGTAACGGGTAGTAGCGGAACACCAACCGGGATAGTAACATTTACGGTTGATTCAACAACTCTGACTCGCACATTAAGCGGTGGCGTCGCAACATATGTGACGAATACATTGCCGGCGAATAATGGAATTACCCACACCGTGGGCGCGCAATATGGGGGCGATTCATCATACAAGTCGAGCAGTAGCACACTTTCGGGAGGCTTGTTGGTCAATCGAGCACAGACCGCTGCATTGATTACCAATGCGAGCGCATTGATGGCAACGCCTAGCAGTGTAGGAGTCGGCTATGCGGTAAATTATACTGTGACAGTCACAAGCCCAGGAACTACAGCAATTCCGACTGGGACAGTCACAGTCAGTGACACAACAAATAACTGCCAAGCTTCGGTTGCAACCGCAACTTGTACATTGACTTCGATGACGGCAGGGGTTAAGAATATTACAGCAAGTTATCCTGGGAATTCTAATTTCTTGCCCAGTGTCTCTACAGGCGTTAGTCATACTGTAACATCGAACGTCTTTCTGCCAATTATTTTATCGAACTACTTGAAACCGACACCAGGGCTTTGGCAGGGGACAGATTACTTTACTGTGACCAATCCTTCCACAGTGGTTAATTTTACAAGCCTATGGAATTGGAGTGGCTGCACAGGAACATTCACCACTATTGCTCCGGGTCCCATTCCGATCAACTTTAGTAAATTCTCTTTCACCGGTGCTTACTCGGCTACTGTAACGTTCAGTTCAGCAACGCACGCCACCGGGCTAGTGCAACTCATCAATTACAATTTCCCGGGATGCGGAATAAAAACCGCTGGTCCTTTTCCGGTAACGGTGGATTGGTTTAGTTCCAGTGCGCCGACGCGGCTGTATCCACTCAGTCCGACGATCCGTCGCGAGTTACGATAATGTCATTCTTCAGTGATGATAGTGCCGGTCATTGGTGCACACACATAGCCAGTAGGTGAACAGAAATAATTAGACACTTTCCGCACAATCAACCCAGGACATCCGCGAGCCAGAAATTTTTGGATAGAACGCCGGCTTCCCGCAATCGCTCTTTGGGGGTCATGTGTTGGATTGCACGACGTGCACATTGAACTGTTGCAAATGCATTAGGCGTTGGTTCATTCGCCGCAATCAGGACTTGTCGCCACAAATGGTCCAGCACGTTCAGCTCGGAACATGCTTTCGGTAACCAACGTATTTGAATGTTGAGTTCACGCGCGAGACGGCGACTCGCTCCCGCTTTGTGCGGCGTATTTCGATACAAGAACACGACAATTCGCCAGCCCCGCCAATGCCGTCGAATCGCGCCCAAGATTTTTGAAAATGTTTTTGATTGAACTCGGCTAATGCAAAATTAGGATAATTGCCCGTACGAATATTCATCAGCTCCGTCAATAATCGGCGGGTGTGCTTGCCGAGAATCAGCACACACGCTTATTGTCCAATCGGAGCCCACATCACGCGCAACGGCGGCACTTCGCTGAAAATGGTCGAATCGAGAAATAGGGCCACCTTCCGATGTCTGTTTTTCAGGGCTGGTAGCACATCACTCAATCGTGGAGTAGCCTTAACAACTTGAGAAAATGTGAATCCATTGGCATACGTCGTCCGAGTTAGCCGCTCGACGGAGTAAGCAGCAATGGATCCACAGACTGTATTTTGCCCTAACGTGGACTGTCCGGCAAGAGGACAGGTGGGCAAAGGTAATATCGGCGTTCATTGTCGCAAAGACATCGTTACATCTGCCAAGTGTGCCACCAGACTTTTGCCCAGACCACCATCACGGTGTTTCATCGCTTGCATAAAACCAAAAACCTGATGACCTTGATTCTGACGTTGCTGGCGCATGGTTGTCTGCTGCAAGCCGTGGTGGTCGCGTTCGGTTTGGATGAACGCACGGTGAAAGCGTGGCTGCGGCGGCGGGACAACATTGCGACCAAGTGCATGAACATTTGGTGCAACAGCCGCGCGACCTGGGACAACGTGCAAGCCGACGAGATTCGTGCCAAGATGCAAAATGCCGTTCTCTGGTTGGTGGTGGCGGTTCAAGTTTAGACGCGCCTGTGGTTGGCGCGGGGTGGCGAGTTCCCAACGCGATGAATCGGCGTTGACCGATTTGGTGCAGAGCGTGCGCCACTGTACTTTGGGTCGCCCGTTGCTGTTCTGTGTGGATGGTTGGCGCGCTTACATCCCAGCCATCCAGAAGGTCTTTCGCGAATCTGTTCCCACGGATAACCAGGGGCGTCCCCGCTTGCACCACATACGCATCAAGCTAACGCCTCCTCGTCGCACGCGAGTAGGAGTTGATGCAAATTCGGTTTGCTTTTGCGCGTGTTCACGCGTGCACCTCTCGCGAGGCACGCTTGAATGGTGTGAAACACTTGGGTCATCTGCACTTCAGATCCCAGGGTACTGGCTAAGGTGATCACATGTTGCCGAATGGTCTGCGCGGTTTTTAACCAACTGTGGTCAGGGTGTTGCCAGCCACACGTGATCGCGACCCAATGGTGCATCACCATCACCAAGAGTTTCGCGTACACTTCGCATAGAATGCGATAGAGTTTGGCACTGCGCGATTCGTCCACGCGACCATGGGGCTTCCAGAGTTTGAAGAGCAGTTCAATTTGCCACCGCGCCCGCGTGAGCACCAGGACTTCGGCGACACTTGCCAGTTCAGGTGGAACATTGGTGAGCACGATGACCCAATCGCATAACCTTAACTGACGCGCATCGGGCGTCCGTCCTTTGTCTTTCGTTGTGGCACGCAATTTGCGCCGGCGTTCTTCGGCAATCTGGGTCGGCACGCGAATCGCCACGGGCCGACACGCCAGGTGTTGCGCCCTCACTTGCACCGCGCAATCCAGCGTGGTTTGCTCCGTGGGCGGCAAGATGCGTAATAAATCCAGTGGCTGTCCCTGCGTGTCAAACATCAATAACTTGGCTTGGTACCGGGTCAGCCAAAACACCCCTTGGCGATCATACGCGGCCAATACGGGGATGGATAAATAACCCAGGTCAGCAATGCGGAGCGCACCAGGTGGCAATGCGGCGATTTGCATCGGAGCGGTCTTGTCTTGGGCACGTCCCGCTTGCAAGTCCAGTGGGTGAGTTGTCCATTGGTCAGATTGAACTGCACTTGCCACTTTGAGGGCGGCACTCGTCCCTTCTGGGCTACTTCCTCCACAACCTTGCCACAGCGTTGCCAAGGCATCGGGTAACATGATCGTCATGCTATCTCAGAGGTACACCCCCCGGAAACTTTGCAACACGGGGAGCATCACCGGGTTGCTGGTGAGGGACTGATGCACGGTATGTTCGAGCGTTTGTTTCAACAAGTTGGCGGCGGACGGTGTGAACCGACTATCCAAACCTTGTGCCGTGATCGGGACGCCCAAAGCAGTTGCGGTTTGTGCAAACTGTTCATAGGTGGCATCGGGATTATCCCACCAACCGAACACCAGCGTCTGAACAAACTTGGCACCGGTCAACTTGGATTGGCGTTGCACGAAACGCGTCGCGTGTGCGGCCGTATCCGCAATGGTCGTGAGAACGGTTTGGAACGTTTGGCAAAGTTGTGATACGCTGGTCATCGGAAGCCTCTTGGGATGAAGGTGTGTCGCAACCCCTAGCATAACCCAAGGACTTCCATTTTCTAAATCTTAGCTTGATGCGTATGGGGCGACCCCGCCTGCACCCCTGGGACAATCTCTGCATCGCGCAGATGGTGAAACAATACGCTCAAGGGCATGTGGTGGGCGTTTTGCGACGGATTGTTCAAGGCACGAACGCCCAAGTCCAACAATTGATCGGACAAACCCATAACGGACATTTGACACCTGCACTTGCGTGCGGTGCAAGTGTTAACACCGCCTACATTGAACGCTTGAATGCAACCTTTCGCGAGCGCTTGGCGCATTTGGTGCGCCGCACTCGCGGTTTAGCGCGACAGAACGTGACTTGGCAGCATGGGTTATCACTGATCGGCACGGTATACAACTTTTGTACGAATCATCAAAGTCTGCGTTTGCACGGCATCATCGGCAGACACAAATGGTTATCGAGAACACCGGCGATGGCGGCGGGCATTACCGATCATCGCTGGACGATGCTCGAACTGTTGTCTTATCGTGTGCCGTTATCCCAATGGACTCCGCCCAAGCGACGCGGATAAATTTCTAATGCTAAGAAACAACTCATGCTTCAGTGGTGCAACTGACCACGATTGAATGTGGCGCTACCTCAAGGTGATTTTGAATCGAAAACGAGTGTTTTTTGAGGAGTCCGAATATCACTATGCTTATTTTCGGTCTTATCCCGAACTGACGTTAATGATGAAATTCATTCAAGCAACAACCGCAATTGCCGAGCCATATCAATGCCCTGCGCGCGATAGTGGTTGTTGGCAAAAACGAAAACCGTCTCTGCCAGTTGATTCAATTTCTGAATCTTTGGTGTCCACTCCTCGAGTTCCGCTTTGTTGTAGGTATAGTCGTACCGCTCGTACGCTTGCTCGTGTCCCCACCACTTTGCTGAGGTGCGACCGTGAAAGCGCACATACGCAACCTGGGAGGTTGCTTCCGCGACAGGTGGTAACAATCCCTTCAAGCGCGGCTCATCGACGCAACAGAATCCCAGCTTGTGTTCACGCAAGAATGCAAACGTCTGGTCATTCAACCATTGTTCGTTGCGGAATTCAACCACGATGGACAAGTCGGGCAAACGCTCGCGAAAACTTTTGAGATAATCGACATTCTCACGCGTCCTATTAAATGATGACGGAAATTGAGCGAGGACTGTGCCAAACTTCTTCTGGTCGGTCAAAGGCTTGAGTGCTTCGATGAACTGTGGAAACAGTGCAGCATCGGCATCGCGCGTGTGCGTCATCTTCTGGGGTGTCTTGAGTGTGAAGAGAAATCCGTCTGGCACTTTGCGCGCCATCCCGGCTAGCGTCTTCGCGGTCGGCATCCGATAGTAGGTGTAATTGATCTCCAGCGTATTGAACTCTTTGGCATAAAAGGTCAGCCAATCGTTCTTGGAGAGAGTGGGTGGATAATATGGACCCACCCAATCGTCGAAGGTCGTCCTTCTTGTCGCTTTCCAGGACGCGATGAAACACCGCCTCACGGATTTACCTCGCGACTATCCCGGCTTGGCGATATCTTGGACGAGCTGAAGGAGAAGGGAACGATGACAGTGTTTCTCGTCTGCACAGTGGCAACCTACCGCAATGGGCGTGCGTTGAGCCAGTTTTGCGAGAAGCTGAATGGTTTGACGACTGTTCGTGTTGTTCAGCATTTCGCTGCGGTACCGTTTGGTGAATTCGCGCCACACACCCGCATCGGACACATCACGCGCATGAATCCACCCCAGCAAATCTCGGCTGGGCGCGAGCAGTGGCAGCCAGACATCGTAATAATTCCGTCGCGCATAATCTTCCTTGCGGACCCCGCGCGGCGGAAAGCGCACCACGCCAATTCGCAGACCTTCACTAACTTGGCGAGAGGTTCCCAGCTGATAGGTTCGAATTTGAGTCGCATTATCTCGCTCTCATTCGCAACACCGCCTCAACGAGAAGACGTTGTCTGCCTAACCGTTAAGGTGATTACGCTTATAGCACTCTTTTGTTCTGTTTGCAAACAATCCTTCAATGATAGTCATTTTTATCGCGACACTTCGTCATTTGAAAATGTCCAAGCGAGTCTTAAGCCCGTGCGTGGTGACGCATCGCGACTTGAAGTGCGGACTTTCCTGCGGAAAGTTGCGAAATCGCTTCGAGTCGTCGTGCCACAAATAAAAAAAGAACCCGTACATTCGCGCGGGGTGTGCAATCGGGATCGAGCATGCGATCCCGATTGCTTTTTCTCTAGAATCCCAAACCGCGTTCCTTGAGACTCGTGAATCGCGCCGGCGCACCACCGATGACCAGGTGATCCAGCACATCGATGTCCAGCAACTTGCCCGACTCGACAATCTCACGGGTGACTGCCACATCTTCAGGTGAAGGCGTGGGGTCACCCGAAGGATGATTGTGCGCCACGATCACCGCCGCGGCATTTTGACGCACAGCATCCCGAAACAACTCGCTGACCCGAATCACTGTCGTATGCAGAGAACCTTGATAGACCAGCGGCATTCCCAGGATTCTGTTTTTCGTATTGAGCAAGACGACGCGCATCTGTTCGTGTTCCAACCCTCCCATCTCTGGGATCAGCAAGTCGGCTACATCTGCTGGTGAACGAACCAAGGGGCGCACCTGGAGTGGTTCGGTCAACATCCGGCGCCCCAATTCCAACGCAGCCCGAAGGCGCGCGAGCCTCATTCGTGACATTCCTTCGACGCTCAGCAGATCGGTTGGATTCGCGTGCGCCAGTTCGCTCAAAGTGCCCCAGCGGTTTATTACGCGCAAGGGTAGGAGTGGGTCGCTACGGCTGTCCAGGAAAACCTGCAAGAGTTCGGCGACCGACAACGCGCTGGGTCCGCATCGCTCCATGCGCGCGAGAGCTTGTTCATTCGATGGTGTCTCGCGCAAAAGACGTACCGCGCCATCAATTGGCGCGGGGATCAGATACGAGAGCTGGGTTGTGGATTGAGATGACATTGGAATCACTCAACTAGTGCACGCGCGTGCAGTCGCAGTTGACCGCTGGCGTCGCGTCTTTTGCTTGGCATGATAGTGCGGTCCGTAGAAATTGCCTTCGTGATGACATTTCATACAGTAACCGCGATAGCCGCCAAATTTTCGAGCGATGGTTATCCCGTGGGGGCCTCGTTCAACGCGACAACCCTTCACCTCATCGGCGCGTGGGAAACCGAATCCCGCAATCACATACAGTTCGGCTTCCACCGCAATTTGTCCGCCGCATTTCTTGTGACGCAAGGCACCGTGTTGGTCGAACGTATAGTCACTCATTCTTCAACCATCCCTCGGCTTGTTTCAGTCCTTGCCAACCCGCATAGTCGGTCTGCAAGCGAACCAGGATGGCCGTTTCGACATCGGGCGATTGATCCTTCGTCAAATTGAAGATGGTATCTTCTCCGGCGAGAATCTTGTCGAGCAAGGCATTCCCCTGCTCTAGCATATAGTCTCGCGGACCAAGGAGGATACCGTCTTCGTACGTGAAATGTCCTACCACTTTGACTGCCATTACTTTGATCTTCCTCATTCAAGAGTGCGCACGAGACTTGGAGGCGATCATTGTCTCGCGCGCACCCGGTTCCATTTTGCGCGATGGAGTTAGAACAACGCCATCTGTTTGGTGCTCACCACCTGGTTCAACGTGGGCATCCCATTCATTGCCGCCATTGATCCTGCCATCAGTTCGGATGTCTCCGATGTCATTACTGGCAATGTCGCACCGATGAATTCGCGACTCGCGTTCCCGTTGCCGTTTCCTCCTAATGAAACCTGGCGGAACAGAGAACCCAGGTCAGGCACATCCGCGCCTTCGATGACACTGCGGGCGAGATCGGCGAGAAAGCCGTGTCCTGAATCCGCTTGCTCGACAAGCGCGCCCTCGACCGAATCACCGTAGAGCAGTTGCGCGGCAGCGAGCTTTTGCCCGACGAGACTTGCGGCACGATGCTCCATCGAATCGCGATATACAACAAAATGGACGTCCACATCCTGGGTCTGCCCAATGCGCCACGTGCGCCGCGACGCTTGCATCATCAAGTAGACGCTATATTCCATTTCGAACCACACGGTCGTTTGAAAGTCGATGAGGTCCAAGCCCGTCTCGACGAGTTTCGGATTCGTGATCAGTACATCGATCATCCCCTTGCTGACCCGATGCCGCAACCACTCTTCACGAACCTGGGTTCCAACACTCGCTTTCAGGACATCTGCGCGCAAACCGGCACGTCCCAGGATATGCACGATGCGATTGGTGATGTCTCGCGTACCTGTTTGTCGGCAGAACACGAGCACGCGTCGACCACGCGCTTGTTCTGATTTGGCAAGCTCAACCAGCCATTCTTCTTTCGGAAACAAGCGGTCCTTGCTTCCATTCGATGGGTCGACTAACGCTGGCGCACTGGCGACAAACTCGCCATCCGAATCTTCGACCACTTCGGCACGAAAGCAACTGTTAGGGTAAGCGAGCAAGGATTGGAGGTAAGCTGCCAACAACGAACGATCCCCCTGCTCGATGCGCGTTTTCAGTTCTTCGATGAGTTGCTCTTCGAGCGCGTCGTACGCTTCACGTTGATCCTTCGCCATCGGAATCGTGTGGGGATATTCGCGATAGGCGGGGAGTTGAAATCCCAGGTCGGAAAGATTCAGAAACGCGGAACTATCGAGGAGCAAGGTCGCAAGTTCAGGCGATGCCCCAGGAAGTTCGCGCACGTAGGTCTGGCGTCGGCGTTTGCCTGAAAACGTTCCATAGCCACTATCGCCCTCAGTCCGCTTCATCACTTTTTCGAGGATGCCGAAGCGTTCTGCCCATTTTTGTCCATCACTCCATTTGAATTGAGCGCGCACCTGGGGTGAGAGGCGATGCAGGAGGAAGAAGATCGACGTTGCTCTTCCGCCGAAAATCGTTCCTGTGAGTGCCAGCGTTTTATCACATGCCCGCACGAGCGAACCCAGGGCATACCCTTGGTCAGTGGACTGACCTTTCATCTGGTGCACCTCGTCCGCCAAAAGGAGCTTGAACGCACCAGGATGTCGCCGTGCGATGAATTCGGCAATCGGATAGCGTTGATTCGTTGGCTTGCTCTCTGTCTCGATCAGCATCTCCCGATGATGACCATTCCCGTTGCCATTGCCATTCCCGTTACTCTTCGCAGAACGGGAATCCGTCTTCTTCGTTCCGTTCAGGTGAATCATTTGATAGAGGGGTTCGTGGCATTCAAAGCAGAATCGTTTGCGTGTTTCCAAGTAGCCGACATTGCGGAGGAGAACAATCTCTTGCCCGCCCTCTACTTCATAGATGGGATGACCGCAACGTGGGCAAGCGAAAAGTGTGTCGGTCTCAGTGGCGGTTTCATCGCCATCACTTTCTACGCGCAGATATTTCTTGCGGATGATGTACGCTGGACGCCAACCGCTTCCCAGTTTCGCCATTTCGCGCGAGAGCACGGCATAAGCTGGAGTTTCCGGTGCGAGCCGTTTCAATTGACAAAAGAACTGGCTCACATCACTCAAGCGATTGAGCGGCATGGCAAACGCCATCGGAACGATCTGCTGAATCTCGCGTACCCATTTCGGAACGAGGTGCGGCGGACAGATCACGAGCGTCGGACGATGATCGCCATCAACCTGGCTCAAGAGTTCAGCAACGGCAGTGGATAAAGTTGTCTTTCCGACTCCTGGCTCGCCGACACAGATGGCGCTCTTCGCCATTTGCAAGCGTTTCCAGAGCGCAACCGCCACGTGCTTTTGCGCGGGGAAAAGACCGGTTTCTTTGCGACCTGGGACTTGACGATGTCGGCTCAAACGATTAAGAGTTGACAATACCAGCGGACCTTCGGCTTCCAGATCGAATTGGTAAAGCGGAACAAAGGTCTCCATCACCTTGTGCGTCAACGCATCGCGCCATTCATCAACGAACTGTGCCAGCGCCGTTGGCTCAGTGATTTTTTGATGCGCACCACTCACCAAATCGAGTGCGACAATTTCAGTCACAAAGCGGTCGCGGACAATTTCCTCGTCCTCGTCGTCGGACTGTACTTCTTCCTGCACCTTGTAGGTGCGTCCTTTAACCAGAAGGTGCTCTTCGCCGTTAGCCGATTCGAGCTTGAGATTTTGCATCAAGCCCGCCGCGATCAGCATCGCCAGATGCCCTTTCTTGAGTGGCATTAGGGGACGAAAGGTAGAGAGAGAGGTTGCTGGCGTCAACCACTCCTGCCACTCGGCGCTGTTCCACACCCCATCTGCCACGGCTTCAGCCAACGCTTCTTGCGGATTGATCTCGACACCGCGAAAATAGAATCGCTCGGTGTCGGAGAATGTAGGTAGGGCATAGCGTTCATCGGGTGAAGGTGCTTCAGGCAACACAGGCAAGTTATCGCGACACTGTTGCAAGAGTGCAAGTGAAATTGCATCGTCACGGCTGGGCTCCTTCTTCGCGACGCCGAAGACCACCGCTTGGCGAAACTGCGCGTACTCAGGGTCGGGAAAGCGATACGCCCGAATCGATTCATACGCGGTCGAGAGAAATCCTGCCATCCTGGGATCGACGCGATACTGGGGCACGATGTAGACCAAGAGTCTCCCAGGTTGCAACCACTTTGTTGTATCGCGCAAGAATTGATATTCGGTACGTTTGCCTTCGCCTTCGGCGTAATCGTAAGGCGGATTTAGGAACAGCACTTGGAAACTGTGATGAGGCGTGCGCACGCCGGCATAGTCGAGATGCAGTACGCGATGCAAGCGTGACGATGCTTCAAGCGCACGTTCCGAATCAATCTCGATCCCATACGCTTCAAGATTCCACGCCTGTGCGACACATTGCGCCGCGATCCCTTCTCCACAACACGGGTCGAGCAGGCGACCGCGTTGCGTCGATGGAATAACAAAGCGCGTGATCCATTCAGTCACGCGCTCGGGTGTTGGAAAGAAACCGGCTTTCGCCGTTGAGGCAAGTCGGGTCATGCAACCTCCATAATTCGACTATACTTTGCACATACATTCGCAAATGCGCGCATGAGATCCTCTCGGAAATAGATTTAGACAAACGCTTGTGCGTTTTCTTCAGACGATATATACTCATCGCCACGGAGTCGAAACGATGCCTACCACCCTTAAACTACGCACGCGCCAGGTCGGTCCCTACAAAATGAACTCGTATGCGCTGGTCTGCCCCGTGACCAAAAAAAGTGTCCTGATCGATCCTGGGGACGACGCGGATGCATTGCAAGAGATGTTGAAGGACACGCGCCCCATCGCCATTTTGCTGACGCACACACACTTTGATCACGTCGGTGCATTGGCAGAGATGCGATCACGCTTGAGAGCGCAATTGCTTTTGCACGATGGTGTTCACGGCGAGGGATTTGAGACCGAGGCAGACTATTGGCTGGAAGATGGGGACACTCTTCAAGTGGGCGAACATAGGCTGCGCGTATTCTTTACCCCAGGTCATACGGCTGACCAGGTCTGTTACGCGATAGAGGGAGATTCGCGCATCATTGTCGGCGACACAATCTTTGACGGCGGACCTGGCAAAACGTGGTCAGCCGAGGATTTCCAAACCACGCTCAAGACCTTACGTGATGTGATTCTGCGTTGGTCCGATGACACCATTTGTTATCCAGGGCACGGCGCTTCATTTCGTCTGGGCGATCATCGAACAGAGATTGAAGCGTTTCTCCAGAAAGATCACGGCGCATTCTTCGGGGATGCGACCTGGGGAATGTGAAGCCACTCAGAGCGTATTCAGCGTCCCGCGCTGGATTCCTTTCTCGATCAACGCGAGCCACAATTCGGAATCGGCGCTCACGCGCCAACCTTCCACGCCGCGCGTATCAGCGAGTGGTTCGATCAGCTGATCCTTTGTTCCTTGCTTCCACAATTCTGCACCCCAGGTCTTGAGCAAAGGCACAGCTGTGGCGCGATCCAGCATCGCCACGAATCGTTCGATTGGTGCAGTGTTATCTCGATTCAGGACAAAGAAGGGTTGCCCCGCTTCAAGATGTGGGATCGCCGCTTGATGATGCAAGAGCACCATATGATCGAGTCCACTTTCGGGAAGTTGAACGGTTTTGGAAACATACGCGCCTTCGGCACGTCGCAAGACCTGGTTTGAGAGTTCAACTGCTCGATTATCCATCAGCGCCGCCCAGACTCCGCGCACGGCGGTGCGATAACCGACGAGGGAGAGATAGATGGTCGCTTCCGTATCGGGATCGACAGCGTAACCGAGTCCATAGGCGCGCAATCCGCCAAATGAAACCGATCCGATCAATTCGGGTAAGACACCTACTAGATCAGGCATTCATCCACCTCCACACGGTTTTGAACTGGACAAAGAGAGAGCGATAGGCCAACGCGCATCGCTCTCTTCCATTTATCAGACACCATACACTTCGTGAATCTTGATGCCGCGAACCGCCAGCATCAGTTTCTTTTTCACGCGATATAATCGTGTCACCGTTGCTGTGGTCTTCACATCTTCGACGATAAATTGTCTGCCGCGATGATAGGTGAAGTCGGCTTCGTAATCGCAGATGTGAACGCCGTTGACGTCGAGACCAAAGCGCGGGTGCACCTGTAGATCGGTGATGTATCCCGCCATCGCTTCGATCTTGAGTTCACCGTACCGTCTTGCCTCGCTCAAACTGTCAAAGTTGTAGCCATCGATACTGGTTCTGATGTTGTGCATCTTGCTGGGATTGGCAGGAAGAATTTCGATGGCGGTTGAGGAGGGTGGCTGAGGATCGGCATCTGCATCCGCATCAAGCGCGGCACGGATTTGGAGGCGTGCATCTTCACCTAGGCGATCCAGGTCACGCAGTTGAATGATGGGCATAGGCATTTGGAAGACTGTGGTCGTTAATGACGATCATATTGCTTGCGAATTTCGGAAAGCGTCGTCGGTTTGAAGTACAGGTCACGCTCGATGTGCAGACCGAAGGGACCTGTGGTTTGCTCGAGTTCGCGGAGGGAGAAATATCCCAACTCGAATTCGTGACCCGAGATGGCACCGAAGAACGTGTCCTTGCCGTCGAACTCAAAGGCAAACCAGGTCCAACTGCTATCCGGGGTAAAGAATTTACAGACTGCCGTTGGATTTTCTTGCTTTTCGGTTGCACCCAGGGCGGGCAACTGCTTGCGTAGTTCTTTGGTCAATAGTTTCATCGTTCATCTCCTTTTGAATATTTTTCGGGTGGATAGTTCACGGTAGATGGCGAGGGAATCTGCCCACGACCATTTTGATCCGCCGATATTTGGGATTCCAGCATGTTAGGAAGGAATGCTTGGCATCTATCCCAGGTTGTTTCAAGTCTCGCTTGAAACGCGCAATCGTTTGAGCGGTGAGGGTACGCTGCAATGCGCCAATCTCCGAGACGCCATTGCGGTGTTTAAGCAAATAGGCTCCGTGCCCTTGCCGCCTGGTGGTGCGATAAACATGCTCCCCCGCTTTGGTCTTGCGCTTGCGAATCGGACGCGTTTCCTCGCGATAACCGCAGCGTGGACAGAAGGTGCTGGCGCCTAGTGTGCGCGTCTGGAATTCATAGAACGCCCGCCAATGACATTGTGGACAATCCACGACGTCGAGAACGCTGGTCATCGTTGGTTCCTCTACAAATCAATTGAGGTGCAGAAACTATTCAGTCCCTGCACCTCTTCTTCATTCAATGGATCGGTAATTCTTATGCCGCGTCTTCGGTCAGCGGATCGGCAGGCGGTTCGCCGATTTCTTTGAGCAATGCGGCAATCTCGCTGGGCGCGCCGGCGAGCCACACCTTCTCCGTCACCTGGGATTCAAATCGTCGCAGACGTTCGATCTCCGCATAGACCTTTTTGAGTTCTTTCATCTCGCGCAGAATCGCCTCCACGCTGTTCTGCACTTTCGATTGCTGAAGAAGCGCGCTGTCATCCCGCAACCAGACCGTGGAACGCCAGTCCTGTTCGCCAAAGAATTTGATCAATTCTTCGAGGGCGGCGCGATATTTGAGCACCTTTTCGGCGAGCCCATTACGTTCGAGATACATCTTCAATGCTTTGGGACGCTGTGCCTTGATCTTGGTTTCTTGCCCCGCGATGCACTGGCGCACCCGCGCTTGCAAGATCGATTCGTATTTTTCACGCGCAACAGGCCCCAAGCCATTCTGCTTGGGATTCAAGCTGTTCGTTGCTTTGTCGTTTTTGTTTGCCATTTCAATTCCTCCTGGGGTTTAGTCATTGATCCGACCGAGTCGGATGCCTTCTTGGTCATTTCCACGAGCGACGCGAGTTCTTCCGCGTGCTCACGCACGCGAAGCGTACGAGCGGCTTGCATGGCGCTCGCCACGCCGCCAGGTCGCCACGCGAAGCGTGTCTCCAGCAGGATGCGCGCGGCGGTATCCCGAAAGCGGATCACTTGTCCGCCCTTGATGCGCACGCCATCGCCGAAGACATCACGCGCAATGCCTTCGTATTTTTTGCGCAGATGTTATTCCTCGGCCGAGGCGACCGACGTGCCCACATAACTCACTTGCTGTGTGGCAAGCATCTCGTCGAGATCGATGTATAATCTTAAAGTCAAGATACGCTGTCACTGACAATGCATACCTTTCAAGGAAAAAGCAAAGACGCGGTACTTTCACAGTACCGCGTCTTCAAAGACAAGGGTTATCAAGACAGGGATGGCTATTCGAGAGGCCAATCGCGTTTGCGAATTTCCTCCAACTCTTCTTTCGACAGTCCTATCACCTCGCGCAAGAAGATCACGGGGCGCATGATGATGACATGTTTTCGTAACTCTTGCGTGGCAGACTCCTCGGTAAAGTCTTTGTCCTTACTGACCAAGTAATCGACCTGGGCTTCCAGCACTGCCACTGCCACAGGAACGTCGTCAACATCTCGCATGAGATCGAGTTGAGCTGAAACCGCTTCGGGCTTGGGGTCAGGCGCGCTTTCGTACGATAGGTGACTGAGCCAAGCATCGAAGGATTCAACCAATGCTGGCAGCTTGGCCTGGAGATTTCGTCGCGCTTGTTCTATCACGAGCGGAATCAAAACCAATTCGAAATCGTCCTGCACCGCGTGGCGCAAGACTTCGTACGACCAGCGTGGCCAACCGATCCCCGCGAAGAGAACGGTGGCATCCACAAATACTCTACGCTTTGCGCTTGCGGGTTTTGAGAGCGCGACCATATTTCTCTTCAAAGACCGCGGTCTTGATTTTCCCGAAATCCGCGAGCGCTTGTTCTTCCGTGATGCCTTGAGCTCGCATCTCGCGATGAACCGAGCGATTCAGCATTTCTAATTCGCGCAGAGCGGCCAACCGGCGGAGTTGTTCGTATTCCGCATGGCTGAGCAAGGTCGCTACGGGCAAGCCATCCTTTTCAATCGTCAGATGTTCGCCATTCTTGTAGACCCGTTTGAGCAATTCACCAAAATGGATTCGCGCTTCCGTCGCGGGAATTGTTTGAGTCTGGGTACGCTTGGCGCGATCCAGCACCATTTTGACCTCCTTTTCTAAATCATCAACGTTAATTAATATACATCATCACGACAGTCCTGTCAAGACCGCGCCGCGGTGGTTTCCACGAGTGTTGCAAGCTCTTCGGCGTGTTCGCGCAAAATGCGAGCGGCTTGCATGGCGCTCGCCAAGCCGCCAGGTCGCCACCCTGTCTCCATCAGGATGCGCGCGGCAGTATCGCGAAAGCGAATCACTTGACCGGACTTGAGGCGCACGCCGTCGCCAAAGACATCGCGCGCAATGCCTTCATATTTCTTCCGCAGATGCCATTCTTCAGCCGATGCGACCGAGGTGCCGACATAACTCACTTGTTGCTTAGCCAGCATCTCGTCCAGGTCAATGTAGACCCAGCCGCGATGGAAATGGTCGTGCTCGATGGGGGGATCGATCACGACGATAATCGGGAGCGTTCCTCCTGCTTCACCCTGGCTCTCCAAATACACGCCGCCAGGCTGGGGATAACCGCAGCCACGGCGCATCACCGGGCGCATTTGCACTTGGCTATCTGTATCACTCATCACTGACTCCTCATTTTGTACGCGCGTATAAAATGCTTGACGTAATGGCGTCACCCAATTTTTGTACGCGCGTACAAAATGGGCCTACCGCTTGGCAATCCTGGTCTGCTACTGCTATTTTTATACGCGCGTACACTTTTTGTGTCGCCATTTACTCTTCGCCTGGCACGGACGCATCGTCTGGCGTAACAGGTGATTCTTCGGGCAGAATCACTTCACCTGTTTCAGCGACCACGCCACGCACGGCTTGCACACCCTTGTTTGCAAGGTCTTCGGGTGCTTCGGTTTCTTCGGGTTTCAAGTAGTACGTCGCGCCGCTGTAGTAACAATAGGCAAAGATGCCTGGCTTGAACGACACGCCGAATCGTTCAAAGATTTCGCGTTTGGCATCCGATTCAGGCATCTCTAACCAACGCGATGGACGATGTTCGTACGCGCGCCCCAGGATTTCGTCCATTGCCGGATCGTGTCCCTCAACCCTTCGACCTTGCTCAGGGCAAGCCTGGGTCAATGCTTCGAAGGCAGTGCGCAAATCGTCCTCGGTTCCTTTTTCGATCACCATCACGGCTTTGATGTGACCGAGCGCAATTCGCGAGAGTCCCTTCACGAGTCCTTCGGGGATGTTGTTGCGTGGAATTCGGACTGAGAGTCCTTGAGCGTGAATCTCGCGAATCACATCTTCAGGGGTGGGCCAATACTGCGCGCCGCGAAAGATCAGGATGTCGCGCGCCCCCGCTTGGCTGGGAACGGTGCTCATGGTAGTAGCTGAATCACTCATCGCTTCATTCCTGAGTCGATGCGTTGCGCTTGTTATCGTTCTCAACACAAGCCGCTGAAACCTCGTCGATCAATCGAATAGCTTCGGAAAGTTTTTTCTGCAAATCTGCTTCTTCATCGGCATAGGTTTCCGTGACGATGAACGTTGCGATTTTCGTGCAAATCGCATCCAGATGTTTCTTGCGTAGATTGACGGCCATAGATTCTCCTTTCACGCGCTTTGCATTAGAGCAAGCGGTCTTGGACGGCACTGGGCGATTTCTTTTTGCTGCCGCATTCGGCTTTCAGCATTCCCAGTTCCGCCAGAATGCGGCTGAGCCGACGCGCCCACGCGCGCACTTGATCCTCGCCTTGTGCGGCAGACACCATCTCTGCAATGAGCGCGTCAAGTTGATCAAGAGGATCGATTCCTGCGTCGGGTTGTTCAACAACCGTTGGTGTGTCTTGCGACTCGAACAACGCACCGTAGTTGCCGGCGAGTTCGTTTGCTCCACAAGAGTTCTGCGACCCTTCTGTCACAACTTCACAATTCTTCTGTGTTCCTGGTTCGTCTGATCGAACCAGTCGCATCACCCGCCGCGCATCCACGCGGAGCTTGACCTGTCGGGAAGAAAGCGGTTTGGGTGATGAGCAGATTTCTTGTAGCACAGCCGCTTGGTCTTCCGGTTCCAATGGAACGAGCGCACGCGCATCGGCAAACGACAATGTGCGTGTATGCAAGGCGTGTTGCACGTCTGGATGCAACTCAAACAGTTGCAGATGCTGGTAGACGTGCCCCGTCCCTTGACCGACCAGACGCGCAATCTCTTCGACCGATGCGCCTTGTTCGATGAGCGCGTGATACGATTTTGCGCGTGTCAATGGATCGAGATCGGCGCGCTCGACATTTTCGATCAGTCCGATTTCAATCGCCGCGCGCTCGGTTTCGATCTCACACACGCGCACGGGCACGGTCGTCAATCCAGCGCGCCGTGCCGCTGCAAGTCGCCGTCGCCCGGCGAGCAATCGTCCATCGGGCGCAACGACGAGCGGTTGCAGAACGCCCCGTTTCCGAATTGAGGCGACGAGACCATCTAGGTCCGCCGCTTTGCCATCCCCGTTCGGAGAGACCAGAATCGCGGCAATCGGCATCTGTGTGGCAGGTACGCCTCTCAGTCCCCAGGACGTCGATTCGATCAACGTCAAGGAAAGGGGCGCCAGCACTTGGTCATCCTCAAGTGGATGGGTTTGCAAATCAAGCACAGCGCTCATAGCCACACTGGGCTTTCAAAGAAATGACTGAGTAAAGAATCATTTACCTTTTCCCTCCTGTCAGGTTAAAAAGGTTAGGGTCCAAGTTGCGGCATTTCTCTCGCCGACAACTTGGCTCTTGGCTATTTCAATACTTGGCAGTGATAGACTTGGTATCAATAATTATGTTCCCACTACCCAAAACCTGGGTTATGCTTTTACGAGTTATGCCGCGGTCGGCACGTCCACCAGCGGCATCATCACATGGATGAAGCCTTCGTCGCCGACGGGTCGCATCACCACTGGCATTGGTTGATCACCATTTTGCAAGAACTCGATGGCGATCTGTGGTGCTGTGACGCGCTCCAGCATCGAGAGCAAGTACGGCGCTTGGAGTGCGACCTTGAAGGCATCGCCTTCAATGGCGGCATCGATGTCACCGACGCCATCGCCACGTTCCGCGTGCGCGCCCATCACGATCACACGATGATTCGCCGTGTCGGCTTCGAGCCGAATCCCGTTGGCTTTGCCATTCTTGTCCACGAATGCACTGACCATTTTCGTCGCGGTCAAAAGTTCGCCGACGTTGACCACCGCGCGGCTCGTGTGCGCTTACGGAATGATGCGCGTGACGTCGGGATACGCGCCGTCAATGAGTTGCGCTACCACTTCGCTTGTCGAGAGGACAAAGCGCACCTGGTTGCGCTCCGAGGCGACGATCAATTTCACGGGTTCAAGTTGTCCTGTGCATAGACGGCTCACTTCTTGCAATGCTTTCACTGGAATGACCAGACCGAAGGGTTCCAGGGGAGCCGCGTTGCCGATCCCAGTATGTTGCACCGATAGACGGAAGCCATCGGCTGCGGCAAGCGTGAGTTGCTGGGCATCAAATTTTGCGAACACACCCGCGAGGACGGGACGTGATTCATCGGTCGCGGCGGCGAATGCCACGCGATCCAACATCTCGCTGAGGGGTTTAGCGTCCAACGCGATGGTCACTTTGGGTGTTCCCGATGCACTTAGTTCCGGGAATTCTTTCGCGTCAATGCCTTTGATGTTGGCGACCGTGCGTCCGCAAATGAGACGGAGCGTCTGGGTTTGATCGTTCAGCGTCATTTCGACCTGACCTTCGCCGAGCGTACCGACGAAATCGACAATGAGCCGCGCCGGCACCGTAGTCGCGCCGGGCTCAACCACCTGGGCTGGAATCCAGCAGTTGATGCCGATGTCGAGATTCGTCGCCACGAATCGCACGCGCCCTTCCGTTGTTCGCGCATCCATCAGGATGTGAGTGAGAATGGGCAGCGTCGCGCGATTCGCGACCGCCGTCTTGACCACGGCAAGTCCGCGGCTCAGATTGTCCTGCGAGGCAATAATTTTCATGCGTCTCCTTTTGAAAATAATACTGCGGCATTCCCGATTTCTCTCATACGAGAAACCTGAGAATGCCGCAGTCAGCTAATCCATGACGAAACAGCGCGTTACAGGATGTTTGCGGTGTAGACTTCGTCCGTTCGCGCTAATAAAATTGGCGCTTGCCCCATTGGGGAAGCGCCAAACCTGAGAGCTTTTTCGAAGAAAAGTCCACTCATCCTCTTCATGCTAAAATCACCGCACGCGTCCGCTTAGCGGCGAGCCAATTTTTGGAGCGTGGACCAATTTTGGCGGAACTCGCGAGGATTAATATCAAACTCGGTCGCGCGCGGCAACGCCTTCTGCACCATAGTTTCCAATTCCTTGAGCGAGATCAATTTGCGTTGCAAGAGGAAGACCACATCCTCTAAATCCATCTCGAAGCCACGGGCGACTTTGCTGAGCGCGATGCTGTAAGGATCAAACACGTACACTTCTAATTGCCCGAAACGCCCTATTCGTTTGTGCCGTTGCTCAACGCCACTGGGCAGCGGAATAAACTCTTTGAAGGTGACCTCTTCCAGATCCAGGCGCATCTCCTTGGCAACGGTGAGCATGGCTTTTCGCAACTGAGGATCCGCAGAGGTCAGATCGGCAGCATAGTCGAGATCCACTGTGGGACGGGGATTACCCAGAAGACAAACGGCGGCGCCACCCAGCACATAGAGCGTACCGGGTTGCGTGTAACGATCGCTCAGTTTCTTGAGGAAGGTTCTGATATCATCGGCGGTGAGCGTGTTCATAGTTTCCTTGTGCCATGTCGAGTTGTCGCACGAAACGTTCAGCAACATGTTCGTACGTGCCCAACCAGTTCAAGACCAATCCGCTCCGTTCTTGTTGTCGGTGCGCTAGGATACGGAGACGGCGATCGGGATTTCCACGCGCCGGCACACCTAGTTCATTCGAGTACCAATCCGTGAGAAATTGAAATGTCCCCAAGGATTGTTCGAGACGCGCCGCATATTTCTGTTGCAAGAGCAACGCGGCCGTGTAGTACAGCTTCAGCACATTACGCCGGCGAGGTGAGACCTGGCGGACGGCTTGCGGAACTAGACTAGCCCATTCCGGATGGCGCAAGAGCAGCGGAATAATCCCCAGTCGCAGGCGCGATTCGTCTTGTTCCGCCAAACTCGCCAAGAGCGCGACCGGCTGTTGGGCGAGTCGAGCGCCAATGACTCGACCGGTGTGAGTGACAAAATGAACATCGAGTTGGGTTAAAGCCGCCGCCACGGTTTCAGGCGATGGCTTACGCTTGATTGGGTCGGCTATTTTCCTGCTCATATCCGCATTGTAGCACGTATCCACACGCGAATCAAACTCTCGCATTGGATTGGGATACTTACCGTTGTTTTGATTAAAGCCAGCACCCATTGTGCCGTGTTCGCGCTTTGTGTTATAGCCGAGCAGGCAAGTTCGCCGGGAGAGCGTGGCTGAAAGAAATGGTGTTTCCTGATTATAATAATCGTGTAACACTATTTCACCACTGCCCCTGCGATTAGCTGCGTGGTTGGGAAAACTGAGATTTGAACATCCTCGGAGTCTTGTGCATCACCTGTGCGACATCGTCCGGGGTAATGTAACGAGAGCGCGCACTCAGCACGTTCAGATTGCAATAGGTGGCCAAGGTTGTCAGTCCTTTCGGATCGGTAAAGAGTCGCCACAAGTACGTCGCCGCGATATTGGCGACCATCGCGTTGATGGATGGAGATTGATCGCCCGTGAGCAGCATATCCGCACAGGAAAGGACGCCTTCTTTCTTCTGTTGTGACGTTTGTTCCGCTTGTGCTTGGAGTAGCTCGGGATGTTGCAAATCAGGCGCAGGAAGATTCACGCAAAAGCCCTGGTCAGGATAGTACGGAAATGCATACTGCAACTGACGCATGTTCCGCGCGGCACCAAACAGGACTTGGCCCGTCTCTTCGCCATTGCCAGCATCGAGCCACCACAGGCGTGGTAGTCCTTCTGCTCCGCGCAATCGAGTTTCTTGATCAAGTGTCTCCGCAATGGTCTTGCGCGCGGCGGCATTATCTACGCAACCGATAACCACACCCAGGTCGCGGTATTCGAGTTGCACCATTTCTTTCGCAAACTGCGTCGCATGGACTTGAATACTTTGACCCCAGGATGCGGCATAGCGCAACGCAAGCAACTCAGCTTTGTGACCACCCACTTCTGCTTCGCCAAAGTTCTGGCGAAACACGTTCTTCATCTCCACGACATCGGGATCGATAAAGGTTAGGTGCACCTTCATTTGCCGTGTTTCTCGCAGAAACCGAGCCAGCCGAACGAGATGTGGCGCAAGCCAGGATCCATTGCCGCCGCATCCGACGAGATAGAACTTGACGGCGTGATGTTGTTCAGGTGAGGTAATCTTGAGCGGCGAAGCATTTAGGTGCGAGAGGTCGGGAATACTGGGCGCTACGCGATTGCGCTGCTTTTCTTTTTGCTTTGATTGCGATTTCTCTTTTGGAGTTTCCTTCATCTCGTCACCTCAGCGCATTGAACCCAGGATGGTGCCTTCACCCGTTACTGCATCACCAATCCCAGGTGGTAGATCAAAGACCCAGTTGGCAGGAATGTCGTGGCGATAGCCATACAATCCAACGCGCACGCGAATCACGGGTCTCGTTGACACACTTCCCAGCACTGCATAGACGCGAAACCCTTGCTCGTCTTCATCATCAGTCTGTGAAAAGCTCGCGTGCATGTCGACGTGTGAGTGCACTTCGATGCATGCCTTCGCGTACGTCGAGTCGGGTGAATCATCTGTGGGTTTTGCACGCATGGGCGCTTGGTGTTGAGTTGGCACATGACACCGCCATGCCAAGGATCCATCGAGTTCTAGGTGAAACACGATTTCGCACGGTTGCCCTTTCATATCGCGAGCTTGGCGTGCTAGGCGCAGCATTTCAGAGAAGATTTCACGCGATACACGAGGACCGTTGATCGAAAGCCCGGGAGCGAGTTCTTGCAGACCTCTCACTGCGAAGGGCTGAATGCAGAACTGCGTTTGAAATTCGCGGCGCGCTCCTCGGACAAAGATGCCGTTGCCCGCCATCACGTACTCGTAGAGCGAGGCATCCAGCGGCGGCAACGGCATCCCAGGTTTGGCAATACGGTAATCAACCAAGTTGGGCATCGTGTTTGTCATTCCTCTATTCGACTCCTCTCAGCGTCCAATCGATAACCATATTCGCAGTACGGTTCAAACTGACCAGATCATCCATTGGATAGCGCCGGTTTTTCCTTTCTGACAATCGCAACAGTTGCTTGCGTACGTCGTCGGGATGCTTGCGCGATTTGCCGTTCACCGAATGGTTGGTGAACGGACTCGCGAGAAAGATGCGCCACGCTTCCTCGATTGTCTTCGCGGACGCTTTAGGAACGAGGTTACTGCCAAAGCAGATTGCACCACTAGCATCGACGTTCGGGAGTGGCGCGGCATACAGACCTGTGTCCCCTTTCAGTTCGGCATCCTTGAATGCCCAAACGCAGTAGCGCTGATCGTAGCCGCAGAAGGCGAAACCAGGCATCGGCAGTTCGAGCATCGCGGTTCTTGTTTCGTTGTCTTGAGTGACGAATGTGAAACGATGTTTCTGGGGCGGATAGGCGATGACGATCCATTCGCCACGTTTCCCAATGCCCCAGCGCCGCGCATTCATCGGCAGCCAATTCGTCTCGATGGTTTCTTCGGCGAAGGCGGCTCGGACCGCAGCAGCGGAAACGAATTTGTGCACGATGCTGTTGTCCTTCGCGCGATAGCGAAACAGATATTGATCGCCACAGATGAAGAGGAGGGCAGCCGTTTCATCAGCGGACACTGGTGAAAGATGCGCCAGGTTCATCGTATCCATATTTTCACCTCGCCTTTGATGGAATCTTGATGGCACTGTTCCATAACTTCACCAATCGTTTCAGCCAGTAACGCGGGTGTTTGTCCATCTGGTCGAGCAGTGGATTGAGTTGCGCAAAGATGCGTTGCGCCTTGCGCCATTCCTTTTTCAAGTACTCCATCGCTGTTTCTTCCCACGGATATTCTTCCCAGCAACATTCCCAGTTCGTGTCGAGCCATACATTACCCGTGTCGAGCGAGACGAATTCGAGGAGTAACGGGAAACGTACAGCCAACCCTTTTGCGGTTCGACACGATTCTGCTAAACGATCCCAGTCTCTTTGTCCCGCTAACGGACGCAGATGCTTTGGCAACCAAGCTTCCCACAACATCGTGTCGTCATCGGAAACGAGCGCCATCGCCGCGCGTAGAGACAAACGCATATTGTCGCGCTCATCTTCCCAATCGATGCCCTGTGGATAAAGTGGGATGCTCGGCAGACGGTCCATATCGAACATCATCTCGGGGAGTGGAAACAGATGCTGGTCAATCAGATTGAAAAACTCAAGCTCTCGATCTGAATAACCAGGTTCGTTCTGACGAAGGGGAATGCGCGTGTTGGCGTTCGAGCGAGCAAACTGTTGGGGAAAGTATCGGCGATAGAGAGCCAGGATACGGCTGGATTCTTGCCAGACCGACAATTGTTCAACGGCTTCGCGGGCAGGAGTAAGTCGAATCGTGCGAAGCCGTTGAATCGCCATTACTGCTGAGATAGATGGAGGGAGATTGTGGAAGGCTGGCGCGACTGACTCAAGCGACGAATTCAGAATCCTTGTGGGATTCGTGTCGCTGGCACTGGCGCACATTCGACTAATCGGGCGAGGGCTTGATGCACAGCGGCGATTTCTTTATCGCCCTCTTCAATCGCAGTGGTGATCGTTGGCTCTAGCGCAAGGATCGCGCCTGGGTCTTGCGTATCCAGTTGACCTTGTAGTTCCGTCCAGAGCGCAACTGCTGGGTTCATTCCATCAGGACTCGCAATGAGCACATCTACTACGGCACTGCCGTTACCCTTCCAATCTGCGCGTTTGATCACGCTCACGACCATTGCCCCATCTTTCTCCTTGCGATCAATGGTCGCATTAGCGATCCAGGGAACGAATGGCGCGAGTGCGGCTTTCAAGAGTTCATCTTTCGCCGCGATTTCATCGGGCAAGGGAAATTGTTGTCCGTCAATTTGAATGGAAACCATTTTCTTGTTTTCTCCTAAAACAATCCCATTTGTTGTTGGGGAGTGCCTGAGACTTTCACCTCTGGGCGTGGGCGATTGTCGGTCGTGGCACTCGAAGATGCAGGCGCAGGCGTAAGTGTTGGTTTAGCTTTCTTGCCACGTGTTGTCTTCGATGCCGTCGTAACTGTTGATTGGCGTTTTGCCTTTTCTGCTTTTTTCTTTTCGAACGCTTCACGTGCGGCTTGTTCACGCGCTGGCAGTTCAGCTATCAAGGCATTGAGCAGGTCGATCACCACAGGCGGCAATGTGCCAAATTGATTCAGGCGGACCAAGCGAAGTAGTGGCGTATCGAGATGGGATCGTACGCCTACGACAACCATTCTCCCATTCGCGTCGCCATCGTTAGGCATAAGTTGAATCGCGATTTGAACGGTGCAGTGATCGAAATCGTATGGCTGCTTTTCGATTTCAGACCGTTCGTCCTTTTCAACCTGGGACGTGGGCGAAGTTGACTGGGTCGCATTGGAGGATGTCGAATCAGTTGAGGTGTTGGGCGGGGATGTTTCTGCATCCGTCGTTTCTTCCGCCGATGCATCTTCGGTTTCTTCTTCCTCTTCTTCTGCTGCTTCCGAAAATTCGTCTTCACTTTCTTCGGTTTCTGATTTAGCAACCTGGGTTTCAACTGCGATTTGTTCGCTCACAGGAGTCACCAGCGTTGCTGGGTTCTGATCAGAGGATTGCGGTTCCTCTGTAACACTTGGTGGGTTCAGTTTGTCCTGGGTCATCGTTTCTCCTTCTGTATTTCTTGTCGCTTAAATCTTGCGAAGCGCGACACTCGCTTCGCCTTCTGAGCGGAACACGAGCACATCAGGATGCTGGGCGGCGTAACGGTCCAATCCCTTGGCATCCCAGTTTAGACGAGGTTTGCTCCACACGGCGTGAACATGCATGCCTTTGACAGATGCGCCGTGTGCAAGAACCAAATGCTTGATTTCCTTTTCCAATTCCTCGATATTCAGCGCAATCGCCGCATCGCGCATGGTGAACTCGGCATCCATGGCTGCGAGCGCCGCGCGAATGTCATCAGGAATCACTTGCTGTCGCGTTTTTTCATAATCGATGCGTGCAACATCTCGCGCAGCCAAGGTCTCGCTCAATTCGTCGAGACGCATGCGGATTTCCTCTTCCGTCATCTCATTGCACCTGGCTGTGCGCCGCGCATAAATCGTGTCAGCACACCGATAGGTTCGGCATCTGTGTTATCGAGCAAACTGCCAATCGCTTGGTCGAAATAGTCAGGTTGTTTCTCGGCGTGGAATTTGCCGTCGCCGCCGCACTCCGAACACGGCTCACCCTCGCCGTGACAATCGGGGCATTTGATCTTGGCAACATAGACGATCCCCTCGCACGATTCTTCAGGTTTCTCATCGCGAAGGGTCTCGACGGTGTCAAAAAACCGCAGTGGATAGGTCGGACTGTTGCTGTAACCAATGAACCATTGGCGAAAGCGTGGATTGTTCGCACTGGGACATCGCTTGGCATAAACATATCCACTACCAAAGCAGGTCGGGCAATTGTTCTTCTCGATTCGACCGCCCTGACACCTGGGACAGATCGTGCCGAATCCACAGGCTGGGCAGCCCTCGCCATTCAGAAATTTCTTGACTTCTTCCAGTGTTAGGTCACCTTCACCTTTGGCATACGTGATGCCATAGGCTTCAAACGGTTCTCCGCAACGCACACAGATCAGGTCCATGCGTCTCCTTTCCCAAAATTTTTCTTTCGACTAAGCGAAAACTCGCCATTCCAGATCAACCGTCCCAGGCGGATTGCCTCCTTGCCGTAAATATTCATAGTATGCACGGATTGCCTGGTGTTGATCGTTGACCGAATGCCTTCAAGTCGCCACAAGGTTTCAGACAACCATTCGACAAACACATGAGAGCCAGAGAAAATCTTGATCTCGGGGTATCTACCCTTGTGATAACCCGTATACCCATCTCCGTCTATTTCCCCCCTCAAGAAATCAATGAAGAATTCATCGGGTATGGCAAGTCGTCCTATGGATAGACTTTTCTGCGGGGTGATACCAATGGACAGGAGAAACAGATATAGATTTGGCCATGTCGAGTAGACAGACAAGATGCCTGTTCCCTTATTGATATAGATACCAGGAAGAGGCATCATTTTCGCAGCGAATTGGATGAGTTCATTATCTTTACTTGCCAAAGACACTCTTTGGGTTTCTTTGGACAAGTAACCATCGCTAGCAATCAGCCCTATGAGGTAAGCCAGTTCTTTGGACCAGTGCACATCAGGACCAGGGCAACCTCTCTGGCAAAAGCGAACGCCTTTGACCCTGGATGGGAAAGTTGGAATCGGCTTCCCGCACCGTTGACAAGTGACAGTGAGCTTCTCTCTACTCTGGGCGAGAATTCTTCGACATGCGAAGGAACACGTTTGCGTGCGACTTCTCCGAGCCCGACTTGGAGCAAGGTAGAACATTTTATTGCACACCGGGCAGTCCACATTATTGGGTCCACGATAACCCCGCTGCATAAGCTGGTGCCTGGGATAATTTACCCCTGAGTATGATCAGAGGCGTTCAATCCAAATCATCTTGCGGCATATTGTTGCTGTCATCATCTGCCAGACGCACCGACTCAGGTGCATCACTTGGCAAGACCGTGTAGCAAAACGCATCGACGTTTGTCGCTCCACGTCGAAGCCAGTTCTGCTTACCAAAACATTGCCAGGTGTAGACCACATGGTTTCGTTCGGTCGCATAGGCTTGTGCTTCTGTAGCTGAGTAGAAAAGCGTCTGATGCCAACCAATGGCGAACATCACTGCTTCGCGCCAATTGCGTTTGATACTTTTGTTATTCTGAAACACGGCAATCCGTCTGCCCTGGTATTGCATCTCGATCCCGTGCTTGCCATACGTGACGAGACCCAGGTAATTTGAGATCGTTGCACTTATGCACATACCCCCTCCTATTCAGTAATCACCGTGTAAGGCAAGGACACCATTCGTTCACCGTGTTCACGCCACAAGCGAATGAGCCCCTCGGCGAGTGCCTGCGGATCGTTGGGCGTGCCATAGAGTGGTTCAGCATCGAGCTTGCCGTCAGCACGATGCGAGCATCCTGTCAATGTATGCACGGCTTGTCCGTGAGACACATAGGCGATCCAGATGTCCTCGCCGTGATTCTTCAAGAGACCCAGCAACAGTCGTTGCGAGGCAATGATCGTTTCGTAGAATTCCTGGGTACCGTTGTTCCCGTGACAAAAGCGGTGATCCTCAATGACGATGTCACCGCCCAGCCAACGGATGGGTGAACGGTTCATTCGATCTTTCCTTTCCTCAGGAAATACAAACGACCAGACACCTTTCGTCTGGTCGTGTTTGTTTTTGTTGGATGGCGATCAGTGTATCCAGGTTATCTGGGTAGATCGCGCAACCATTGCAGGTAAAATAGGTTTGAGGTCAATCGAGCTCTACGATTTCACCGCGCCCCAGCGTCGCCAAAACGGATTGAAGACGCGGGGTCAACGCTTTGACGACACTCAAGCGATTGGAGGGGAATACCACAATCGCCAAGGTCAAGCCACTCACGTTCTGTTGATAACGCAGATTCTTGTCAGCCGTCAAGAACACATCAAACTCGTTGTTGGCTTGGGCTAACAAGACGCCGTTCTTGATCCCCGTCCAGCCCATCTCTTGAACGGTCAAGACCTGATGCGCTTCCAGTGGTTGTTTCAAATAGCGCGGGAGACTCTCGTCGATAAGGATTTTCAATGCAATGTTCCAGCGGTCACGAGTTCGCCGATATGTTCCAATACTTGCAACGCGTCCGCCCGTTGGACAGTGGGGAAATTATCCAAGAACTCTTCTAAGGTGTTGCCATCCGCGATATAGTCAAAGAGAGTCTGCACCGGCACGCGCGTCCCGCGAAACACGGGTGCGCCGCTGACGATGTTGGGGTCTACCGTGATAGGAAGCGATGGGGGTAAAATTGATCGATCCATTCGCACCTCCATTGATTGGATTATAACACCAATTCGCTCTGATGGGTCGTGTGGAATAAGGTTGCGCAGATAGGGTCTGGAACCTCAGCGCAGATTGTAGAGATAGAGCAGGGCGGCCCAACCGCTGGGCAGTGTGTTTGGCGGAGCTTGCAACTCGCGACCATATTTGACTGCCATCTGCAGAAAGAACCGCGCGTGGAAAAAGGCTTCAAGGATTGGGCGTGTCGTGACAAGCCAGTTCTGATTATCTTCTGGCTTGAAGACCTTGCCAGTTCCCTCCTCGACAATGAGCGCAAACCATTTGTTCAGTGGAAGTTGTGGAGCCAGTCCCTGAAGCGCCTTCACAATTCGTTTTGTTTCATCCTGCAATCCATACACCTTGAAACTTTGGTGATAGAAACGATAGATGGGATCCTCGTAGCCCCAATGATTACTGCATTGCGCCATCAAGGTTTCGAGATCAGACAAATGCGACCGTAGATTCTTGAAGAGCGTTTGGACTTGAGGACGGTCGTCGACGTCACTTGCCCTGAAAGCATCCGCTCTCGCGGGTTCGGTCATTGGGCAACTGTTCCTTCCAACCGCGCTAGAAAGTCTTCCGTGTCGATAATCGGAATACCGGAAACCGTTTTCAGATCAAGTAGATCGTGATCCTCACTCACGATACAATCAGCTTGACCGGCAACGGCGGTCGCTACAAAGATGTCATCTTTGGGATCGCGCACCACCGACGGCCCATCGCCAATCTCGACCAACTGGGCTTGGGTGACCTGGTCGATCACCTGTCGAATATTCACGCGTCCTAGACTCTTGAATTTGCGTTTTAGCTCAGGTCGTTGTAAGACCTCCAAGAGTTCTTGGACTGTCGGCTTGGACACCAAGAGCGTGAAACGATTAGAATATTCCGACAGGATTCGACCACTGCGGCTGTGCGGATTGATCAAGGCACGCACGAAAACGACAGTATCAAGAACGACGCGATCCACGTTTCCTCCGGACGGCGGCAACTGCGCGGTCGATGTCGGCGTCGATTTCTTTTTCACTATGTCGCGCTGCTTCTTTGCGAATGGGGGCATAGAGATCATAAAGCTCGCGCGCCCAGTCGGAACCAGCGGCGGCATCGGTGACTTGGACCGGGCGAATGCGCAGTTCCTGTCCAGTCAAGGTGATCTGCAAGAGCGTCCGCTCGTCAATCTCGAGCTTGGCGCGGAACTCGGCAGGGATCGTAATCTGACCGCCCCGCAACGGTCGAACCACTTTCGTCAGAGCCATCGGAAACCTCCTATCTACAGAAACTACAATATTGTATTTCTGTGTTTTTGTCAAGCCCTCCGAGTGGAGTCGGACATGAATTTAATACACGCGTAAATTATTATAATTTGACGGTGGATTATTTTGCATGGCCTTACGGCGGAGTGTCTGTCTTTTTCGAATCCACTTACCTCACCTGTTCGACCAGACGCGCAAACACCCCCGGTCCATTCTGCTTCATCGCCAGTTCATTGACATCTTTGACATTGGGCAATGGCGGTAAGATGCGCGCCCGTTTACCGAACGTCTCCGCTAGTTGGTGAGCGCACTTGCGTCCTGGCTCGTCCGAGTCGGTGACGATGAAGATGCGCTCTGCGTCGGCGATTTCGCTGATTTGATCTTGCTTGAGATGCGAACCCAGGAGCGCGATAGCGGGATAGCCCCATCCGACCAGTGTGAGCCAATCGATTGGACCTTCACAGACAAACACGTCTTTGGCGTGTTGGATGGTTTCGAGTCCATACAAAGGTTTAGGCGCACCGGGCAATCCCAAATATTTCGCGCGTTGATATTTCTGCGTCGCGCGACCCACCAGGTAAATGGCTCGACCATTGCGAATCTCTGGGATCACGATGCGCTGGCGAAAATATTCGCCGCGTGATTCACTGATGAGACCCAGGTCGTTTGCAATTTCAGGATCCCAACCGCGAAAGCGAAAATATTTGGCAAGGTCATTGCCTGTGGCGTACCCGATGCGATGGCGGCGAATCATGTCGAGATCGATGCGCCGTTTAGCGAGATACTCCAATACACGAGTCTGCGCGAAGATAGCGGCGTGATACACTTCGGTTGCGGCTGTGAGTAAGGTAAAATGCTCAGCGCTCAACTCAAGTGTTGGCACAGGTTTTACTTGGGGCGGCAATGAGCGAGCGATGCGTCGTTCAGGCAAAGTGTTCGATCCTAGTCGTTGCAGTGCTTCGACAAATGACAGATGCTCGATGCGTTCGATAAAGCGAAACACATCCCCGCCGATGTCACAACCGAAGCAATACCAGGACTGGTTATGAACATAGACGACAAAGCTGGGTCTCGGATCATCGTGAAATGGACAGCGACCGAGCAGGCGTCGTCCACTGGGCTTGAGTTCGACGTACCGCCCGATCACCTGCTCGATGGGATTGTTGGCGCGAACCGTTTCGATATCTTCACGTGTTCTGCTCATCGTCACATCCCGCGCTGGCATCGGAGTTATTCGAGGTGGTGTTTTGATTTGTGGTTTAGTAGTTGTTGCATTTGTTTGTTGCATATCCGATCCTTTCAATTGATCAAGGACTGGTCTCCATCATTGGAACTGCGAGCACGGTTGACTCTGACTCCATTGGTGGAAGATTCGGTATCGGAGTTGGTTCCGTTTGTGTCGCAGATGACGCATCATCACGATTCGAATGAAATCCTCTCTCGTCCGATCTAAATCGTGTCACCTGCACTCCCGAAGGGGTGCGGTGCAAGTGTGATGCGTCAAGACGTTCGAGCAGATGCTTTGGAATCGCGGCAAGAAATCGGCTAGGCGAATGTTCCTTCATCTCATCACCCACCATCCTTGAACGTGCATAGGTGAAGTAGAGTAACGACATTGCCCGCGTCATCGCGACATAAGCCAATCGCGTTTCTTCTTCCATTCCATCGGGTGTCTTCATTGCGCGGGCATGCGGAAAGATGCCTTCTTCCAATCCCGCGATGAACACCACAGGGAACTCCAGTCCTTTAACCGCGTGAATCGTTGCCATCGTCACCCCATGCCCTTCGGCAGGCACATCCAAACTCGTGTCTCCGCCTTCAACCACACTCAGCGTCGCGATGTCCGCCAGGAAAGTGCCGAGTGCCTCTTCGGTGTGATCGTACCGCGTCGTCATCGCGCGCAAGAGACGCAGATTCGCCAGGCGGCGTTTGGCATCGGGGTCTTTTTCGATCCACGCGAGATACCCCGTTCGATGGAGCACATAGTCGAAAAAGTCAGGCAGCGTTTTTTCTTTGAGCGCGTTCGGCAAATCATCGAAGATGAGATCGGCGAATTCCGAAGCGGCATCGAGCACCTTTTGTGGCAGGTCGGTGCGATGGTGCAAGCCCGTGATTGCGGCAAAGTTCAACTCAGGTTCACCGCCCTGCAGTTTTTGAAGCGCTGCGGTCCCGAGTCCACGTGGCGGACGATTGATGATGCGTTGCAGTGCGCCGGCGTCGAACATATCGTGGACGATGCGAAGATAAGCCAGGATGTCCTTGACTTCCCGCCGTTCAAAGAACTTGAAATCGCCGACGAGCGTGTACGGCAATCCTTGATGCATAAAGACCTGCTCCAAGAGACGTCCTTGAGCGCGCGTGCGAAAGAGGACGGCGCAATCCTCCATGCTGCAGTACCTCTCTTCATCGAGCCGTTTGATCTCGTTCGCTATAAAGTTCGCTTCATCCCAGTCGGTATTGAGCGGCACGACGATCACCGCTGCGCCATTGTCATTGTCGGTGCGCAAATCTTCACGATACGTCAGGTCTTGCACAACCGCCTGCGCGCTGTTCAGAATGGTTGCCGTCGAGCGATAGTTCTGAGCCAGGATGACAACCGGCGCATCGCGAAAATCTTCGCGGTAGCGATCCAGGATGTTGTGAATGTCTGCGCCACGCCACGAGTAAATGGCTTGCACCGGTGAGCCGACACAACACAGGTTACGATTACGCCAAACAAGATGGCGTACCAGTTGATACTGGGCGAAGGAGGTATCTTGAAATTCATCCACGCTCACGTACCTGAAAAGGTTCTGATAGAACTCAAGCGTCCCAGGATTTTGGCGCAAGAGTTGAACGCTCAGGCGAATCAGATCGCCATAGTCGACGGCGTTGTTCTCCATCAAGAGTTGCTGATAACGCCGATAAACCTTCGCAATCGATTCTTCAAAGAAATCGCCTTTCACGCGCACAAAATCATCGGGACCGTAGAGATTGTCTTTGGCGCGTTCGATGATCGGCGCGACTTGTTCAATCGTCCAACGCGTTCCGTTCACATTAGTTTCTTGCATCGCGCGCTGAAGCAAGCGCTGGGCTTCAATCGCGTCATAGACGGTGAGCTTGTCGGGTTTGTATCCCAGTGTCCCCGCTTCCGCCGAAAGTAGTTTGAATCCCAGGCTGTGAAAGGTGACGGCGGTGATGTCCGATGCCTCTTTGCCGACCAGCTCTTCCAAGCGACGGCGCATCTCCCACGCCGCTTTGCGCGTGAACGTAATGGCAAGCACACCGTGCGGCGAGACGCGCCCTTGATCGAGAATGTTCGCGATGCGATAGGTCAGCGTGCGAGTCTTGCCGCTGCCTGCACCCGCGAGCACCAAGAGTGGTCCGTCGATTCTTTCGACGGCGGTTCGTTGTTCGGTATTGAGACCCGCAAGATCAATCACGGCGCGGTTGTCCTAGTTCAAGGCGTGCTGAAACACGGCATGGTTGTCCTAGCGCATGACGTACCACAACACTGCACCAGGAATCGAGCCAATCGAAGAATTGCTTCGAGGTGCAGGTTGTTTCACTCTTTATACGCGCGTACACTTTTGCCCTCCCGTGTTCGCTCGGGTTGGATTTTTTGTACGCGCGTATAAAATGCTTGACGGATATTCGAGTATCGTTTGATTTTGTACGCGCGTACACTTTTTCTCCTCGTCAAGCGCGTGTGTATCGATTTCACACGATGCGCGAGTGATGCCCCAGCCAGGCGGACCAAGTTGCAGTCCGCCTGGCGGGGCGATGACCACACAACCGTCGGCTAGGTGGCCGCCGCGGCGTCGCTCTCGGCTGGGTGCTTGAACCAACGCGAGTGTTTGACGCGTTGCGGCAATTCTTTCCGTGTCACGGGCACACGCGGCGATTCGACTGCCCACGCTTCGCCGCGCAAAACGATCATTCGATCCAACGTCCAAGACGTTCCGTGTCCACGCGAATTGTTCGTGACGGCTTGCCAGACTTCAATTCGTCCATCACCAACTACTGGCACAAATCCTTCACTGGCAAGATGATCGGCAATCGGTCGTGCCTGCGCGTATCGTGCATTCGCCGCTTGGCGCGCAATTTCCAACGCGCGTTCTGCCGCGTCACGCACTCGGTCTGCGATACCAGCAACTTCCGCTTCATCCATCAGTTTCTTGATGCGGCGGACCGCGCCAACCTGTTCGGCGTGCGCTTCGATGCGATTAACCATGTCACGTGTGATTTGCGCGCGGCGTGCTTCTGCGATGGCTTGCTCCACTTCAGCCACTCGCATTGCGTCAGCGTTACCTGCCTTCGCTTTATCGAGCAAGGTTTGAGCATCGCGCAGCAAACCCTCTCGCACTGCTTGCATTGCCGACTCAAGATTTGCTTGCGCGTCTGCCGCAAGTCGCACAGATTGGGCGACATCAGGTGCGGCAGTTTCAAGATGTTCCAGACTCTGTGACGCAAACTGAATTTCGAGTCCATCGGAAATCAGTGCCGCTTGGATTTCCAATCGCATCTCTTCCACATCTGCGCCTGCCTGTGCAAGCGCATCTTCCAATTCCAGCTGGCGCACGTTGAAAGCCAGGTGAATCTTTTCCATCGTGGCTTTCAAAGCATCGCCGGCAAGGAAGGTTTGCGCTCGCCGTTCCATTTCGGCGCAGTCGCCGGCGAGTCCGTCCAGTTCGGCTTGCACGGTTCGTACTCGTTCCTGGGCTGACTTGAGCGCCAGCTCACGCGCATTGCCTTCGCGTTCGACGCGAGCACGTGCTTCATTCAGGTCGCGCAATGCCGCTTCGATGCGTCGCTGTGCCGCCGCCTTGATTTCGTTCTCGATTTCTTCCAAGGTTGGCGCGACAGCGATTTGACACGCCGTCGGTTCAGTGCTATATTCAGTTGTAGATAAGCAGTTGGCGAAAGCCAATTCAGACGCCTCTTGAGCCGCTAACTCAAGGGCGTTTTCTTTTTCGCCATCCTCACTCGACTCGACTTGCAAGGTCGGAGCATCGCTCACGATCATCGCAGTGACCTGAGTCGTTGTTGTGTTGTCTTCCATTTGGATTCCTCCACGGCGTGGATGACCCAGCATCCATCGCATAAAGTGTTCTCCTTGCGACTCCCGCAAGGGATTGCCCTCTCACTAATCGAGAATGTCCGCTAACAGATTGTCGAGCAGATCTGGGTTGTGCTTGCGCAGTAATCCAAGTGACGCACGCGCTTGTTGCGGAAATGCCTCTTCGATTCCGTTGCGCGCAAAATCCGCATATGCGACCGCCGCGCGAATACCAACCCATTGCAGATTGAGCAATGCATACAACTGTTGGGCGGCGTTCTCGCGTTGATCGAACTCACCCAAGCAGTTTGCGCATCGACAACCTGGTTTGTGCTTGTGCTTCATAGCAGCACTCCTTTGCTTGTTGCTGTGTGATGATTTCATTTCTGTAATGCGGTCATCGTAAACACCACCCAGGGTTTCATCAGCGCCCACGCGATGTGCGCTCCAAAGTATCCCAGGGCAACGGCGACGAGACCCAGAATCCATTTGTCTTCGTTAGGCATCTCACCTCCTTGTTTGGCTTTTTTCGGTGCCAGGTCTAGTGCAACTTGCCTGCGAGAGCGTTGAAGAGCGGTTGCAGAACTGCGAGCAATGCTTGGATAATCACGTACGCGAGCACGAGCACTGCACCGAGCGCGGCTACGAACTCTTTCATTTTTCTCACCCCTTTCTTGTTAGATTTATTCAGTCATAGAAAAACGGCGCGTCTCCAAGCGAATTTGGAGAAACGCGCCGCTCTCAGGATGCGACTCAACTCACGGTCGCGCCGCACTGATCGCAGAATCGCGAATCGTGCGGGATGCTGGCTTTGCAGGCAGGACAAGTGGTTGGCTCCTGTACCCGCGTGCCGCATTGATCGCAGAACCGAGACCCTTGCGACAACACAGCATTGCAGTTCACACAAACGACTTGCGACGTACTCGAAACTTGAGTGTCCATCGGACACCTCCTTGTTGCACGGCCTTGCACCCGCGCATGTCCTCACTGGCGAGAAATACAACAAGCCCTTTCCCAGGATTCCCTTGTTTGAGGGATGCCTTGGGTGGAAGGGCTTGCGATGATTGGAAGAAACTGCAGTTAGTCGACGTGCACTAGCCCCAGGTTCTCAATGAAAACCCAGGATTGCGCGAAGGATGGATTTAGAGAACTGGTTTCAGAAATTCTTATGCGATCAGTAAACTCAATGGAACGGTCGTTCCGAAATCTATGGGGTGAAAAACGCAAAAAGCCCGTTTGCCGAATTGTTCCGACAAGCAGGCTTTTCAGGGAATGACAAATCACACGGAGAGGTAACTTCGTGGTCAAGAATTGCTATGGATTTGTTTGCTTTCGTGAGTTAGAACTCTGATGTATCCGAAGACACATCGTTCAGTTCAATCGAGAGACCAAAGACACCTACAATTGAACCCACGTCGAGTGAAAGCAAGTGCTGAGAAGTAGAATGAAAACTAGGATGATCAGCACAGAACCCAACGGCAATCGTCCCAGGCGACGAATGAGACCATGAAGATCAAAAGCGAGCATATTATATGGGATGAATGCTGGGAGAGTCAATAGTTTGAAGAAGTAATAGAGGAAAGACCGGGTGCAAGTGTGCGAGTGTGGAGGGTGCAGTTGTGTTACAAAGAGATGGAATGATATATATAAGATAGTCGCAGCAGTTCCTTCGAGAAAATGCCGTTTTATCGGGGAATTTGATGGGGCAAAACGAATATGGTCGGACGTGAATCGGCAAACTGGCAGGACGTAAATCGGCAATGCTTCAGGACGCAAAACGGCAAACTCGGCTTGGAAAGCCGACGGAGCAACGCAAACGCTGGCAATCGTGTAGAAATTGCTGTTGGATTTTCCAGCTATGAAACAAAGTTGGGTTCTTTGCTCTTTTTGAAATTCCTTCATTGTTGTGATATACTGAAAGTGTAGGCTAGTTGTCAGTGATACAATAGAATGACCCATTTATGATCAACCGGGATGGGACATTTCTGATCGTGAAAATGTCCCACTTCTAATCGTGGGAATGTCCCACTCCACATCGTCGTCCTAACCGTCATGGTGTGGTATTCTCGTTTCCCTAGAGAGAGGAGAATACCCATATGACCATCTCAAACAAGGAGTGGATCATGCTCAGAACTTTGCTTGATGAAGGTGTGCCACAAACGCGTGTGGCAGACCTTCTCCACATAGATCGTAAGACCGTCGCACGTCATGCCGAGGACACCCAGCCACCCATCGCTTCGCCGGGACGCGCGCCGCGGTCTTCGGTGCTCGATCCGTTCAAAGCGCATATCCAACGGCGCTTGGCCAAGTACGAGCTCACGGCGATGAAGTTGTTTGCCGAAGTGCAAGCCCAGGGTTATCACGGCTCGTATCCGATTGTGCAACGCTATGTCCATCAGATTCGGCCGCCCAAACCCCAGCCGGCCTTTGTGCGCTTTGAAACCGAACCGGGACAACAAGGGCAAGTGGATTGGAGTCCGTTCGGACGTATCAATCACCTGGGACAATCGCGCAAGTTGTCGTGCTTTGCACTCATCCTGGGTTACAGCCGCGTGCTCTACGCCGAGTTCACAGTTTCGGAGGACTTGACCACCCTGGTGCAGTGCCACCTGAATGCCTTTCGCTATGCCGGCGGCATTCCACGCGAACTGCTCTACGACCAAATGAAGACGGTCATCCTGTCGTGGAGTCCCGACCACATCGAATGGAATCCGCAGTTCGCCGATTTTGCAAAGACGTTTGGTTTCGATCCCCGGGTGTGTCGCCCACGCCGCGCGCAGACCAAAGGGAAGATTGAACGACCCTTTGGGTACATCGCCGACAGCTTCTTCGCTGGCTTAGACATCGAACATCTGACACTGGACGAACTGAACGCGCAGTTGCGTTACTGGCTCGATCACATTGCGAACACGCGGGTGCACCGCACGACGCAGTGCGTGCCCTTTGAACGATTGAAAGAAGAAAAATTGTTGCCCGTGCTCGACCGGACCTACCACGTCGAGGTGGTCGAGACCCGTAAGAGTCACAAGGATTGCCACCTCGAATATCAGGGCAATCGCTATTCTGTACCTTTCCAATATGCGCGGCGCGAACTGACCGTACGCGCGCAAAGCGATCAACTGCGAATCTTCAACGGCGAAACCCTGATTGCCACGCACACACTCTGCCGCCAGAAGCACCAAATGATCACGGATCATGCCCATTTTGCAGGCATTTCTCGACCCGTTTATGCGAGTAACCGGCAAGCCGTGCAAGATCAATTCGTCGCGACGTTTCCACACACCGAAGCCTTTGTGCAAGGCGTGCTCCGGCTCAAAGGCGGCAATGCCACGCATCACCTCACGCAGATTCTGGCGTTGAGCGAGGTGTATCCGGTCACCGCGGTGGCGACCGCCATTCAGCGGGCGCAGGACTATGAAGCCTTCACGGCGAAGCACGTCCGTAAAATCTGCGAGAGCGCAGCCGCCCTCGCGCTCATCCCACCCCCGTCACCCGTCCAGACCAGCCAGCCCATCTTGCTGCAGATGCCGGTCGAAGAGCGTTCCTTGTTCCAGTATGCGGAGGTGGCGAAATGAGCACGCCCGAATATGACTTGCTCCTTCAGCAACTGAACCACTTGCGCCTGGGGCGCGTCGCCGAAGTGTTGGATGCACATATGCAACGCGCCGTCGCTGCGAATATGTCGTATCTCGATTTTCTACGGGGCTTGATGCAAGAAGCGACGAGCGCCAACGACACGCGCCTCGTGAATGGGCGGATCAAGGCGGCGCGCTTCCCGTATCTCAAAACTTTGGATCAGTTTGATTTCAGTTTTCAACCCAGTCTCAGTCGGCAGAAGATTGCCGACTTGGCGACGCTGCGTTTCATCGAGAATCACGAGAACGTGATCTTGCTCGGTCCCCCAGGAACTGGGAAGACGCATGTCGCAATTGGCTTGGCGTTCAAATCGTGTGAGGCCGGCTACAAGGTGCTGTTCACCACCTTAGCCGACCTGGTCGCGCAGTTACACGCGGCTCTCGCGGATCATTCGCTCAGGGCGCGCTTGAAAACCTTGAGCCAGGTTGACCTGCTGGTGATCGATGAAGTCGGTTATGTGCCGCTGGACAAAGTTGGGGCGGATCACTTGTTTCAAGTGATCGCGCGGCGTTATGAAATGGGCAGCATCATCTTGACCAGCAACAAAGCCTTCACCGAGTGGGGTAATATCCTGGGAGGCGACAGTGTAGTCGCCTCGGCAATCCTGGATCGGCTCTTGCATCACTCGATCGTGTTCAACATCAAGGGCGAGAGCTATCGTCTGCGCGAAAAGCGCGATGCGCTCTTGAAGGAGGAGGTGCCCACTCACTAAAACACTGCGACTTTTTAGACGATTTTTATTGTCCCTTTTTAGACGACGATAAGTGGGGCATCCCGGTGACGATAATTGCGACATTTTCAACGACCATAAATGGGACATTCCAAGTTGACACTGACAGCATCACCTACGGCGAATTCATGTCGTCGGCAGTCCTGGGGTACTCGAAGAATGTGGACGCCGCCAAGGCATTACTGACGTACTTGAACGAGCCCGCTCAGATGAATCCCTGGGTCGCGCCTAACTTGAGTTTCGTCTTTCCGCCCCTCAAGGCATTCAAGGACGATCCGCTCATGCCGTGGAACACCAATCCGAACCTGGTCGCCTTCAAAGACTATGCCGACACATGCCATCTGCCTGGCTACCCCAGCACAAACTTTGCCAAGGGAACTGCCGCCTATGCCAAGTGGATCATCGTGGATATGTTTGCCAGCGTTTGCTCGGGCACAACCATCGATGCCGCCATCGCGCAAGCCAAAACCCAACTAACCAGCATCTACGGCGGATAACTCCTCCTTTCGTCCGACGTTGCGGCGGGGAATTTTCTCCGCCGCAACGTCTCAGCATAAATTTGGAAAAACAGTATGAGCGTCTCCCCTGTTCGGATCGTAAAGAAGAATTTTTTTCAATCGTTCAGCATCTGGCTCGATAAAGACTCGCGCCTGGGTCCGTTGATGATTGTGCCAGCGGCAATCTTGCTGATTGTTTTAATCGGCTATCCGTTTCTCTCTGGCATCTGGCTGGGTTTCACCGACCGTATCATCGCGCGTTCCGATACGGGAAATTTCATCTGGTTCAAGAATTACATCGATCTGCTTAACGACAGCATTTTTCAGAAAACCGTCGTCAACACTTTTAATTATGCTTTCACCGCTGTGTTCTTCAAACTTGTGTTTGGCATGTTGATGGCACTTGTGCTCGATCAAATCACCGTGCTCAAGAATCTGTTTCGCGGCGCGATGCTCTTGCCGTGGATCATCCCCACCTCGTTGAGCGCGCTCGGCTGGCTCTGGATGTTTCAGCCGCAATTTAGCGTGCTCAATCGTCTCTTGCTCGATTCAGGAATTATTCAAGAAAAAATTATCTGGCTCGGTTCGCCGTTTTGGGCAATGTTCTCGGTGCAGTTGGTCAACATCTGGCGCGGCATTCCGTTCTTCGGCATCTCGTTGCTCGCGGGAATGCAGACGATTCCGCAAGATTTATACGAAGCGGCGGAGATTGACGGTGCGAATAGTTGGCGCAAATTTTGGAATGTCACTGTTCCTTTGCTTATGCCTGTGACCATCGTCGTGACGCTTTTTTCCATCGTCCAAACGTTTGCCGACTTCCAGGTGGTCTATGTGCTCACGCGCGGCGGTCCTGTGAACAGCACGCACCTGTTCGCCACCTTGACCTATCAAACCGCAATCCTGGGAAGCGAATTGGGCAAAGGCGCGGCTATCTCGTTGTTCATGTTCCCCGTGTTGGTTATCGCTGTCATTTTGCAATTGCGCTATTTACAACGACAGGATTAGAGGACTAGATCAATGCGATCATCTGCAACACTTTTTCAGCCGTTCACAAAACTCAGCGGACACCGCTCTCGAATCATGCGCCGCATTATCAAAGGCATTGGCGTTTATGGCGGGCTCGCGTTCTTTCTCATCATAATGCTCTTTCCCTTTTACTTTATGCTCGTGACCTCCATCAAGCCCGACGCCGAAATTTATGATATGAGCCAGTTTCCATTGATCGTCAAAGAACCCACGCTCATCCAATATCAATACTTGCTGGAAAAGACGCATTTCTTGTTGTGGTTGAAAAACAGTGCCGTGGTCGCTACTTTTTCAACCGTGATTTCGTTGGCGCTGGGCACGCTCGCGGCGTATGCGTTGGCGCGTTTGAAATTCAAAGGCAATCAACCGCTCGGATTATCGGTTTATATCACGTACCTTGTGCCGACCTCCCTGCTCTTTCTGCCGCTCGCGTACGTCATTCGTCAAATCGGCTTGTTTGATAATCCCATCGCGCTGATCATCACCTATCCGACTTTCCTGGTTCCGTTTTGCACGTGGTTGTTGATGGGCTATTTCAAGGCGATTCCTAGGGAACTCGAAGAATGCGCGATGGTGGATGGTTGCACGCGCTTTCACGCGTTCCGCGCGATTGTGCTTCCGATTATGACACCAGGTCTCGTGTCGGCGGGCTTGTTTGCGTTCACGCTTTCGTGGAATGAATTTTTGTACGCGTTGACACTGACGCAATCGTACGAGGTCAAGACGTTGCCCGTCGGTATCGTTAGCCAACTCGTCCTCGGCGATGTGTACTTTTGGGGTTCGTTGATGGCGGCGGCGGTGCTGGGTTCGGTGCCGATTGCCATCATCTATTCATTCTTCCTCGAATACTATGTGAAAGGGATGACCGCAGGCGCGGTTAAAGGATAATCAAATACAAGGAGCAACAATGCATACGTGGAAATATTCTCTCATTCTCCCATTCCTGGGACGCCTCAACGACCGATTCAGTTCGTACGGTCAAGCGCGTGATCTGGTACAACGTTTTGAACTGGCTTCCAAAGTGGAAGGACTGCAAGGGGTTGAACTCATCTATCCATTTGAATTTGCCGATGTCGCAGAAACCCAACGGCAGTTGGCGAAATTCAATTTGAAAGTTTCCTCAGTCAATGTCAATCTGAAAGCCGAAGATAAATTTCATCTTGGCTCGCTGACCAACCGCGACCCAGGTCTGCGCCGCGAAGGCGTTCAATATATGCAGACGGCGATGGACATCGCGGCGCAGGTCGGCGCGAATCTGATTACGATGTGTCCGCTCGCCGACGGGTTCGATTACCCTTTTCAACTCGATTACACGCGCGCGTGGAAATGGTTCGTGGATGGTGTTGGTGAAGCCGCGGCGTACCGCAAGGATGTCCAAGTCAGCATCGAATACAAAATCAGCGAGCCGCGCAATCACGTGATTCTGCCGAACGCGGGCATCGCGCTTGCCGTCTGCCAGCAAATCAATTTGCCGAATGTTGGCGTGACCGTTGACCTGGGACACACGTTCATCGCGCACGAATCACCCGCACAGTCGATTACGATGCTGGCTGAAGCGGGGCGTTTGTTCCTCGTTCACGTCAACGACAATTACCGCGAGTGGGACTGGGATATGATTGCGGGGTCGGTCAATCTGTGGGATTTGGTCGAGACGATGTTTTATCTCAAGCATTTGAACTACGCGGGCTGGCTCGTGTCCGATGTTGCGCCGTTCCGTCTCGACCCTATCAAGGTTTGTTCGCAGACCTATCGCAATGTCGTGTGGGCAGAGAAAATGATCGATCATGTGGGCGTGGATCGCATTTGGAAAATCATCCGCGAGGGCGACCCGATGGATGCGATGGAAGTGTTCCAGCAAACGATGGCGGGTGAATGACCTAGAATCCCGTTTTCCCCAAGAAAGCGGGATTCTCAATCAATGAAAAGGATACGCTATGCTCGATCAAAAACTAGTTGTGGACACTAAATTATCGGTTCCCGAATTGGAACAAATGGCACAGCAAGTTCGCCGCGATATTATCGATATGATTTTTACCGCGAATGCGGGTCACCCAGGCGGCTCGCTTTCCGCCACCGATATACTGACCGCGCTGTATTTTCGAATGATGTGCATCGATTCAAAGAATCCAACCTGGGAAGACCGTGACCGATTCATTCTTTCAAAAGGTCACGCGTGCCCCGTGTGGTACGCCACACTCGCAAATCGGGGGTTTTATGATCGCGCGCATTTGAAAACCTTGCGCAAGTTGAACAGCATCTTGCAAGGTCACGCCGATATGAAAAAAACGCCTGGCGTCGATATGACCGTCGGCTCGTTGGGACAGGGTTTTTCAGCGGGTGTCGGAATGGCGCTGGCGGCGCGTTATCTCAAAAAAGATTTTCACGTCTGGGTGATGATCGGCGATGGCGAGATGCAAGAAGGTGCAATCTGGGAAACGGCGATGTCGGGCGCGAAATGGAAACTCGACAATCTCACCGCCATCCTCGACAAGAACGGATTGCAAAACGACACGTTCGTCGAAGAGGTGATGCCGATTGAACCCGTCGCGGACAAGTGGCGTGCGTTTGGCTGGAACGTGATCGAAATTGATGGACACAATATGACGCAAATTGTTTCGGCACTCGAATGCGCGCTCACGATCAAAGGAATTCCAACCATCGTCATTGCGAACACCGTCAAGGGCAAAGGCGTTTCGTTTATGGAGAATCAACCCGAATGGCACGGCAAAGCGCCGAACGCTGAACAATATCGTCAGGCGATGCAAGAGCTGGGAGGAGTGGCGCAATGACGATCAATCCCACCCGTTATCATCATCTCTTGCCCGAAGTCGTGCAAATGCTCGACGCGCCCGATTTTTTCACGCGCGCGAAATCGATTGCCACGCGCTTTTTGTACGCCGAAGCGGTGCTCGAACTGGCTGAACGTAATCCCAGGATCGTTGTACTCGACGCCGATGTTTCCAAATCGATCAACACGAACAAGTTTGCCGATAAATACCCAGATCGCGAATTCAACTTTGGCATCGCCGAGCAAAATATGATGGCGGCGGCGGCGGGAATGGCGACGACGGGGCTCATTCCGTTCGCTTCGACGTATGCGGTTTTCGCCAGTATGCGCGCGCTCGACCAAGTGCGCAACAGCATTCATTACCCGCATCTCAATGTGAAAATTGCGGCGAGCCACAGCGGCATCACCCCAGGTCCCGACGGCGTGACGCATCAAGCGCAAGAAGATTTGTCGATTATGCGTTCGCTCGCCACGTCCACGGTAATTGCAACGGCGGATGCTCCATCGACAAAACTAGCGACTTTTGCGGCGGCAGACTGGGATGGTCCCGTGTATCTTTCTTTCACACGCGACCCCGTGCCCGTGTTGTTCGATATGAATTATCCGTTTCAAATCGGCAAAATGGTTACGTTGCGCGATGGTGCCGATGCGACGATCATTGCGAATCGTGACATTGTCGCGCACGCGCTCGTCGCCGCGGAAAAGTTGGCGCAAGAAGGATTCGACATTCGCGTGATTGATTGCCACACCATCAAGCCGCTCGACGTGGAAATGATTTTGCAAGCCGCGCGCGAGACGGGTGCAATCGTCACTGCCGAAAACAATATCATCTTTGGCGGGCTGGGGAGCGCGGTCGCAGAAACGCTCGTCGAAAATTATCCGATCCCGATGCAACGCATCGGCGTGCAAGATACGTTTGCCGAATCGGGTCCCTATTTGCAAGTAATTGATAAGTACGGCTTGACCTCGCCGCACATTGTCAAAGCAGTCAAGCGCGTGATTGTGCGGAAGAAAGGCAAGTAGTGAACAATCAACGGTGAACAGTCAATCCAAGAGTGTTCGCCGTTTTTAGTCGAGAGGTGCACATGAGAGCCGCGTTGCTGGAACGCGTTGGGCGAATGGTGATGGTTGATGTGGAACGACCTGCCATTACTCAACCCGATGAAATTTTGATACACACGAAAACGGTCGGCGTGTGCGGGTCTGAGGTACACGCATTTCACGGCACCCATCCATATCGTAGAGCTCCTGTCATCCTGGGACACGAAGCGGCGGGTGATGTGGTTGCCGTCGGAAATGCCGTCAAGGAATTCCAGGTTGGCGACCGCGTCATCGTCGATCCACAGTGGACATGCGGTAAATGCGAGTACTGCAAACGCGGTGACATCAATTTGTGTCCGTCGAAAAAAGTATTGGGCACGGCGAATTGGCAAGGCGCGTTCGGCGAATATTTTATTGCGCCTGAAAAAGCCGTGTTTCATTTGCCGCCGAATTTGTCGTACGCGCAAGGTAGTTTGATCGAGCCGTTAACGGTTGGCGTGCACGTTGCGCGACGCGCTAATTTGCAAGCCGGTGAATCGGTGGCAATTCTTGGCACGGGTTCGGTTGGCGGGTTGTTGTCGGGTGTTTGCCGCGCGCAAGGCGCAAAGACAATCATCACAGCGGACATCCAACAGCATTGCCTCGACGCCGCGCGTGAGCGACTTGGCGCGACGCACGATTTTCTATTGCCCGATGTAAACGTCGCCGAAAAAATAAAACGGGTAACGGACGGCGGCGTGGATGTGGTGTTCATCACCGCCGACGACGTGTCGCTCGTAAACCTGGGAATCGAGATTGCCAAACGCCGTGGCAGGATCGTTTTGGTTGCGTTGCTCACTCACGCGCCGCTTCAATTCACCGCGTATCCGATTATCAGCAAGGAATTGCAAATCGTCGGCAGTTTAATGAGCAATCAGGCAGATGTCGAATGCGCCATCAACCTTGCGGTGTCAGGGCGTGTTGATGTTCAAGCGATAGCGACGCATTGTTTGCCCATCGAACAAGCGCAAAGAGGGATGGAACTGGCACTAACCAAAAACGACAATGTGATTAAAGTAATCCTGGAATTCTAAATCAAGGTGAACCAGGAAATCGTTTGAACGAATCATTTGTCAGTGCATTGGAGAAACAATGAAACCCAACGTACATTCGAACTCAAAAAGGTCACGCTTGATTCGTAGCGTGACCTTTTTATTTCCCATTCCAATCACCAGCCGCGCGGTCAATGTAATGGGGAAACATGGTATTCCCTTGAGATTACATTGTGAATGCGATATTCGAATTTGAAATCGCAGTGGCTTTATGCGGCATTGTGATCACCTCTTCAAGAAATTCTGGAGTCAGTATACCACGCTCGATTCATACAGCAAAACAGGTTGTGTTTGCCATATTCC
>Ga0233425_10001018_pt1 | contig 66921 bp, 58 predicted proteins | sample Watercolumn_Towu_2_FD_181712 | JGI IMG/M metagenome (GOLD analysis project Ga0233425, IMG submission 181712) | Freshwater microbial communities from Lake Towuti, South Sulawesi, Indonesia - Watercolumn_Towuti2014_140_MG | ecosystem: Environmental > Aquatic > Freshwater > Lake | place...
AAAAATGCTTCCGAAAAAACCTGATGGCATTTTATTAGCCGAGATTTTCCAGCAAATCGCCCGTTTGGGCGCTATTCACACGGTTCCTCAACCGGTTTCTAGCCAATAATTGGCGATGGTATTGATACAGTGTAATTACGAAATATAATGGACGATTGTCACAAGAAACGGGGCTTTCAGATTGTCGCGACAGATTCTTGTTTATCCGTTCTCGATAATCGAAAGCATCAGACAGATGTTCCCTGGACGATCGGCAGGGTGAGCATCGCATGCGGCACAATGAGCACGCGACAGGCTGAGCCCAGCTCCTGCGCGGCAAGCGCCAAGGCCGCGTCCATGTTCGCAGCCGGGATCATCTTGCAGGCGGCGACCAGCTCGGGGCATTCGCTGCCGACGATGACCACCTTGCTCTGCTCCAGCACTTTCGCCATGATGAAGGCGCGCTGTTGGCCGGGCGGATAACCATTGCGGCGGGCGTCATCCAAGATGAACTGCACATCCGGAGCGTCACGCATGGCAGCAAAAAAGCGCTGCTCGCCCACCCCGGCCCCGGCGCCTTCCTCGCAGCGCGCCGGGATGATGAAGTATCCACCCGGGCGAACGACCGATATCGGAGCAAAGAACAAATAGGAAGGGGCGCGGCTGGCCTGGTACAGGTTGCTATCCTTGGGGAAGCCCACCCCGCCGATGGCAATATCATATTGGTGCGGGATGGGCACCTCATACACTGAACGGGCAAAAACGACCAGCTCCTGGAATGCCAATTCCGGGTCTCCGGCGGCTATCCGCAGGATACGCTTGTCATCATCCAGGACGACATTCAAGATGAAGCGCAGCTTTGCACGACGGGCGACCTCGCTGACAGCCTCATGAAAGGGATTGCCCTCGATGCGCCCCAGCCGCGTGCCGGGATGATCCACAAAGGCCGGACCGTGCGTGTGGGCAATCAGCGCCTCCCCGGCCGCGCCGATCGCCACGGTCTTGCGCCCGCCGGAATAGCCGGCGTACTGGTGCGGCTCGATGATGCCGGTGGCCATAACCAAGTCGGCTTCGACGACGGCGCGATGGAGCACGACCGGAGCGCCGCCGGTGGTGACGCCCAAGTCGGCGAGGGCGGTGGGATTTTGTGGCTTATTGTCGAGCACGCGATAACGGTTGACAACCTCCACCCCCAGCTTGGCGACCTTTTCCCCAGGCGTGGATGGTCGGTGCATCCCGACGCCGCAGAGCAGGGTGATGTTCTCATCCCGCACCCCCGCCCTTTCCAACTCTGCGAGCAAGGCCGGGACGAGCAGGCCATCGGGACAGGAGCGGGTGATGTCGGTAAAGACAATACAGACGCGGCTGTCCGGTTTCGCCAGTTCCCGAAGCGGTGGAGCGCCTAGCGGTCTCTCCAGCGCGGCGCGGATCGCGGCAGTTACATCTGCCAGCGGTTGGACCGGGCGCGAGACGGCAACATCCGCCTGCATATCGGCGGGCAGCTTGAATTTGAGCCTGGTTTTGCTGTAAGGAACTTCAAAATCGAACATATACCATCTTTATGCACTGCGCAAAAGGTGGCTGGGAATTGGTTCTCAACCATCTTATGAACATTAATTATTATATCCCGTAACACTCGCTCAGCCGGACACCTGCACCCACCGCACACTTGCCCCGGATGCAAGTGCCGGGGGGTGCGGTGTTGCCAAATCCGGTGGCGGGGATTTGGCAATCCACTTCGAGCCGATTGCGTAATTATTTTCTTAATATTCATCACCCCCCGGCTAGAGCCTCCAGCAAGCGTCTTTGTTCGACGACTGCCCCCTCCGCGAACAATCGGACGTTCTCTTCGATCTGCCGCAGGTGCGCTTCCACCACTTCCGCCTCCACACCCGCCGGCGCATAGGAGACATAGAGCACATGCGACGTTTCCGGGGAGATCGGGGAGCGATTATCCTGCCCGTAGAGGATCGAGCAACACACGCCGTCCACGTCCCGCATGATCATATCGCCGGCCTGGATGGCCTTGGAGGCGCCGTTCATGCGCATCATCTCATCGCCGGTGCGGGATACGTCCATGCAGATCGCCCCTCGCAGCCTGGCAACATCGTGACCGGCGGTCAGGACGAAGCTCTCCACCTCGGCGGTAAAGTTGGCGTCCACCAAGGGAGAGACGTTCGGGAGGTCCTTGCCCTTCAGCACGATGGATTCCACCTGGAGCAGGACATGGAAGGTCTTGTCGAAGCGCTTGTAATAGCGTTCGTAGGCCGCCATCACCGGCAGCGCCAGAAAGCCCTGCCGGTTGAAGTCACGGTAGTGCTCCCGCAAGCGTGCTTCCACCTCGCGCTTGCTCGCCTCGAGTTGGGGCGAGGGGCGCGTGTTGTCTATCCCTGAAAGCTCCAACAAGCCGATGATCGCCCCAGGGTGCGCCTTACACCATTCATCCGTCGCAGAAATTGAAAGCATGCTCATTCATCAGCACTATAACCCCACCCTTTTCATGATCCGCCTTGTTCTTTTACCAAGAGCCTGGAGCGGGTAAAGCCGCGATTGCATCCATTGTTTCGCAGTCGGCCTCGCGAACGAAGCAACAGCCGCATCAACTATCTTGCGATCCACTATTAATTGTTGTCCCCAACAAGGGCATTCAAGGCGCGGACAGGGTTGGGGTTCCGTGAACAGGTGCATTCCGGTAGCAATATTTCCCAAATCATCCTGCACTCCAACGCACCGGTGGATTTCTCCGTTCAGTCCGATATCAACAAAAGTCATTCCAGCTTTGCAGAGACTTCCCTTCGACGGAATATTGCGAGCGTATCCCGCGTTCGAGTTGAGCGCCAGAATCCTGCCTCTTTCCGGCCTTGTGTAAGCATCCGGGTACAATTTATACTTCCAAACTCCTACAAAAGGATGGGGTTCGATCGCAATCCCAAGCTCTCGGAAGCGTTCCACATCCTGATCTAACCGGTCGAACAAACGCGGATGCATGACATAGTTAACATCAACCCTGAATCCACGCTCGCGAAATTGGGCGACATAAGCCACAAAACGGTCAATTCCGGCCTCCCTCCGTTCCCGCTCCTCAATGTGCAGGGATACTCCAAGGCGAATCACCATGCTCGGATCGATTCTCGCCATAAATTCGTTCAAGACCGGTCCGACACTCATATTGGTCTCCAGATGTAGGGGGAAACCTTTCGAGGTCAGGGCTTGACAGATATCCACAAAGCCAGGAACGAGAAAAACCTCCCCACCGACCAAGTCTACACACCAGTCACCTCCCGCCTCGTCAAGGCGCCGGATAACATCGTTAACATCTACATTGATATGGGCAGACCCTTTGTTATGCCCATGCCCATAGCAGTAATCGCAATCGTAATTGCAGGCAGTGGTCATTAACCAATGAGCTATTTTCTTACCTCTAAAATCAAGCATGACTATTCCTTTCCTAAGTGTTGACTCAAAGTCGGATATTTTTTATTCTATCATTCAAGCGAACGGGTGGGAAGTATGGCCTTGGGCGCGCCGCCCGTCAAGGGCCAGTGCAGGTAAAGCTTTCGGCTTTTTGGGGATCGCCCATCCCGTTGTACCTGGCCACCTGTGGATAGGGGCAAATGCGGTGATGTCCATCAATGGCGGGCAGGTTACCTGGCGATGTGCCGCTTTCAACCCACTGCTTGAGCGCATTTAGCGCTCTGGGCCTCGCCAGCCCCACTGTACCTGCTGCGCAGTGCGTCATTCCCGGCACCATATAGAGCCGCAATACGTCTTGCGCATCTGCCTCGCCCATGAAGTTCACCACGCTCTCGTAATAATTGCTCGCATTGCGCGGCGCGCTGGCTTCGTCCAGCCAGCCCTGGTAAATGATGAGCTTGCCCGCGCGCTCACGAAAAGCGGAAAGGTCTGGAGAGGTCGCATTGACCGTAGGCCCATATTGGTTCTCGCCCTCATATAAGATCGCGAAATCCTGCGGGTTGGTGAAATCGAAGGTTTTCCAATCCCAATTCGGAGTATCAGCAAATAACAGGTACTGGAAATAATTCAATGGCGGCCCAAATAATTCACGGTAGAGGAATCCCATCGGCGTATTCCAAAAAAGCTCGCCGCCAGGTTCCAATCCCGGTGTGAATTGTTCGCCCGTAGTGGGGTCATAAAGCCCGGCGTAGACTTTCTTGAGCGAATCCACCTCGCCTGCAGTCAGGCAATCACTCGCGTTCGCGCCGCTGCACAAGAGCGTTGCAGGGTCGAAGTGACAATTGAGGGGATCGCTGATTACGCCGTCCGCCAGGCCGTCGTCCGCGTCGCAGGCGTTCAATGCCGCCTGGTTGATGGCCGCCAGCTTATTCGTCGGGATGGCTTTCTGCGGGCTTCTGTTCGTCACATAATATCGCCACACAACGCCCGGCATGAGGCGGGTCGTCGGGAGGGAGGGCGCGCCAGCCAGGATGCCGTCATAATCTGCCGGGTAACGCTGGGCTTCTATCAGCGCCTGCCGGCCTCCGCCGGAACAACCCGCGAAGTAAGAATAGCTGGGGGCTCTTCCATAGTAGGCTTGAACTATCGCCTGGGCATCCAATGTCATCAGATGGATGGCGCGATAGCTGTAATCCACCCACAGTCCCGAGTTGTGCAGCATCCACCTGCCATCTTCAGGATCGGTCTGATGACCGGTATCCGTGGAGGCGGCAGCGTAGCCAGACTTGAGATAATCATTCAAATCGGCATATCGAATGTACCCTGCCATAGCCACGTTTCCAACGCCCATGAATCTGCCATTCCAGGCATTCTGCTCTGTGGCCAACGGCAGCCAGACCTCGAATTGAATGGTAGGAGCGATCACACCGGCCACCCGGCAAAAGGTTTTATCCACCACGGTCGGCGCAGGGGCATTTGGAAAATCCATCGGCGGGGTTGACCAGCCCGGCCATTCGATCTCGGAGATTGATATTTCGGTATCGGGCAATTCGAGGCTCTTGAGATCATTACAGGATATTGCGCTGTTTTCGACCACGGTCGGAGTGATGGTTGGCGTAAGAGTGGGCGTTCCCGTCGTGGTGGGAGTGGGAGTCAGTGAAGGCTTCTTTGTGGAAGCCGGAGGGATGATGACCATGAATGACGGCGTTGAGTGCGAGGGTGGTGTAGCAGAAGCCTCGCCCGTGTTTGGAAACGTGAAAAAACACGCAACAAGGATGCAGCCAATTCCTGCGCTTAGCAGGAGGCGAAGCATCATCCCACCAGCCTTTTGGGAAAGGCCAACGCAAATGCTCTTCATGAAATTCCTCTTATGTGATCGTTTCCTGCCCGGCATTGAATTCCTGGATGTATTTGTTCTTGTTGGCCGACCGGGCGATCTTTCCAGCAGAGCTTTTGAGAATCCAGCCGCGTTCGACGATCTGCACACAGCGGATGGCAACCGCCGAATTTGCCGTCACATGGTCGCGGATCTCGTCGGCAAGCCGCTCCTGCAGCTCCTTGTCTGTCGTTTCCACTTCGGCAAGGATCACAGCCATCTCGGTTCCCAGGGATTCCTCATAGAGACTGATCGCCGCCGTCCGACCCGGATGGACGCCAGGCACCTCCTCGGCCAACATCTCCAGGTCCTGGGGATAGACGTTTTTTCCAGCCACGATGATCCTGTCGTTCTTGCGGCCTGAAACGAAAATCTCGCCTTTATCCAGATAACCATAATCTCCCGAGATGTACCAATCACCCGGCAGGAACGCCTTTTTCGTCAGGTCGGGACGGTGGTAATACTCCGTCAACATGCAATTGGATTTAACCACGATTTCGCCAATATGGCGCTCCGGTAAATCCTTTCCTTTCGCATCCACGACACGTATTTGCACATGCGAGAGAGGCCTGCCGGAGGACATCATCTGGATCGAAGGGCGGCCAGGGATGGCAGGACGCGCCAGATGGTCGGACATATAAGTATCGAAGTCAATCTCCTCCACTGTGGGAATCTCATCCAGCCCGGTTTGGGTGGCAATCAGGACGTTTTCAGCCATGCCATAAGCTGTTTTCAAAGCCTCCAGTCTAAAGCCATGGGATTTGAAACGCTCATAGAATAACTGGTGGCTCTTGAAATAGACCGGCTCAGAGCCGTTGATGGCGACGCGCAGAGAGGAAAGATCCACGCCTTCGATATCGCGCTCGCGGATCTTATTCGCGCAGAAATTATAAGCAAAGTTCGGCTGAATGGTGAGAGTCCCATGATAATCAGAGATGGCGCGCAACAAACGCCAGGGTTCACGCACCCATTCGAAAGGCGACATCATAACGGTATGGACATCATGCAATATTGGCAACAGGAAGGAGCAGATCAACCCCATGTCATGGTAAAGAGGCGCCCAGGAGATGAAAACATCGCTGGGTGTGAGCGCAAGGTATTCTGCCCAGGAATCCACTGAATTGTAAATGGCGCGATGCGAAAGCGCGACCCCTTTTTTCAGACCTGTGGAACCGGATGAATGCTGCAGGAGGGCAATCTCTGTCTCCTGCCGGTTTGTACCGGGAAGGTTCGATGTGTCCAGCTCATCCTGTACTGCAATGCGCTCAACGAAGATAATTCCAACGTTACCACCTTCCTGGCCCTCGATTGCAACGAGCCGCTGACAGATCGGTTCAAATGCCAGCGAGGTGATAACAGCCGTCGGGCGGCAAAGGGAAAATAGCGCCTGTAGATCGGCGACGTAACGTTCCGGTGTAACTTTATCGGTCGGGAAAGGCATGATCGAAGGAACAGCGCCCAGCAGGATCGCCCCCCAAAAAGAGTAAACAAGCTCTTTCCCGTGATGCAGGATCAGGATGACTACATCTCCTGGCTTGACGCCTTCACCCGCCAATGAGGCAGCATAATCGCAGGAGCGTTCCATTAAATCACGAAAAGTGATTTGAACATCGCGACCTCCGGCATGTTGCATAGTGAGCGCCACACGCTCCGGCGTGCGTTGAACTGTATCCTTCAGAAAATTCGCAAGTGTTTTCATTTGGTTTTACTTTGCCTCGTTGTGATCAATTTTGCCAATTGCTCAATGGTATCGAAGGTGGAGGCGTTCAGCTCTGCGTTCTTGAGTTTGACGCCAAAAGTATCCTCCACGAACATCGCCAGGTCCACGAGCGTTAGCGAATCGAGCAAGCCGCGCGAGATGAGCGGCTCGTCCATCTTCAACACGCGGCTCGGCTTCTTGAGGATCTTGTGCACGATGAAATCGGCAATGGTTTGCTGCATCTCGGTAGGCATAGTCATTTTTTCGATTATTCTCTTGACAATGATAGATTATCATTTTCTCACCACGAAGGTCACGAAGGGGCACAAAGGGTTCTCCTTTTTCCCATTCCTTCGTGATACTTTGCGCCCTTTGTGGTTAAGATTTTTGAATCTCGGCGGGAATGTGACATTATCGAGTTAGAACCCCGCATAGATGAATCGCGCCGGGGCCGCGCTCTCCGAGAGCAAGACAATCACCCCGAATGATACCATGACGACCACCATCGGAACGAGCCACCAGCGTTTGCGCTCCCAAAAGAAGGCTGCGCCTCTTTTCAACGCCTCGGTAAAGTAGGGCAAGGTTTTCGCGAAGCACCCCCGAAGGGGGCCTACCCGCCCAAGCTGGCCCAGTTTTCCCAGCCAGGCCTGGATCAGATTCTTGACAGGCAATGAAAAGACTAACGCAACCAGCAAAGCAATGAGCTGCACGGGGCCGAAAACTGGCGGATGGGAATTGCCGGAGGGTAAATCCAACCCGCTTCTATCGCCAGCCAGGCGGCGCAGGAACTCGAAAGCATAGGGCAGGCTCGCCGAACGAAAAAAAGCCCAGGAGAATAAGATCACAAGCAGGGTAACCAAGTGGCGCAGGGGGCGCCAGGCTTTCCCCAGCCACCACTTGCCAGCCGGCGTGCTTTCGAAGACTATGGCCAGGCCTTGCAAGAGCCCCCAAACAATGTAGTTCAGCGTTGGCCCATGCCACAAACCGGTCAGCAGGAAGATGACCAGCAAGTTGACCTGCTGCCCAAAAAAATTAAGCCGATGGCGCTCCAGCGGGTAGAAGACGTACTCGCGCAACCAGCCGATGAGCGTCATGTGCCAGCGTCGCCAATACTCGCTGAGGCTTTGCGAGATGAAAGGATAATTGAAGTTTTCGGGCAGCCGGACGCCGATCATTTTTCCCAATCCGATGGCGATATCGGTATATGCCGAAAAATCGAAGTAGATTTGCATCAGGCTGGCGAGCAACGCCAACCAGGCTAGATAAGGCTCGTAGTTCGGATGGGCGCGGGTGAAGGCGGCCGCGGCAAATACGCCCAACGGATTGGCAATGAAGAGGCGCTTGATCTCGCCGGCGATCACCCGCCCCAACCCGGAGAGCACGTCTTTTTCCGATGGGTTGAGCGAGCCGACCTGGCTGGCAAAATCCTGGTATTGGGTAATCGGCCCGGCGGCCAGCTTCGGGAAGAACAGAATATAAGAAAGAAAGCGCAGAAGGTTCTTCTCAACCGGGATATTTTCCTGGGCAACATCCACCAGGTAAGCGATTACCTGGAAGGTGAAATAAGAAAGCCCAAGTGGAAGGACGGCCGTGTTGATGGGAAGGCCTCCCAAGACGGTTGGTTTTATTTGGTAAGTGACCAACAGCTTGAAAGCCAGCAGGAAGCCCAGGTTCAGGCCGATCCCGCTCCATAACCAGGCTGTGACCTTTTTTTTGCTTTCCAGCCGCGAGGCGATCACCCTGCCTATGCCATAATTGACAAGCCCCAACCCGACCAACCACGGCAGGGCGATCCACTGCCCGGCGACCAGGAAGAACACACTCGCGATCAAAACCAGTGCAAATCTGAAGCTTGGCCTGGCCAGCAGGTATAAGCAGAAAAAAATCGGCAGGAAGACTAGGACAAAGGGGACAGACGAAAAATCCATGTTCAGCTCACTTTTGCGTTCGCGCGAAATAGTCTTCGAAGTATTTCACCAACTCATCGGCGACGCGGCTGCTGCCAGTATCAGTAAAGTGCGCCTGGTCCCAAAAAATGTCGGTGGATTTGGGCAAGAGCGAGGCAAGATCGATACAATCCACAACCTCCTCCTGGCAGGTCTTTAAAAGCACCTGGTTGGCTGCCTCCGTCGCCTCGGCCATCACCCTGGAAGACCAGTAAGCATTGGAGCGCTGGTCGTTCAAATACCAACCGGCCCACAGGCGGTTTGTTTCATCCTGTGTCATGTGCGCTTTATAGATGCTTGGTGTGGTCATCAAAACAAGGTGGACGTGATGTTCATGCGCCAAACGAATCATTTCCAACAAGTCGGTGTGGAAGCCAGCGAGACCCATTTGGATATCCGGCATCTCGTCCACGATGCGCGTCGCTTGCCGCCGCTTTTCCTGGTTCGCTCGAACCGACGCCACGTTATCCACCATGCCCCTTGCACTCGTGCTGTCAAAGAACTGATCCTGGAAATCTTTCAAGAACATCCACAGGAACAGGTTGCGAACAGAGGGACCAGCCGTGCCGGCTAGCGCGACGGGGCGCTCATTGAAATCCAACGCTAGCTTGCGCATCTTTTCCTCGTTGTAGATGAAATTAGGATCATAATCAAGGCCTTGGTTCAGCGCCAGCGCGGCCTCATTGCCGCCGAGGAGGATCACAACTGCATCGGGATCGTACTGGTCGAGCATAAAGCGCATTGCCAGCACAACGTGGTGGCTGTTGTAACCACCGCCGCCGGCGTTGCCCACCCACACGCCGCGCCTATCCTGCGTTGTAGATAACCGGGTTTGGAGCAACGCCGGCCAGGTATTGGGTTGGTCCTGAAGCAGGCAGCGTGTGTCACTTGCACCGAGGGTCAGGATGCGGTATTCACTCGAGCGGTCAGGCGACCATTCGTCGCCGCGTATTCCTGCGGAATTGGTGCGCACGTGCGCCGGCCCGGCCACGCCGGTGGTCACGTTGGGATCCAGCGGGATGATGACATCCAGGTTCCTTTGCCAGGCGGCGAGCTCCGGTCTCCAGAAGATGCGCAGGCTGATTTCCAGGAGCGCCAGGGCTAAGAGGCAACCAAGTGCAATAAAGGCAATATTCACACCCCAGCTTCGCAGGAAACGTGCGCTTTTATTTCCGGTTGTTTCACTTTTCATTGGGGTGACATCCCATTTTCTCCTTCATCCCCAGCCCTTCCCCCGCAGGGGGAAGGGAGTACCATCCCCCTTCGGGGGAGGGTCGCCCGAAGGGCGGGGTGAGGGCGCGCCTGGCAGGATTTCGGCTGCAAAGATTATCCATGTTAGAAATATGCGTTAGGATTCGGCAAACCCCTTCGCAAGGGTGAGTGGTATTACAGTGCAAGGTTGATGGACAAGCTTGTGTGCCGTCCATGAATTTTCACGAACACCTGCACTCCCCGGCACTTGCGTTCGGGGCAAGTGTGCAGAGCAGGTGCAAGTGTACACGAACTTCCACAGGCCATTCGAGTATTCGTGGCTTTATTCGTGGATGGTTTTGGCAAGACGCCCCTCCCCTTGCCGACTTTGCGCTGTACTGGTAGTTGTGCGAAAGGTATCCAGGTAATGCTTGATCTCTTCCGGCGAGTTCCACATCATCACGTCAACGATGGACATATCCGGTTCAAACTGGTGGTATTTTCCAACACCATATCTCATGTTCACAAAAGATTGGAAAGTAAGTTTTATCCCCCGTTCCCGGTAACCGGTTTCATCAATAAATCCAGCACCTCCGGGACGGTTGATAAACTCTTCAGCGCCGGTCGCATGGGCAATTGCCCACCCCCAATCCCCCGGGGTAATTATGGGACCTTCCAGGGAGAGATGCATTTCGGAAAAGACAGTTATCGGTGTTTCGATCCCCAAGTGTTGAGCTACTTTCCTGAAGAGCAGCGTATTGACCTGCGCCAGGTTATTACTCAGGTCTGAAAAACAATCTTCGAGGAAGGAGAGTACATCATTAAAATAAGGCGCATCTTTTTTATAGTGCTGCAACTGCCTGAGAATTAAACCGCCCCAATCCTGGTCCGATACCTCTACCTGGTTAATGGCTTTGAAGGATTGATGATGTTTGACGGGTAAAACAATATATTGCCAGCCTGAATTTGTGCGCAATATGCGATTCCGGTTGACCCACCCAAATTTCATGTATTGAGGCGTGTCAAAGACGATCCATCCATCAACAATATTGAGCAGGTCGAAATATCCCAAGTAAGGTAAAAAGTAGGGCTGCATGACAGCGAGCTTCATAACGCCTTAATTCTTAAGCAGCACTGTATGCAAACCGCACTCTTCCTTTTCATTATCCGCCCAACGGCCGGCCCTCTCCCCCTCACCCGGCTTCACGGCGCGCGTGCAGGGGGCGCAGCCCACGCTGAGATACCCTTTGGTGTACAAGGGGTGGATCGGCAAATTGAATTCGTGGATGTAACTCCAAAGCTGCTTGCGACTCCAATTCAAGAGCGGGTTGATCTTGATCAGGCCGTTCTCGCGTAATTCGACGATATTGGCACGTGGCCTTTCCGGGGTCTGTTCGCGCCGGATGCCGGTGATCCACGCCCGCTTGCCCTGCAGCGCCTTCTCCATCGGAGCCACCTTGCAAAGGAAACAACACTTGTCCGGGTCTGTCCGGTAGAGCGGGGTGCCGGTTCCTGCCAGCTCCTTTTCATCACCCGCATCTCTGCATACTTCAACCACATTCAATCCCCAGGCATGTTGCAGTTTTTCCTTGAATGCCAAGGTTTCTGTGAAGTGATAGCCCGTATCCAGGAAGTAGATGGGCAATTCCGGCTTAAGCTGGGTGACCATGTGCAGCAGCGGGAGGCTCTGGGTTTGAAAGGAAGAGGTCATGATCACGTCCGGCCAAAAATCCGTGATCGCCCATTCCAAGATCTCGCGCGGCGAGCTGGCCTCAAATCGTTCGTTCAAAGATTCAAGATCGAGTGACATTTTACCTGAGCATCCTCTATCGTAGGCTAAATCTTTATTAACCGCGAAGGCGCGAAGACCGCGAAGAGTTATTCTTTATTCGCCTAGAAAAACCCTTGGCGGTTTCCAATTTGGTTTGGCGCTTTTGTGCCGAGGTACCGTCTACGAATGTGCGCACTGCAAAAAGGGCATGTCACCCTCCCGAAGGACACCGGGACGGTGTGAGCGAAGCGAAGGGTCTCCTCATTGCAAGGGGGATGCTTCACTTCGTTCAGCATGACAAAACAGTAGGCTCGACCCATCCGTCTAGCCTGCCGGCGGCTTCCACTTCCGCAACTGGAAGACCGGCATGGTATCGCCGCGCAGCCCCAGCCGCAACGTTTCCAGCGGGATCACGTCATCGGTGGCAATGTTACCCAGGTTGACCGAAGGGCCGAAAAGTTTAAGGAACCACACTTGCTGGTGCTTCTGCGGCGCTTCGAAGATCAATTGGTCGACATGGAAATTGGTCATGATAGCTTCCACCAGGTTGGAGCGCACCTCGCCACTCTTCAGATAAAGCCCGACTGTACCACTTTCACGCGCCTCGGCGATCACCTTCCAGGCGCCGGCCTCGAGCAGCACCTTGATCTCCGCGATCCAACGCTCGGGAGAAACCTCGGCGTTGACGTCCTTGCTCCCCACCTCGGCCAAGACGATGAAATCCTGGGCAAGCTTGCGCACGAATTCCGCTTTCTTCTCGACTTCCATCTCCAGCACGCCCGTGGAAAATTCCACATGCTCGAGACCCAAGCGCTGCACGGCGCGGCGATAGTCGTCGAACTTTCCCTGGGCAATGGCAACCTCCAGCAAGGTCCCGCCGAAGCAAACGGGGATGCCCGCTTTGCGATAGACCGCGATCTTATCCGCCAGGTTGCGGGTGACGTAGCCGGTACCCCACCCCAGCTTGAGAATATCAATGAACTCGCCAGCGGTTTCCAGCAGATCTTCCACCTGGCGGACGCCCAAGCCTTTGTCCAGGACGTGCGACAATCCCGACTGGCGCGGTTTGGGTTCTCTCGCGTGCAAGTTCAGAAAATCCAACATAGTTCGTTATCCTATTCACAAATCGAACCGGCCAATTTTATCAGATTTGCTTCCGCCATTTTCAAGAGCTTTTCTGTCTGCGCTTTCCAATGTTGCGCTTCGGAAATGGCCGCTTGCAGTTCTGTGAGCATATCCTGGATCGCTTGCGGGGCGGCGCCACCCAGCCCGGTGCGCGTTGCAACGATTTCCTGCGGCTGCAAGGCCCGGCTCAGAAGCTCCGAGGAAAGCTTCAAACCCCTTCCCAGGATTTTCTCCGCCGCCGAGTCTATCATCTGGCTGGTAATTTGCAAAGCGGGAATTCCCTCTTGCGCGGCAAGCGAGACGACCTCGCCCACAACCGCATGTGCGGCGAGGTAAGGGATATTTGCTTCGAGCATGATCAGCTCAGCCAGGTCGGTGGCCTGCGAATAACCCTCTGCCGCCCGGCTGGCCATCAAGGGTGCATTGAACGAAATGGTTCGCAGGACACCTGCCATCAGTTGTGCACACTGGCAGGCAAGATCGAGCGCTTTGGGTACCTCGCCATAGGCAAAGATACGATTGTCCGGCTGCCCGGAAATGGTCCTGCCAACATTCGCCATGGCGGTCATTTGGCCGATCAGCGTGCTGGCTGCGCCGCGCAGGAAGGCCAGGCTGTAGGGATTCTTTTTCTGCGGCATGATCACGCTTTCGCGGCAATATTCATCGGCGATCTCCGCCAGGTCGAATTCCTGCGTGACCCAAATTTGCAGATCCTCACCCAGCCGGTCGATGTTGAGCAGCGCAGCGACCACATCTGCCATGATCTCCACCGGCATATCCGCCTGCCACATGGCATCGCGGGTGTGGAGTATCGCCCCATCGAAGCCGAGCAATTCGGCCAGGCGTTCCCGCTTGAAGGGCAGCCGCGAACCGTTGACGCTGCCTATGCCGCCCGAACACAGGTTGACGCGCTGGAAACAGAGGCGCAGCCGCTCCAGGTCGCGTAGAATGGGGAACGCAAACGATAATAGGTAATGAGCCAGCGAAGTCGGCTGGGCATGTTGCAGGTAGGTAAAGTCAGGCAGGATGGTGTCAATATGTTTTTCTGCCAAATCCCCCAAGGCCTGCGCCAGGTCCGTGAGCGCCGCGTAGAGGGCCAAGATCCGCCCGCGCACGGCAATCTGGTAGGCAATATTCGTCGCCTCGCGGCGGGCGCGTCCCGTTCTCAGCCACCCGCCGACATCCGACGCCCGCTGGATGATGAACTTTTCGCGATTCTTATAGGCATCGCCCAACGCCGGATCAAAGACGATATCATCCGCTGAAAGTTTATGCACATCCAACAAGACCGCCAATAGTTTCTGTCCCGCTTCCTGTGGAACGATCCCCGCTTCTGTCAACAGCACGATATGCGCCAGGTCCGCCAGGCTTAAACCTTCGAAGAGAACTGGCGCATAGGCTATTTCCAGTTGGTTGGCAGATTGCACCAGTTCTTGCGCCGGCACGGCTTTCAATCTACCGCTGGAGGTCAATGGGGGCTTCTTTACCATTTCAATCTGGTTGCAGTATTGGTACACGGATGTGTGCACTGTAAAAAGGGCATGTCACCCTGAGCGGAGCGAAGGGTCTCTTAATTAATGTAGGGGATGCTTCACTTCGTTCAGCATGACAAAACCGAGTTTTTTCAGTGCGCACACGGATTACGCGAATAATCACGGAAGGACCTTTTAAGAAATCCGTGTTATTCTTTTTTGTCCGTGAAACACCGCACTCCCTGGCACCGCCCGCCAGGGCAGGTGTGCATTCGGTGCAAGTGTCCGTGTACTAGAACCTCTATACTTGTACTTTGAAGATAATGTTTGCCATCTTGTCGCTGGGCAGAGGCTGCAACGTGGGTTGAGGCACCGTATATACCTCAAAATCCTTTGTGTCGCTGTTGATGACCGCGCCCGCGCTGATGATGTTGCTCTTGGCTACCTTCACGCCATTCAGAATGGTGGCATTGCCGCCGATCACGCTGCAATCCCCGACCTGCGCACTGGCCAACATCACCGAACGCACCGCCAGGTAACAATGGTTCCCCACCACGCAATCGTGAGACACCACCGCGCCGGTCAGGATGAAAGTATTCATCCCGATCTGGGTGTAGGGTTTGACGATCGCGCCTTCGGCGATCATCACATTTTCGCTGACCTTCAGCCCAGGCCAGACAATGGCTTTCGAGCTGATGAAATTCGCCAGCTCATAGCCTTTGGCCTTGGCCTGCTCGAACTTTTGCATCCGGGTTTGATTTACGCGCTTGAAGTAAACAGCGACAAACATCATATATTCCGACGGCGGGTAAATCGTCTCGACTTCCTCGAAGGGAACCACCGGCAGACCGAAAAATGTCGGCTCTTTGATCGCGCTTTTTTCGAGGGTGAAGGCGCCGAGCTCATAGTGCGAATCAGTGGTGAAGTCGTAATAGCTTTGCGCTGACGCCCGGGAAACGCCATAGATGACCAGCTTTTTCATAAGGTTCTCCAAAGAAAGTGCTTTAATAATCCAATATTTAACCGGAGATTAACGGATATAAACGTTTTTTATTCTGATAAACTCCGAAAAGGCCATTTTCAAAGGTAAACGCTTGAAAATCGCTGTTCATCTCTGTTCATCTCCGGTGAAGCTGTTTTTCCATACACTCTCTAATTTATTATGCGGGTTGTAAAATGCCTTTGCGACCCAAGAAGCCGACAATGGCGTTAAGCGAGTCTAGATTATCGGGGGTCAGATCGTCGCCGTCGAAACTCACACTATAAGTTGTCTCGAGAAAAGAGATCAATTCTGCGATTTTGAGCGAATCGACGAGCTGGGTGGCCAGCAACGAGTCATCATCCGCAAAATGGATGTCCTTGCCGACCAGCGTCGTTAGAAATTCACGGATTTTCAGTTTGTCACTCATAAGCTCCTCCGGAAGATTATTTTTGCCAGTTTGTCACTGGGCAATGCCAATAAAGTCGGCGCAGCCGCCTTGTAAACCTGTTTTTCTTTGGTACTCTCTTGCAGCACCACCCCGCCGCCGATCAGGCACTCGCGCGCCACATTTACGGCTTCCAAAATGGTCGCGTTCGGGCCGATGAAGCACAAAGGTTCGATTGTAAGCCCTGCCATCACCACTGCTCGGCTGCCAATCATACAATGATCTTCGATAACGGTATCATGCCCAATGAACGCGCCGGGCATGATCACCACATCGTTCTCGATCTTTAAGGAATGTCTGAGGATCACGCCTTCGCTGATGAAACAATTGTCGCCGTACAACAAGTCGGGGGCGACGATGGCCTGCGGATGTATATACGTGATCAGCGTGTATCCCTTTTCTTTCGCTTGTGCATACTTTTCAGCGCGCAGCTTGTTCATCCCGTTGGCGTAAATGGCCACCAGCATTTTGTATTCGCTTGGCGGGTAAATGCCTGTCACATCCTCGAAAGGCACAACCGGAAGATCACAAAAGGTCGACTCTTTGATATATTCCCGGTCTACTGTGAATGCGACGACCTCATAGCGAGAATCGTGGGAAAGTGCAAAATGCGCGTTCTTTGCGCCCGACGAAGTTCCAAATAAGACGATTTTTTCCATATACCTTTCCTTAAGTCAGGTTGGTCTTGATGATCTTGCCTCCTGAAGTTTTTGGGAGGCTGTCTCTGATTTCGATCTCGCGCGGCACTTTATATCCTTCCAACATCCGCTTGCAATGCGCAAGCACATCTTCCGCAGTTATTGCAGCGCGGGCTTGCTCGGATAACACGACAAAAGCTTTGATCGCATATCCCATGACCGGGTCGGTGACGGGAACCGCGGCGGCTTCGAGGACGCCATCCAGGCTGTAAAGCGCATTTTCGATCTCCCTGGGGATGACTTTCTTCGCGCCGCTCTTGATCACCTCATCGGTGCGCCCGACAAAGTAGAAGTAGCCTGCCTCATCCATGGTGAACAGATCGCCGGTATGACAAACCAGTTCGCCGGGAAGAAGGCCGGGGTGGTATTTCTGCGCTGAAATTTCGGGGGCGTTCCAATAACCGCAACGGACATGCGACCCGCGCACGACCAATTCGCCAATTTGATCGGGACCGAGACGTTCGCCTTTTTCATCAATGATCCAGGCCTGTGTGCCGGGGAACGGCTTGCCCACCGAAGTGGGACGCTGGTCGAGCTGCTTGGGATCCAACGCCAGGGAATACGCCGCTTCCGCCAGCCCATAGAATGAATAAATGGACACGTTGGGTAACTTCGTATGAATTGTTTCGATAAGGTGCAGGGCCAAAGGCGCGCCGACGCTGGTGAAGCCGCGCAGGCTGCTCAAGTCGTAGCGCGACAGATCCAGTTGCATCAGCAGGGTCAGCATGGTCGGCACCGCGGAAAAGCCGGTGGCGCGTTCGGTCTCCATTCTCTTTAGCATCACATTCGGAAAAGCGAGGCTTTTTTCCAGGATCATAGTGCCGCCCACCCGCATGAGCATCAGAAAGAAATTAATTCCCGGACTGAAAGACAACTGCAACGGGCTGACTTGCACCGAATGTTCGGATAACTCGAAGTATTCGATGCCGCTATGCACAGTGGCTAAAGCGCTTCGATGCGGCGTCATCACGCCTTTGGATTGTCCCGTGCTGCCAGAGGTGTACATCAAGAAGGCCAGGTCGCCATCAATCCTACTGTTGGGAGGAGGTTCGGGTGGGTACTCTGCCTGGATCGTATCGAACGAGAGCAAATTGGGCGCAAGCCCTTCGGTTTTTTGCCCGACGAGAACGGCGAAATGCAAAGAGGGCACTTCCTCCATCAAACGCGCCGCCAGATCGGCGCGATGATCGTAAGTGATCAAAGCTGCGGCCTCGCAATCGGCAAGGATATAACGCACAGTCTCGAAAGTGTTACCTGCATCCACCCCCACAAATATTGCGTTGGCCTTGAGTGTTGCAAAAATGCTGACCACCAGCTCCGCGCTGTTCATCAAGTAGAAGAGGACGCGATCCCCATCTTTCACGCCGTTGCGGCAAAGGGCGTTTGCCAGCCGGCTCGACATTTCATCGATTTGGGCGTAGGTCAAGCGCGTTTTTTCGCAGATCAGGGCAACCTTATCCGGGCGCTCGAGCGCATTCAGGCGCGCGATGTCTTGAAGCAGGCGGATGTGTGTGGATGGCATCGATACTCAGCTTGCTGAAATTATAACAGTAAATGGATCACTAACTACACCTGCCGCACACCTACCATTCATTTACCATCGTCATGCTGAGCGGAGCGATCGCGTAGCATCCCGTAGGGAAGCATCTCCTCCACCGTTATTGAGACCCTTCGGTCGCCAAGAGCGCTCCCTCAGGGCGACATACCGAAGCAAACATGCTTACTTTCTGAAAGGCGTGGCAAGGATTAATAATCGCCTATGCAAATCAGAACAACTGTGCTATCATAACCCCGGCGCGGGAAGGCATGTTGTCCCGCGTCGATTCTTTTACTTCTCTTTACAGGCCTTCAGACGATGGCTCACCCAACCATCCCAACACAAGCTCTACTATTTCTCGCGCCAGATCCCTTCCTTCATAATGTCGCCCAAAAAGGTATTCGCTCCTCATTTGCTCCTCGTCTTTTTTTACTCAAAAATCCGCCATCCAATATATATCCCTTTTATCGCGGCAATTCCAACAGACCCCCTTACCTCTCGTGAGCAGAAACCAGAAACTATAGTAAAATACCTTGCCGTGCTATGTAGCAAAGAAGAATCTAGTGAACATGCCCGGAGGCTGCGTTTCTGATTATGGATGTACAACCCCTGGTGAGCGTGAGAACGGTTACCTATAACCAAGAAAAATATATCGCGGCGTGTCTCGAAGGTATCCTGATGCAGCACACCGATTTCCCGTTCGAGGTGATCGTCGGCGAACACAGCAGCAGCGACCGCACCCAGGAAATCGTGCTGGCATACCAGGCAAAATATCCCGAAAAGATTCATGCGCTCATTACCGGTAGAGATGCCAAGGTGATGGAAAACGCGATTCGAACTCAGCAAGCCTGCCGCGGAAAGTACCAGGCCTTGTGTGAAGGCGATGATTACTGGATCGACCCGCTCAAACTGCAAAAACAGGTGGATTTTCTGGAGTCGCATCCTGATGTAACGATGTGTTTCACCAATGCCATTGCAATTAAAGAAGATATCTTCGGCGCGCGCCTCTATTTTGCTTCCGCAATAAAACCGGTAATGGCTTTCGAAGAGGCCTGCGGCATGGCTGTGCCGACAGCTACTGTAATGGCGCGCCGTGAGGTCTTTGACACCTTGCCAGACTGGCGCGTGAATATATTATGGAGTGGAGATCGCCTGTTGCTGCTGTGGTCTGCTCACCTTGGAAAACTCGGCTATCTGAGCGATATCACAGCCGTATACCGCAGGCTTGGCAGCGGTATGAGCGATCAAAGGCGCTATTTATATAAGGAGCGGCTTTCTGAGTTTTCATATATATACCAAGAATTCGATAAATCCACTCATTATGAGCACACGAATGAGATCCAGGAGCTGTTGGAGCAGCGAAAAGAGAAATTGAAACAAGACCAAATGGGAGCCTTTTATTTCCTATTGCATCCGCGACGCGGTTTCAGAAAGCTCAAGGACCTTTACTTGGGGGCTAAAAGGCATAGATTTGTATTTTGATGGAACCATTAGTTTATGGAAGGAATGTTAGCCACTGAGTTATGACAAATAAGAGAACCCCCTCTTTCATCAGACCCATTAGCCGTTTTCTCCGTCGAGGGTTGGCGCGCGTGGGGTATCGCTCAAAACCTTCTTTTATGGTCATCGGCGCACAGAAAGCCGGGACATCGGCTTTCTGTGCCATGCTCGCCCAGCATCCACAGATCGTAGCTCCTAGCCAAAAGGAGCCGAATTTCTTTGATGGCATCCAGATCAAGTATGGCGATTTCTTGACCTATCATAGCAGGTTCCCCCTTCCATATCGCTTGAAGCCAAACAAGCTTACTTTCGAGGGGACCACTAACTATTTATTTCATCCTGATTGTCCCCATAGAATCTACGATTATGCACCGAAGATGCGCCTCATCGCCATCCTGCGAGAACCAGTGGCAAGAGCCTATTCGGGATGGAATTATTATCATAGTTTTGCGACCTCTTTAGACCCGGCATACAAAAGACTCGCTGATCGCAGGTCATTCGAAGCTTCAATTGCCGAGGAGATCAAGAGGCTTGAGCTTGCTAACACTTATTATGTCAAGGACAATTCACCCTACCATTACGTGGCGAGAGGCGTTTATGTGGAACAATTGGAGAATTATTTTCGATATTTCCCCCGTGAGGCCATTTTGATTCTGAACTACAATGATTTTGTGCAAACGCCGGAAGTTTGTTTCGCTTCCGTGTGCCGATTTCTCTCGATAGATGACACTTTTATATTCACGCTGGAACGCCGGAATGTCACGACCTATGAGGCGGAGATTTCGAAAAGAACGGCCGATATGCTCCGGGCTTACTATGCCCCTTACAATCAACGCCTGTTTACATCTTTAGGCAGGGAGTTCGCATGGTAATATGAATATCGTTCAACGCACCGTCAGTTCTACAATATACAACATCGCCGCCAATGTGATCGGTGAGGTTGTCGGTTTCATCGGAACCATTATCCTGGCCCGTCTGTTGGAGCCGGAGGTGTTTGGGGTCATGGCTTTTGTCTCTTCAGTGGTGCTGCTGAGTTTATCGTTGCCCAATTTTGGACTTCAGGGAGCGTTCATGCGGCAGACTGGCGGGAAGGCAGGTGTTACCGAAGAATCACTGCGCGTTTTCTTTACGTTGAGATTGTTGTTCAGCCTGATCTGGGCGGTAGTGATGGTGGCTGGCGTACTGTTATTTGCGCCGGCGCATACCCGCTTAGCCTTTTGGATCGTTATCGCCTGCACATTTTTCATGAATCAGACGATGGTGATCACCACATTGCTGGCGCGACGAGTGCAATTCCTCCGTTTGGCGATCACCCAAGCCGTGTGCGATGTAGCGACAACGATTCTTTCCATCGTCCTGGCCTGGCTCGGTTGGGGAATATGGGCGCTGCTATTTGCCCGCGTCTTGCTGGTGATCATTAACGTTACATTCCTATTTATTATTAGACCGGTTTGGAAACCGCGTCTGGGCTGGTCGAAAGAACTGGTGCGCCATTATCTCAGCTTTGGGAGCAAAGTTTTCTTGGCGAACATCTTGGATTCGGCATTGGATCGGGTGGATGATGTCTATACCGGCTCAATGCTGCATGATCGCGTCATGGGGTTCTATGACAAAGCATATGGTTTTGCCACTTATCCACGCGCGCTGTTGGTGGATCCTCTGCGGCAGGTCGTCGTTGGTACCTACGCCCAACTGAGCGATGACCGCCCGCGCCTCTCCCAGACGTTTTCAATGGTCAATGAATTGGTCGCGCGCGTGAACTTCTGGATGGCGGCGGTGTTGTGGCTGATCGCGCCCGAGTTCATTCGCCTGGCGTTGGGTGTAAAGTGGATGCCGATCATGCAAGCCTTTCAATTGATGCTGGTTTTCACGATGTTCGATCCTCTGAAGAGCATGGTTGGAAGCGTGATCGTACAGTGCGGTGCACCAGAAAGAGTGATCCGGGCACGCGTCATCCAATTGGTGGTCATGGTGATCGGGCTGTTCGCCCTGGGGCCGCGTTGGAACATTGCCGGTGTGGCTTTGGCCGTGGACATTATGTTGATCGTGGGAATCGTCATTTTCTACATCGAGGCGCGCCGCTTCGTAGATTATTCGCTCAAGCGTATATTTACCGTCCCGACCCTGGCGCTGGTGTTGGGCACCCTGGCCGCACTTGCTGCGCTGAAATTGCCCGGCGTGACCAGCTCGGATTGGATCAGCGGAGCGGTCAAGATCGCCGTCGTCACGCTTGTTTACGCAGCTATCGTAATCATTTTCGAGCGCAAACGAATTCCCAAGCTTTGGAAAGTATTGAGGCAAGTCTTTCTTAGAAAGAAAGTGGAGGTAGAAAGCACAGATAAGGACGAGCAATCCAACGAAAGTAAGCCAGGCGATGCGGGATGAGAACGACCGAAAAAGTTTGACCCAGCGGATGGAGTCAAGAGGTCAGCGCTGAGGAGCATGCAAGATGGCGTTGGACACGCAGCCTAAGGTCAGTGTAATCATCACCACCTATAATCGCGCGGGGATGCTCTCTAGGGCAATCCGCAGTGTCCTCGAACAGACCTTCGATAATCTGGAGTGCATTATTGTTGACGATGCCTCGACTGACAATACCAAGTCGGTGGTGGAAGGGTTCGTTGATAAACGGGTAATCTATCTACAACACGAGCGCCAGGAGGGAGCGTCTGCAGCGCGAAACACGGGAATCAAGAATGCCTCCGGAGGTTATATCGCCTATCTCGATTCCGACGATGAATGGCTGCCTGACAAACTGAGCAAGCAAGTGACCTTCCTCGAGAACTGCTCCAAAAAAATTGGGGTGGTCAATTGTACTCATTACAGCATCACCTATGATCACCCGAAGCGAAGGAAGATAAACAAGGCCGTCCTCAGGCTCACAGGAGATGTTTATCAGAAATTGTTACGCGGCGAGTGCCCCTCAACAGAGTCCACGGCGCTGATGAGGAAGGAATGTTTCGAGTGCTGCGGCCTTTTTGACGAAACGTTGCCAAGTTTTGTAGGTTACGATTTCTGGCTGCGGGTGGCTCAACAATACCATTTCGCGACTATTCCAGAGCCTCTGACCATCATGTACCAACACCCGGGTGTTCGCTTGACCACAGACGCAAGTCCAAGAAAAGCCGGCCTCGAAGGCGTGCTGTCCAAATGGGGGCCGGAGATCTGCAAATACACTGGGGCAAGGGGATATCAGCAATTAGAGCGCTATTTCCTGGCCTTGATGTACGTCAATGTTGCCTCACAAGCCATGCGCGAGGCACGCTATGCCCTGGCTATTCGTGCAGTACAGACCATCATCAAGTTGCAGCCCACCCGACTCAAGATGCACATGAGGCTTACTGGGAAACTCATCTTGAGCATGGGTCGCTCGGCCTTAAGGTCTTTTTACTCCTCTTTCTTTCCCGGCGTTTCTGCGCGATAATCTTTCAGGTGAACATTCCTCGGCGTACAGAAATCATCCAGCAAACCCGGCAGCGGGGCGGACGGGTGGCAGCGGTTTTCCCCATCCATTACGCGCGCGAGCTGCTGCGCGCCTTCGAGATCCAGCCGATGGAAGTTTGGGGACCTCCCGGCATTGGATTGAGTAAAGGCGCGGCGCGCCTCCAACCTTACGTTTGCACCATCGTCCAGAACGCCCTGGCCTTCGTCGAATCCGGCAACCTCGACGCGGTTGACCTGCTGCTCGTGCCGCACGCCTGCGACTCGCTCCAGGGATTGGGCAGCATCCTGACCGATTTCGTCAAGCCACGCCAGCCGGTGCTGACGCTCTACATGCCACGCGGGCAAAGGGACAGCGACGTGGACTTCCTGGCGGACGAACTGCGCGCCCTTTACCATCGTCTGGAGGCGATCACCGGGCGCGCCCCCTCGGACCGGGAGCTTATGGATGCCATCCGCCGCGAGGAAGCGGCTGATGCGCTGCTCACCGAGCTCCACCGCAACCGCCCCAACCTGCCATTCACAGACGAAGCCTTCTACCGCCTCGTCCGCAGCCGTGAGTATTTGCCCACCGAGCAATTCATCGAAATTGCCCAACAATGTAGGGCGGGTTTCCAAACCCGCCAGCCCGGGCGGGATGTGAATCCCGCCCTACGTGGCATCCCCCTCCTTCTCTCCGGCATCCTCCCCGAACCGATGAGCCTGTTCCCTGCCCTCGCCGAGATGGGCGCAACCGTCGCCGCAGACGATCTGGCCTGCTGCGGGCGGAGACTCTACCCAGCCGGGAAAAGCGAGGAACCCTTCCAACGCATGGCCGAGCGCCTTCTCGGCGCCGCGCCGGACGCAATGCGCGGCAGTCCCATCCAGAGGCGGCTGGACCACCTGCGGGAGTTGGTACAAGGCTCAGGGGCACGAGGCGTAGTCTTCTACGATGTCAAGTTCTGCGAGCCGGAGCTTTTTGACCTGCCGCTGTTGCGCCAGGGGTTGAGCGCGGCAGGCATCCCCTCCCTGGCGCTGGAAGTGGACCTCAACGATGGGCTGTCCCAGCCGATGCTGAACCGGTTGGAGGCTTTTTTAGAGATGTTGAAGTAATGAGCCTTTGGAACGAGCTTCGTTACTACGGCGGAACAGCACTCGGGCTGTCTGCCCTGCGCGTGGCACGCTGGCAGGCTGAAAGTCGCGGACGATCTGCGGTGCGGCAGCGCGAGAGCGTCCTCGCCCCGCCGCTCTTCATCTCGCCGCGCACGAAGGAACTGATCGGCCGGCACTATCTTAAAAGCCGCTATGTGAAACCAGGCCAAAAGGTTGTCTGGGCAACCTCCGGCGCGCCGATCGAGTTCCTCAAGGCGCTCGATTATTATGTGCTATATCCTGAAAACCACGGCGCGGTGTGCGGCACGATGCGCCGCGCCGAGGAATTGTGCAGCCAGGCGGAGAACGCCGGTTACTCGCGCGATCTCTGCTCGTATGCCCGCACCGACATCGGCAGCGTGCTCTCCGGCCAGACTCCGGTGGGACACCTGGCCCGTCCCGACCTGCTGCTGGCTTGCACCAACATCTGCCAAACGGTGCTGTTCTGGTACCGGGTGCTGGCGCAGCATTTTGGCGTTCCGCTGGTGCTGATCGACACGCCGTTCATCTATACAGAGGTGAGCCCGCACGATATCGCCTTCGTCAAACGCCAGATCGAGGAGGCGATACCGGTTGCCGAGAAAGTCGCCGGGCGGACGATGGAGGCGAGGCGGCTGGAGGAGGTGGCTCTTTTAAGCCGGGAGGCCTCCCAGTTGTGGGCCGAGATCATCGCCCGCGGGCGGCATCGCCCCGCGCCGCTGTCGGTCTTCGACCAGTTCATCCAGATGGCGCCGGTGGTGGAGATGCGCGGCGAGGCGTTCACCGTGGATTTCTACGCGGCCATGCTCAAGGAGGTGGAACTACGCATCGCTCGTGGCATCGGCGTGGTGCGGAACGAGCGCAAGCGGCTGCTGTGGGACAACCTGCCCATCTGGTACCGCCTGCGTTACCTGGCAGAACACCTGGGGCTGCACGGCATTTCCATCGTTGCCTCCACCTACACCAATGCCTGGGGCGAATTGGCGGAGCGGATCGACAGCCGCGATCCCATCGAAGGCATGGCGCAGACGTACATCTACCCCATCCTGAACCGCGGCGCGGGCGACAAGCTGGCAACGATGAAGCGCATGGTCGCCGACTTTCACCTGGACGGCGCCATCCTGCACTCCGACCGCTCCTGCAAGCCTTATTCCATCGGCCAGATGGATCAACGTGAGCGACTGATGCGCGAGTGTGGCATCCCCGCGCTGCTGCTGGAGGCGGATCACAATGACCCGCGGGCGTATACCGAGGAACAGGTTGCGAACCGGCTGGATGCGTTCATAGAGATGATGGGCGTATAATTCCTCGAAACACTTCGACAACGAATTTTGAACGAAAAAACGAATTGCCAGCGGAAATTCGTTTATTCGTTGGCCATTCGTTGTCAGAAGTTGAACTATGTCGAATATCAAAGCGTTAGGCATTGATCTCGGCTCGACCACCGCCAAGATCGTCGGCGTGGACGGGGATGGACAGATGGTCTGGCACCTGCTCGAACAGGTTGAGCCGCGCCTCGAAGCGCAGGTAGAGCGCTTGTTCGCTCGCGCTCGTGCAGAGGCTGGCGCCTCGGAAGATATTCCACTTGTCGCTACCGGCTACGGGCGGAGGCTGGCGCGCCAGGCCGCACGCCAGGTTACCGAGATCACCTGCCACGCGCGCGGCATCTTCCACGAGTTCGGCGGCGGCGGGACGCTGGTGGACATCGGTGGGCAGGACAGCAAAGCCATCCGCATCAGTCCCAAGGGGAAGGTTGTGGACTTCACCATGAACGATAAATGCGCCGCCGGCACGGGGCGCTTCCTGGAAAATACCGCCAGCCGCCTGCAGGTGCCGCTGGAGCGATTGGGCGCAGAGGCCCTTTCGGCAGCCGAAGAGACCTCCATCTCCAGCACCTGCACGGTCTTCGCCGAGTCGGAGGTCATCTCGCTGATCGCGCACGGCGTGCCGCTGGAGGCGATCCTGCGCGGCCTGCATCGCTCCCTGGTCAAGCGCATCACGGCAATGGTGCGCAGCGTGGGTCTCGTACCGCCGCTGATGCTCTCCGGAGGCGTGGCGCAAAATGAAGCCGTCCGGCGCATGTTGGAAGAGGAGACCGGCGAGAAAGTGATCCTGCCACGTTATCCCCAACTGGTCGGCGCACATGGCGCGGCGCTGGTAGCGATGGAGGGCAGATAATGCAGCTTCTAACCGTGGTAAATAGATTCACCGCGAAGGAACGAAGAACGCGAAGTAAGTTTAACTTCGCGAACACGAATAACCCTTCGCGGCCTTCGTAACTTCGCGGTCAATTTCCAAAGGAGGCACCAAATGTCCACCCCCAAACCCTGGCTCAAGTTCTACGAAGCCCACGTGCCGGAGCATATTGAATACCCCGACACCACCATGCCGGCTATCCTGACAGAGATGGCTGCCAAATACCCCGGCCACCCGGCAATGGTCTTCAAGGACCGGATCATCAGCTACCGCGAGTTCGATGAAGCTGTGGATCGCTTCGGGGCGGCGCTGCAAGGATTGGGCGTCAAGAAGGGCGAGCGCGTCGCCATTCACCTGCCCAACTGCCCGCAGTTCCCGATTGCCTTCTTCGCCATCCTGCGCATCGGCGCCATTGCTGTGCCGTGCAACCCGATCTACACGGCGCGGGAGATGAAGCACCAGCTCAATGATTCCGGCTCGGAGGTGCTCCTGACGCTCAGTTCCCTGCTGCCGGTCATCCGCCAAGTCCGCGCGGAGACACACCTGCGCCAGGTCATCGTCGCCGAGATCAAGACCTACTTCCCGCCCTTCCTGCGCTTGCTCTTCACCCTGCTGAAGGAAAAGAAGATGGGTCACCGCGCCGATATCTCCGGCGATAAAGATACCTGCTGGTATACCAGGTTGCTGGCCGGGGCGCTCGCCAAACCGCAGCCGGTGACGGTGACAGGCGAGGACACCGCCGTACTGCTCTATACCGGAGGCACCACCGGCGTCTCGAAAGGCGCGCAGTTGACCCACCGCAGCATCCTGGCCAATGCCCAGATGGTGCTCAAGTGGGTCGGCGGCAAAGAGGCGGAAGACTCGTCGCTGACCGCCCTGCCCCTCTTCCACTCGTACGCGATGACGATGTGCATGAATTCATCCATCGCCGGCGCCGGGACGATGATCCTGGTGCCCGATCCGCGCGCCCTTGATGAAATCCTGAAGACCATCGACAAGCAGCACCCCAAATACTACCCGGGCGTGCCGGCCATGTACGTGGCGATCATCAACCACCCCGATGTGCACAAGTACAACCTGCGCTCGATCAAGGTCTGCTGCAGCGGCGCGGCGCCCCTTCCAGTGGAAGTGCAACAACGCTTCCAGGAATTGACCGGTGCACGGCTGGTGGAAGGTTTTGGACTGAGCGAGGCTTCGCCGGTCACGCACGGCAACCCGGCAACCGGCGAATGCCGCATCGGGACGATCGGCTTGCCCTGGCCGGACACCGAGGCGCGCATCATGGACATGGACACGGGCGAGAAAGTGCTAGAGCCCGGGGAAGTCGGCGAGCTGTGCGTGCGCGGCCCGCAGGTGATGAAAGGCTACTGGAACATGCCCACCGAGACCGCCAACGTGTTGCGCGCGGATGCACCCGGCGAATCGCCCTGGCTGCACACCGGCGACATCGCCACGATGGACGAGGATGGCTATTTCAAGATCGTGGATCGCAAGAAGGACATGATCCTCGGCGCCGGCGGCGAGAACATCTATCCGCGTGAGATCGAAGACGTGCTTTACGAACACCCCAAGGTACTGGAGGCAGCCGCGATCGGCATTCCGGTGCCGGGCAAAGGACAACGCGTCAAGGTCTTCGTCCGCCTGAAAGAGGGACAAACCGCCAGCGAAGAGGAAATCATCGACTTCTGCAAGAAGAACCTGGCCCCCTTCAAGGTGCCGAAGTATGTCGAGTTTCGCGAGCAGTTGCCCAAGACCATTGTAGGAAAGATATTACGGCGCGAGTTGGTCAAAGAAGAATCAGAAAGAAAATCTTAGGAGCTTTCTTTCATTTTTCAACGCGAATGGCGCTAATGAGCGAATTCCGCGAATGTTTTTTTAATTTCTTATTCGCGCTATTCGTCCATTCGCGACATTCGCGTTCATTCCCTCGCGTTGAAATCCGGCTAGCCAAACCAGCCCGGCGCGTGCAAGAGGAGCCAGTAGACGCCCGCGGCGATGAGACCCGAAGCCGGGATGGTCACCAGCCAGGCCAGGGCAATCTCGCCGGCCACGCCCCAGCGCACCTTGCTCAAACGTTCGGCAGAACCCACGCCCATGATCGCCGAGCTGACCACTTGCGTAGTGCTGACCGGCCCACCCACCAATGAAGCGCCCAGGATGACGAAGGCCGATGTCATCTGCACCGTAAAACCATGCACTGGTCTGATCTTGTAAAATTTGCCGCCCAGCGTGCGGATCAGCCGCCAGCCACCCAGCGCCGTACCCAAGGCGATCGCGCCTGCGCAAATGACGATAACCCAGAACGGAACGGTAAAGACTTTCAAGTAACCGGTGATCAACAACCCCAAAGTGATGATGCCCATCGTCTTCTGGGCGTCATTGGTGCCGTGGCTGAACGCCAGGGCAATGCCGGTGATGATCTGTGAACGGCGGAAAAACCAGTTGATCCGGGGGGATGCACCTTGCGCCAGGAAGAAAACCAGCTTGGTGATAAGATAGCCAAGGAGCAGCCCGAGAAAGGGAGAAGTAAACAGGGCGATTAGCACTTTTTCCAAGCCGGGCAGAAGGATCGCCCCAAATCCGGCGCCGACAACGACCGCGCCGATGAGCCCCCCAACCAAAGCATGGGAAGAACTACTGGGGATCCCCAAGAACCAGGTGAGCAGGTCCCAGACGATGGCGCCGATCAACGCCGCGAGCAGCACATTCATATCAATGCTATTTGCCGCAACGATATCATGGGCGATCGTCTTGGCCACGGCCACACCGAAGATGAATGGCCCCAAGAAATGCGCCACGGCGGTCACCCCCAGCGCCACACCGGGGCGAAAGGCGCGTGACGAGATCATCGTGGCGACAATATTGCTCGAATCGTGAACACCGTTCAGAAAATCGAACAGCACCGCCAAGACGAGCAAAATGATCAGGACAACCGACATAATTTTCTTCCCTGCTTAGGTCATTTTCACAATGATGTCAGCGATGACGTTGGCCGCCTCGTCGCCGCGATCGGCCGCATTGCTCAGGTGTCGGTAAACCTCGCGCATCTTCAACATCTGGACGATGTGATGGACATCCTCCGGGCCGCTGAACAGGTCCGCCACCGCCTCGCGGTAAACGTCCTCGACGCGGTTTTCGAGCGCTTTCGCCCGCTGGGCATGATCCGCCGCCACGCCGGGGTGTTCCCTCAATCGCTGAACGGCCAGGTGGATCTCGTAAGCAGCGTCGCGCAGCAGGGAAGCGATGCGCGCCATGAACGGAGTCGGCTGCACGTTCAGCACGCCCATCTCGGTGACGGTGCTGTAAGCATAATCCAACACATCGTCAATGGTGCGCGAGAGAGCAAAGATGTCCTCGCGGTCAAACGGTGTGATGAAGGTGCGGTTCAACTCTTCGATCAGGATGCGCCGCACTTCATCGGCTTCCTTCTCCGCAGTGGTGAGCTGCTTGGCCGTCTCTGCGCTGGCGGTCTTCATGTATTCCTGTAAGTACTCGGTCCCTTTCAGCGTCAGGGTGGCTTGTTCGATGATCAACTTGAGGAATTGGTCTTGCCGGGGTTTGAATATCTTTATCATGGTTCAATGGCTCAAGATCAGCACCGCCTCGCGCGAGCAGGTGACCTCGGATTGATCGCCGATCTTGGGAAGCTCGAGGAAGGGGTTGTTGAAGGTATCCATAAAGAAATTCGTATTGCCGATGCGCACTTGGATGCGGACAATGGAACCAAGGAAGGTGATGTTCTCGATGGTACAAGCGACAACATTCGCCTTTTTCTGCTCGGCAGCAAAACTGAGCCGCTCGGGGCGGATGGCGATCATGACCTGGTCGCCGCTATGTCGCCCATCCATGCCTCCCGCCGTCTGGAGCTGGATGCCATCCATGCGCAGGGTGTTGCTCGCCGGGTCAACGATCTCCGCAGAAACAGCATTCAGCGTCCCGACGAAGTTGGCAACGAAGTCGTTCTGGGGGAAGTTATAGATCTCAAAGGGCGTCCCCACCTGTTCGATCTTGCCGTCGTGCATGACCACGACGCGATCCGAGAGGGAAAGCGCCTCTTCCTGGTCGTGGGTCACGTAAATGGTGGTGATACCAAGCTTCCGCTGGATGCTGCGGATTTCGGCGCGCAGCGCGACGCGAATTTTCGCATCCAGCGCGGAGAGCGGCTCGTCGAGCAGGAGGATCGCCGGGCTGAGCGCCAAGGCACGCGCCAGCGCGACGCGCTGCTGCTGCCCGCCGGATAGCTGGTAGGGGTAACGCTCGCCGAAAGCGGGCATGTGGATCAGCTCCAACATTTCAGCTACACGCTTTTTGATCTCGTCTGCGGGCTTCTTGGCGATCTTGAGGCCGAAACCGATGTTGCCCGCCACTGTCATATTGGGGAACAGCGCGTAAGCCTGGAAGACCATGCCCACATCGCGTTGGTTCGGCGGTTTATTGGTTACATCTTTGCCTTCGATAACAATATTGCCGCTCGTCGGCGTTTCGAAACCCGCCACCATACGCAAGGTGGTGGTCTTCCCGCAACCGCTCGGCCCCAAGAAGGAAACGAACTCTCCTTTTTCGACCTGGAGGTTGAAGTCCTTCACTGCTGCCGACTTACCGAATTGCTTGTTAACGTTGTTAATTTCCAGGAATGCCATGGTGACCTCTCCGCGATTAGTGTGCGCCTGCAACCTGGCCTTGTCCGCCAGATACAAGTTGGATGATGCCCATCGCCGCCCATGTCAACAGGAAGGTGGTAAATGTCAGCGCCGCCGGTTCATAGGCGCGATGTTGGCCGAGCAGGAAGAGATAAGGGCCAAAGGTGGGAACGCCCAGGAAGGATGCCAGGATGACTTCACCTACCACGATGGCAAAGGTCAGCAAGGCGCCGCTCAAGAGCGCAGTGCGCAAGTTCGGCAGGATGACGCGCCCGATGATCGTAGGCCAGTTCGCGCCCAGGCTTTGCGCGGCCTCGGTAAGTGTGCGTACATCCACTGTGCGCATCCCTGTATCCACCGAACGATACATGTACGGCAATCCCAGGACCATATAACCGCCTACGATCATGATATCGGTCCCAAACCTGAAGGTTGTCAAAGCCGGGAACAGGGTGACCTCCGTAAAGGGGATCTTGATCGGGGAGCTATAGACATATATCATACCGAACACGAGGATGATCGCCGGGATGACGAAGGGCAGCAAGGTAATGAATTCCACGATACGCCGCGCCTCGGGCAGGCGCAGCCTGATCCAGTACGCCGTCGGGACTGTGATAAGGATGCTGACAATAATGGTGATCAATGCCAGGAGCACAGAGAACCCGAAAGTCCTCAGGAACTGGGGATCGCTAAACGCCTTTTCGTAAGCCCTGAAACTCAGCACGCCGCGCTGCATCCGCAGTGAAAAATCCAACGTGGCATACAGCGGCATGACAAAGTACAACACGCCCAGGATGAACCAGAACCAGCTCCAGAAAGGGAATCTTCGGCCAGCACGTTTCGATGAGTCGCTCATTTCAGCCACCTTTCTGTTTTGCGCTGCAGCCAGGAATAGCCCGCCAGCGAGATCGCCATGATGATGACCATGCCCATGGCCATGGCGTAACCGAGGCCGGGATTATGCAAGACATCGCCGCGGATCTGCGCTCCGATCTGAATGGTTATGATGGGCAGCGCACCCCCCGTGAGCGCGTAGGCGGTGGCATAAGCCCCGAAGGCATTGCCAAAGAGCAGGATCATCGCGCCGAGCAGGGAGGGGAGCAGGATCGGCATGGCAATGTGCAGCCAATATTGCATGGTGGTCGCGCCGAGGTTTTCAGCCGCCTCGCGCCACTCGCGCTTCAAGCCGTCCAGGGCGGGAGCCATGATCAAGACCATCAAAGGGAACTGGAAGTACATATAGGTCAGGCTCAACCCGATGAAGCTATACAGGTTGAAACCGGCATCATAGATGTTTACATGAAACACGTTCTTCAATATCGCCGTGACGAATCCCGTCCGTCCGAGAGTAGCGACGAAGGCGAAAGCCAGCGGCACGCCAGCAAAGTTGGAAGCCACTCCAGAGAATGTGATCAACGCTGAACGCAGCGGGCGCGGCAAGCCGCCCAGGGTTACGCTATACGCCAGCAGGAAGCCAAAGATCCCGCCTCCGAGCGCGGTGACGGCGCTGATGCGAATGCTCAACCAATACGAGTTGAGAATATAGGGCTGGGTAAATAGCTCCAGCAAATTCTCCAACGTGAAGCGACCCTCGGTATTGAAAAAACTACCCGCAAACAAGCGTAATGAGGGAAGGAATAAGAAAAGGAGTGCAAAGAGGAAAAAGGGGATGACGCCAATCCAATTCTTCCAACTAGAAGGTGGCGCTTTCAATTTCGCGGTCGAGAGGGTTTGTACAGCCATAATGGGGTCACCTCATTGCTGTTTTCGGATTCTTCTGGATTGAGGCTGTCCCAAAAGTACCTGTCACCCTCCCGAAGGACACCAGGACGGTGTGAGCGAAGCGAAGGGTTTCCCTATTAGCAAGGAGATGCTTCCCTACGGGATGCTTCGCGATCGCTCCGCTCAGCATGACTATTGCGACAGCCCCTCTTTTGATTAGCGAGACCCCGCCAGGAGGCAGGGTCTCGCGATAAATGAACCACAAGCCGGATTTACGGGGCTTTTTGAATGTTGGCGCCGACCTGTGTATCCCAATTGGTGGTGATCAGGGTCTTGGCAGCAGCCAGTTGATCGTTGGTGGGGAAGACCGCGCCGGAGACATCCGGCAGCTTGGCGAGCAGATCAGCCGGGATGGCATTGCGGGCGCGCATATCCGCCTCGCGGATCGGGTGGCAGTAACCCTTCATCCAGATGATCTGGCCTTCATCCGAGTAGAGGAATTCCATCCACAGCTTGGCAGCGTTGGGGTGCGGGGCGTAGGCGCTAATGGCCTGGACATAGACACCCGCGAAGCGGCCTGTAGCCGGGATCACAACGGCAGTTTGTGGATTGCCGGCGAAGGAGTCCACCGCGGCGAGCGCGTTATAGTCCCAGGTAAGGCGCACGGGGATCTCGCCCTTGGCAACCAAGCCGTTATTGGCGATCAACGGGATGAGGTTGCCGGCCGCATTCATCTTGGCGAAGAAATCGAGGCCGGGTTGGGGATTATCGAGCGAGCCGCCATTGGCAAGGCCGGAGGCGTAGACAGCCTGGATGGCCTGGTTGGAAGTGCGCGGATCGCCGGAGAGTGCAACCTGTCCCTTATACTTCGGGTCGAGCAGGTCGCCCCAGTCCTTGGGCACATTCGGCTGGACATCGGTGTTGACGAGGAACGCCATCACGCCATAATAGTCGCCATACCAATAGCCCTCAGCGTCCTTGGCCGCATCGGGAATGGTGTCCCAGGTGGAGACCTTGTAGGGCATGAGCAGACCCTCGGCCTTGGAGGTCGGGCCGAAGGCGAAGCCAACGTCAATGACATCCGGCGCCTGTGGGCCTTTGTTATCCTTATTGGCCTTGATGGCTTCGACCTCATCGCCGGAGCCGGCGTCAGGGTTCAGCTCATTGACCGTCAGGCCATACTTGGTCTTGAAGGTCTCGATAGCCTCACCGTAGTTGCACCAGTCGTGCGGGAGGGCGATGGTGGTGAGTGTGCCTTCAGCCTTGGCCGCAGCAATCAAGTCAGACGAGGCGCCACCCGTGGCATTCTTCTTAGGACCGCAAGCGGTAAGGACGAAGGCGGCGATCATCAACACGACAAACAACTGAATACCGAACTTTTTCGTGCTCATATTTCTCCTAATCTCCTTTATGAATTTGGATGGTCAGAATTGAATGATACGTAGTGACAGTTTTCGGTTCACCTCCAGTCTAGGGTGTTCGATGCAACATCAGTCTTTCCCTCGCGATGTGCAGGGTGAGGAATAACAAAAACAGCCTCTGTTGGCATAACCCATTGTAGCATCATAAAATCCCAAAGTCAATCGAATCTGCTTATTCGACCGGGATTTCCTTGTAGACCTTGTCCACGTCAATGCCTTGTTTCTTGCGGAAGGCGCTGAAGCCAAAGTAGATGCCCGCGGCCAAGGCGTACATGATGATCATGAACACCATCGAGGTGCTGTTCTGCCAGCCGATGCCATAGAGGTAGCCCGGATCCCAGAACCAGACCACCAGCAGCCAGTCCAGGAAACCGAAGAAGACCAGGCCGGCCGCCACAACCACCGGCAGCTTTTCGCCGCCCAGCACCTTGCGCCCGACAACAAGCACCACATAGACCAACAGGGCGGCATTGGCGATGCTCACCAAGGTGATCAAGGCAATCATGGCCTTCGTCAGGAGCGTCTGCTCGCCCCAGCCGGCGAAGACCTGCCCACCCAGGTTGACGCTCAGGTAGATGAGGTAGCCGGCGGCAGCCACGAAGAGCAGGGTCACAATCCAGCTCAACCAGGAGGGGATCTTGTAGCGGGCAATCGGCGAGCCTTCGTAAATCTCCTTCTGGCGATATGGGAGCAGAATGCCTGCCAGCGTGGTACCGAAGAAGGTCACCGCGATGACCAGCGTGGCGTCCAAAACGATGGTCTGGAAGCCGACGATGTTGAAGGCGTAGAGCAGCGAAATGATCACCGAGGGGATGACCATCAGCAGCAACGCGTTGACCGGCGTGCGCGTGCGGGTGTCGATCTTCGAGACCCACTCCGGAAGCATGCGGTCGAGGGCGGCAGCGAAGATGACGCGCGTCGAGCTCAGGAACACGGTGCCGGACCAGCCGAACCACCACATGCCGACGAGAAAGACGATGATCAGTTGCAGGGCGCGGCTCGAAGTCAGGAAAGAGGCGAACTGCACCGGGTACGGCCAGACTGGGATCGCGACGGATGTCCCGTAGAAGATGTTGCTCCAGAATGCGCCGTTGGCGTTGATGTAGAAATCCCAACCCATGGTTTTATTGATGAGGGCGAAGAATACGAGCCCCAGGCCGGCGGTGAAGATGATGGCCGCGGCCATGCCCCAGAAGTTGCGCTTGTAGTCGGTCGCGCCGCGCACCTCGCCATAGAGCGTGGAACCCCAGTTGGGCCACAGGTTAAAGAAGGTCATCATCGGAACCATGGCCATGGAAGCGCCCAAGGCGATCACCCAGAGCGGGCCGAAGGTGGCGCCGGCCGCCTGTCCCGCGGCGATGGTATCGTTATAGTAATCCGCCGCCGGCAAGCCGTAGACCAGAGGCAGGTGGGTATTGAGCGCGTTGATGAAGGTCGCTTTATCGTTGAAGAGCAGCAAGCCGAAGACGATCAAGAGACCCACCAAGCCCATGTAGAAGCAGATCTTCTGGACGCGGGCGTACCACTTCATGCCGATGGCGATGTAGATGAACACGATCAAACACACCAACAGCATGGAGGTGAGCGGACCCCAGGGATACGTGGTGAACCACAACGCCAGTTGGGGCGCGCCGAGCAGGGCGGCCATGGGCGTGAGGAACTCGTAGGCTAACATCTGCCCATAGAGCGGCACCCACAGCCAGAGGATGAACCACCAGCCGGTCACGGACAGGACAAAGCCGAGGCCGCGTCCGAGGATGCGGCTCTGCCAGACGTAATCGCCGCCAGCGCGCGGCATGGCCGAGATCAAGCTGGCGTAAACGATCACCTCGAAGATGGTGAAGAAACCGCCGACCACCACCGCCGTGGCGAGACTACCGCCGAAATACCAGCAGTACGAGAAAATGAACAGACCAAGCGTGATCAGGTTGATCGAGAAGGTGGCGTATATGAACGCATCGAACACCGACCAAGCTCGCACCAATCCGCTGGCCTTACGAACGAACAGGTTGACCTCACTCATCTGAATCTCCTTTGAAAAGAAACGATTTCTGCGGGAAGTTGTGGTGATGCGTTCAGGAGGCGTTCCATCCACGAATTTTCCACGAATACATGAATTGCAGCCTCGCAATCGAGTAATCGTGAGCCATTCGTGGACGGTTGACCTCCCAATCCACAGAACCCAACAGAATGGCTTGGGAACGAATATGGCAACGTATATATATGTCGCGCACGAATTTTCTTTCGATAAACACTCTCCTTTCCGGAAGGTTCGGAGTGCAAAGTCTCCTGACTTTGCAACAACGTCTGGCCTTTTCAGGGTGCTTCGCGAAGACGTTGGAGTCCATTGACCTACGTCTGGCCCCAACGTCTGGAGACGTTGGACTCCGCTAACCCGTCGTCAAAACGTAATTGCCGACTTTGTTCGGTTTGAGTTCCACGACCGCGCCGTGCAGTATCCCCTGCTCGTACATGCTGCCGGGGTTGATGCACAGCGTCTTCCCGAATTTGCGAGTACCCTTGCCTTCGTGGATGTGTCCATGCAGGCCGAGCAGCGGCGCGTTCTTTTCGATGACTTTCAGCACCGATTTGCTTCCCACCGGCACCAACGAACGCCCGGCATAGGCAGGACGCAGGTCTTTGGTGAGCTCGGGGGCCTCGTCGAGGCCGCTGCCATAAGGCGGCGCATGGAGATTGAATACCGCGTTGGTCGGGTCTTTCACCCGGGCGATGGTAGCTTCGATGCGGCTCAGCAAGGCTTCTTCGGGCTCCTCACGATGCGTATTCCAAGGAGTGGGATTGGTCCAGCCGCTGCTGACCATCTCGTGATGCTCGTCCAGCGCGGTGACCTGCCCCTCGACGCTGCGCACGGACTTGGAGGCGGCGATCAGCGCATCCACCTCGAACATATCATCGTTACCGGGGCAAACGTAACAACGGATGCCGGTGCCGGCCAGCTTGGCATCGGCGTACTCCATCCAGCGTTGAATGGTTTTCAAGACCTGCTCGAGGAAGAGTTTGTCTGAACGGCCCGGCGTACCGGAAATGGCAGCCACCTCGTCGGGGTCGGTCACGTAGGGATAATAGCCGCGGTTCTGGATGGTCTGGACCATCTTATCCACTGCCGGGCGGCCTTCCAGGATGGTTTCCTGCTCCAACAGGGTCACTTTGTATTTGTCACCGCCCTGGGCGATGATCGGCACAATGGCCTTGCCGGTCATGTCCCCGCCGAGGATGAGGGTATCCACCTCGTAGAATTTCGCGGAGCTGATGAATTTCTTCCAGCAGATTTCCGAGCCGTGCACGTCAGTGGCAAAGTATAGTTTCATATTATTACCATCCTTGCGGCTTCTCCAAATTGCCGGACACCATTTCGGGAAACTCCTGCCGGATGCGCGCTTCCACATCAGCGGTAAAACCACAAGCGCTGGGCTTTAATAATATCTCGCGGGCGCGCGCCATGGCACGCGCATGGGTATCCAGCGCGCCTTTACCTTCCCAGGTATTGCGCGGCTCGCGGTCTGCCAGCTTGGTCAGCAGGCCGGTGGACTTCATGCGCTTGATGGTATGCGGGTGCATCATGAACGAGCCGCCCGGTCCGACCTTGGCGATGACCTCAAGCGCCAGCTCTTCATCGTTGAACTCGACGCCGCGCTTGACCCGTTTCAGCATCAGGGCGATCTCGTCGTCGATCACCGCCTTGGCAAAATCGAAGGCTTTGAGCGCATCCAGCAGGCCGGCCATATTGAACATATCCACGCCAGCCAACAGCCCGGCGATGGTGGACATGCCGGTCTCGTAACCCGATTGCGCATCGTTGACCTTGGCGTTGGTCAGCCCAATGTAGCCGCCGCAGGAGACGTTGTAGAAGCGCGCCATTTGCGCAAAGGCCATGTGCAGCATCCCACACTCGATGCCGCCCGAAGCGTAGGCTCCCGTGCGCATATCGGCTACGGTCGGCAGGGTCGAATAGATCAACGGCGTACCGGCCTGCACCATCTGCATCAGGGCCGCGATGGCCAGGAACTCGGCATTGCCTTGCGCCAGCGTCCCGGCGAGCGACATGGGCGAGGTCAGCCCGGCATTCGGCACAATTGAGGGGTAGACCGGCCAGCCGCGCTCAGCGAAGAAGATGGTCAGCTCGGTCGAGGCAAAGTCCATCGTTAATGGTGAGACGACCGGGCAAAAGTGATGCGTGATGAAGGGATGGAGGCGATAGGCCTCATCACCCCCGGCAATCAGGCTGCCTAGGCGCAGCACTTTCTCGGCGTCGGCCACATCTGTCGCCGTACTGCGCACCGGTTTCAGGCAATTCTTCAACGCCGGGTAGAGGCGCGCCAGGGTGAAATGTCCCTTCGGGGCGTCCTCGGCCAGGGTGGAGACGGAGAAGACGTCGTAACCGGGTAACTCATTAATGAGGTGGGCAATACGGGCGATGTCATCCGAGCGGGAGCGCCGCTCCTTGCCTGTCATCGGGTCGATCAGGTCCGGCGCAGAGCTGCCCGTAACGACCAGCGGGCCATCCTGCGGGATGGTGCGGTCGAATTTTGGGTCGCGTCCGCGGAAGGTGAAGGAAGCGGGGATGAACTCGCGGAATTGCTCAACGACGACGCGTGGGAACTTGACGGCGTGCGTCTCGGCATCCACCCAGCAGCCATGATGGGCAAGGATATCGCGGGCGCGCTCGTTGCGCACCAACATGCCGACGTTTTCGAGGATTTCGAGCGAGGCCTGGTGGACAAGCGCCACCTGTTCAGGAGTGAGGAGGGAAGCGTATGTTGTCAATGAAGTATTCCTTTGAAGGTCCGATTAATGCTCTGCCGGATTGCCAAATCCGGCTCCATTCAGTGTTTTTGGCTTCATCTCAGCCTGGATTTGGCAATCCAGGCCAGTAAAGAGTTGGCGGGAATGAATCCCGCCCTACAGCAATTCGAGTTGGAGCTGCTCCGCCAGCGCCATAATCTCCGGGATTGGGAACATCTGCAGACCCGGCCGCGTCACCTTGAGCGAAGCGGCGGCGGTGGCGAAACGCACTGATTGCTCCAGACTCCATTTGTTCAAGTAACCATAGATAAAACCAGAAGAGAACGTTGCGCCGGCGCCGCAGCCATCCACTGCCTTCACCTTGGGAGCCAGGATACGGATCAACTCACCGCCGCACAATGCCAGGGCGCCTTCCTCCGCCAGGGTGATGAGCGCCGTCTCCACGCCAGCCGCCAGCAGCTTGCGCGCCACGGTCAGCGGGTCGGCGCAATCCTTTTGCGCGGCGTCGGTCACCGCCTGGCAGATGGCCGCTCGCCCGGCGTATTCGCGCAGGATGCACGCATCGGCGTGACCATGCTCCATATTCAGGAAGACCGGCACATTCAGGCGGCGCGCCTCATCCATCGCTCGCAGAACGTGGTCGCCGTCGTACCAGTCCACGTATAAGAGACGCGCCCCGGCCAGCAGGGAAAGGTCGGCTGTATCGAGCGTCGCCAGTATCTCAGGCGGACGCTGCCAGAAGTAGGTGCGCGCCCCGCTGCGATCCGATACGTCCACCTCCAACGGGGTCTTGTAAGCTTTGGTGAAACGCACCTCGCCCTGCACACCCCATTCTGCCAGTTGGCGCGCCAGGCTGTGGCCGCGCTCGTCATCGCCAACCGCCGTGCCGATCATCCCAGCGGACACGTCCCATTGACGCAGCAGGCAAGCGACGATGGCGGCGTCATCGAAGACAAAATCGGTAACCGCCTCGACCAGCGCGCCGGTATTATGCTCTGGCAACGTATCCACCACCAGGATGGCAACCGGGGTCAACATGCCGAAGCCGACGTAGTCAATAGTCATGTAGTCTCGTAGTTAGGTAGTTAGGTAGTTGGGTGGATGGGTAATTAGATTGTTAGGTTTTCATTTCTTGAAGGTACCAGCGCAGGAAGCGGTCGAGATTGTATTCCTTGAAAGTGGAGAGTGGCCCGGGGGTGTAGGCGTGGGAGGTCACGCCGCGCTGCTGGTTGACGCAGATCTCCCAGTCCTGCTCGGCGGTGAGCAGCCAGAACGGCAAGAGCTTTTCAAGGTCGTAATCGCGCCCCGCCTCGGCCTTGGCATCCACCAGCCAGATCATGCGGATGTCGGTCTGGGTCAAGCCATGTGGGGTCAGGCGCACAGCGACACTGTGATCGCAACTGGCATGTATCCAGAAGTTGGGCAGCGAGCGTATACGCAGGGTGCCAACCTCCGGGTCAGTGTAATCGCCCATCAGCGGAGCGACCTGCCTGCCATCCATCGTCTCGCTGACGTAGCCTTCGACCAGCGGCGTGCGGTTGGCGGCATACCAGATGCCATGCTCCGGGTCGGGGAACTCGGTCATGCCCGTCTCCTCACGCAGCGACATGCCTTGCGCAGCGAGCTTATCCTCCAGGCGCGTCGCCACCGCATGGAGCCGTTCGGCGACACGCGGCAGGGTATCATCGGCGTTGTAGTGATCGAAATTGGCTTTGATGTACTGCGGGTGGTTGACATTGCAGTGGTAACACTCGCGGTTGTTTTCCCAGACCAGCTTCCAGTTGGCAGACACCTCGAAATCCATGATCTTGGCGACTTTGGCACGCGCCAGGCCTTGGGGTTTTGCAACCGGAGAGATCGTCGCCGCAGCGGCGTCGAAATCCAGCGGCTGCTTTGCCAGGCTGACGAAGATCATCCCCTCGACCTCGCGGGCGTGGGCACGCTGCATTCCAAGTCGGGACTTGTCCAGCCCTTCTTGCATGCCGCGGAATTTCATCAGCTTGCCGCTACGGTCGTACGTCCATTGATGGTAAGGGCAGACAAAGCGCTTGACGCTGCCTTCCGCCTCCTTGCAAATCAACGAGCCGCGGTGGCGGCACACATTGTAGAGCGCGTTCACCTGACCGTCATCGCCGCGCACGATGATGACCGAGTCGCCGTCCACATCGTAGAGGAAGTAATCGCCCGGGTTTGGGATCTGGCAGGAGTGACCGGCAAAGAGCCAGCCTTTGCGCCAGATGGCATCCATCTCAGCCTGGTAGAGCAGCTCGTCGTGGTAGAACTGGCGCGGCAAGCCGTGGTTTGGTAGGCGGGAATCCAACAGTTTCTTGAGCGCGGTTGTTTCACTTTTGATCAGAGATACCATTCTTGACCTTTCTCAACGGATAAAGTTACTGCTCGGCTAATCCTTGCGAAGGTTCAGTTTCTGGCAAGATTCTGGTTGTGAACGAATTTCCGGATTGAAACTTGCATCGGGACAAGGCTAAACCTTCGCAAGGGTGGGGTAAACCATTTATGCGTGCAAGCGTTCCCCTTTTGGATCGAACAAGACAGTAGCAGTCACCTCCACCATGCGGCGACCTTCGATCAGCTCCGCTTCGAAGCGGTTGCCAACCTTCGCCAGCTCGAGCGGCAGGTAGGCGTAGAGGATGTTCTTCTTCAAAGTATATCCCCAACCGCCGCTGCGGACACGGGTGAGCACCTTGCCGGCGTGGTAAATAGCCTCACCTCCGTAAATCTGAGTGTACTCGTCGCCGTCTACGGTCAAGGTGCAGAGCTTGCGCTTGAGGCCTTCCGCTTTTTGCCTGGCGAGCGCGGCCTTGCCGATGAAGTCCTTCTTGTTCAAATCCACGCAGAAGCCGAGACCGCCTTCGTAGGGGGTTTCGAGCTGGGTCACATCCACCGTGTAGTAGCGATAGCCTTTTTCAAGACGGAGCGCATCCAGAACTTTATAACCGCCGATCTCAATGCCGAACTCCTTTCCTGCGGCGAGCAGCATATCCCAGAGCATCGTCGCGCGGTTGTAGGGCACGTACAACTCCCAGCCCAACTCACCGGCATAACTGACGCGCTGGGCATAAACCGTCACGCCGTTGATCTCGATCGGCCGCGTCATCAGATAAGGATGCGTCTCGTTGGAAATATCGCTGCTCGTAACCTTCTGTAACAAAGAACGCGCCTTCGGTCCCCAGATCGGGAGACAAGCCCACTCTTCGGTGATGTCGCGAATGGCGACCGGGTCATCTTTTTCGTCCACGTGCATTTCCAGCCAGGATCTGTCATTGCCGATGAAGGCTGCGCCGGTGATGACCCAGAAGCGCTCCGCGCCGAGGCGGGTCACGGTCAGGTCGGCTTCCACGCCGCCGTTGGTGTTGCAGAACTGGGTATATGTCGCGCTGCCAACCGGCTTGTCCATTTCACTGTCCGCAACGCGGTTCAGAAGAGGCAGAGCGCCCGGTCCGCTCACTTCGAGCTTGCTGAAGGGCGTCAAATCGTAGAGGCAGACGCGTTCGCGCGTGGCGATATGTTCCACTTCCAGCCGGTCGAAGTACGGCGGCTTGACCCAGCCGCCCCAATTGCGCTGGTCTTCTCCCATGCGGCGCGAAGGTTTGGCGGGGTTGTAGTAGTTGACGCGCTCCCAGCCGAATTTCTCGCCGAAGACCGCGCCCAGCTCCAACTGGCGATGGTAAACGGGACTCGTGCGGTGCGGGCGCGCCCAGGCGAACTCATCGTTCGGGAAACGCAGGCGATAGTAATACGTGACGCACTCACGCGTCCGCTCGCAGGCATATTGTGGATCGGCGTAATAGTTGCTGAAACGCGTCGCCTTGTATTGATAAACATCCATGGTCGGCTCGCCGCCGATGATCCATTCGGCGAGAAGCTTGCCCACGCCGCCCGCGCCGCCATAGCCGTTGAGCGAAAAGCCCGCGGCCATCCACATGCCGCGTACGCCCGCCATCGGGCCCAAAATGGGCTGGCAATCAGGCGTATACGCACCGGGGTGGCAAACCAATGTGATGATCCCCGCCTGTTCGAGGAACGGCAGGCGGCGGATGGCGCCTTCCAGCAATTGCTCGAAGCGGTCGTAATCAGCAGGCAGGGTCGTGCCGCCATGCTCCCAAGGCACACCCTCGATCCAGCGCGCCAAAGGATCTGGCTCGTAGCCGCCGATGACCAGTCCACCTTGTTCCTGGCGCATGTAGACCAGGTTCTCCGGGTCGCGCAGGCAGGGCGTCTCGGCGTTGAATTCGTGGCCTGGGACAGCTTTTAGCGCGATGTGCTGGTGATCCACCGGCGTGGTCGGGAAGTGCAGCCCGGCCATCGCAGCAATGCGCGGCGCCCATAGTCCGGCGGCGTTGACCACCAGCTCGGTCTTGATCTTGCCTTTGTCCGTCACCACCGCGGTGACTTCGCCTTTCGGCGATAGCTCGATGCCTGTTACGCGCGTGTCGGTGTAGACCGTGACGCCCAGCTCGCGGGCAAAGCGCACCATGCTGGTGGTCGCAGTATACGGATCGAGCTGCCCATCGCGAGGCAGGTAGATCGCGCCGTAGAGCTCCTTCCTGGTGATCTGCGGCATGTGCTTCACGGCCTCGTCCGGTCCGATAACCTCGCACTCTAGCCCCAACGCCTTGGCGCGGCTGACGCTGCGCTCCAGGTCCTTGAGCGACTCGCGCGTCGAAGCGACGCGCAAGGAGCCGACATAATCGAATAATTTCAGCTCACTATACAGCTCGATGCTGTACTTGCGGAATTTCAGCATGGTCTGCGAGGTGGCGAATTGCGTCACCAAGCCCGCAGCGTGCGAGGATTCGCCGCTGGCGATCTCACCTTTTTCCAACAGGACAATATCCTTTCGCCCCATCTTTGCCAAATGATACGCGACCTGCGCGCCAACGATCCCCCCGCCGATGATTACGATTTGTGCCTGATCTTTCATGGGTTCATCCTTTTTGGGTTAGGTGTAGAGGTAGACAAGTAGACAGGTCAACTCTTTGTGTGTACTTGTGTACCTGTTTACGTGTGTACTTGTCTCCATGTATACCTGCCTATTTTTGCACTTCTTCAATCCAATCTTTAAACTCGGTGGCATCCATTTTAGCCACAGCCCTGCCCCAGCGCTCGACCGCCCATCCCCAAAAGTCATAATCTATTTTCGAGATCTTGGCCTGGATTGCGGCCCATAAGCCCCAACCCACGTCGGACATGATCATGTTCAACTTCATTCTGGCGATCATGGCAGGGCGAACCTCGCCGAAATACGCGGCGCACACTTCGTGGATGCGCCCCTCGTCGAATTGCATTTCCTGGCAGGTATTTCCCAACTCGAAGGTTGGGTCATTATTGCCGCTGTATTCGTAATCGATCAGCCAGAGTTGTTCCCCATCATCCAGGTAATTTTCCGCCAGCAGATCATTGTTGCATGGGACGGTCGCCAGCGGCTTGACGGACATGGCTTTCTCGATTTTCGCGACAGTCCCCATCCGTTCAGGGTAGCCATCCGGGATGCGGATGTCGCGCTCGGCGCAGATCTTGAGATAATATTCGGTGAGGCGAAACATGTTGAAGTCGATCAGGAAGCGCGGACCGGCGTGCAATTTCTGGATGGCTTGCGCCATGCGCCTCGGCATACCCGCGGCAGCCAATGATTCCTTCGACATGGTTTTTGCGATGAGAAATTCCAAGACCATCACGTTGTATTCGGGTAAATGATATAAAACCTTCGGGCCGACGCCCGCCTCGGCCGCGGCCCTGGAATTGTGATACTCGTTCTTGCGATCCACCGCAAGCAACTCCGTGCTTTCGCCCGGAACTCGCACGAAGTAGGGAATCCCGTCCACCACCACTTTATAGTTGGTGTTGGTCAGTCCGCCGGAAAGCGGCTGAACCGAAATACTCCTGCCCCTCCAGTCATTGATCTTGGCGACGACTTCGTCAATGATCGCCATGACACGCTCCATATAAAAAGTATATCGAAAATAAAAAAATCAACCGGAGATAAACAGCCAAAAACCTTTCCTAAGGCTAGGAGGCGCCAAGGTTTGGCCGCTCGTCAAAACATCTCTGTGCATCCCCGTTTATCTCCGGTGAATATAATCCTCGCAAGGGTTGGCCGACGGTGGTCAGCGCCTCTCGACGCTGACCACCAGTTTCAAAACACCACATAAACTATTCGGGCGGGATTTCCTTGAAGGCGTAATCCACGTTGATGCCCTTGGATTTCTGCGCGTTCTTGGCAAGAATATACCAAATCGCCGAAACCAGAATGACCAGGAAGGCGATGATCTGCGCCCACAAGTTCTTGGGGAAATCGGCAAAGTTCCAGTTGCCCAAAACACCCAGTTGTGGAGCGAGCAGGAAGGCCACCACCATGGACATACCAAAGCCACCGCCGAGCATGCCCAGCGCGGCCATCCATGGAGCCGGCTTGCCTTTCAGCCAGTCCAGCAAGTGTGCGCGCATGGGAAGCAGGAACACGACAACGGCCGCAATCGCGCCGAGGCGAACCAGCCAGACCAACACCGGGGAAGTGCTAAACGCGACTGGTGCAAGCGCAAAGGTTGTCCAAATAAAGGCCGCCATGCCCAACAGCGTGAACAATGCTGCGACAAAGCCGTTCACGTTGTACTTGGCTCCCGGGGAGGCATCGTATACCTGCTTGGCGCGGAAGGGGAAGAGCGCTCCGGCCAGGCAGGTGATGATGAAAACGTAACCGCAGGCGAATGTGACGCCGAGGGTCAGGCCGATCCAGCCACCCACCTTGTTATAAGCCCAAATGACCGGGATGCTGGCAAGGAAGTAGGCCCAGTGCGCATTTCCGGGTGTATGGAACTTCTCACTCACCCTGCTGAACCAATCGGGCAGCAAGCGGTCCAGGGACATGGCAACCAGGACGCGGGTCATGCCGATATAGCAGTTGCACACAATCTGGAAGCCGTTAAGCAAGTAACCCAGACCGATAATCAGCACCACGAAGGGGCTGGCGGTCAGGGCAACCGCGATGATGGGCGGCCAGAGGTTGAAACCGGCGATATTCGCTTCGCCAATCAGCGACCAGTAGCCCGCGCCAGCCACGGTCAGAAACTCGGGCGGAGCGACGCGCTCAATTCCGATGGCGAGCAAGGCCAAGAGCAAACCAGTGGCGATCAGCGAACCGACCATGATAAAAGTCTGCGACTTGAAACTGCGAGCGTCCTTGATCTCGCCGTTCTGCTGGGCGGAGTAGGTCGCCCACTGTAACGAGGTCCAGGCAATCGGAGCAACCAGCAAGGTGGCCAGCAGGCTGAATGGAGGATGCAAGTCGATTCCGGCACCCTGCACAGCCGCCACGGCAGTCTCATAGAAGTTTGGCGCGCCTCCAGACGCAACTGCAAATGCGTTCAGGCGGCTGACAAACTGCGAGGCCGGCGTGGTGAACAGGACAATGAACACCGTCGCAAAGCACAGGAGCGTGCCCCACCACATCACATGCTGGAACTTGACATAATTCTTGAAACCGCTCACCAACAACCAGGCAGAGAGCGCAGCATTGAGGATACTGACAATGACGATGCCATTCGCGGTGGTAAACCAGACCCCTATGCCCGAAAGCATGGCGTTGTGCAATGTCGCGCCGAGGCCGAGGAAGAGCGGTGCAAAGCCCAGGTAACTCACCAACCAGCCCGAAAGCGCCACCCATTGCAAGATCCAGATGACATAGCCGGACATAACCACCGTGAACGCCACCCCACCGCCAAAGACGCGGCTCTCGAAGACATAGTCACCGCCGGAGCGCGGCAGGGCTGTGGAGAGCCAGACGTAGACGAAGGCGATCGGGATCTCGATCACCATCGCCAAAAGGATACCCCAGACCAGTTTGCCTCCCGGCAGGGCGCCCGGCGCCCACAAGTATGTCCAGGGGAAGATCAGACCCATCGTCAAGATGTTGTAGACGAAGGCTGAATACGGAGACATGACGCGCACCAACCCCGATGCCTTTCGGGTGAAGACTTCAGGTTTTGCTATAGCCATTGCATTTCTCCTTTGGTTAGTCTTTTATAGGAAATTCGATCCTTACATCCGTACATCCTGTTCAAAATTCTTGCACGAAAGAACCCGACGAACCAACATCATGCCATATCTGCCTCCTGAAAAGGATTCCATTATCCGCTTGTCATTTGATACCCCTGGATCTCGCCTTCGACAAAATTCACCAGGCAACCACGCAAAATGCCTTCGGCATATTCGCTGCCGGGATTGATGCAAGTCGTGCGGCCAATTTTGGCCACCGATTGCGACTCGTGGATGTGACCGTGTAACCCGAGCATTGGCTTGTACTTTTCGATCGCCGAGCGCACCGCTGAGCTCCCCGCGCCGTACAGGACTGGCTGTCCGCCCTGAGAGATCTGCTGGGGCGGATCCTTGCTCCAATCCAACATGGGGCAGGTATCGAGCGTGGAATCCTTAGGCGGGGCGTGGAAGTTGAAGATCGCTTTGGTCATCTCCGGTACTTTTGTCACCATCGCTTCGATCTTGCTACCAAGCTCCTCATCCGAAACTTCGCGCGGCGTTTTCCATGGGGTCGGATTGCTCAGCCCGACCGAGATCATGGAATGGTCTTCATCCACCATCACCGATTCATTTTCGCAGGCGATAAGAGATTTCGCGCCTTCACGCTTCAATATAGATAACACGTCCCATTCGTCATCGTTACCGCCCGTGATGAAACACTTGATGCCCGTGCCGTTCAAGCGCTCCTCGGCCAGGTCCATCCAGCGCGTCAGTCGCTGGCGCGCCGCTTCGTGGAAGATCTTATCCACCGCTTTGGGATCTGCCGAAAGCGCCCGGAATTGCTCCTCCTCCATCGTCTTGTAGTAAAAGCCAAGAACATCCAACTTCCCCGTCAGCGCATTCAACTCTTCTTGCGTGCCCATGTGTTCCACGCGTCCCTGTAGCGTGGCGCGGTAATGGCCGTTCCCTTCCTGGATGATCGGGATGAGCAGCTTGCCGGTAATGTCGCCTCCCAAGATAAGCACGTTCACCTCGTAGAACTTGCCGGCGTTGATGAATTTACGGTACGTCCGCTCGGAACCGTGCAGGTCGGTGGCGAAGAACAGGCGGGTGGGTTTCTTGTTTGGTTTGCGGGAAAAAAGTTTCATCAGCGCACCTTTTGGGAGGAAGATTACATAAGTATACAGGTAAACAAGTATAAAAGTACACAGGTAGACAGGTTTATGGATAATCTGCTCCCCCCGCAGCAATCAACACTTCCACCGACTGCGCCGCGAGGTCTTCGCGCGCTGAAGGATCGAGCCCATCGTCGGTGATGAGCTTATCGATCTCTTCGATGGCAGCGATTTGATAGTTGGAAACCACACCCCATTTGCTGTGATCGGCGACGATGAAAATCTGTCCGCGCGTGCGCTCGATCATTTGCCGCACCACCTCCGACTCGGCGTTGGCCGGTACGGTACAGCCGTGTTTCAGGCTGATGCCGTCCACACCGAGAATGGCTTTGTTGGCATACACCTGCCTCAGGTTATCGGCGGCAAACCGGCCGGCGAGAGAATTGGAACGCGGTTGGAATTCCCCCCCGATCAAGTGGTAATGGAAACCGGGTATGCCCAATTCGAGGGCCGCGCTGACGTTGTTGGTAAATACGGTGATACTAGCATCATTGCGCAAATGGCGCAAGACCTGGGTCGTCGTCGTTCCGCTGTTGATGAAGACGATATCCCCATCATCGATGAGCGAAGCTGCCAGCGCGCCGATGCTGCGTTTCTCGTCAGGATGATTTTGTGCCCGTTGCTGGTACTCCGGTTCGAAGGTCATGCGCTGGCTGAGGATCGCCCCCCCATGCGTGCGCTCCAGGAAGCCCTCCCGCTCCAGCCACTCCAGGTCGCGGCGCACCGTCGCTTCGGAAGCCTCGAGCAGCGCGCACAGGTCAGCCGTTCGGACGATCCGGTGGATTGCCAGATAGTCCTGGATTCGCTCTCGCCGCTGGGCTGGGATGAGGGGTTTGCTCATTGTGAGCTGGTTATGGGATGATTGGGTGAAGGAAAATGATTACTTGAATGGCTTATTATATTAGAATCTGAAGAAATTTGCAAGATTTTCGGTTTTTCGTTATAATTGCGATCAAGCTAGAAGCGGCACATTGCACTTCTCAAACACGCATATTTTTAACGCGAATTCCGCGAATGAGCGAATGCCGCGAATAGATCTAAATAAAAGCAATCGCGAAATTCGACGATTAGCGTAATTCGCGTTACAAGATTGGACTAGGAGTCACACATGACCGCTGGTTCCGTTGGGATGGGCGAACAAGATCGCGCCGAACGTGACAAGTTCGAGAATGAATTGAAACGCATTCTTAAGGCCAGTGACGAGGCCGGCATCCTCTTGCGGGTGATCGGCTCGCTGGCCTTTCAAATGCACTGCCCGAAGTTTGGCTACCTCCAGCAAGCCATGGGGCGCGCCTACACCGATATTGACTTTGCCGCCTATCGCAAACAGACTAAAGAGATCCAGAAGCTGCTGCTTGGGCTGGGTTACGGCGAGAATCGCGAGGTCTTTATCGTTTCCGAAGGGGCGCGCGCCATTTTCGAAAAGCCGGGAAGTGGGTTGCACCTAGATGTTTTTTACGAAAAACTCGATTTCTGCCACGTGATCAGTTGGGAAGGCCGCCTGGAAGTTGACAAGCCGACCATTCCCCTGGCCGAGATGGTGCTGGAGAAGATGCAGATCGTCCAGATCAACGAAAAGGATGTGATCGACACCATCATGCTCCTGCTTGAACACCCACTGGGCGACAACGACGCCGAAACGATCAATATCGCCCGCATCGCCGGGCTGTGCGGCAGCGACTGGGGCTTGTGGCGAACTACGACGATGAATTTGAACAAAGTCCGCACCCTGGCGCAGGGTTACGCACAGCTCAATCCAGAGCAAAAAGCCGTGGTCGCTTCACAAGTGGGGGCTGCGCTGGAGCGTCTCGAGCAGGAACCGAAGACGTTGGCTTGGAAGCTGCGCGCCCGCGTCGGCGACCGCGTCAAATGGTACAAAGAAGTGGATGAAGTTCACTAGGAGGAGCCCGCGATGAACAAACTTGTCCGTGACCTGATGCGCCCGGGGCTGCTGACCTGCCGCCCGGACGCCACGCTGGGCCAGGTGGCCGTGCTGCTCAGCCAACACCATGTCCACGCCCTGATCGTTGCCGATCGCGGCGGCCACCCCCTGGGCGTTATCTCCGATTATGACCTTTTGGCCGGCGAATGGCTGGCTGTCGACGCCGAAAGCCTGGCCGCGATGCGCAAGCTGACCGCCGGGGAGCTGATGTCCCAGCCCGTCGACTCCATTGAGGCCTCGATGACTTTGAAGGAGGCGGCGCACATCCTCATCGAAAAAGACATCAACCGCCTGCTGGTCACCGAGAAGGGAAAGCCTGTCGGCGTCATCTCCATTGCCGATTTCGTTGCCAGCATCGCCTGCGAGGAAGAGTCGCGCCGCGCGACCGTGGCGGACGTCATGTCCGACTCGATCCTGGTCTGCCGCGACAAGACGCCCATCATCTCGGCAGCGCGCACCATGACCCAGGCCGGCTGGCGCTCGGTGCTGGTGGTGGACGCCAAGGGCAAGCCGCTGGGCGTGGTCAGCGGCAAGGACCTGATGCCCTTCGTCGAGAACGGCGTGGACGAAAAACTCACCGTAAGCGATGTGATGCACCCGGCATTGACCATCGACATGCACGCCAGCCTGCGCGAGGCCGCCGACAGCATGATCCAAAACCACCATCACCGCCTGATCGTGGTGGATAAGAAACACCCCACCGATTTCCCGCTGGGCATCATGTCTTCGTACGATATTGTTGCCGAGATGGCGCGGCCATCATCGGTGTGGCAGGTTTAACTTTTTAGACAATGTTGCTGGCGCTTTTTTCGGTTTCCTGCCAGCGGATAGGAAGCGGATAATCGGATGTCGAGCGTGCTATCCGCTTACACCACACCTGCGGTGGGTGCAGGTGTCCGATCATAATCCGCTGGTCAAGCTTTCGCGAATACATATACAATGACCTTATCTCTTGAACAAGCCCTCGCCCGCGTCCCCCAATGGAAGGGGGTCTCCGATATCAAAACCTCCCCCATCGGCGGCGGGATCACCAACCACAACTACCGCGTGGATGTGGGCGGCGAATCGTACTTCCTGCGCCTCCCCGGCGCCAGCACCGAGCTGCTCGGCATCAACCGCGACTACGAATATGCCGCCAACCTGGCCGCGGGTAAGCTGGGCATCGCGCCAGAGGTGGTCTATTTCATCCAGACCGAAGGCTACCTGGTGACGCGCTTCATTACGGGGCGCCCCTTGCCGCCGGATGAGATCCGCCAGCCTGAGAACATCCGCCACGTGATGCAAATGGTGCGTAAGATCCATGCCATGCCCCCCATCCCTGGCAACTTTTCGATCTTCCACGTCATTGAAGATTATACATCCACCGCCCGCCGTTATCACGTGTCCTTCCCGCAGGATTTCGATTGGCTGATGAGCCGCGTCGCGGAGGCCGAAAAGACGCTCAAGGCACACACGCTCCCCCTGCGCGCCTGCCACAATGACCTGCTCAATGCCAATTTCATCCTTGCCGGTGAGCGCCTGTATATCATTGACTGGGAATACGCCGGCATGGGCGATCCCTTCTTCGACCTGGCCAATTTCTCCGACCACCACGAGTTGACCGACGACCAGGATCGCTGGCTGCTGGAATGCTACTTTGGCAGTACCAACCCTGCACGCTGGGCGCGCTTGAAGATCATGAAGATCCTCTCTGACCTGCGCGAGGCGACCTGGGGCCTGGTGCAGATCGGCATCTCCAAGCTCGATTTCGACTTCCGCGCCTATGCCGATAAATTCTTCGGCAGAGTTTTCGCACAAATCCACGACCCCCATTGGGACGAATGGCTAGCGTCTGTAAAAACCTTTTAACACAAAAGCCACAAAGGTACACGAAGGAGATAACATAATATGCCTGAACTACCAAAACAAGCGCAAGTGGTCATCATCGGCGGCGGGGTGGGCGGATGCAGCATCGCCTACCACCTGACGCTCATGGGCTGGAAGGATGTTGTCATCCTCGAGCGCCACGAGCTGACCAGCGGTTCCACCTGGCACTCGGCCGGGCTGGTCGGCCAGATGCGCTCGGATGCCAACCTGACGCGCATGATGCACTACTCCACCGATCTCTACCGCCGCCTGAAGGACGAGACCGGCCACGACCCCGCCTGGCGCGAGGTCGGCGGGTTGCGCCTGGCTTCCTCCGCCGAACGGCTGGAGGAGATCAAGCGCCTGGTCGGTATGGCCGGCTCATTTGGCGTCCCGATGCAATTGATCACACCCAGCGAGGCGCAAACACTGTTCCCGCTCATCTCGCTGGAAGGCGTGGTCGGCGCGGCTTATACGCCCAACGACGGCGTGATCGACCCCACCGGCTTAACCCACGCATTGGCAACCGGCGCCCGCTCGCGCGGCGCACGCATCTTCCAGGACACCAACGTGACTGCCATCAAGCTCAAGGATGGGCGCATCCACGAGGTGGTCACCGACCAGGGCAGCATCCAAACCGAGATCGTGGTCAACGCTGCGGGTCAATGGGGCGGCGAGGTGGCGCGCATGGTCGGCCTGACCCTGCCCGTTGTCCCGATGGCGCACCTGTATGCCATCACCAAGCCTATCGACGGCGTCGGCCACGACATCCCCACCTTGCGCGACCCCGACCTGCTGGTCTACTGGCGCGAGGAGGTCGGCGGCTTTACCACTGGCGGTTACGAGCGCGACCCGGCGCCCTTCGGCCTGAACGGTATCCCGCTGGATTTCAAATACCAACTGCTGCCGCCGGATTGGGATCGCTTTGGCCCGCTGATGGAGAACTCGATCAAGCGCGTGCCGGTTCTGGAGACTGCCGAGATCCGCCAACTGCTCAACGGGCCGGAAGGCTTCACACCGGATGGCGAATACCTGCTCGGCCCCACCGCAGTCAAGGGCTTCTGGGTAGCCTGCGCCTTCTGCGCGCATGGATTGGCGGGCGCGGGCGGCATCGGCAAGACGATGGCCGAATGGATCATCGACGGGCATCCCGAATGGGACGTCTGGCGGCTGGACGTGCGCCGCTTTGGCTCGAATTACAACAGCCAGGACTACACCGTAGCCCGCACCATCGAGACCTACTCGCAGTATTACGACATCCACTTCCCCGGCGAGGAACGCCTCTCGCGGCGCGGCTTGCGTCTCTCCCCCACCTATTACCGCCTGCGCGACCTGGGCTGCGCCTTTGGCGAGAAGACCGGCTGGGAGCGCCCCAACTGGTTCAAACCTTACGAGGAAAAAGCCCGCCACGGCCACGAGCCGAAGGGCTGGGCACGCCACAACTGGTCGCGCGCCATCGGTTACGAGCACCTGATGACGCGTGAGAACGCCGGTCTGTTCGACGAGACCTCCTTCAACAAGTTCGAGGTGCGCGGACCCGGCGCGCTGGCTTTCCTGAATTACGTTTGCGCCAACGAAATCGACCAGCCGGTCGGGACGATCGTCTACACCGAGTGCCTGAACAAGCGCGGCGGCATCGAGTGTGATTTCACCGTCACCCGCCTGGCCGAGGACCGCTTCTTCATCGTCACCGGCACCGCCTTCGGCCAGCACGACCTTTCCTGGCTCTCGTTGAACATGCCCGAGGATGGCTCGGTATCCATCGAGGATGTCAGCTCCTCCTACGCCTGTCTCGGCCTGTGGGGACCCAAGGCACGCGCAATCCTGGCAAAGGTCACGAAAGCGGATATTTCCAACGCCGGCTTCCCGTACATGACCGCGCGGCGCATCACGGTTGGCGACGTACCAGCCCTAGCCTCGCGCGTCACGTACGTCGGCGAGCTGGGCTGGGAATTCTACTGCCCAATGGAATACGCCCTGTGCTTGTGGGATACGCTCTGGGAAGCCGGCCAGCCCGAAGGATTGGTGGCTGCCGGTTACAAAGCGATCGATACCCTGCGCCTGGAGAAAGGTTATCGCTATTGGAGCAGCGAGATCAGCCCGGATTACACCCCCTACGAGGCCGGGCTGGGCTTTGCCGTAAAATTGGATAAAGGCGACTTCATCGGCCGCGAGGCCCTGCTCGAGAAGAAAGCCGCCGGCTTGAAGCGGAAATTGTGCTGCTTGACCCTCGCCGACAGCCGCGCCGTTGCCTTGGGCAAGGAGCCCATCCGCACGAAGGATGGCAAGATCATCAGTTGGGTGGCTGCCGGCGGATACGGCTACTCGGTTGGCAAGAGCATCGTCTATGCCTACCTCCCGATCGAATTCGCCAAACCCGGAAAAGAATTGGATGTTGAGTTCTTCGGCGAACAGGTCGGCGCGGTTGTGGTACAGTCGCCCCTGTGGGATCCGAAAGGAGAACGGATAAGGGCATAACGAACAATCAATTCTTAACGCGAATGGCGCGAATTAGCGAATTCCGCGAATGATTTATAAATCTTTTTATTCGCGCCATTAGCCCATTCGCGAAATTCGCGTTAAAAATATGGATAGAAACATCACCATCAGTCTGAAAAGGAGGCTCGTATGTCTATCGTAAATGCAAAAGAAATCCTCATCGAAGCTGCCAAAGGCAATTACGCCATTGGCGCCTTCAACATCACCGACCTGATCCAAATGGAAGGTGTTGTCGACGCGGCCATCGAGAAGAAGTCGCCGCTGATCATCCAGACCTCGGTCAAGCCTTCGCAGTTCATCGGCACCCATGTGACGGTGGCGCTCTACCGCGCCATCGCCTCGGCTGCCCCCATCCCGATCTGCCTGCACCTCGACCACTGCACCGATGTAAATTACTGCAAGAAGTGCGCGGATGCCGGTTACACCAACATCATGATCGACGCATCCAAGCTGTCCTTCGAGGATAACATCCGCCAGACCAAGGAGATCGTGGACTACGCCCACAAGGTTGGCAATATCTCGGTCGAGGGCGAGCTAGGCACCGTCAGCGGCGTGGAGGACCAGGTCAAGGTGGCCGAAAACGAAGCAGCCCTGGCCAATCCGGCCCAGTCGGTGGAATTCGTCGAGCGCACCGGTCTCGACCTGTTCGCCCCGGCGATCGGCACGGCGCACGGCGTCTACACCACCAAGAACCCCAAGGTGGATTTCGACCGCCTGGCCAAGATCAACAGCCTGTTGAACGGCAAAGGGATCAAGACCCCGCTGGTGGTGCATGGCGGCACCGGCCTTTCGGAAGAATACATCAAGAAGCTGATCGCCGCCGGCGGCGTCAAGTTCAACGTCTCCACCGAGCTGAAGCGCACGCTGATCGACGCCAAGTACGATTACATCACCGCCCACCGCGAAGAATACGACCCCGGCAAGATCGACGTGGCTGTGCGTGACGCCATCCGCAAGGCCGTCGGCCATTGGATCGACATGCTCGGCAGCGCGGGGAAGGTATAAATGGATCAGACTTCCGAAGTCTCGAAGACTTCGGAAGTCTACAGAGTCTAAAGAGCAACATGCTTTAGCATGTCTCCCATTTCAGACGATGAATGAACGTGTGCCCGACAGGGCATTCATCGGAATTCATCGGAATTCATAGGAGCAAAGAATGAAAAAAGTAGAAGATTATTACGTCCCCTGGGTGAAAGGTATCCCCATGTACATCTCGGGCCACATCGAGCTGGCCTGGCGGCGGCCTGAACTGCACCGCATGATGTCCAACGAGAACCCCAACCCGCCATCCGACAAGGTGGTGGCAGCCATCCTCAAGTACGGGAAGATGGCCAACCGCTACCCGGATCAGGGCCTGGTGGTGCGCGCCAAGATCGCCGAAATCAACGGGCTGGATGGCCCGGAAAATGTCATGATCGGCAACGGCTCCAGCGAGGTGTTCGACAACATCTTCCGCTGCTTCATCCAGCCGGGAGATGAAGTCATCGAGCAGACGCCCTGCTTCGCCATCTACCAACTGCGCGGCAAAATCCTGGGCGCCAAGATGGTTTCCATACCGATGATCTACAAGGACAAGGCCCTGCTTTTCGATCCCGACGGGATGATGAAAGCGATCAGCGAGAAGACCAAGATTATCTGTGTTGCCAACCCGAACAATCCCTCCGGCAACTTCATGGAAGCCAAGCAGTTCGTGCGCATCGCCGAGACCGGTATCCCATTCATCGTAGATGAAGCTTACATCGAGTACGCCGGGTTGGGCATGTCGCAGGTGGGGCTGACCAAGAAGTACAAGAATGTGCTGATCACCCGCACGCTCTCCAAGGCCTATGGCCTGGCGGGGTTGCGCTTCGGTTATGCCTTGGGCGACAAGGACGTGATCGGGCAGATCTCGGCCGCCCTCTTCCCCTGGAACGTCGGCACCATCCCGATGTGGGCGGCGCTGGCCGCGTTCGAGGACACCGAAGCCCTGGCCTACCGCGTCAAGTTCAACAACGAGGAAGTGGATTTCATCCAGGAATCGCTCGCCGATATCCCCGGTTTTGTCATCTTCCCCTCGAAATCGAACTACATCCTCTTCGACTGCGGCGAGACCGGCAAGCTGGGCAAAGACATGGTCGCCTTTGCCGAGAAGCGCGGCGTCATCCTGCGCCCGGAGAGCAAGAAATACGGCAGCGACGGCTGGTTCCGCGTCACCATCGGCACGAAGGAAGAGAACCGGCTGTTCGTGGATCTCGTGCATGAGTTCTTTGGGAAGAAGTAAAAGAGTAAACAAGTAAAAAGGTAAACAGGTATACAAGTTTTCTTACACGCCAATTGTCTACCTGTGTACTTGTCTACCTGTCTACTTCTGTACCTGTCTACCCAAACGGAGGCAACCATGTCTAAAATAAAAGCAGTCTTCTTCGACCAGGACGGCGTGATCATTGACACCGAGCGCGATGGTCACCGCGTCTCTTTCAACATGACCTTCAAGGAATTCGGCTTCACAGACGAGTGGAGCGTGGATTACTACCACGAGCTGCTCCAGGTGGCCGGCGGCAAGGAGCGCATGAAGCACCACGCCCAAACGAAGGGTTTCTCCAAGCCGATCCCCGAGGCGGAGCTGGATGAGCTGGTCAAGTCCATGCACAAACGCAAGACCGCCCTCTTCGTCGAGCTGATCGAGAGCGGCAAGCTGCCGCTGCGCCCGGGCATCCACCGCTTCATGAAGGAGGCCATGGACGCCGGTCTCAAGATCGCCGTCTGCACCACGTCCAACGAACAGGCCGCCAAGGCGATCACCGAGAAGATCCTCAAGGATATCAAGTTCGACCTGGTGCTGGCCGGCGACGTGGTCAGCAAGAAGAAGCCCGATCCGGAGATCTACAACCTGGCGCTCTCCAAGCTGGGCTTGAAACCGGACGAGGTGCTCGTCGTCGAAGATTCCAAGAACGGCGTGATCGCCGGCAAGGCTGCCGGCACGCACGTGGTGGTCACCACCAACGGCTACACCGAGAAAGAGGACGTCAACAGCGGCGATATCATCGTCACCTGCCTGGGCGACCCGCAGGGCGAGAAAGGCAAGATGCGCAAGGGCAAGCTGGCAGGATACGATGGCGTGCTGCACGTCAAGCCGCTGGTGGAGTTGTTCGCGAAATAATGAATTTAAAGGAGGGGGGATTACTTACTTCACCTTAATAAAAAAGGACGCGCGATTTTATTTGCCGCACGTCCTTTTTTCTTTCTGGCTGAGGAAATTTCCCTGCCTGTTCAAGCATTTAGACTGGAACTGGCGAACCTGGCTATTTTGTCAGGCACAGAATTCTCCCAAGTCTTTCTCAACAGCGAAAGCATGCACAGATCTCTGAATCCTTTCCTGCCCCAATTCTCATATTCTTTCAAGATGCCCTCATTATAGAACCCGAGTTTTGCAAGTAGCCTGAGGGACGGCTCATTCTCTGGCATGACCACTGCCTCGATCCTATTCAAGCCCATTACCTTGAATCCAAGACCAATGATGGCGGTCAGTGCTTCTGTCATGATCCCTTTGCGCCAAAACACATGCCCCAGCTCATAACCGATGCCTGCCCGCATGTGCCAGCTATGAAAGCCATAATACCCACAAGAACCGATCAAAACCGGGTCATCGATACGAGTAATCCCCCAACGAATGCAACGTCTGGATTCATATCCGCTCTCCCATGCGACGATTTGATGATTGGCTTGGGTGATATCGTAAAAGGTCTCATCGTCATAATATTGAGTTACCTGCTCATCCGCGAATATCCTGAATAAAGCTTCGGAATCTGATTGTTGTATTCTTCGCAAGATCAGGCGCTTTGTGGTCAATTGAGGAAAAGATTGGAATACGCTCTCCAGTGTCATATCTCTTTCATTACCACGCCGGTTGATACCGGCGTCTGAGAGGTAAAACTTGCTAAAGCCGGTTGAAAGAGGCGGGGATTTGGCAATCCCCTGCGAGCGAGCGTCGGGGAGTGCGGCGTTGTCATTTCCGGCGGCGGGGATTTGGCAACCTACTGAGTGCCAATTACCGATTCATCCACCAGTTTCTGCCATGCGCCTCAAGCCATTCTTATCCGTCAGCACGAATTCCGTGCGGGTCACTTCGATCAAATCTTTATCCGCAAAACGGTACAGCGCGCGGCAGACCATCTCACGCGTCGTGCCGACGCGCGCCGCCATTTCGTCGAGCGTCAGGCTGCGCCCGATGGATTTCTCCCCGGCGCTGGTAAAGTGATCGAGCAGCAGACGGGCTAGGCGCCCCGCCACCGGCTGGAAAGCCAGCTCCTCGACGATGGCGCTGGCGCGCTGCATCCGTTGGATCATCAGGCGGCACAATTCCCAGCCCATGCGCCCATTGGCGAGGAAGACCGGCTCGGCAAACTGCCTTGTCCAAAGAAAGACCCGTGAGGGGCTATGCGCCTCCAGCGTCGCCACCAGGGTGGCCTCATCCTGGAAGAACGCCACGCCCCAGAACAACTCCCCCGCCCGGAAAGTGGTCACCAATAGGTTGCGCCCCTCGCTGGACATCTTGACCGCATCCACCTCCCCCTCCGCCACCAAGAACAGGTAGGGCCAGACATCGCCCTGCAAGGCCATGGCCTCCCCTTTGCGTAATTGGCGCTGGCTGGCGTGAGTCGCAAACGCGAGGCGCTGCGCTTCGCTCAGGGAGGCAAATACCGGGTGTTTTTCGAGCCACTCATTCAAGGACACCATGCCTTACATTATATCAGCGGTAGAAGATTGTGCTTGAACGGGAGAGGGGGGATATTTTGAACAGGATACAAGGATTCAACTGCATTTAAATCCTTATATCCTAATATCCTGTTTGGCTTTAGAATTTGCCTTAAGTCAAAGACTTCCGACGCTTCTTGTGCTATATTTCACATAACGGAGCGAACAATGAAGAAACTCATTTTCGTATGGATGTTGCTCGCGCTATTGTTCCTGTCTGCTTGCGGCAAAAAAGACCCCATATGCCCTCCCGTCACCAGCACGCCGGCCTTCCTGACGGTGTCTCCCGAAGAGCTTCCCATGCCCATATCGTCGGCTCCAACACAGGTGGCGATCAACGGCAAACCACTGACGGTGGACAAGGTGGTCGCCGGGCCGCTGTGCAACGATGACTGGAGCGGCACGGTGTACGTCACCTGCGACGTGCAGGTCTATCCCTGGCAGGAACACCCTCTTTTCTTGAAGGACTGCAACCTAGAAATCGAACCCGGAACGGTGGTCTACGTGGCATACCACAACAACACGGCGTATTACAACGGCTGCTCGTGCCATACCGGCGAGATCGAATCGCCGTGATCCAAAAAAGGATTCAACCACTAAGGACACAAAGGACACAAAGGAAAGAAACCTTCGTGTTCCTTCGTGACCTAGTATGCTTCCTCCGAAATCTGGAGATTTCGGACTCCGCTTCACAGTTGCTTCGTGGTACAAAAATAACTCAAGGAGAAAAGCTATGAAAAACAAGAACGTTTGGGGAGGCATTCTGGCCTCCATCGCCGCCCTGATGGGCATCATCGGGCATATCATCCTGTTCTCGCAATGGTACCGCATCGGGATGGCCGCACCGTCCGCCGAGCCGGGATGCGAGATCCTGCTCAAGTACATCCATCCGTTCATGGCGGATCTCGGCATCCTCGCTGGTGTGCTGTTCGCGGTCAGCGCCTACGGTTACTTCACCAAGAAGAACTGGGCTTTCTTCGTGACGGTGGTGGCGCTGGTGCTGGCGTTGCTGGGCAGTTGGTTCATCAACATCCCTTATCTGGCTGCTGACCTGCCCCCGATTTACTTCCCGCTCTTCTTTCCCTATCTGCTGCTATGGTTCCTGTTCCTGCGCCTGGTTGGGAACGTCTCCTGGAGCAAGACGCTGTTTTCGCTGCTCACCGGCATTGCCTACATCTTCTGCTGGATGAACGGCGTCTCCAGTACCAGCCGGATCATCACGCACGGCGACCCGATCTTCGTCTTGGTCGAACGTCTGCACTGGGTGGCGATGATTGGTTGGGCCGTGGTCACGGTTGGGATCGTGCTAAAGTCCAAGGAGTGGATGCGGGTGGTCGGGCTGATCGCCGCCACGACTGAACTCGTCGTCGGCATCCCCTTGACCATCGCCACCGCCCAGCAATTGGGGCGCTTCTCCCTGTTCGCCCTCGGGCCGATCGCCTGCCTGGCCCTGCTCATCATGCTGGTCTGGCCTGGCCTGTGGTCGCGCTGGACGGGCGCGGTGGAATAGTAAAGGAACTCGCGATGAACCCGTTTCCGTGAAGGAAACGGGTTCCTAATCGAAAGATTTGTGATATTTGTTACAGAAATTGGCAAGTTCATGTGCCATAATTCACATAACCCGTTATCCTTCGTCGGGTTATAAACCATGGAGGTGTTCCCCTCCAAAAGGAGATTGCACATGAACCTGTTCACGCTCGACAACCTGTTCCTCTTGCTGACCGGCCTGGTCGCCATCTACCTGCTCTGGCGCTTCTACACTCGCTGGAGTAAGGAGAAGAAAGTCTATGACCTGTACTACGCCATGGGCTTCCTGGTGCTGCTGGTCTCCGGCCTGCTACTCATCTTCCTGGGATTGGGCATCCTGTCCTCGCCCTGGGTGCTGACGGTAGCCTCGCTCATCCCGTTGGGCATCTCGATGGGCATCGCCGAGCAGTACTTCCCAAAGTGGAAGAAAGCCTTCAAGTGGTTCGCGCTGGTCGGCTTCCTGGCGATTGCGGTCTTCAGCATTGCCGGGATCGCCATCGGGCGCAAGATCTCGGTACCGCTCTTCCACGGCGTGGCTGGATTGGTCATCTTCCTCGGCCCGTTCTTCGCCAAGGGAGCGCACAAAGGCTTCTGGGTGGTCGGTATCGGCGGCTTGCTCATTGGTTTGGGCGGTATTGCCCTGGCGTTCATCTCGATAGGTGCGCAACTGCTTTTCTTCAGCCCGGCGTTCGTGATGACCATCCTGACCCCATTGCTGCTGCTTATGACCCTGGCGTTCGCTTTTGGGTTCGTGAAGGACATCAAGGGCTAACGGATCGCAAGTTGACAAGTTAGCAGGTTAGAATATTGGTTTGAAGGTAAAGTATCAGGCCGCCCAAACCTTCCAACCTTCAAACCTGCCAACTTTAAAACGATGGAGCTTTGTCATGCAATTTCCCAAAGATCGTTTCAATTATCTCTTCAAATCCACCAAAGGCCTCATCCTCGTCGCCATCGCGATGATCGCCATGGAGACTGCCATCTTCGGGATGCTCTCCGGCCCGATGGCCGAATATGGCGTGCGCGACATTGTTGTCCGCGCCCTCAAGATGGACCTGGTACAGGCCGAGCGCGAGGGGCGCATCATCATCCTCTACCACTCCATCGCTATGGCGGTCGTCGCCATCGAGACCTACATGATCACCAGCCTGCTGAAGATGAAAGAATTCTACAAGACGGCCGTGCGCGTGCTGATCACGGTCGGCTATCTCTTCGCCATGATCTTCGGCATGGGTTTTGCCTACTGGGGCCACAACTGGGCGTTCCACGGACTATACATTGCGGGTCTCTCGCTCATTTTCTTCGCCGGCGTTTTGCTGTGTATCGCGCTCTGGCCATGGAACCGCGAGTACTACCTCACCGATAAAAATTATGCGCGCACGAAAAAGGGCTTCGATCTCGAGCGCGCCGCGTTCTTCACCACCGCGCTGACCACGGTGCTCTCGGCGCTCTTCGGCGCGGTGCCCGGCTCTTTCTTCGGCAATGGGTTCGAGACCTTCCTGGCCGAGAATATCATCCGCCTGCCGGAAAAGACGCCGATGGAGTATTCGGTCATCGGCCACCTGCACATCATGCTGGCGCTCATCGCCATCATGATCACGCTGATCATCGGCCGCTGGCTGAACTTCAGGGGCATCCTGCACAAGATCGCCATGCCGCTGATGATCCTGGGCTGCATCGTGCTCAACCTCGGCGTGTGGGGCGTGGTCACGCCGCTGGAGCCGGTGGCGCACATGATCATCTACGTCGGGGCGACGCCATCCATGTTGGCCGCGCTGTTCCTGCTCATCTGGAGCTGGGGCGATCTCGCCCGCGCAGGCACGGCGCACATCCAAAAGCCGACCTTCTTCCATAAACTCGCAGCGTTGGTGCGCGACCCGCTCAAGTTCGGTCCCACCTGGCAAATGCTCTTCATGAACTTCACGACGAGCGGCATCGGCATTTTCATGGCAGTCAAACTTGACGAAATCTTCCGCCTCTGGCCGGCGCGCGAAGAACGCATCGAGCTGACCGGGCACTGGCACGCCCTCTCGGCGATCATCGCCACCATCATCCTGTTCTACTACGGCGACATGCTCGGCCTCAAAGGCAAAATCCGCCAGTTGTATGGCTGGTGTATCATCTTCTTTTCTGATATCGCCCTGGCAGCCGTGACCGTCTTCGAGATGAAACGCCTCTTCATTGGCCAGGCTGTCCAGCAGCCGTTGGTCAATAGCCTGATGTACGCGATCGACTTCGGCCTCGGAATGCTGCTTGTACTGCTCGCTGTGGTGATGATCTGGCGATTGATCGACCTCTTCAAGAAGAAGGGACGCTGGGCAGAGGAAACCGGCCACGAACTCTCCGAGGAGGTGGCGAAATGAAACGCACGAATGATGTGTCATTGCGAGGAGCGTTCTGTGCGACGAAGCAATCCCTGATTGCAAGGAGATTGCTTCGGGCTATCGCCCTCGCAATGACATTGCTCCTCATAGCTTCCTGCGCGCCTGTAGACCTGAACGCGCCCATCTACGACTACGATACCCGTGTGGATATCAACGCCTGGGCTACGATCCCGGCTGGCATGTTCCTTGCCGGTCAAGCCGCCGAACCCACCATGATCGATTTCGATTACGAGATGATGGTCACCGATGTGACCGTGGGGCAGTATGTTGGCTACTTGAATTTCGCGCTCGCGCTGGGCGACATCAAGATCGAAGAAGGCAAAGTTCTCGGATACTACCCCGGCGACGAATTCCGCGGCGCCAAGCACGAGTTGGAGATCAAAGCCGGCGATTACATTCTCATCCCGCTCGACGACCCAATCTCACGCATCACCTACGACGGTTCGCAATTCCAGATCAACTTCAGCTATGCGAACCATCCGATGACGAACGTCTCCTGGTTCGGGGCGCGCGCCTATTGCCAGTTCTACGGCTCCCGCCTGCCGAGCGAGCTCGAATGGGAGAAGGCCGCGCGCGGCGCCGCAGACGATCGTCCCTTCCCCTGGGGCTATGAGATCGCCCGCAACAATGCCAACTTCTACGCCAGCCGCGACCCGTTCGAGAATATGTCCAGCTACGGTTCGCGCACCACGCCGGTTGGCTTCTACAACGGCCGGACCTATAACGACTACGCCACCCTCGACTCCGCCAGCCCCTACGGCCTCTACGACATGGCCGGTAACGTCTGGCAGTGGGTCGGCGACGTGCTCCCCAAATTCAGCGACCGCTTCATGCACGGCGGCTCGAAGGATACCTATGATATGGATCTGCGCATCTGGGTGCGAAACTCCGCTCCGCCGTTCTATTACGGCCCGGATGTGGGGTTCAGGTGCGCGAGAAATCCTTAGAGAGCAGAGAACAGAGAGTAGAAAGTAGTAAAATTGTCCATCTTACTAATCTCTACTCTCTACTCTCTTGTCACGTAACTTTAGGAGTTCATCTTGAAATTCGTCCTCTCCAAAATTCGCCTTTATTGGCCATTAACAAAATCCCTCCAAACCGGTCTGTTGCTCTCGACCGGCCTGGCTGGCTACATGTCCGCCCGCTGCCCGGTGATGCACTGGTACGATTTCCTCGGCCTGGGTGTCAGCCTGTTCCTGGCGATCGCCGGAAGCACCGTGATCAACATGTGGTACGACCGTGACATCGACGCCAAGATGGCGCGCACCTGTGCCCGCCCGCTGGCGGATGGGCGCGTCTCCCCGGGCGAAGCCTTGCGCCTCGGTCTGGTTCTCTCCGTGCTTGGCGTTGGCATGGCTGTGGCGATGGGTCCGCTCTACGGATTGATCGTTTTCGCCGGATTGTTCTTCGACGTGCTCGTTTACACCATCTGGCTCAAGCGGCGCACCTGCTGGAGCATTGTCTGGGGCGGGATTTCGGGCGGTATGCCCATCCTGGCCGGGCGCGTCTACGGGGCGGGGCATTTGGACGGGATCGGCATCCTGCTGACCATGGCCGTGTTGTTCTGGATCCCCACGCACATCCTGACCTTCTCGATGCGCTACCACGCGGATTACCAGGCGGCTCGCATTCCAACCTTCCCGTCCACTTATGGCTTCCACGCCACGCGGGTCATTATTGCCTTCTCCAGCATCCTCGCGGCGCTTGCCATCAGCGCGGCGGGCGTGGGGATTGGCGTGCAGTGGGGCTTCGTGCGCCTGCTGGCAGTGCTCTCCTTCGGGTTGCTCTTGTTGGCCGTTGCCAGCGTGCTCCGGCCCACCGAACGGGTCAACTTTGGGCTGTTCAAGTACGCCTCGCTGTACATGCTTTCGGCCATGATCCTGCTCTCGGTCGGCGCGTTGTAGGCTCCCAGATGAAAATCACTATTCTGGATCGTATCCTGCTCCTCGCTACTGGTTTATTAGCCGCCTGGCAGATCGTTGTCGGCATTGATAGCCTAAGCACAATACCGGTCTTCGCCTATACCATTGCTTTCGGCGTCCTGCTCGTGGCGGGATGGCTGCTCATCATCCTCGGCTTCGATGTGCTGGACAGCCCCATCGTGGTCATCGTCTCGACGATCATCCCGCTCAGCCTCGCGTTGGGACTGGTCTGGGAGCGTCTCTCAGATTACAGGATCCTTTACCTCGTCTTCGTTATCCTTGGCTTCCTGGCCGTGGTCATCACCCGCGCTCTCCCGATGAAGAAGATGGTGCAAGTTATCGCGCTGGCAATCGTCCACGGCGTCGCCGGGATGACGATCTACCTACTCCCGATCATCTGGTCGCTGACCGGACGCGCCGCTCCCGGCTTTGCGCTGGTCGGCGTGGGCGGCGCGCTGATCGGTATCGGCGGACTATTGCTGTCCTTCCTCAAGGCTGGCAAACCGCTACTTTCGCGCGTCACCATTCTCAAAGTCCTGCCCGGCCTGCTGCTATTGATGACCGCCGCTTTCGTCGCCGGGTTCCGTTTCGGTTAATGCGTAGGTCGGGATTCCATTCCCGACCTTTTCTTTAACACAAAGGTCTCAAAGGGTCACAAAGGAATACAAAACAGAAAAAACTTCGTGCACTTTCGTGAAACTTCGTATTCCTTCGTGTTAAAAATCCCTCATCTTGAAAGGAGAATGCTATGAGAAACACTTGGTGGGGCAAGACATTGCGCATCGCCGGCATCGTCTTGATGAGCCTGACGGCGCTCTTCACCTTGATGGGCGGCGCAGGGACGACCTGCGTGGCGCTCAACCCGACCGGCTACGAAGGTAAGTTTGCTGGCATCGCGCCGTTCCAGTGGCTGTGGATCTTGTTCGTGCTGATTGGTATCGCAGCCGGCGTCATGGGCGTACGCGCCGTCGTCCTGCTCATCAAAGGGACGCGGAACGCCTATCGCTACACGCTGATCGCCCTGCTGATCGGCACGGGCATCAACGCCATCCACCTGTTTGCCTCGCGCGCACTGCGCGGCGGCTCCCAACCCGTGGACATGGTGCTGTACGTCAACTTGCTGACCCTGGTGCTCTTCCTGCTCTTCCGTATCCCCGGTATTTGGCAGGGCGTGAACTATAAGAAGCCGCAAGGCGGGAAGGATAGCGGCAAGCACGCCGCCTCCATCGCCATGGCCGCCTGCGGCCTGCTCGCGCTGACGATCCAGTTCCTGATGGCGCCCACCCACACCATCGGTGGCGTCAACTACGCGGATGTCTGGCACATAGCGCTGACCTTGCTTGGCGCGGGGATGCTGCTGGCTGCGGCGGGAACGGCACTCTATACGGAGCGCCTTCCCCTCCGCCGTGAGGTGATGGAAACGAGGTAATCCCCCGCAGATCCCACACCCAGACCTCCGAGTTCTTCGCGAAGCACCCCGTAGGGGAATAGAACTCGGAGGTCTTTTGTTGCTGTATAATATCGTCCATGAGCCGCGCTGCCGTAAGCACAGGTGATCAACTCGCGAACGCCCTCCAGGCTTTAGGCGTGAAGTTCATCTTCGGTGGGAGGGGGGGAGGTAAGACTTCGTACAAACAGCCCACCCGATTGATAGCCGCCCTCGCCGAAAGCAACGATGCCCGCCTGCGTCTTTCGCTCATACCTCTCTTTATTGATCACCCAGAATTCTCCGAGTATGTCCGTGCAGTTGCGAAAAACCTGAGCCCGCAGGCGCGGCTTACACTTCAGTGCTACTACAGCGCGGCTGTTTGGTTGGAGGAAAAATACCGCACGCAGCGCAATCTGCCCGATTTTTTCTCGCGCGAATTGGGAGTGCTAGCGTAAGTTTTGTGCAATCAGAGGCCGAATCGCGAAAAGCGGCCTAAAACTGAAAGATTTCTCGTACCTTACCAACTGAATCCGGAACCTGTAT